>Ga0134124_10004238_pt1 | contig 11525 bp, 24 predicted proteins | sample KB304_FD_96880 | JGI IMG/M metagenome (GOLD analysis project Ga0134124, IMG submission 96880) | Terrestrial soil microbial communities without Nitrogen fertilizer from Kellogg Biological Station, Michigan, USA - KB3-0-4 | ecosystem: Environmental > Terrestrial > Soil > Unclassified ... | reverse complement strand
GCCGCCGATGTAGGTTTCGTCCGATTCGACGACGCCATTGAGCTTGCGGAACGAGCCGGTTCGCATCGCGAGCCGGATTCGGTGAAGCATGAACCAGGCCGATTTCTGAGTGATGCCGAGTGCGCGGTGAAGTTCCAAACTGCTGATGCCGTTCTTGCAGTTGGCGATCATCCACACGGCAACGAACCACTTATCCAGGCCGAGTTGCGATTGCTCGAAAATCGTATCGACCTTCGCGGAAAATTGCTTCTTGCACGCGCGGCATTTCCACAGGCCGCGCGTTGCTATGGTGCCAATGTTGTCGCCCTGGCATTTGGGACAACGGACAATGCCGTCCGGCCACTTGATTTGACGCATGTAGTCCTGGCAGACAGCCGGATCGGAGAAATAGCGGACGGCTTCGATCAGGGTTTTCGGTTCGCTGTCGTTCATGGTGTGCCTCTATTTGCCGATGACCTCGAATCGCTCAACTTCCCACGCGCGAGCCATGCCGACAAGATTCAGCCGCAATTTGCCGTTGTCGTCTACTTGCGTGCTTTCGACCGTGTAACATTTGCCAGCTATGAGGAAATTCGCCCCGTTGGTGTCGTCGATGCAACGTACTGTGTCATCCTTCGATGGACCGTCTGCGATCATCGCGGCCAAAAATTCTTCACCCTTGTCGAGCGGCCCACGGATTTTGATACCGTGCTTGCTCTGGTGGTAGATGTGCGGCGTGTACTCAGCGTCGATGCCCTTGCGATGCTCACGCTGACAGAGGACACAGCCATAGTAAGTGATTGGGGTATCGCCGATGTAACCAAACATGATGGGCCTCCAAAGGACGCCCCGCCGGAGCTTGGATGCCGAAACTCCTACGTCGGCTCTCCGGCGGGACTCGGAGTATCAGGCGTTAGACTTTGCCCATGCGACACACTCATCCTTCGTGCCGCGAAAAACTACCGCGTCACATTTTGTCGTGTCGCGGACCTCAGCGGCGTCGCCCTGCCAGACGACCTGGTGACGACCGAATGTGTAGCTCTGCGAGACAGACCCCAAGCCGGTCTGTGTCCCGAATTTCTCGGCGGTCTTGCGAGCCTGTTCAGCGATTTGGGAGTTGGTCAGCGGATTCATGATTTTCTCCGTGATACGTCCTCCAACCTGATCGCCGGTTGGCCGCGTGTAAGATCAATCGCCTTACACTATCAATATACCGTCTACACCAATGTATGTCAAGGTGTGAGAGGTATATTTTGAAAGATTTTCGGAAATTCTTTTTCGGCGTGTGGCCGGGGAGAACGGCTCATGGTGAGCCAGGTATGTAATTGCCGAAGTAATGCCTAGGCCAACGATGCCGATTGACGATCTGCCTCCGCCAATTCCTCCGAAGGGCGGCAGCGGCGTCGGCCCAAAGAAGTGCGATCATCGCTATGTGTTGCTGTCAACCGCGAAGTGGACTGACGGCGCGGGCGAGTTTAACACGCACTTCATTCGCGTTGACCGGTTCTACTGCGAGCGGTGCCTGGCCGACAAGGAACTTCGCAAAGAGGAGCGCGCCCGCGACACGCCCGACTGGTATCGCTAATGCCTACCTCACAAAAAAAAGATAACTCCACCTTCGAGCTGAAGGTCTCCGACCGCCTGCGGGCGCTAAATCGACTCGACGCCGAGCCTGTCGTCTGCGAGACGCACGGCGGCTATGGCCGGCTCTTCACGCGCTGCTACTCCCACGTGAAGCGCGGCGTCGTGTTCGAACACGATCCCGCGAAGGCCGCGAAGCTCGGGCGACAGCGGCCGACGTGGCGCGTCTATGAAGCCGAGGCCGAGGGCGCCCTCGCCGGCGGCGTGGGCAAGGACCTGGCCATCAACTTCCTCGACCTGGATCCGTACGGTTCACCGTGGGGATTTCTGACTGCGTTCCTGGAGTCGCGCACGATCGGCGGGCCCTTGTGGATCGTGGTCAACGATGGCCTGCGTCAGAAGCTGAGGCTCGGCGGCGCTTGGCATGTGACATGCCTGCGTGACGTGGTCGCGAGACGCGGGAATGATTTGCATGACGTCTACCTCGACGTCTGCCAAGAAATGACCGGCGAGCTGGCCCGCAAGCGCGGGCTGCAGCTCGAGCGGTTCGCCGGTTACTACTGCGGGGCCGGAAAGCAGATGACGCACTGGATGGCTTTATTGTCTCCACAAAAAAGGGACGCGCCGCCGTCGGCCGCGGCCGAGCCGGCTAAGAAGAAGCGGCGGAAGAAACCGGATGATCCGCCTTCTTCATGATTGCGTCGACTGCCTGCTTTACGCTTTCGTCTTGATCACGCTGGAGCTGAGCGAAGGCAAGGTCACTCAGGGCCGACCAAAGCTCCTTCGCTTTCGGGGTAAATGGCACGCTGGAGAAAAGCCATCGGAAGTCGGATTGCCTGTGCTGCCATTTGTACGACACCGCCATGACCACTTCGAAGTCATGAATCTTCTTGCGGAATCTCAGAACGAGCGCATCATCGAATGCGCGTTCGACGATGAAGTCGTCATCGTCGCGAGTCACTCTGACAGAGAAGCTCTGGTAATGCCTCGGATCGAGCACCACATCAAACGTGGTCGGAGCTTTGTCTGCGGTTGATACCGGTTTCTGTTTCATTGCATTCTCCTGGTTTGTGCGTCGGGCACGGCCCATCCGGCCCGACGCAGTTTTCGTTTCGCTTGCTTCACTGCCCATTTCGTGGTGCCCATTTCTCGGGCCGCGCCTTCGATCGTGTGCGGCTGCATGAGGACAGCAAGCCATCGCCCGATCTGAAGCGGGCGGCGTATTTGCTCCTGGGCGAGCCGGCACTTGATCGAGGCGAGCGATCTGCCGAGGATGCCGGCGATCGCCGCGGCCGTCCTTCCCTCGAGGCGTAACTCCTCAAGTCGCCGGCGTTCCTTGGCTGTCCAGGTCCTCCATGTCTTTGCGTGCATTCATCCTCTCCTCCTGGCGGCGGCGGGCCTGCGAACGCAGGAGCTCCTCCGCCATTTGGTTGCCTCGCCAGGTCGAAAGTCTCTCCTCGACCATTGCCCACATCATCTGATCGGTGATCGCCTGCTTGTCGAGCTGAAGGAAATCTGGCTCCATGTCCACGGCCTGCTCAAATTCCTTTTTGCTCCGGAAAGCGCCCCAGCGATTACCGTCCTTGAAGCCGATGTATCGCGGGGCGCGAGGGCCTTCCCAGGCCTCCGGATGATGCTGCACGACCGTGTAAACGTGGCCGCCCTTGGCCAGGGCGTATGTCTTGCGTGCCATTGTCACTCCCTTCCCCGACGCCGCGCTGGCGTCGTCTCGCGTTCGCTGTCAGCCGGCACCGCGAGCAGCCGGCCGCGGAGAAGCGGGACAATGTCGATCTGTTGATCGTGCGTCGCTCCGTCGAGCTCGACGATCGCGTCGTTCACGCCGCCCAGGACGGCTTGCTTGACCTGGATCCTCAGCCAGTTGAAGAACATGGGATACCTCCTTAGTTGCGGGCGAATTTCTGTATATACCGAAAATCAACGGGGCAGCCTTCGAACCGCGGCAACCTGGGACCAATCGATCCCGAGGTAGGGAAGCATGATTTCGTCGCGCGGATCGGTGAACGTGGAGATCACGTGCCCATGCGGCGTTCGATTGGCAACGAACAAGGAAACCAGGTCCGCCTGGGCGCTGATGACCTCCCGCTGTCCGGAGTTGAACAGGATCTCAAAATGATGACCTTCTTTGCTCATTCGATTCTCCCTTCAGTGATCTGTTTCGCGAGCCTGACCCATGCGGCCCAGGCTCTCGCACTGACGACCATCGATCCGCCGCGCGAATCGGCGACGGCCGGATAGCGTTCGTCGTAACTAATGATCGCATCGGCAAGCCGGGTGCCTCTGTCGCTCGCTGCGTCCGCGAGGTCGTGACACTGGCAAAAGCACTGCATGCCGGCGGTGTCGAAGCGGCCGCTTGGCTGGTGATGGCATTCTTTGCAGATCATGATCGATCACTCCTGAACAATGGGCCCGCCAGCCAATCAGCACCGCGCTGATTGGCCTCGGCCTCCAGGATCCCCAGCTCATGTGGGCACGGCAACTCGCGAAGGCGGCGGATCCAGAAATCAAGCTCCGCGTCAGACAAGCGACGCGCGACACTGGCCAGGTCCTTGCCCTCGGCTGCGGCACGCGTGCCGCCGTCCCATTCAAGTCGCGTCATGATGTCACCATTGGCAAAGCGATCTTCGTCCACCCGTGGTTGTCGCATTCCCGCTGCCGGCGAGCCACGGCTGCTATCGGTAAGCCGTCGCGGTAATGCGTCGGAAAATCCTCACGCCAACGGGAGAGCCGTTCGTTGCTCAGCTCAGAGTGACCCGCGTCGAATAGCGGTCGCAGATTGCCCTTGAAAAAGACCGGTATCGGTTTGCTGGCCACGATGTCCATCGTGTTGAGTAACTCGCGAACATCTTCCGCTTTTGGCTGGAAGTATCGCGGCCCGGAGCTGGCCGCACCAATGACGATCCAGTCGAGTTCGGCAGCTTGATTGCCCCACATCGATTCACCGATCGGATATGCCAAATTCCAACTCACCGGCTCGGCGCTCATCCAGACGATGTTGCCCGTGCGGCGCTTCACTTCCGCGAGGACCTCAAGGCTGCGCTTGAGCATGGCGAGCTGCTGCGCCTGGCTGAGTCGCTTGCCCATCATCCAGTCGGGCGGCGAGCTGACGCCAACCCAGAGATTCGGCGGAAGATCGTCGGCGTATTTCAGGAGCTGCGGCGCCGCCTTCGTCAGCGATTGGAAAGCGTGGTGCGGCGCCTTGCGCATCTCCGCGAGGATCGTGCGGACTTGGTCCTCGGGCACGGCCGGGGCGAACATGTCCGACATGGAGTCGCAAAAGATCAGGAGAGGATCTTTGCCATTCGTCAGCGACTTGAGCAAGTGTGGCCGCCAGTAGTGATGCTTGAAGCCATGCGGGTAGGCCGAGCTGGCGATGCCGCCCTCGGCCACTTCCTCCGCGTAACAGATCGCGACGGTGCCGTCGGGCATTTCCCAGCGGCAGTCGTGCATGCAGCCGCCGGTGACGTTGCGCGTCTCGTCGCACCATTCGATGCCGCGGCCGCCATTTTTTTTGAGTTGAACTGTCACTGCTGTTCTCCTTTGTTTTTAGCGTTATGCGTTCCATTTCGCTTGGCCTTGGCCAGGCAGTCGTCACACAGAAAAATCGTGACCGGGCCCAGCGCGGCAACCCGTTCGATGATGTAACCATTGCATTGAATCTCTTCGCACTCCGCGCAGTAGTGTGTGGTGTTCGGGCCGTGAAATGTTCGCGGACCCAGGCGTGAGCATCGACGAATCATGTGGCGGCCTCCTCTTTCTCTACCGAGTCGGCCAGGGCCTGGAGCTCGGCCGGCGTCAGCGGATCCTCGCGATCCTCGTCGTCGACGCCGACGATGCGATAGTCGTCGGCCGATCCCCATTCAGCTTCCATCGCGTGATCGAATCGCTCCGCGAAGACTTCCTTGACCTTGGCCTGGAGCTCTTCCTTGCTGTTCGCCTCGACGTTGATGCGAGCGTAGGCGCTGACCGTACAGCCGATGTGAACCGTGTAATTCATGATCGAATCCTCCGTACAATGCCCTGATGGAATACCCCACTCACCCCTGCCCTCAGTGTCACAAGCCGCTTGCGGCAACCGGCGTCCTCTCCGCCGGCGGCGTCGAGCTGCCGACCTACCAGTGCGACACATGCCTCCGGACTGTCGATCTGTTCGGCGAGAAAACCGAGGTTGCCTACACCTTCTGCGTCAACGCCGCGGGCGACGTCGTCGATCCCAACGCCAATCAGTAGGCCAGCATTTCCTCGTTGCGCGAAAACCGAAACATGCGGGCGCCGTCCTTCGTGATGTCGGCGCCCGTGTTGTCTTTCACGTTCAGGATCTTCCCGGGCAGTCCCTCGGGCAGCGAGCCCAGATAGACGCGGCCGTCGCACAATCCCAGAGAGAGAGGGTTTCCCGAACGCAGTGCGAACAGGCGGCCAGGTTTCCAGAGACCGAGCATGACGAGCGGTCCCCCTTCGGCCGCTTGCACGGCGTCGACGCAGCGGCGCTTGAGCGAGCCGATCCCGTTCTCGACCATGAGGCCCAGGACCTCGCTGTCGCAGTCGGTCACCGGATGCAGGTCGTGCTGATCGATGATCTCGCGATAGTTGCCGATGACGCCATTGTGGACGATCCAGCCGCCGTCGGCGGGGTGCGGGTGATTGTTGAGATTGCTGGCCGGGTCGCCGTGCGTGGCATAACGGCAGTGCCCGATCAGGAGTCGAGCGTCCGCCGCCATGGCGAGAAGGCCCATGTGATCGACAATACGGCCGGTCTGCTTGAACATTTTCATGCGTCCCAGGCCGTCGATCCAGGCGAAGCCGAACGCATGGCGACCTCGCGTCATGGTGACCGCGGCGATCTTCTCGAGGGTCTTGAGGTTGGGACCCTTGCCGTCGCAGCTAACGAATCCGAATACTCCGCACATGGTTCTCTCCTGGCTTGCAACAGGCGTCCGAAGTGGACGGCCGCATTAGGCCGGGGTTGCCGGCCTGCTCTGCGTTACTGCTCGCGAATGAGGATGCACCCGTCGAGACGGCAGCGGCTGAACGATATCGGGAACATCCTGGCGAAGACGCTGAGCGACCATTCAAAGGCCTCGCGGCGAGACCGGCCGCGCGCCCTGGCCAGGCAATGCAGGAGCGTCACGACCGACAGCTTGCCGATCAGATGGGCAACGTCCTTGCGCGGGTCGTATGCTCCATTGCCGAGTCGGCCGGCGAGCTCAGGGCCTTCGAACACGAGGCCGGTGCCGAGTCCGTAGGCAGCGGCCAGGCCGGCCATTGCCGACTGAAATTTTGCGTATCGTTCCTCGAACGTGCCGCGCCATGGCTTCGACCGACGGAAGGCAACGATCGCCGCATGGGCCTCGGGGCTGATTCGCACATTGGGATTGATCAAGGTTGTCATGGTGCTGTCCTTTCGTCTTCCAGGGTTCCACCGGCCGGCGAAGTGCCGGCCGGTTTGTATTTCGTTTAGACCTCGACGCCGTCATACTTGCGGGCCATCTTGAGAGCGACGGCCCCGGCCTTCGCGAGCGTTTCCTTGTCGAGCACGCCCTGAGGGGTCCATTTGGGGTCCGTCGACTCGGGACGAAACTCGTTGCCGAATTTCCAGAACAGACCGTAGAACAGGCGATTGACCGCCGTCTCGCCTTCGCCCGTGGCGGCGACGCGGGACTTCTCGGCCAGGCCGGACGCGTCGTAAGCGATCTTGCCCTTCGTGTTGATTGCCTTCTGAACCAGGCCCACCGCGATCTGGACGTAGGCCAGAATCTTGTAGACGTTGAGCGTTCCCGCGAAGCAACGGAATTCAATCGTGGGACGGCCGGCCGCGAGGTTGCTAAGGTTGAGCAAATGGTAGCGATCGCCGACGGCCTGGCGGCAATTGCGAAGATTGCCATTGCGGCCGAGCGGGCGATAGGTTTCCTTGATCGGCTTGCAAAAATGGCTGCTCTCGCGGTTCTTCGTGCCGGTCATGGCATAGAGGGCCTTTTCATTGCGGGCGACAAGGCAAACCAGTTGAGCAAGGGCCCGGGCTGACTGGCCGGCGAATCCGACATGAACGTGGAGGCCGCAGGACGCGTTGACCTTTGCGCCCATTTCTTTGAGCCACTGGCAAACCTTCTTGACCTGCTCGACGCCGTCGACGCCCTTCAAAATCGGGCTGACGATTTCGACGCCAGTGTGATCGTAATCGTTGGCCGAAATGCTGCCGTCGCGCTGAGCGTTCCAACCGGCGGGCAGGCCGGGGACCTGCGTCCCGTGATGATAGCCGCCGACCTGCATGCCGATTTCCTGCATCTTGATCGTCGGCATGGTGCACTCGATTTCGATTCCGAAGGTGATCTCGTTGGCGTTCATCGTTGACCCTTTCGTTGTCAGGCGCTCATTCATGTCCACGCTTATAGTATATCCGCTATCGGATATACTTACAAGAGGGAAACAGGAAAAATTTCCGGAAAAGGAGATTTTTAATAAATTGGCGTTTGACGCGATGAATCGCAGGGTGTTGATTTGCTGGCCGTTACCGGATATACTTAGGCGATGGAAATTCATGACGAGATCGGTGCGGATGAGGCGGCAAAAATCCTTGGCGTGTCTACCCGCCATGTTCGCTGGTATTTCGACAAGGGGCTGCTGCCTGGCCGGCGGATCGGTCAGCGCGTGCTGATCTTTCCCCGCGCGGCCGTCGAGGCCCTGAAGGACAACAAGCCGAAGAAGACGGGGCGGCCGCCGGTGAAGAAGAGCAAGGCGAAGGCAGCGAAAGCAAAGAAGTAGGTGAACTGTGGGCAAGATGAAAATTCAAGTCATCGACGCTTCTGGCGATACGATCCTACTTGCCGAGTACGATTTTCTCACCGTCACACGTGAGCGGGACGGCTCGACGACGATCCGGTTGAGCGACCAGCCGAATGCCGATATACCCACTGTGGTTGACGAGGCGCTCGCAAAGAAAGCCTAACGTGTTCGACGACAGCGAAGACCCGCACGGCTTCAAATGATCATCGACGACATGGAATGGATGCTGTCTTTCAGCAACCGCTGGATCTTCGGCAAGAAAGTCCGCGGCGTGATTCGCGATGAACTAGCGTGCGTGTTTTGGAATGGGAACGGCTGGTGCTGGGCGGTCCACCGGGCAAACGTCGACGGCGAAATCATGCAAGTGTCCGGCGTCAGCAAAGAGGGCTTCCTGGCGACTATTGACAAGGCCGAAGCGATCCTGCAAGCCAATTGATCGGTTATACTTGCGGCACACGGGAGCAGACCCATGGGCCGCGGCCGTCCGAAGTCGCCGATCAAATTCGCTGCACGCATGCGGCCACGCGCGGGCATTCCCAAATGCCCTGCCTACCTCTCGCCGGCGGCGAAGAAGAAATGGGCCGAGATCGTCAAGAACCTCAAGAACGCCGGCGTCCTCACCCTGGTCGACGGCGACATCCTGGGAAGCTACTGCGAATACTGGGCGACCTGGTTTGAAGCGAACGAAAAGATCGTGAAGGTGGGATCCGTCTACAAAGGCCCCAACGGTGGTTTTGTGCAAAACCCCTACCTCTCGATCCGCCGCAACGCCGCGAAGGACATGGCGAAACTCGCCGAGCGTCTGGGCCTGGATCCGTTGAGCCGGCAACGATTGCAGCCCGACGACCAGCAAGAGAAGGCGAATCCCAAATCGAAGTTTTTCCAGAACCGCGAGGGGTGATGCGATGGCGAACATTTCAGATTCATCGAACGCCGGCATACGGCTTTGTAACGCGCTCGGCATCGACGCAGCCAATGTCCGCAAGATCGTGGTCACCTACGATCCGCATTCAATCGTAACCGCCGAAGTGATGTTGACCGAAGAGGCCAGCAAGGCCGTCGAGGACCTCGTGATCGCTGATAAGCCGGAAGTCATTTTCAAGTGACCCGAGGAAAATCGAGTAGACTTGCGCATGTCCGCGAGTCTTCCCGCCGGCTGCTTTCTCCCCGCCGATATTCCGCCCGAGTGGCGCGAGCTGATCCTCCAGGTCCCCGGCTACGATTCCATCGCCACCGCCGGCGATTGCTTCTTCGATCCCGCCGCGGCGCAATTCTCGATCGACTTCATTGAGTCCTGCTGCAAGCACGTCGAGGGCAAGGTCGCCGGCAAGCCGTTCCTGCTCGAGCGCTGGCAGAAAGCCGTGCTCGCCAACCTGTTCGGCTGGAAGCGCATCAACTCCGACGGCGACGTCGTGCGGCGGTACACCGAGCTCTTCCTCTTTGTTTCTCGCAAAAACGGGAAAACGCCCCTAATTGCCGCGATCGCCCTGCTCGTCTTCTTCACCGATCGAGAGCGCGGCCAGCAAAACAGCATCGCCGCGGCCGACAAGAAACAGGCGGCCAAGCTCTTCCGCCATTGCACGGGAATGATCGACCAGGAGCCCGAGCTCGCCGAGCGTTGCGCGGTCTATGGCGGCAAGCAGGAGGCCGGCCAGAATAAATCTATCGTGCGCGAGGAGGATCACAGCTACCTCGAGATCATCTCAGCGGACGCCACGGGCAAGCACGGTGGAAACCCTCACCTCATCATCGTGGATGAGCTGCATGAGCAGCCGACGCCCGACCTGGTCGAGACACTGGAGTCGAGCTTCGTCTCCGCCAACCGCCGCGAGCCGCTCTTCATCTGCATCACGACGGCGGACTACGACCGTCCGTCGATCTGCAATCGCAAGCACGAGTATGCGGTCAAGGTCGCCGAGGGATCCAAGGCGATCGCCCGCGGCATGGCGCCGGACGCGGTCACCAATGACCCGCAATTTCTGCCGGTGCTTTACGAGCTGCCGCGCGAGATCGACTGGCGCGACGAGACGAAATGGCACCTGGCCAATCCTAATTTGGGCGTGTCGGTGGATCTCGACGCGCTTCGCCGTAAGTGCAAGAAGGCCCAGGAGATCACCGCCGAGGAAAATCCCTTTCGCCGGCTGCACCTGAACCAGAAGACGTCGACGGCCGACCGGCTCATCGATCTGCACCTCTGGGACGAATGTCACGACAAGTCGATCGATCTGGAAAAGCTCAAGGGCCGCGAAGTGATCGCCGGCCTCGACATCGGCGCCACGAGCGATTTCACCGCCCTGGCGAGGCTCTTTCCGCACGATGACTCGGAGACAATCGAGATTCCAGGCGAGCTCGACAGCACCGGCGCGGCCGAGGGGCAAAAGCCCGGCGTTCGCACCCTCGTGCGCCGGAGCTACACCCTGCTCATGACCTTCTGGCTGCCCGAGGAACCGGTCAAGCGGGATCACCGGATGCAGTCGCAAATCGACGCCTGGCGCAAGCAGGGGCTGATCCGCACCACGCCCGGTAACGTGGTAGACTATGACGTCGTTCTCGCGGACATTCTTGCCCTCCTGGAGCCCTACCAGCTCGTGGACTTCCCCTTTGACCGCGGCTTCCAGGGAAGTCAAATGGGCACCAATTTGATGAAAACTTTTGACGACAAGGTCCACATGTTTCCGCAGGGGATCCTGTCGATGGCCGCGCCGTTTCGCGAGCTGCTCGAGCTGCTGCCGGTCAAGCGGCTGCATCACGACGGCAACGCGTGCATGCGCTGGATGGTGTCCAACGTGGTCGCCGAGCGTCGCGGCGGATTGATCAAGCCGAGCAAGGACAAGAGCCCCGACAAGATCGACGGTGTGACGGCGTTGACGATGGCGCTCGGGCGGGCGTTGTTTCACGCGGCAACGGTCCAGGCGCCTTACACTGCCGACAACGGCTGCTTCAAGGACTAGCGATGGGAAAATGGATTGCCGCCAACGCGCAGGCGGGTCTCTTCGCGGGAGCGATCGGCCTGCTCACCTACGGCCTGTGGCTCGAGCGTGAATCGCTCGCTTTCATTATTCCGGGCGGCCTCGTTGCGGCGTCGATCCTGGCGCTTCGCTGGGCCCAATCCGTGAAGAAAGATTAACGCCCGATGTTCGACCTCCTCGAGCTGATTGCCCCCAGGT
>Ga0134124_10004237_pt1 | contig 11528 bp, 9 predicted proteins | sample KB304_FD_96880 | JGI IMG/M metagenome (GOLD analysis project Ga0134124, IMG submission 96880) | Terrestrial soil microbial communities without Nitrogen fertilizer from Kellogg Biological Station, Michigan, USA - KB3-0-4 | ecosystem: Environmental > Terrestrial > Soil > Unclassified ... | reverse complement strand
AGCGGTACCGCGTTCGACCTATCGCGATTATCTGTTACAATTGGCCGATTTCGCGGTGACGCGTACTTTTTAGCCGATCCGCTCCCGCTGTTTCATTCGATATCGGTCAGTAAGCGGCTCGAGCACGGCCGCACGCGCACCGCGGTTCTCCGATCTCAACTCATCGGACGCGGCTGCAATCGGGGTGTAGCTCAGCCTGGTAGAGTACTGCGTTCGGGACGCAGGAGTCGGAGGTTCGAATCCTCTCACCCCGACCAATTCCACATGCCTTTTCCTTTCGGCGCGGCCGCCATGTTCGACGCGGCGCCGTCCGCCCGCGACGCCCGATTGCATTCCGCCCTGCCATGCTGAAGCTGCTCATCTGGATCGTCATCGCCTGGCTCGCCTACACGGCGTGGAAGAACTACACGCACAGGCAGCGCGCCGCGGCCTCGCCCGCGCCGCAGGAGCCGGAGCAGATGGTGGCGTGCGCGCATTGCGGGGTGTACCTGCCGCGGGCCGAGGCGGTGCAGGAAGCGGGCAGCCACTACTGCTCGGCCGAGCACGCGGGGTTGCGCCGGCCGCGATGAGCGCCGCGTCCATGCCCTCGCCGACGCAGGGCGCCGCGCTTTCCGCCGCGCCTTCTCCACAGTCCGCTGCGCAGTCTCGACCATCCATCGGCCTGGCGTCTTCCGAGGCGTCCGAGTCGTTTTGGACTTCGCTGCGCTTTTTCAACTTCTACCGCATCCTCATCTCCGCGTCCTTCCTGCTCGCGGTGGTCATCTACGGCGACTTGCTCAACCTCGGCTCGCATTCGCCGCGGCTGTTCGTGTACGCCGCCGTCGCCTATTTCGCGCTGGCCGTGGGTTTCCAGGCGGTGATACGGCAGTGGCCTTGGTACTTCAACCTGCAGCTTTCGGCGCACGTGCTGACCGACATCGCCGCCCTGGTCACCATGATGTACGCCTCGGGCGGCATCCGCAGCGGGCTGGGCGTCATGCTGCTGGTGTCGCTGGCCGGCGCCGCGCTGGTGAGCGGCGGCTCGCTGATGCTGTTCTACGCCGCGGTGGCCTCCATCGCGCTGCTGCTAGAGCAGACCTACTGGGTGCTGGTGCAGGACGCCAGCACCGCCGGCTATCTCCAGCCGGGGCTCCTGTCCATCGGCTACTTTGTCACCGCCCTCATCACCAACCAGCTGGCCAAGCGCGTGATCCGAAACGAGCGCGTGGCGCGCCAGCGCGGCGTCGACCTCGCCAACCAGTTGCGCGTCAACCAACTGGTGATCCGCGACGTGCAGGACGGCATCCTCGTGGTGGACCCCAACGGGTTGGTGCGCCAGCAGAACCCGGCCGTGAGCGTGCTGCTGGGGCGGGCCGCGCCGGAGCTGGACCTGATCGAAAATTATTCGGCCGAACTGGCCGGGCACCTGGCGCGCTGGCGCGAAGGCAGCGGGCCGGCGGTGTGCGACATGCATTTTTCCGCCAGCGGCCACCGGGTGCGGGCGCGCTTCATCCGCGCCGGGGTCGACGGCGGCAGCTATTCGCTGGTGTTCCTGGAAGACCTGTCGCGGCTGGAGGCGCAGGCCCAGCAGTTCAAGCTGGCGGCGCTGGGCCGCCTCACCGCCAGCATCGCCCACGAGATCCGCAATCCGCTGTCGGCCATCACGCATGCAGGCGATCTGCTGCTCGAGGACGCCGACGAGTCCAACCGCAAGCTGGTGGGCATCATCCACGACAACGCGCAGCGCCTGGACAAGATGGTGAAGGACGTGCTGGAGCTGTCGCGCCGCGACCGGGTGCAGCGCCAGGGCCTGGCGCTGGCCGACCATCTGGCCGAGTTCCTGGAGGAATTCGGCCGCATCGAGGGCATCGCCGAAGGCGGCATCGTGCTCGAATCGTCCGGGGCCGGCGGCCTGGTGGCCGAGTTCGACCCCGTGCACTTCCGCCAGGTGATGTGGAACTTGCTGCGCAATGCCTGGCGGCACTGCCAAAAAATGCCGGGCAGCGTGCGCGTCGCGGTGCGGCGCAGGGGCAATCGGATAGAATTGCACGTCATCGACGACGGCGGCGGGGTGCCCCGGACGCTGCAAGCGCAGCTGTTCGAGCCGTTTTTCACCACCTTCAGCCGCGGCACCGGCCTGGGCCTGTACATCGCCCGCGAGCTATGCGCCGCCAACTCGGCGACACTCGACTATCTCGACGGTCCGGCGGGGGCCGATTTCAGGATCCAATGGCAGGCGAACTAGACAGGCGCGAAACCAGGGGCCGCGGCGCCCGGAAGGCGCAGACCGTCCTCGTCGTGGACGACGAAGAGGACATCCGCGAGCTGCTGCGCATGTCGCTGTTCAAGATGGGCCTCGGCGTGGAATGCGCCGGCACCCTGGCCGAGGCCAAGGCGCAACTGGCCGCCCGCTCGTTCGACCTTTGCCTCACCGACATGCGCCTTCCCGACGGCGAGGGCCTGGACCTGGTGAGCTACGTGTCCCAGGAATGTGCCGACCTGCCGATTGCCGTGATCACCGCGTTCGGGAGCACCGAGAACGCCGTGGCCGCGCTGAAGGCCGGCGCCTTCGACTACCTGCCCAAGCCGCTGTCGCTGGACCAGTTGCGCACTTTGATCAAGTCCGCGCTGACCATACCGGTGAAGGCGCCGGCCAAGGCGGGAGACTTGTCCCTGCGCGGTTCCAGCCCCGCCATCCAGCAGGTGCGCGCCCTCATCGACAAGGTGGCGCGCAGCCAGGCGCCGGTGTACATCACCGGGGAATCCGGCAGCGGCAAGGAGCTGGCGGCGCGCCTCATGCATGAGACCGGCGCGCGCAAGGGAGGCCCCTTCATCGCCGTGAACTGCGGCGCCATTCCCGAGAACCTGATGGAAAGCGAATTCTTCGGGCACCGCAAGGGCGCGTTCACGGGCGCCGACGCCGACCATGACGGGTTCTTCCAGGTCGCCTCGGGCGGCACCCTGTTCCTCGACGAGGTCGCCGACCTGCCGCTCGCCATGCAGGTGAAGCTGCTGCGGGCCATCCAGGAAAAGCGCGTGCGCCGGGTCGGCGCCACGGCCGAGGACGCCGTGGACGTGCGCCTGATCTGCGCCACGCACCAGAAGCTCGCCGGGCTGGTGGAGGAAGGACGCTTTCGCCAGGACCTGTACTACCGCCTCGCCGTCATCGAGCTCAGGATGCCGCCGCTGCGCGATTGCCGCGAAGACGTTCCCGAACTGGTGGAGGCCGTGCTGGCGCGCATCGCCGCCGCTTCGGCGCGCGCGCCGCGAGGGCAGACCGCCGCCCCGGCGCTGCCCAAGGTGTCCGCGCCGGCCATGGAAGCGCTCATGCGCTACGCCTTTCCAGGCAACGTGCGCGAGCTGGAAAACGTGCTGGAGCGGGCGGTGGCCCTGTCGAGCGGCGCTGAAATCACCGTTGAAGATCTGCAACTGGTGCCGCCCGACCTGGATGAAGAAGGGCCCGCCGAACGCGGCACGCCCGAAAAGCCCGCTTCGCTCGCCGAGACCGGCATGTCGCTGCAGGACTACCTCGATCGCGTGGAGAAGGAAGCCATCCTGGAGGCGCTGGGCAAGACGCGCTTCAACCGCACGGCGGCAGCCAAATTATTGGGAATCACCTTTCGGGCGCTGCGGTACCGGATGGCCCGCCTAGGGATTGAATGAATTCGGCGAGTGCCAGCGGTTTTCTGGATGAGGCGGGAGTGCTGTCTTCCGCGCGGCAGGTTCCCTCGCCCAATTGCGACGTCCGCCCCGATCCCACCGATATATGCCTCCTTGTGGTGCATTCCATCAGCCTGCCGCCGGGCGAATACGGCGGACCGGAGATCGAGGCGCTATTCACCAACCAACTCGACTGCTCTGCCCATCCCTACTTTGAGGGCTTGCGCGGCCTGAAAGTCTCAGCGCACTTTCTTATTAGGCGGGACGGGGAACTCATACAGTTCGTGCCGTGTTCGCAGCGGGCGTGGCACGCCGGCGCGTCGCAATGGCGGGGCCGCGAGCGCTGCAACGACTTCTCCATCGGGGTAGAGCTGGAAGGCATGGACGACCAGCCTTTCGCTGCACCGCAATATACGAAGCTGATCGAGTTGGGCCGCACGCTGATGAGCCGCTATCCCATCGAAGATGTCGTGGGCCACAGCGATATAGCGCCGGGAAGAAAGACCGACCCCGGAGCGCACTTCGACTGGTCCTTCGTCCGGACCGAACTGTCACGCAGTACCGGTTGAGCAAGACGCTTTAGGCCCTTCCACCGGGCGGGTGCGGCCGCACTCGCTCGCCGAATCTCCTCTTGCCACGACCATTCACGGTGCTCGGTGACAGTTTGGGCTGCGCCGGTTCAGCGTGCATTCGCTCCGGCTATCCACCCCCATAAACATTTACGCGGCGCGGCCGAAATTTCCCAACTCTTTATTGTTGCGTCCTGCTGCGCAGTCCGCGTTGTCGGTAATTCGCCATACTTTTTGCAAAAGAAGCCCAAGAACTAGTTGCAACTTTTTCCGGACCTACTATATATTGTGGTCCTGATTGACCGCACTACAAAGGGGACTGCCTATGCAAACCGCCGCTGACGTGATTTCCGTGTCATCCTCCGCGAGCGGCGGGCTGCATAGTATCGAGGGGGGGCGCGTGGCCCCGGCCGCGCATTCCCAGCACCGCTTGATCCGCCGCAACGGCGCCGTGGTGGCGTTCGAGCCTTCCAAGATTTCGGTGGCCATGACCAAGGCCTTCCTGGCGGTGGAAGGCGGGCAGGGCGCCGCTTCGGCGCGCATCCGCGAGTTGGTGAGCGGACTGACCGACGCCGTGGTCGGCTCCCTGGTCCGCCGCCAGCCCGGCGGCGGCACCTTCCATATAGAAGAGGTCCAGGACCAGGTGGAACTGGCGCTGATGCGCTCGGGCGCGCACGAGGTGGCGCGGGCCTACGTGCTGTACCGGCAGAAGCGCGCCGAGGCGCGCGCCAGCGAGGCCACGGCCCAGAAGAAGTCCAAGGAGCCGCTGCTGCACGTGGTGGACGGCGGGGTGCGCAAGCCCCTGGACGTGGAGGAGCTCTCCGACCTGGTGAAATCGGCCTGCGAAGGCCTGGGCGAGTACGTGGATCCCAAGCCCATCCTGGCCGAGACCCTGAAGAATATCTACGACGGCGTGCCGGTGGAGGAGTTGCGCAAGTCCGCCATCCTGTCGGCGCGCTCCCTGATCGAGAAGGACCCGGCCTACAGCTATGTGACGGCGCGCCTGCTGCTGCACACCATCCGCCACGAGGTCCTGGGTGAGGCCGTGCCGCACTCGGCCATGAAAAAGCGCTACGCCGAGTACTTCCCCGAGTTCCTGAAGCGCGGCATCAAGGCCGAGCTGCTTGACCCGCGGCTGGCCACCTTCGACCTGAAGAAGATTTCCGCCGCGCTGGACGCCGACCGCGACCTCAAGTTCGGCTACCTCGGCCTGCAGACCCTGTACGACCGCTATTTCCTGCACATTTCCGAGACCCGCATCGAACTGCCGCAGGCGTTCTTCATGCGCGTGGCCATGGGCCTGGCGCTGAACGAAATCGACCGCGAAGTCCGCGCCATTGAGTTTTACAACGTGCTGTCGACGTTCGACTTCATGAGCTCGACACCCACCCTGTTCAATTCGGGCACCCTGCGCTCCCAGCTCTCGTCCTGCTACCTGACCACGGTCGCCGACGAGCTGGACGGCATTTACGAGTCCATCAAGGACAACGCCCTGCTGGCCAAGTACGCCGGGGGTCTGGGCAACGACTGGACGCCGGTGCGGGCGCTGGGGTCGCACATCAAGGGGACCAACGGCAAGTCCCAGGGGGTGGTGCCGTTCCTGAAAGTGGTGAACGACACCGCGGTGGCGGTCAACCAGGGCGGCAAGCGCAAGGGCGCGGTGTGCTCGTACCTCGAGACCTGGCACCTGGACATCGAGGAATTCCTCGAGCTGCGCAAGAACACCGGCGACGACCGCCGCCGCACCCACGACATGAACACGGCCAACTGGATTCCCGACCTGTTCATGAAGCGGGTGATGGAAGCCGGGGAATGGACCCTGTTCAGCCCGTCCGACTGCCCCGACCTGCACGACAAGTATGGCAAGGCCTTCGAAGCCGCCTACCTGGGCTACGAGGACAAGGTGGCGCGCGGCGAGCTCAAGCTGTACAAGAAGATTCCGGCGCTGCAGCTCTGGCGCAAGATGCTGTCCATGCTGTTCGAGACCGGGCATCCCTGGATCACCTTCAAGGACCCCTGCAACATCCGCTCGCCGCAGGGCCACGTCGGGGTGGTGCACAGCTCCAACCTGTGCACGGAAATCACGCTCAACACCAACGAGCGCGAGATCGCCGTGTGCAACCTGGGCTCGGTCAACATGGTGGCCCACCTCAGGGACGGCAAGCTCGACCACGACAAGCTGAAAAAGACCATCTCGATCGCCATGCGCATGCTGGACAACGTGATCGACATCAACTACTACGCCGTGGACAAGGCGCGCAATTCCAACCTGCGCCACCGGCCGGTGGGCCTGGGGCTGATGGGATTCCAAGACTGCCTGCTCGAGCTGCGCATCCCTTACGCCTCGCAGGAAGCCGTGGAGTTCGCCGACCAGTCCATGGAAGCCATCGCCTACTACGCCTACTGGGCCTCGACCGAGCTGGCCGAGGAGCGCGGCCGCTACGCCTCCTACCAGGGGTCGCTGTGGAGCCGCGGCATCCTGCCCCAGGACTCGCTCGACCTGCTGGCCGAGGAGCGCGGCGGCCACCTGGAAGTGGACCGCAGCGCCCAGATGGACTGGGCGCCGCTGCGCGCCCGCATCAAGCAGCACGGCATGCGCAATTCCAACTGCCTGGCCATCGCCCCCACCGCCACCATCTCCAACATCATCGGGGTGGACGCCTGCATCGAGCCCACCTTCCAGAACCTGTATGTCAAGTCCAACCTGTCCGGCGAATTCACCATCGCCAACGAGTACCTGGTGCGGGACCTGAAGAAGCTCGGGCTGTGGGACGAGGTCATGGTCGCCGACCTCAAGTACTTCGACGGCAACCTGGCGCGCATCGACCGCGTGCCGCCCGACCTGCGCCGCCTGTACGCCACGGCCTTCGAGGTCGATCCCTCTTGGCTGGTGGAATGCGCGGCGCGGCGCCAGAAGTGGATCGACCAGGCCCAGTCGCTCAATATCTACGTGGCCAACGTGTCGGGCAAGAAGCTGGACGAGACCTACAAGCTCGCCTGGGTGCGCGGCCTGAAGACCACCTACTACCTGCGCGCTCTGGGCGCCACCCACGCCGAGAAGTCCACGGTCCGCACCGGCCAGCTCAACGCCGTGTCGGCCGACGGAGCGATGGGCGGCGCAATGGCCGGCGATGGGGCGCAGGCCGGGCAGGAAGAGCCGAAGTTCTGCTCCATCGACAACCCGGAATGCGAGGCCTGCCAGTAGGGCGGGCCGAGAGCAAAGGAAAGAGCATGCTGTCTTTTGACGATGACGTGGCACCCACCGTGGCGGGTGGGGCGCCCATGATTCCCCCGGGGGCATCCGGCCTGTCGGCGGCGCCCGGTCTGCAATTGTTGCGCGGGGCGTCGCCCCGCCCCGCGCCCGCCGCGGCCCGGCCGGCGCCCGCCCGGACCGCCGAGATCGAGGCCGAGGGCGAAGCCTTCCGGCGCATCCGCGTGGAAGACAAGCGGGTGATCAACGGCGGCACCGACGTCAACCAGCTCGTGCCCTTCAAGTACAAGTGGGCCTGGGACAAATACCTCGCCGCCTGCGCCAACCACTGGATGCCCCAGGAAGTGAACATGAGCCGGGACATCGCGCTGTGGAAGGACCCGAACGGCCTGACCGAGGACGAGCGCCGCCTGGTGAAGCGCAACCTGGGCTTCTTCGTCACCGCCGACTCGCTCGCCGCCAACAACATCGTCCTGGGCACCTACCGGCACATTTCCGCGCCGGAATGCCGGCAGTATCTGCTGCGCCAGGCCTTCGAGGAGGCCATCCACACCCACGCCTACCAATATATTGTGGAGAGCCTGGCGCTGGACGAGGGCGAGGTGTTCAACGCCTACCACGAGGTCTCGTCCATCCGCGACAAGGACGAGTTCCTGGTGCCGTTCATCGACACCCTGACCGACCCATCCTTCCGCACCGGCACGCCCGAGGCCGACCAGGAGCTCCTGAAAAGCCTGATCGTGTTCGCCTGCCTCATGGAGGGGCTGTTCTTCTACGTGGGCTTCACCCAGATCCTGGCGCTGGGGCGCCAGAACAAAATGACCGGCGCGGCCGAGCAGTACCAGTACATCCTGCGCGACGAGTCCATGCACTGCAATTTCGGCATCGACCTGATCAACCAGATCAAGATGGAGAACCCGCATCTCTGGACGCCGCGCTTCCGCGAGGAGATCCAGGGGCTCGTCCGCCGGGCCGTGGACCTGGAGTACCGCTACGCCGAGGACACCATGCCGCGCGGGGTGCTGGGACTGAACGCCCCGATGTTCAAGGAATACCTGCGCTTCATCGCCAACCGCCGCTGCCAGCAGATCGGCATCGAGCCCCTGTATGCGGGCGCCTCGAACCCGTTCCCCTGGATGAGCGAGATGATCGACCTGAAGAAGGAGCGCAACTTCTTCGAGACGCGCGTGATCGAGTACCAAACGGGAGGCGCGTTGTCCTGGGATTGAGGAACGGGAAGCTCCAGTGAGCGGTCTCGATGTTGTTCCGATGTTGCCGATGTTGCCGATGTTGCCGATGTTGCTATTGAGTCGAATGAACAGAGAAAAGCGTTAAAACATGCGTTCAATGCTTGAACCTGTGCAAAGGATTCTTTACCATGCATCGAGTGATGGATTGCAAGGCATTTAAAGATTATCGGTTGTGGCTGCGCTTTGAAGATGGCTTCGAGGGGACTGTGTTCCTGGGGGACCTGCTGGAAGTGAAGGCGTTCGAGGAATGGCTGGACGTATCGAAATTTTGTCGCGTGGAGCTGGACGCAGTTGCCGCGACGGTTGCTTGGCAGAGTGGAATCCGGCTGGACCCGGACATCCTCTACCAAGACCTGCTCTCCCGAAGGGGGAGCAATGAATTCAGCTCGCCGGGGCGTATTCCGGCGGTTGGATAGCCCGGACCGAGAGGCCCGGGTTTTACGTGTTGTTCCTTTAAACCTTGATGGAGGTAGTAACCATGGCAACGAAGAAGAAAGCCAAGAAGGCAGCTAAGAAACCCGCTAAGAAGAAGGCTGCGAAAAAGAAGAAAGCGGCGAAAAAGCCCGCAAAAAAGAAGAAAGCAGCCAAGAAGCCCGCAAAAAAGAAAGCGGCCAAGAAAAAAGCCGGCAGTAAGAAGCCGGCTAAAAAAAAGAAACCCGCTAAAAAGAAGAAAGCAGCCAAAAAACCGGCTGCGAAAAAGGCCAGCAAGCCTGCTGCAACGGTAGCGGCTCCGTCCATGGCTCCGGTGGCAACCCCACCGTCCACGGCGGCCGCACCTGGGACGAGGACCGCCCTCAACCCTGCTGCAGCTTGGCCTTTTCCGACCGGTTCACGGCCTTAGTATGCGGGTACCGAAACAAACTGCGGACGGTCTGAAAGCTTCACTCAGACTGATCCGCAGGTTTCGGTTTTCTCGGAATAGTCTCCCGGCATCGCTGCCGATCGACTTGGTCATTTTATCAGGTCACCCCGCAGCCAGGCCGGGACTTTTTTTTCTCCAAAATTCCGTATCCCATTTGCATAAAGTGGTTTTTATGCCCGTTTGCCTTGACAAGGTATAAGTTCTTAATTACAATGCGGAATCGTTAAGAAACCGAGCGGCTAAACCGGCGCTCGAAAGCACGGCTAAATGTCGTGCCGTAGTCTCAAAGAACCATATCTTCGGCCCCCCGGATTACACCCGGGAAGCCTGCCAGAAGCGACAATTCGGCGACAACTCGCCCGCTCTGGCGGCGAACGGCGCACCGCAAAGCGGGCCGTTTCCGACCCAATGTCATGAACACCTGCCGACCCCCGAGTGGGCGGCCGATACACAACCCGCCTGTGGCGCTCCATGCTGTCGGAGCGGAGCAGGGGAAGTGATGTGGAGGTAGGCATGAGAATCACCGATGTAATGCCCGCGTTGCGGCGGGCGTGGGAACGGTCCGCCGTGGTGCTGCATCACGGCTTGGCCATGGTGGGATTCGTGGCGGTCATGGTGGTGCTGGTTCAGGGCGGCAAGATCCTGCCGCAACTGGTCAACGGAGGCGCTCCGGCGGAGGCCGATGACGGCCTGGTGAGCGAGGCCCAGGCCACCCAGGAAGTGCCCGAAGATTCGCGCTACCGGCCGTTGGCGGAGTTCCTCGCCCACCGTTACAAAGTGGCGAGCGACGCGACCGAGCGCATGGTGAACGCCGCGCACGTGGCCGGCCAGAAGACCGGGCTCGATCCCCTGCTCATCCTGGCGGTGATGGCGGTCGAGTCGCGCTTCAATCCCATCGCCGAGAGCGCCATGGGCGCGAAGGGGCTGATGCAGGTCATGCCTGATCAGCACCCCGACAAGCTGGGCGACCTCGAGGAGGAGGCCGTGCTCGACCCGGCCACCAACATCCTGGTGGGCGCTCGCATACTGAAGGAATACATCCTGCGCGCCGGCAGCCCCGAGGGCGGCCTGCAGATGTATGCCGGCGCGCCGTCCGATACCTCCAATCTGTACGCACAGAAGGTGTTCGCCGAGAAAGAGCGCATGGCTCAGGTGCTCAAGCGCGAGAAGCGCCCGCGCTCCGTGCAGGCGCAGACCGTGTCCCAGCCGGTGAAGGCGGCCGAGCAGGTCGCCGCCCGCGCCGACAGCTAGTCGGGCCGAGGCGTCGCTTCAGCGGCGCAGGTACTTTTCCAGCCGCGCCACGCCCTCTTCCAGTTCCGGCAGCGCCCGCGTGTAGGCGAAGCGCACGTGGCTTTCCGCGCCGTGCGAGCCGAAATCGGCGCCGGGCGTGATGGCCACCAGGGCCTGCTCCAGCACATCTGCGGCAAAAGCCGCGCTGTCCGCGCCGAAACGGCGGCAGCCGGCGTAGATGTAGAACGCCCCTTCGGGAATGGCCGGAATGTCGAACCCCAGCTCGACGAGTCGCGGCACCAGCCAGTCGCGGCGGCGGCGGTATTCCTCGCGCCGCGTCTCCAGCACCGCGAGGTTGTCCGGCCCGAAAGCCGCGAGCGCCGCGTACTGCGCCGGCGCCGACGGGCAGATGAAAATGTTCTGCGCCAGCTTCTCCACCGCGCCATGCAAGGCATCGGGAACCACGGCCCAGCCCAGGCGCCAGCCCGTCATGCAGAAGTATTTGGAGAAGCTGTTGATGATGAACACGCCGTCGCGGCCGGCGAGGCGGCTGGCCGGCCGCTCGCCGTAGACCAGGCCCTGGTAGATCTCGTCCAGCACCACGAAGCCGCCTCGCGCGCGCACCCAGCCGGCCATTTCGTCCAGCGCCGCCGGGTCGATCAGCGTGCCGGCCGGATTGGAGGGCGAGGCGAGGATGATGCCGCGCGTGCGCGGCGACCAATGGCGCCGCAGGTCTTCCAGGGTGGGCTGCCAGGCCTGCGCCGCGT
>Ga0134124_10004236_pt1 | contig 11530 bp, 16 predicted proteins | sample KB304_FD_96880 | JGI IMG/M metagenome (GOLD analysis project Ga0134124, IMG submission 96880) | Terrestrial soil microbial communities without Nitrogen fertilizer from Kellogg Biological Station, Michigan, USA - KB3-0-4 | ecosystem: Environmental > Terrestrial > Soil > Unclassified ... | reverse complement strand
GTGGCCCCTTGGCGGAATGGCAGACGCAGGGGACTTAAAACAGGAGGAAGCCCTCAAGACTTCGGCAAGTTCCGAGAATCACATCGCTGCAACTGACGTTGAGGAACGAGAACGAACCGCCGGGGGGCCATCGCGGGGCGATGCGGACTCTGTTGAGGTCGCGCTGGCGACGGCTCTCGATCGCGCTTCTGCCGCCGGTGAATGGGGAGCGGTAGCGCAGTTGGCCCGCGAGCTGGAAGCGCGGCGACTTGCAGCCAAGGCCTCGGTGGTGGACCTTGGAGCGGAACGCAAGAAGCGGGAGCGCTGAGGTATGCCGAGAGAAGATGAAGAGGAGCGCGCCGCGCGGATCGACGCAGCCGACACTGCCCTCCAATTTCGTAGCCGGGCCGAATATTGGAGCCGCGCTCCGAAACGTCCGCCAGAAAGAGACCGATGGCTGACGATCGGTGAGCTACTGGCGCAAGCTGAGCAACGCCCCGAACTAGCGCAGCACTTGGCCCGGCAGAAAACAGCGACCAGCAAGAAGCAGTTCCTGAGGCGCGCGGCCGAGCGAGCCGAGGCTAATTCGCCAGGGTACAAGCTCATCAAAGGCGAGGGTCGGCTGCGCCGCTACAGTTACCGGTGCATGTCAGCGATGCTCGGTTCGGACGTGCCTTCACTGTCAGTGCTCGAAGAGCTGGTGGCCCGTGCAGCCGAGCAAAACCACGCCCTCTTGCGCAGATTAAATGGCCAAGGAAAGAAAATTCGAGAGCTGGAAAGCCGTGTCAAAGATCTGGAAAATTTGCGAGATATTGTGAAAATTCCCGCCGTGAAAATCACGAGACCGTGACAACCATCGCTTCACTTTCGATTCACTTTAGCTTCGCCATCAACACGCCCCTATGGCGCATGCGGCGTTAGCCCGAGCGCCCTGAGGAGTCCACATGTCGCACGACGTCGAATTTGTTCCGCGGGGACGTAGGCTCGCAGAGGCGGACCGAGACTGGGCGTCGGAGCTCGTCTCGCGCGTGGGATTGCTCCGCGCCGCCAAGGCGATCGGGATTCACCGCTCAGCATTGTCGAACGCCCTTGCCGGTTTAACCGTCTACCCGGGCACACTTGCCATGATCCACGAAGCGCGTCGCGCCGAGGCGCCGTCGCCGACCACGACCTCCGCCGCCTAGCGAACTCCTCACCTACCAAAGCCCCGACAGCTCGCGCATCGGGGCTTTTTTATTGGTGCAGCCAATGCGGCTTTTGTCGCGTTGCGCACCGGCCCGACTCCCGATGAAAAATCCAACGAGCGCCCCACCGGGGGCAGCGCGTGCGGCCGCGATCTACCTCGGCCCCCTCAACGCAGAGGCCGTAACCGGCTTGCCGTGGCGACGCGTGCGCGACCACGCGCGTGAGCTTGGCGTGCCCATGGTGCGCCTCGGCAAGGCCCTCCTAGTGCCGGCTGACGCGCTTGTCGCCGCGCTGGGCGAGCGTATGGCGCACGCGGACAGTCCTACGGTCGCCGCATCCGAGGCCCCTCCGCTCGACCCAGCTGCCGCCGTGCGTGAGCGCCTCGGTGTCAGGAGAGTGGGATGAGCCCCGCACAACGCGCCAGCGTCTCAGCCGAACTCGACCGCGCAGGAACGCCAGACGACGCCCTTGCGCGCCGCCTTCTTGAAGCACGACTCGAGCGGGGGCGACGCGACCGCCTGACCAACCACGAGCTCGAGGCGATGGCAGCCGAAGATCGTCTCGACCAACTCGAGCGGGGCAGGTGACGTTCGACTACCGCGGGCAGCGCGACCGCATCTTCGGAATCACGCGCGACGCGAATGGGAAGATCATGAACATTGCTGAACAATCAGCGACCATGAGCGAGCGCGTCGTGTTGCTGGCGCTCGTGGAATACGCGCCGAACATCGAGCCGTCGACCGAAGCGCTCGCAAAGATGTGCGGCTGCACGGACGAGCGAAGCATTCGGAGGCTCCTGCGTTCATGCGAGGCAAAGGGTCTGCTCAAAGTCGAACGCCGCGGGGGCAAGAGAAGCCGGTACACGATCACGTGCGACCCCGGACTCATTGTCCCCCCTGACTCTTTCCAACCCCGGACTTTAAGTCCCCCCACCCCGGACGCAGAGTCCTCCCCACCCCGGACTTTAAGTCCCCCAAAGCAGACAACTAAAGCAGACAAAGAAGCAGACAAGTTTTTGTGCGCGCAGGACGCGCAGCCAAAGACCAACTCCACACGCACTCGAAAGCCCAAGCAGGAACGCCCAGCAAAGTGGCGACGTGTTCCTTCGAGCTGGCAGCCGAACGACGCTCACGAGGCGATCGCACGCGGGCGAGGCCTGAGCTTTTCAATGCAGCTGGAGGCATTTCGCGACCACGAATTCGCGCAACCGAAGTCCGATCCAGACGCGGCATTCCGGAACTGGCTGCGGCGTGCCTTCGAGCCACGCGGCCGAAGTGTGCACGAGCCGAAGCAGCCTGAAGGAGGGCAGTACAAGTTGCCGGTGGTTCATCGCTCGTCGTCGCCGACTGAACGAAATCCAAACTGGACAGAGCCCCCGCCAGAGCTCGCAAACGTCTTCAAGCCCAAACGTGCGCTGCCGTCGCCAGTGACGAATCCACAGGAACTCGCTGAGCTCACGAAGTGGGCTGACACTCCATTGCCCGCTGCAGGCTCGCCGAAGGCGTGACGTCGTTGTGCGGCGTCCACCAAGCTGCCGCATCCCGGAACGCGCGTTTGCAGACCCTGTGCGGCGCTTTCCTTGGGCCGGGGCACACGCGCGCACACCCACACGCGCCCGTGCACCCGCGCGCGATCCCGCGCAGGCCCGCTGCGAAGGATCCCAGATCTCTTGAATCGCCCTATGAAACAGCCAAAAACGAGTCACAGACGAGCTGATGGCCCCGGTGTGCCGAGCAGGCTCGATGCCCGTTGAACGAAGCCACGGACGGCGCCGACCACAGGTGCCGCGCAGCGACGAATTAGCGGCAGGTGTGCCGGCTCCAAGCGGAACACCGAATGCCGCCACGGCGGAGGCCCTAGCGGCGGTCGCACGCGCTCCCGGCGGGCAAGTGGCGGACAGCGAGAGCGCGGCCGCGTTGGGGCGCCTGGGTGGTCTGGCAAAGGCCGAGCGTGACCGTGAGCTCGGAGAGACGCCAGCGCTCGCCCGGCGCCTGGGATTACGCGGCGTCGAAGCTGCGCACTTCAAGGCCTACGTCGACGACGCGCTCGAGTTCGCCGAGCGTGAGTGCGCACGGCTGGCCGAGCTCGTCGGAGGTGGTGTGTGTGGGTACGGACCGAGCTCGATGGTGCAGTCAGCGGCGCTGCAGTTGGCCGCCTCGCGCTACTGCTTCGACCGGGGAGAGCTCGTGGCGGGCAGCCGCCTGGCCGATGCGAGTCGAGCCAACCTGATGAGCGCGAGGGACGAGTGCGCCCGCGAGGCCCAGGCGCGAGACACGACCGGCGACGACCTCGCTGCCCGCCAGCGCGCGTTTCAGCGCCAGCTCGCCGAGCGCTCGCAGGGAGGCCCGAAGTGACAGCCTTCCGCGACCCGATCGAATGGGAGCAGTCGCTCCCGATCCGCCCCTCGTCCCCAGCCTGGCGTGCCACGGTGCGCGCCCTATACGGCACCCTGACCGACCCCGCTGACGTCGAGCTCTTCCGGTCACTGGCCGGCCGTGACGCGCCTCCCGGTGGCGCCGACGAGTTCCTGGCCGTCGTCGGGCGCCGCGGGGGCAAGTCCGAGAGCATCGCGCGCATCGCGACCTTCGAGGCGGTGCACGGCGGTCACGCGGTCGCGCTCGCCCCCGGCCAGCTCGGGCTCATTCCGATCATCAGTCCGCTTCGCGAGCAGAGCGGCGAGATCCTCCGCTACGTGACCGGCCTCGCGCAGTTGCCGCAGGTCCGCAGGCACGTCGACGGGGACCCGACCCGTGACGGTGTGCGCTTCAAGACCGGCGTCGAAGTTCGAACGATGACGGCGGACGCGGTGGCGCTATCCGGCCCGACCGTCGTGTGCGCCATCCGCGACGAACTTGCCAAGCATCCTGGCGCCGAGTCGGCGATGCCTGACACGGTTGTGGAGGCTGCATTGCGTCCAGCGCTTGCGCCCGTGGTTGGTGCGCCGCGGCGGCGGCTGATTGGCATCACCTCGGCGTACGTTCGCGACGGGTGCGCCTTCGAGACCGATCGGGACCACTTCGGCCGGCCTGACTCACCGGTGCTCGTCGTGCGCGGCAGCACCGAGCAGTTCAATCCGAACATCGACCGGGCGTGGCTCGAGCGCGAGCGCAAGCGCGTTGGTCCCAACGTCTTTGCGCGCGAGTACCTGGCCGAGTGGCAGGACGCAGTGACTGCGGGGTGGTTCGGCGACGTAATCTCCCGTTGTGTCGACACTGGCCGGGAGTCCTCGGAGCCAATCGAGGGCAATCTGTACGTGGCTGCCATCGACGCCGCATTCAAGGGCGACAAGTTTGCGCTTGCGATCGCACACCTAGAGCAGCGCGACGGCAGACCGGTCGTGGTGTTGGACCGAGCGGTCTCGTGGAAGGCGAGCGGTGGTGGCGCCCTGAACGTTGCGGAGACGGTTGCCGAGGTGTCGGAGCTCATCCGCGAGTACCGCGGCGCCGCGTTCGCCGATCAGTTCTCGTTCGTCCCGCTGCGCGAGCTGTTTCGGCAGTGCGGCGTCGACTTGACGGAAGTTCCTTGGACGCAGAGCAGCAAGCCGCAGATGTTCGGCCGCGTCCGAGCTGGGATGACCGACGGTGCCGTGCGGCTTTGCGACGACGCGGAGCTGATCTCCGAGTTCCACTCCATCCAAGGCAAGCTACTGAAGTCCGGTGGTGAGCGACTCGAGGCACGGGTGGGCCACGACGACTTGGTACACGCGTCTGTGATGGCACTGTTTTTCGCCGAGGACACGCACGGGTTCCGCGTCGCCGTCGAACAAGATCAGGACTGGTCGGACCGCTTCAATCGCAGTGGCCCCACCTACGACCCGTACAGCTTTGGATCCGCCCGCCCGAAAAACGGATGGGGATGATCAATCTTTCGAAAGGAAAAGAGCAGTGACAGCAGCACTCAAATTAGTACCCGACGACCTACAAACCCGCGCCGCGGAAGCGCGCTCGCAAATCGACACGCTCGAGCAGGCAGCGCGAGCAGCGGATGTCGCCGCAGCCGAGGCAGCGGCTGCATTCAAGCGCAACCCGAAGGCGGCCGGCGCACACTCTGCCCGTGACATCAGTCTTCAGGAGGCCGAGAACGCGCGCGAGGCCCTCGCGGAATTCACGCAATCGGTGGCGCAGTTGCTCGGAGATGCACAGCAAGAGCTATATACCGAGGAGCTCGCTCAACTGAACGAGGCCATCTTGCCAAGGATGTTCGATCGTCATCGAGCACGTGTCGATGACCTCCTTGCAACTTTTCGTCGTGACCTGCGCGGCGAACTCGGCGCCTTTTCGGAAGCCGTTCGCGAAAGCAACGTGACCCGCGCCAAGGCGAGACGCCTCGCTGAGTCACTCGGAAAGTCCGATGACACCGGACTCTACCAGCCGGTCACCCTGATCAGTCTCGTCAACGAGATCGTGCCTCAAGTCACCCACTACTCCGAGATGGACTCAATGGTGAGCCTTTCAATCATTGCGCTGCACGGCGACGATTCCTTGAAGGTCCGCGTGCACATCAGCGACCCGATCCCTGGAGGCGCAAAGTGAGACGCGAACTAAAGATCTCTGACGTGATCACGGGCTTGTCTTCTGCAACTGAAGGCGTCGCCGAACTGGAGGCGGCGGCTGAGAACCGCGTCGAGATGCGAGATTGCATCGCAAAACTCTGGGGCATGTTTCCGCACGCAACGACGCTCGGTGAGCTTTACGACGAGATCAAGCAAGCGACTGGCATCGCCAACGCCATCACCGCGTTGACGGCGCAGGGCCTGACGACAGAGCAGGCCCGTTTGCAGCTTGCCTCGATGGGTTGGGATGTCCGTGCTGGATCGGCTGTCGACAAGGCATTCAGCGAAACTGCGCACCCGCCGCAGTCTGGGCGGGTGGAGTCTTGAGCGCCGTATCGATCTTGAATGCCGGCGCGAAAGCCAACTCCGGCACTAGCACGCCAGCCGACGTCTCGGCCTTCGCGCTGCTTCGACTCAACGTCGCGACGCTCGCCAATCTCGGCCGCGGTCCCTACATCGATGTCTTCATCGAAACCGCCTCCGCCACCACGGGGCAACCGTGGCGCGTCGTCTGGCACCGCTTTCAGGCCACTGGTACGCCGCCGGGCAACGAGGCGGCATGGGAGAGCCTCACGAGAGTGGTGATTAGCGAGTTCGACCAATTTCTGCGTGTCAGGTGGGTCGCGAACGCGACTCAGAATTTTGGATTGGTGAATGGCGTGCTCGACAATTCAGTTGCGCTCGACCTCGCCGTGACTGGCGACGGCAAGCCCGACGCCGCGTGAATGGAGAAGCAGATGACAGCAACCAGAGTTTTGCACGGTGGGAAGCCAATCACGGGCGGCATGCACATCCGAGGCGGCAGCTCGGAGAAGCCGCTAGGTCATGTCGGAACGCCGCCGGCCGGAACACTTGTCAGAGCATTCGCCGGACTTCCCACACCAGCTGCGCGCGGCACGTTCGCCTTTGCCCTGCAGTCGAGCAGCACATCGATCGACTTGGACATTTTCGAGGAAGTTGGCGAACCCAGCTTCTTCAGTAGTCGCGTGAGCGCGAAATCAGTGCGCGATCAGCTCAAGGGCAGCGGCGCTAAACCAATCAACGTCAAAATCAACAGCCGAGGTGGCGACGTCTTCGACGGGTTGGCGATCTACGAGTTGTTGAAGGAGCACCCGGCACCTGTGACAGTCGACATCGACGGAATCGCGGCGTCGATCGCTTCCATCATTGCGATGGCGGGCAACTCGATCCGCATTAAGAGCTCGGCGACGCTGATGATTCACGACCCCTGGGGCGCAATGGCAGGTAGCGCGCAGGAATTCCGGAAAATGGCCGACCTTCTGGATCGGAGCCGGAACACGCTTGCGGATATCTACGCGACCCGTTCGCGTCAGCCGCGGGAGCGTGTACTGCAATTGATGCGCGACGAGACGCACATGAACGCAATCGAAGCTCAGCGGCTCGGGTTCGCTGACGAAGTTCGATAAAACACAGACTCGCGTGGATCTGGGCGTTCAGTCATGACCCGGAAAGGACGAAAGCCGCAGTCCTGGCCAGGCCTCATTTGATGATGTTGAGGCCGGGTCCCACCAGTCGCACGGGTTGAGCGTCTTTCGCAGGACGTTGCAGCGTAGAAGCCCCTTCCGCTGCTGGTGAGTCGGAGTCTGTCAAATCCCCCGGCTCAATCGACCACACAAGGGCAGCGCGAGCTCGCGCCCGTCTCTCTGGACTCCCGACCGGGCCCTTCACGGTCAGGTGAGCGACGAGGGCGGGCGCGAGCGCGGCGCTCTTCCACTCAGCAACCCCGATGGGTTGAGCAAGGATTGTTATGTTTCCAGTACAACATGCACTGAGACACGCACTGCAATTAATAGATTCGGGCCGCGGCATGGTCACCGCGATTGTCGACAAGGCGGGCCCGGAGCCGGAGCTTGATCTTGACCTTGCGCAGGACATCGAGTTCGCGTTCTTCAGGATCGAGACAGGTCTCCAGATTTTGCACTCGCTCACTGTGCTGGTGCGCGCACAGCACCAGTCAAATGCGCTGTGCCCGGAGCTCGACTGATGCCGTACCCATCACGCTTCACACCCTACGGCATGCTGTCCTACAGCAAGCGGCAGACTCACGCGCGCAGGATCTACGACGTGCTCGTGGAGGGCGTGGGCGACAGCTTCGACACTTCACCCGACTCACTAGAGGCCGCGCGACTGTACGCGCGGGCGATGGTGTTGGCGTCCGCGCAGTATCAGCTCGACCGCGCTGGGAACAATCGCCTTCCGCTCAAGGCAACCGAACTGCTCGGTCTGCTCGAGAAGGACTACCAGATCGTGCCGGCTGCGGACGCGACGCTGAACGACCGCCGCCGGGAGCTCGCGGCGCGCGCGAAGATCTCGAAGGGGAACCGTCAAGGCGCGATGGAGTACGCGCTGCGGATCCTTCTCGGCGAAGCCTTCATCGAATACCGAACGACACCGATCCAGTTTGCGACGGTTTCGCCGTACTTGCCGGAGACCATCGGCGCCTATCCGCCACCCGGTACCGAAAAGAAGACGTTTCGACTCACGCAACGTGTCGCAATGCGTGGGGTTCCGGTCACGATTACGTTCGAGACGATCGGGCTGTCCCAGCTTCCAATCGCAGGCGAGACCTACAGCTTTGACCCGGACACCAGAAACCCAAACATCGAAGCCGTTACTCTCGAAGCGGTAGTCGGCGCAACTCTCACTGCGACGTTTGGGAAGCCACACGAGGCCGGCGCGCTCGCAACGAACTCGAATCCAGCTTGGATCTCGAGCAAGCGCTACGTGACCATCGTCACGACACTGGCTGCCGCAACCAATCCGGAAACGCGGCGGAAGATCAACGAACTGATGGCGCGCGCGGCGCGTGGCGTGACCCAGTGGGAGATCTGCCACAACCAGGGCCAGTTCATCACTGACGACGCCGTGCTTGGACTCTCCGATTGCACCCAGGTGGCAGCATAATGTCAAACAACGCTTACACTAGACCGTTGGGAGTTTGGAATCCTGGCGTAGTCTACGCAACAGAGCTCGCGGACATCGACCGCAAGACCGTCAAGGCGCCGAACTTCGACGGTGGTGGCACCTACGCACCGACGGCCCCGATCATCGTCGGCGGCTCCGGCATGACTCTGACTCTCGTCGGCGCGAGCACTGCCGAGGGGTTCTTCGTCACCGGAACCTTCGACGTCGCGGTCGGGGCGAACGCCTACTTCCGCGGCTCAACTCAGTTCCGCGACGGGTCGTCGGCGTTCTTTCGGGAGGCTGCAACGCTCACGTTCAGGGATACCACCGGGGCCACGTTCGAGGCGGGCTCGTTCCTGAACGTCGATGCGACCACCAACATCGGCGGCGATCTGACCATTGCAGGGCGGACGTCGATCACTGGCCCGCTCGACTTCTCCAACGCCGTGAACGTAGGCGGGACCGCGAGCGTCGCCTTCTACAGTGGCTCAGATCTGAGCTTCGCTGGTGGCTCGAGCGTAAACATGGCGGCCGGGTCGTCCTTCGCTTGTGTGGGGGATGCTTACTTTGCCCATGCCGAGATCGCAGCGCTCGATCTAACAGGCGCCGGATCCCTGCAAGCGAAACAGGTTTGCTCCGGCTCTGGGCGCGTGGTCAGGCGATACAGTTTCATCGCTTCGACTGGTGCAAACAGCAGCGCCTACGGCCCCGCAAACACCGACCGCGTGGTCGTCAACGCGCTCACCGCCGATGTGACATTCACGATCAACAACACCGACGTGCAGGATGGCGATGAGATCGTGTTCGTTAACAAGGACACGACACATACTTTGGGGGTCGCTGACCCGTCTTCGGGCATCTTGCTCAACCTTCGACAGGCGTCCGGTTCTTACCAAAGCGCGACCTTCTACTACCACGCTGGCACGTGGGAAGTCTTGACACGGGACGCAAAGATCTAGTCGACGCAATAGTTCGGAATGGCGTGGCTCTCGTCGCAGACGGGTCCGCCACAGGCAGTCCAGTTGCCCTCCGTGTCACATGACTTCGTTCCGGAAGCGACAACGTCATTCCCGCGGGTGGTGCAGCAGTCGCAGCTGGCGTCGGTTCCCGGTGTGCAGTGCGTGGCACCAGCACCAGAGCCTCCACCGGACGCTGGCTGAGCTCCGGGGCACTCGCACTTGCCCCAAGCGCTCCCATCGTCTTCGCAGGTCTGCGCGCCCTTGGTGAGTCCGCCAACGCAGGCGCACTCCTCGACTTTGCCCGGGGCGCAAACGCGCTCGCCGCTCGTCGCGTCTGACCCGCACCCAGCAACCGTCAGCGCGATCGCCAATCCGAATAGCCCTCTCAACATCGAGCCAACGTATGAACGGTGCGACGCATTGTAAATACGCATCACCCGTTCAGCGCCGGCTCAGCCGAAACGGAAAGCTGCACTCTGTATGCCAGTAATCAACGATCTGACTCGAACAAATTCCCAAGACGTCGTCTCGGTGAATCTCAACGGGCAAGAGCTCGGTTTTGGTGTGGGCGACGAAACTGGCCTAGCCATCGTCGAAAGCTACGAGGTCAAGATCTCGGTCTTCCAGCAGCCAGCAGCCATCACGGTGCGACTGGGCTGGGGTGGGAACGTTGCCGCGCTCGCCAAGCACGCAACCCCCAACTCGCCGATCTCGTTCAGCATCGCAGGCACGAGAATCTTTAAAGGCGTCGTCTACAGTCGCGGCGTTCCAACCGCGCAATCTACTTTGCTCGAACTCAAGGCCCGCGACTACATGGCGCGGTTGTTCGACGACGAGATCCAGGACGAGATCAGTTTCACCAACAAGACCTACTTTTCGCTCACGCGCACGGTGCTGAACATCGTGGGCATGGCGGAGCAGCCGAACACTTTCAAGCTGTTCGCCGACAACGACGCGAACCGCGCGGTGATCTCCAGGAACCGCAAGAAGCGCTCGGGGAAGAGCAAGACGCAGATCGTCGAGCAAATCGAGACCGGCGTCGGCGCCGGCGGCGCGAAGATCGTGCGCACCACGATCAAGGCGAACGCGGGGACCAGCTACTACAATTTCCTGCAGGAGCAGTACAAGCTCGCGGGGCTGTTCCTCTGGTGCACCGCCGACGCGAACTTCGTGCTCGCGCGCCCGACGGCTGACCAAGAGCCCGCGTACACGATCTTGGTCAAGAAGGGTCAGCCGCTCACCCCAGCGCGCATGGTCGATCGCGTCTACGAGGACAACGCGACGCAGCGCCACACGGGCTACATCGTGTATGGGCGCGCCGGCACCGGCACCAATGGCCGCACCATGCTCGTCGGGCAGTACGTCGACCAGGAAATGGCTGGCTACGGGTTTAATCACAACCGAGTGATTCATGACGAAGACGTCAAGTCGCAGGCCGAGGCCGATTACGTCGCGCGCCGCGCTTGCGCTGAAGAGCGCCGCCAGGGCTGGAAGCTCGAGTACACCGTCTCGGGTCACATCCTGCCATCGACCAAGGGTACGAGCGGATTTCTCATCTGGGCTCAGGACATGGTGTGTCGAGTGGATGACTTTGAGCTCGACATCCACGAAAACTTTTACATCCAAGACGTGACGTTCCGGCGCAACCCGCACATGACGACGACGATCGCGCTGATGCGTCCCGAGGACCTCGTGTTCGCTGAAGGACTTTTCTGATGGCAAATGGTGAAATCAAAATCCGCGTGGGCGCAGTTGCCGATCGATCGATTGACGCCATTTTTGGCAACGTCGAGAAGCGCGCGCTGAAAGCGCGGGACGCGATCAATCGCGCTCTCGGTGGCTCCGGCGGCAACGCTCTCGGTAGCTCGCTCGCCAACGTCGGGAAGCAGGCAGAGGCCGCTGCGCGCCAGACCGACAAGGCCTGGGCGGG
>Ga0134124_10004234_pt1 | contig 11532 bp, 19 predicted proteins | sample KB304_FD_96880 | JGI IMG/M metagenome (GOLD analysis project Ga0134124, IMG submission 96880) | Terrestrial soil microbial communities without Nitrogen fertilizer from Kellogg Biological Station, Michigan, USA - KB3-0-4 | ecosystem: Environmental > Terrestrial > Soil > Unclassified ... | reverse complement strand
GCCCATTGGACAGGATAATTGTGGCAACAATAAGGCACGAGATATGACAGGAACGCATACCTCGTATGCATTATTGCATAGCTACTGGATCACTTGCCTTGTGAGGTGATAGCTAAGTGTACGCTTGGAACGCCGATGTATCGCCACGAATGAGCGGACCACATCGGCCGCATGCATCCTGGTTTGCATCTGTTGCACGTCGAAACCATCGCGGATTAGCTCGCGTTGGATACCTGACAAGGCATTCAATGCCATAGCCTCGCGCTCATAGACACCATAGACCATTGTGGTTTGATTAGTCGTAAGTACCCATACGATGTGTCCGCTAGTGTTCATTGCCATACTCCGCTTGTGCTGTCCGTATCATTGGACAAGATGAATACAAAGCTAGTGCTAGTGCTTCTGCCTTGCGCCGATCATGACAGGGTAGGAAGATGTTAAACCCTGCCTTATCCTCGATTGCTACTCCCCATTGTAGTTCGATATCGTCATAGCGAACGATAGCTATGTACTCCCCATCTATCGGGAGGTGAATGCCTGTATTCATGTGTCACCTCGCAATGCCCTGACGATATCGGCAATGGCCGCAAGGGACCATCGGGTATTGTCAGCAAGCAAGTCTCGACACTCGCCATTAGTGAGAGCATGCCCTAAGGCAGTCTCACATCGTTTGATCAGGATACGGGCATACGTCTTGGATGCCTCAATGTCATCGTATGCCCGATGTTGGTTAGGTCTCAGTCTAGGCATAGGCTATTCCTTCCTGGTTGCAGCGAGCCTGAGGAGCGATAGACCTAAGGCATTCAGATCATGGTTGTGTGGTGTCAACTCGCCTATGACCCTAGTAACGTGATTGATCATAGCGGCATAGGCTAAGTCTGATTGATAGCTATGGGATTGTAGATTGTGGATTGCTTGAAGCAACCTAAGGGCAGGTTCAATGCTGGTCATGGTCTCAATCCCAATCAGAAGGTTGCACATCGCGTACCGTGAACTCTACGGACGCGGGAGCACCAATGTGCTTAAGCACCTCGGTACGGATCATATTCAATAGGCAGGTCTCAGCCTCCCGATTGCGACACTCCCGGCTGTCCGTACGGAATACGCTAGTGATGTCGCCGCCAACACTGACGATGGCTTGATAGTAGCGTGGTCTCTTGTTCATGCTGCACCTCTTTCATTGCGGAGTGACATCCAATAGGCAGTGTGAACCGCGTCGGCTCTATCGTCAGTGTAGTAAGCTTGTGCCTCGGTAGCACCCTTGAGACATACGCGATACTCGCCGTCTACCTTGCGGTAGGTGCAGCCATAAGAGCGGATCAGAGCGCGGGCTTTATGGTCGGTATCCATTTTGTAACTCCCATTTGGTAGTCATAGAGTACCTATGACTATGGGTATCGTAATTCATAATTGTGGCTGAAATAAGGCGGAGTCTACCCCTAATCTGTCTAATGCATTAGACACGATAGGCTAGGTGATTGACCTATATCAACTAGGTTATTGGCCTAAGGCAAGGCGGGATATCCTACGATATAGCCTAAGTACATATCCTAAGATCACCTAGCACCTAGGTAAATATATCTTTGTCTTATCCTTGGTCTCACCAAAGATATCAGAAGATATCCCGTCTACTAAAGTAATCTGAGGCGCTGCCAAGGTGAGACCTCAGGTCTTTACTAAGGATACCGTCAGTCAGTCAGCCTTCGCCGTCTATCAACAGGTTGTGGATAACCGACGCGGACCCGCCTGCCCCAGGGGCACTAAGGGGGGCCGGGGGTGCCCCCGCCGCCGTGAATTCACTGCTGAATTTTTCTCACAAAAAACATCAGATTTCGCAAGATTGTACTTGACGAGCGGGGATATAACATGATATAATATATATGTAGGGTACATTCTTTTATTGTCTTTATAAAGGTAGACCATTGCCTAAGTACCGTAATTCACAGGGAAAACGTCTTTCCAGGGCTCTCTTCCTCGAAACCTCCCAATTCCCTGATTTAGTCGTCTTCACCCTAAAAGATGAGGATTATCAGGGACATAGGTCCCTCCGTCGCCTCTACCTCGAAGCAGAAGACATATCCGAATACCGATTTGTCAATACCCACCTCGATGGCTGGGACCACTGGCAGGAGTTGACCTCCCAGGATTGGTTCGCTCCCCTCGTCGCTAAATGGCGCTCAGAACTCCACGCCTACATGGTCTCCAAGTTTGAAGGCATTCTCCTCGACCAAGCCAGGGGTAAGGGCAAAGAAGCCCAGGCTGCGGCTAGATACCTCCTAGAACGGGCAGAGAAGGCCGTACGTGGCGAATTACGGGGCCGCCCTCGTAAGGGTAGCACCCCACTCGAAATTTCTCACCAGCGGGCTTCCCAGGCCGAAGAAGCGGGGATAGTCCAAGATGACCTCAAAAGAATAGGGATTTCCTAATGGCTGCTGTTACTGCTACTGGCCCCACCAGGGTTGCCGACGGGGGTGTCTTCGATTGTTACGTCGTTACCTGGGCTATGGGTAATGCCGATACAGGCTCTACCGTCCTTATGGGCTCAGCCATGGACCGCTCAGTCCAGATCGCGGGTACCTTTGGCTCCGCTACCATCGTGGTTGAGGGCTCCAACGACGGTACGAACTGGGTCACGCTTACCGACCCCCAGGGCAACGCAATCTCCAAGACCTCGGCTGCTATTGAGCAGATCGAGGAACTGACCCGATATCTCCGAGTCTCCTCCTCGGGTGGTACCGGCACCGCAGTCACCGTAACTCTCTTTCTCCGGGGCCAGCGATAATGTCCAGCCAAGCCATTGAAGACATCAAGTTCCTAGCTAAGCGTCTTTCCGGTCTTATTGAATTTGCCGATAAGGCTGATAACTACGATGCCCTTGAGAAGCAGGTAGCCGACCTTCAGAAGGTCGTAGAGGCCAAGCGAGCAGAGGCCAAGGCAGCCGTAGACGCCATCGGCCAGAGTAATACCGTTCTCATCGAGCTTCAGAAGAACCAGGAAGAGCACAAAGCCCAGCATAAAACCTGGCTTGAGAAGTACACCGCAGAGGCCAAAGAGGCAGCGAGGGCGACTGTTGAGAAAGCCCGAGCGGAGGTAGCCCAGATGCGGAAGGAATTCCAGGACGAGGTAGCCTCGTGGAAGCTGAAGGTGAACCAAGTCAAGGACGAACTCAGTAACATCAACAAAGACAGAAACGTGGCTCAGGAGAGCCTAGACAGCATCCGGGCTCAAATCCGGGCTATTAAGGAAGTCGTCTAATGGCTACATTCAATAAATTCAATTCCTTCGTCGAGCACCTCGCTGAGAAGGTTCATGACCTCCAGAACGATACCCTGAAGGTTGCTCTGACTAACTCCGCCCCGGTGGCTACGAATACCGTCCTGGCGGACATTACCCAGATTTCAGGTACGAACGGGTACACTACGGGTGGCACAGCTACGACTGTCTCCTCGTCTGCCCAGACCTCCGGTACGTACAAGCTAGTCATTACGGACGTGACCTTTACCGCGTCGGGTGGCAGCATCGGTACATTCCAGTACGTCGTCCTCTATAACGATACGCCTACGTCCCCGGCGGACCCCCTCATCGGCTGGTGGGACTATGGCACTACCGTCTCGATTACCAACGGTAACTCCTTTACCGTGGACTTTGACGGTACCAACGGTGTCCTCACCATCGCGTAATGGCTATCGCATTTGACGCCCAGGTATCTAAGACCGATCTTACTCAGCCTTCTTCCGTTACTCAATCTCACACAGTTACCGGGTCTAATACGTATCTCTTCGTCCACTGGGGCCTAACCGCTGGTACGGTAGGGAACGTCACAGCCTGCACCTATAACGGTGTCTCCATGGGCACCGCCCTCTGGAGTATCCAGCCCACGGGCCACGGCCTTCGTAGTGTCGGCTTTGGTCTCAAGGGTGCAGCCACTGGAGCCCATAACGTCGTCGGCACTATCTCAGGAGCAAACGACGGTGTCACAGTTACCATCGTCTCTTACACCGGCGTGGACCAAACCACCCCTATCGGAACTGTCGTTACAGCCAACAGTGGTGCCGGTACTTCAGCCTCCGCAAGTATCACAGTCTCTTCCGCCACTGGTGAGTTGGTCCTCGGTGGAGTTATCATCGGCAACGCTGCCACTTCCATCACCATCGGTGCCGGTCAGACCCAACGCTCCGCAGCTAACCTCATCGTCTCCAATGGTGAGCACGACAATCGCGCAGACGAAGAAGCCGGTGCTGCCTCGGTAACACACTCTTGGACCTGGACTGGTGCCACAGATTGGGTCCTTGGTGGTTTCCCTCTCAAGCCTGCTGGTGGTGCCGCAGCAACGTCTCGTCCCGTCTTCCCCCAACCCCGTCGCTTCTACTCGTACAGGAGATAATATTGGGCAGGATTTATTCCGTTCCGCTTAACGCCACGTACACCGCTGCGGGTACGAATACCGATCTTTGGTCTATCCAGGCTGCAGACGACAAGCCCGTCAAAATCCTGGGCTTCATCCTCGGTCAGACCTCGGAGGTTGGTGATGCCGCAGAAGAGGGCGTCCGAATTACTATGCTTTATCTCCCTGCTACTTTTACGGTTGGGAGTGGCGGCAGTGCTGTTACTGCTGTACGGCCTATTAACGACATTGGTGGCGCCGTCTGGGGTGCTACCATCCGAACTAACGACACCACTGTAGCCACGACTTCTGGCACGTCTTTTACTATCCTTGACCTTGGTTGGAATGAGCGAGCCTCACCTTATGAGTTCTGGTTTCCAGAGCCCAGAATGTGTCCGCCTGTAGTCCAGACGGCTGGTATTGTTATTCGCGCAGAAACGACCATCGCTGACGACCTTACCTTCGACGGTACGTGCTTCATCGAGGAAGAGGGCTAATGAGTGCGCTTTTATCCTCGTACGTTTTATTCCAGGAGGTCCTGGCTTCGTAATAAATTCTACCCCGAAAGCAAGGGCACCTCGAACACCACGATGGTGGCTTCTGCTGGTGCCTTCACCGAAACGGGTATAGCCGCTCTTTTCATCATCACCCAAGCTGAGACCAAGGGTACCTTCACTGAGACTGGGCAGACGGCACAACGAGCCCAGAACGCAGCCAAAGGAACCTTCACTCTATCCGGCCAAGCCGCTCTTTTCGTGCGGACCATGGTCGAGACCAAAGGCACCTACACCTTCACGGGCAACAGTGCCATCCTGACGCCTACGGCTGGGGCAGCCAAGGGAACGTTCACTGAGACCGGGATAGCTTCTCTGTTTCAGATCACCATGGCGGAGTCGAAGGGGACTTACACCTTCACCGGCAAAGATGCCATCCTCAACGCAGGTAACTCACTTACTCTCACAGCCAGCGCTGGGTCCTTCACACTAACGGGCAAAGACGCATTGTTCCGGGTGTCAATGGCCGAAACCAAGGGCACGTTCACTCTCACAGGCCAAGCCGCCCAGAGAGCCATGTCCGTCTCCGCAGGCTCCTATACCCTCTCCGGCAAAGCCATCCTTGCTAAGATCACGATGGCCGAAACCAAAGGTACGTATTCACTCGCCGGAAGGGACGCCACCCTCATAGACAGCGGCGCTCCTCCAGTAACATCCGAAGCAATCATCTTTAGACGAAGGCGCCGTAGATGAGCGACCAAGATACAAAACAAGCAATCAAGGAGGCAGCAAAAGAATGGCTTGACCAGCAAATGGCGACCATCGGGCGGTTCACCGTTAAGACCCTCGCTGGAATTGTTCTAGTAGGATTAATTTACTTCGCAATCAAATATGGAAAATGATATGACCAACATCATCCCAATCCTGATTATCGCCGCCGCTGCTGTATTCGTTGCCTATAAGTTTGGCTACCTCGATAAGTTTCTCAAGACGCAACCGATTGAGGTTACGCCGCCAAAGCCAACTCCGGTGCCTGTCCCAGTTCAAACAGAAGTAAAGCCTGAGGACAAGTGAGACTTGACGACCAGAGAGAACAAGTCAAGTTAGCCGCTGAGGCCAGCCTTATTACCTTCATGAATGTAATCCATCCTCAGCGCGTCCTTGGGAACATTCACCTAGCCCTTAATAATTGGTGTACCCGAGCCGATGCAAAATCTCACCAGCTTGTTCTCCTCCCCCGCGATCACGGAAAATCTGCCATGGCGGCTTATCGAGTCGCCTGGACAATCACTCGTGATCCTACAGTACGTATCCTATATATCAGTAGCACTGCTAACCTTGCTATCAAACAGCTAGGCTTCATCAAGGATATCCTGACGAGTGACATCTACCGCCGGTACTGGCCTGACATGGTCAACGTCGATGAAGGCAAACGCAGGAAGTGGACTGAAACTGAAATCATTATCGACCATCCGCTTCGTCGTGCTGAAGCAATTCGTGATCCAACTATCTTCACTGCTGGTCTTACTACTACGGTTACTGGGCTGCATTGCGATTACGCTGTTCTTGACGACGTTGTTGTGTATGACAATGCTTACACCCAGGACGGCCGAGACAAAGTCAAGACGCAGTATTCGTTCTTGTCTTCGGTCGAAACTGCTGACGCTGGCGAGTGGGTGTACGGTACCCGATATCACCCCAAGGACCTCTACAACGATTGCCAGGGAATGCTTGTCCAGAAGTTCGACGAGGACAACAACCCCATCGATGACGAGCCCTTGTACGAAGTCTTCGAGCGTCAAGTCGAAGATATAGGCGACGGTACGGGTCAGTTCCTGTGGCCACGCCAAGCCCGCTACGACGGACGCCAGTTCGGCTTCAACAAAGAAATCCTGGCGAAGAAGAAAGCCCAGTACCTCGATAAGACGCAGTTCCGGGCACAGTACTACAATGATCCTAATGATCCTTCTACTGCTGGCATTTCTAGAGACCTATTCCAGTACTACGAAAAGCGACTCCTCTCAAGGGTAGCAGGCAAGTGGTACTTCAAGCAGAGACGCCTTAATCTCTATGCCGCTGTGGACTTTGCGTACTCCATGAGCAAGGCCGCGGACTACACGTCAATCGTAGTCATAGGCATCGACGGGGACCGCAACATCTACGTCCTGGACATCGACAGGTTCAAGACGACGAAGATTTCAGAGTACTACCAGCACATCCTGAACCTCCACCGGAAGTGGGATTTCAGATGGCTCCATGCGGAGACCACTGCTGCTCAGAAAGCCATCGTCGAGGACCTCAAGGATAATTACATCCGCCGGGATGGCCTCGCCCTTGTCGTAGCAGATCACAGACCTACGGCGAAGGAAGGTTCCAAAGAAGAGCGTATGGAGGCAATCCTCCAGCCCCGCTACAACAACCGTCAAATCTGGCACTACATGGATGGATTGTGCCAAACCCTGGAAGAGGAACTCGTCCTCCAGAACCCCCCGCATGACGATATCAAGGACGCTCTGTCGTCTGCGATTGAGATCGCCAAGCCCCCGTCGGCTTCATTTGGTACTTCATATCTTACACAGACAAATCGTCCCGTTACATCCCAGGACGTTTATCATTCTAGGTTCGGAGGCATTTCGTAGTGGTTGGTAAAGTCCTCGATACTGGTGTCATCCGCCAAGACAACAACATGGGTTGTGAGATCGCGAACTCCTGGTTTACGTGGAACACCCTGCGTCAGCCCTGGAAGAACGAGTGTCAGGAAATCCGTGACTACATCTTTGCCACGGACACTACCAAGACCACGAATGCCAAGCTCCCTTGGAAGAATAAGACGACTGTACCGAAGCTCTGCCAGATCAGGGATAACCTGCTCAGCAACTACACGCTGACGCTCTTCCCTAAGAAGAAGTACGTCGAGTGGCAGTCCTACGAGCGATCGCTGGATATCGAAGCCAAGAAGAAAGCCATTACCGGGTATATGTCCTCGAACATCGAGTACAAGCTATACCGCGAGGAAATGCTGAAGTGCGTCCAAGACTATATCGACTACGGGAACGCCTTCATCATGCCGGAGTGGTACGATGGCCGTATTGAGTCGAAAGGAGGAATGAAGGTTGGATATGTCGGAAGCGTACCACGCCGGATTTCTCCGATGGACATCGTCTTCAACCCGGTTGCGCCCTCTTTTACGCAATCCCCGAAGATCATCCGTTCGCTAGTCACCCTCGGGGAAGTCAAGAAATTCATCAACTCTCTCACGGCATCTGACAACCGTGAGGTCATGGAGAGCCTCTGGAATTACATCAAGGACCTCAGGAACAACTCCGAGCAGTACGCCGGTGAGTTCCAGGAGAAGGACCGGATGTTCCAGGTCGATGGGTTCACCAACTACCAGCTTTATCTCGACAGCAATTACGTAGAACTCCTGACCTTCTACGGAGACATCTACGACTCAGACAAGGATGTCCTGCTTGAGAACAAGATCATCACTGTTGCTGACCGCCACAAAGTCATTGCTATTCAGGACAATCCTAGTGTCCTGGGTGAGACTCCGATCTACCATGTCGCTTGGCGCAAACGCCAGGACAATCTCTGGGGCATGTCCCCGCTGGCCAATCTCGTGGGCCTCCAGTATCGCATCGACCACATCGAGAACCTCAAAGCAGACGTATTCGATCTCATCACATTCCCACCGCTTAAGATACGCGGGAGTGTCGATGACTTTGAGTGGGGTCCAATGGTTCGCATTCACTGTCTAGACAAAGACAGCGATGTCGAAATGCTGGCGCCTCCGTTCAATATTCTTACCGCGAACATCGAAATCCAAAACCTCATCACCCTGATGGAGGAAATGGCAGGCAGTCCGAAGGAAGCCATGGGCTTCAGGACCCCAGGCGAGAAGACCAAGTACGAGGTCCAACGCATGGAGAATGCAGCCAGCCGTATCTATCAGTCGAAGGTGATCCAGTTTGAGGTCGAACTCGTCGAAGAGTATCTGAATGGCGCTCTTGAGTTGTCCAAACGGAAAGTCACGAGTGATATCCTCGTGCGCTACTTCGACGACGAACTCAAAGCCAACCTCTTCATGAACCTCAGTCCTGAGGACCTGACGGGTCTTGGCCGTATCAAGCCGTACGCTGCTAGGCACTTCGCTGAACAAGCCGAGCTAATCCAGAACCTTACCAGTCTTATGTCGTCTCCGCTGGGCCAACTCGTCCAGCCGCATACTTCCTCGATCAACCTCGCCAAGATGATTGAATGCGTCTTCGATGTCTACGAATGGAAAATCTTTGCTCCGTACGTAGCGTTGGCCGAACAGGCAGATGCCCAGCGTATCGCCTCGGTCATGGAAGAGCAGGTCCTCATGGAAGCCATCCAGGGTATCTCACCTGAGGCGATGCAGTTTGCTCAGTCCGCTGCGACAGCTACGGATCAGGCGGGCGCAGCCCAGCCAGGAGCACCTGCGGGTCAGGCTCCGGGCTACGGCACGATCCCTGGTAGCAACTTCAGGACGGGTCCGCTGGGAGGCGGAGGCTTCTAATGGACTCAAGATGGGCTTCACACATTCAAGACCCGAAGCAGCGTGAAGAATTCCTTCAGTTAGTTACGAATTCCAGGATTGTCTTAAACCGCTTGCTGGACATCATGGAAACAGGCCAGGAGGCTATTACTCGGAATGAGTACTCCGAGGAAGATTACAGCGTCCCGGCTTGGTCGGAAAGGCAAGCGCACCGGAACGGAAGACGTTCCGAACACCAGAAACTGAGAGACCTACTCAGCTTCTTAAGGAGATAGAATGACCAATCTACTCGATACGTCTGATGTTGCCGTTGACGACAATACTGAAGTCAAGTTTGAAGACCTCGTGGGTGAGGGCAAGAAGTTTCGTGACCAGGACGCGGTTGCGAAGAAGATCGTACACAGTGATGCCCACATCGCTCGTGTAGAACGTGAGGCTGCGGAAATGCGAGAGACCATCGCAAAGCTCCAGGCCCAAGTCCAAGCTAATGATCGCCTGTCTACGATTGAAGACCTCCTTCGTAAGGGCGAGCCTAGTGTTACTCCTCCGGCCAACAATGCCGAAGCTGTGATCACGGCGCCTACGCTGGACGAAACCGCCATCTTGAAAATCCTTGAAAAGAAGACGCTCAACGACCGCAAGTCCGAGAACGTCAAGGCTGTCAAGCAGAAGCTGGCTGGCGCTTTTGGCCCTCAGTTCCCCGACAGGGTGCGAGCGGCTGCCGACGCTTTGGGCGTTGGTGTGAACTTCCTGACGAGTGTCGCGGAAGAGAACCCGCAGGCGTTCTATCGCCTCGTGGGATTGGAGGGCACCCAGGCTCAGCCTGTGGATGTAACTCCGCCTCGTTCCTCGGTGGCTCCGATGACGGTCAACCAAAACCAGAGCGGACGAAAGGATTGGGCTTATTACCAGAAGCTCAAACAGTCCAATCCGAAACAATATCACAGTGTTCAAACCCAATGGGAAATCGACCAACAGGCTCAGCGCGCTGCACGCGAAGGCTGGGACTTTGGCATCCCGCAATAGGAGTAAACAATGGCAGGTATGACCTATGCCGGTAACGAACATCTAGTTCGTTCCAACGTCTGGACCGCTCGACTGAAAGAGGTCTTCCTCGATCAGTTGATTATGGGGACGAAATACGTTGACATGCTGACCGACTTCCCGGATGGCGATACTTATAATATCCCGTCTATCGGTCAGATCGAAGCCCAGGACTTTGCCGAGGGCCAGGCAGTTCGCTACACTGCTCTCGACACTGGTAACTTCACCTTCTCGATCACCGCGTATAAGAGCGCTGCTATCTCGATCACTGAGCGTATGAAACAAGACAGCTTCTACATGAGCCGCCTTGTCTCCAGCTTCGTGCCGAAGATGAACCGTGCCCTTATGAAGTCGTGGGAAGTGGACGTGCTTGCGCTGGCGCCTAATGCCCAGACTAGCGCCTCTACCAACCTGATCAACGGTGCGCCTCATAGGTGGATCGGCCAGGGCACTAACGAGACGATTGACGTGCGTGACTTCGCGCGGGCGAACTACTCCTTTAACAAGGCGAACGTTCCCTTCGAGAACCGCGTGGCCATCGTCGATCCGTCGGTTGCCTATGCCTTGGAGACCATGACGAACCTCGTCAACGTTTCCAACAACCCGCATTGGGAAGGCATCGTCACCTCGGGTATCTCCAGCGGTATGCGCTTCGTCAAGAACGTTTACGGCTTCGATACCTACGTGTCGCAGAACCTCAAGGTCAACACGGCCTCTGAGACTATCTCTAGCGTCACGGCTTCGGCTGGTGTCAATAACATCTTCTTCTGTGCGGCTCAGGACGCTCTGCCCTTCATCGGGTCGATCCGTCAGGCTCCGCGCGTGGAAAGTGAGCGCAACAAGGACCTCCAGCAGGACGAGTACGTCACGACCATGCGTTATGGTGTGAAGCTGTTCCGCCCTGAGGGTGTGATCTGCGTCGTCACTGACACCGATCAGGTCTAATAGGAGTAACTAATATGGCAGTTGTTCATCTAAAAGCAGACGCCAATGGTGCCTGGACGAATTCGGATGGCCTCCGAATTTACTTTGGTACCAATGAGGCGGTGGTCACTCGCGGTGGAGAGTATAAGTCTCTCGATCATGGTGGC
>Ga0134124_10004232_pt1 | contig 11537 bp, 9 predicted proteins | sample KB304_FD_96880 | JGI IMG/M metagenome (GOLD analysis project Ga0134124, IMG submission 96880) | Terrestrial soil microbial communities without Nitrogen fertilizer from Kellogg Biological Station, Michigan, USA - KB3-0-4 | ecosystem: Environmental > Terrestrial > Soil > Unclassified ... | reverse complement strand
GGCTGATGTCCGGGATCTGATCGTAATGGGAGGCGGCGATCAGGTATTGCGCATAGGCCGCGTCCGGGCTGCCGGGATGCAGCGTGACGTAGCGGGTCGCGGCCCCGACGCAACTGTCAAAGTCGCCGGCCTGGTAGAACGAATAGGCCGACATCAACAACGATTTGCGCGCCCAATCGGAATAGGGATGCTGGCGATCGACTTCCTCGAACTTCTTGATCGCCGACTTCGGGTCTTTCTTGGCGTTGAGGAAGTAGAGACCCTCGTTATAGAGGCGGTCCGCCGGCTCGTCGGGCGGCGTGTCGTCCTTGGAGCCGAACAGGCTCGTGCACGCGCCGAGACTGAACGCCAGAAGCGCAATCGTCAGCGCACGCGTCAGCCGCTTCGGCGTCATCGATTTGATGCTTTCCGGCACACACTCATCCACGTGGTCTTTTGTCCCCCGGGCATGTCCGATCCCCCGGACGGGCCGTGTCACGGCCACCCTCAACCGCCCTCGTGTAGAGAATAAGCGCGGTTCCGCCAAGGATTAAGCGTGACATTCGGCCGGGATTAAGGCGGAGGGTTAACCATGCGCCGCGCCCTACCGCGCCAAAACAGCGCAATTCCGCGCGGAATCCGCGCGCTTACGGGGTCAGAGCAGCGGATCGAAGGGGATCAGGACTTGTCGGCGCCGTAGGCGGCAACCTGACCGGCGGCGATATCGGGCCGGGTGCGGCCGCGGCGAGCGGGCTCGGCCATCTCGACCACGCGCCAAGCGGTCCGGTCGGCCATCAGCGCCGAGAGCACCGCGTGGTTGAGCTTGTGGCCGCCGCGCACGGTGCGGTAGGCGGCGAGCAGCGGCTGACCGGCGAGCGCGAGATCGCCGACCGCGTCGAGAATCTTGTGGCGCACGAACTCGTCCGGATAGCGCAGGCCGTCCGGATTGAGCACGCGGTCTTCGCTGATGACGAGCGTGTTCTCGAACGACGCGCCGAGCGCGTAGCCGGCGCTCCACAACTTGGAGACGTCCTTCATGAAGCCGAAGGTGCGCGCGCGCGACAGTTCGCGGCGGAAGGTCGTGGGCTCGATGTCGAGCGCCAGCGCCTGCTTGCCGATGAGCGGATGATCGAACTGGATTTCGGCATCGACGCGGAAGCCGTGCGTGTAGGGCTTGAGCTCGCCGAAGGCGCCGTCCTTGCCGGCGACGCGCACGGTCTTGAGCACTTCGATGTAACGGCGCGGCAGCGCGCGATCGGTGAGCCCGGCCTGATCGATGGCGTCGACGAAGGCGGCGGCGCTGCCGTCCATGATCGGCACTTCGGGGCCGTCGACTTCGACCGTGACATTGTCGACATGCAGGCCGCGCAGCGCCGCGAGCAGATGCTCGGCGGTCGAGCAGAGCGGACCGGATGCATCGCCGAGCACGGTGGCGAATTCGGTGGCGGTCACGGCGCGCACATCGGCGCGGATTTCGCGCTCGAGCGAGCCGTCGGCCGCGATGCGTTGGAAAATGATACCGGCGTCGTCGTCGGCCGGATTTAACGTGAGGGTGACAGGCGCGCCCGAATGCACGCCAACGCCGGAGACGGCGATTGGCTCACGGAGCGTTGTTTGCTTGGCGCCCTTCATCGACCTCTTTTCCCGCTAACTCGGATGCGAGCCGCGGGTCCCCAAACCAGCTCCGGGTGGAGCCACATTTCTGCCTTCAAAACAGCGCGCCTTGAAGGCGCCATCCCCCGATGGCCGAAAAGTGCTTTACGCGCCTGAAACTTAGGCCAGACCGGCCGCCATATCCAAGTCACGTTGTCTTACCGACTGTTACTCTTTTTTGCCGCAATTCGCGGGCGGTCCGCCACCGGAACCCGGGGTTTACGTTACCTATCAAACGTTTACGCGCTGCAAATGTTACCACACCCTGAAACGCCCAGAAATATCACTGTTTTCCAATCATTTACGCGGAAAAGCTGAGGCAAAAGCAAGGCCCCGCAGCGGTGTTGCCGCAGCGGGGCCTGTGGATGAGCGCCTCAAGGCCGGTCAGTTGGCCTGGCGGCGGAGGAAGGCCGGAATATCGAGTTGGTCTTCCTCGCTCGGATTATGCACAGGTGCCGTCCGCCCATGGGCGTCCAGACCCTGCGGCGCGGCCGGGCGGCGGGCATATTCCGACACCGGATCGCCTGCGCGGCCTTCCGGCGCGCGGGCGCTTGGCCGCTGCGACGGATGCTCGAACTGCGGCGCCTGGCGAGGCGCACGCGGCGGCATCGGCGGCAGCGGGGCCGCCTCCTCCGTCTTGCGGCCCAGCCCGACCGAGGCCAGACGCTGCATCAGCGACATGCGGCGCTGCTCGGGATGCTCTTCCGTTGCCTCGCCGCGGTGCGCCCGGATCTCGTTCTGGGCGGGCAACGGCAGCTCGTCGATGCGCGGCATGCGCGGAGCGCGGGTCGAACGTTCGGGAGCCGGCGGGATGAAGGCAGCCGGCTCGAGCGCGGGCGCCGGCGCTTCCGCCGGCGGCTCGAACAGCGAGGGCTTCATCGGCATCGGACGGATGGAGACCTCCTCCATCGCGGTCGGCGGCAGGATGGCGGCCGCGACTGCAGCGTGAGCCGCCGTCTCCAGCGCGCCGGCATTGGCGCTGACCGGGGCCGGCGCTGGCGCCACGGCGGTGACCTGCGGGGCGATGCGTTCGGCGATCCGCTTGCTGTCGTTGCGCAGCTTGCCGGCGAGCTCCTTGAGGGCGCTCTCGGCCGGCTGCGTCTGGCGCGGCGCGCTGGCGGCGTCGATGCCGGTCGCGACGACCGAGACGCGGATGATGCCGTCGAGGCTCTCGTCGAAGGTGGCGCCGACGATGATGTTGGCGTCCTGATCGACCTCCTCGCGGATGCGGGTGGCGGCTTCGTCGACCTCGTACAGCGTCAGGTCCTTGCCGCCGGTGATCGAGATCAGCAGACCGCGGGCGCCCTTCATGGAGGCGTCGTCGATCAGCGGGTTGGAGATGGCGGCTTCCGCCGCGGTCATCGCACGTTTCTCGCCCGATGCCTCGCCGGTGCCCATCATCGCCTTGCCCATCTCGCGCATGACGGCGCGGACGTCGGCGAAGTCGAGGTTGATGAGGCCTTCCTTGACCATCAGATCGGTGATGCAGGCGACGCCCGAGTAGAGGACCTGGTCGGCCATGGCGAAGGCGTCGGCGAAGGTCGTCTTCTCGTTGGCCACCCGGAACAGGTTCTGGTTCGGGATGATCAGCAGCGTGTCGACGACCTTATGCAGCTCGACGATGCCCGCTTCGGCATAGCGCATGCGGCGGGCGCCTTCGAAGTGGAACGGCTTGGTCACCACACCGACGGTGAGGATGCCGAGTTCGCGCGCGGTCTTGGCGATGACGGGTGCAGCACCTGTGCCGGTGCCGCCGCCCATGCCGGCGGTGACGAACACCATGTGCGCGCCGGAGAGGTGATCGCGAATCTCGTCGATGACCTCTTCCGCCGCGGCACGGCCGACTTCCGGCTGCGAGCCGGCGCCGAGGCCCTCGGTGACCTGCGTGCCCATTTGAACGATGCGCTCGGCCTTCGACATGGTGAGCGCCTGCGCGTCGGTGTTGGCGACGACGAAGTCGACGCCCTGCAGACCCGCAGTGATCATGTTGTTGACGGCGTTGCCGCCGGCGCCGCCGACACCGAACACGGTGATCCGCGGCTTCATCTCGTGGATGTCTGGGATTTTCAGGTTGATGGTCATGTTTGCCTCGTTAGATGCGTGGGCAGCAGGCTAAAAGCATTCGCGCCTTTGAGCGCCAACGCATCGCACGCCGCCGAACAGGCCGGTCCGCCACCGGCCCCTTCGTGGGTTGGGGTGATCAAGGTCAGAAGCTTTCGCGCAGCCATCGTCCGACCCTCGCCATGTAGCCGCCCGTTCCTGTCATCAATTGCCGCGTTTTCCGCGGTTCGAAGTGTTCGAGATGTGCCGCCTGCGGGTAAACCAGCAGGCCCGCCGCGACCGCGAAAGCCGGCCCCTTGGCCGTCTCCGGCAGCCCGGCAAAACCCAAAGGACGCCCAATGCGCACCGGCCGCTTGAGAATGCGCGCGGCGAGATCGGCGATACCGGCGAGCTGGCTCGCGCCGCCCGTCAGCACGACACGTGCGCGCGGCTCGGCGGCAAAAGGCGACGATGCGAGACGATCGCGTACCATTTCCAGAATTTCTTCGACGCGCGGCTTGATGATGCGCACGACCGCGGCGCGCGAGACGAATTGTGGCGGCTCGCGCTCGTCGTCTCCAACAGGCGGTACCGTGATCATGTCGCGTTCGTCTGATCCACCGGTCAGGACACTGCCATAGATCGCTTTGATTCGCTCAGCGTCCGCAATGCGGGCGTTCAAGCCGCGCGCCAGATCCATGGTGATGTGGGTTCCGCCGACCGCGAAGCCGTCGCAGTGCACGAAACGTCCGCCAGAGAACACAGCGAAGGTGGTAGTGCCGGCGCCGAAATCGATGCAGGCGGCGCCGAGGTCGGCTTCGTCGTCGGCGAGACAGGCGAGACCCGCGACATAGGGCGAGCCGACCATGGCCTCGACCTCGAGATGGCTGCGCTCGACCGCGAGCATCAAGTTGCGCACGGTGGCGACGTCGGCGGTCACCATGTGCATGTCGACGCCGAATTTCTGCCCGAGCATGCCGCGCGGCTCACGGATGCCGGTGACAGCGTCGAGCGCATACCCGATGGGCAGCGAATGCAGCACCGCGCGGCCGTCGCGCACCGAATGGCGGCTCGCCGCCGCCAGCACGCGGCCGATCTCGGTATCGCCGACCGCGCCGTTATCGAGCGAAATGGAGGCGACGAAGCGCTCGCTGCCGAGACGTCCGCCGGAGAGCGAGACGACGACCGATTCGAGCTGCACGCCGGCCATGCTCTCAGCGATGTCGATCGCCTGGCGCACGGCCTCCTCGGCCTCGACCAGGTCGACCACGCCGCCGGCCTTCATGCCGGCCGCCGCGGTATGCGCGAAGCCGAGCACGCGCACGCCGTGCGAGCGGCGGCGCAGCACGTCCTGCGGCGCCTGCGGCTCGAGCCGGGCGATCATCACCACGGTCTTGGAACTGCCGATGTCGATGCCGGCAACCACCGCCGCCCGCTTGGGCGACACCGGCTTCATCTTGGGCGTGAGGCCGAAGCGGAGAACATTGCTCATGCCTCGCTGCCCTTTTTCTTCTTGGTCTTGGCGAGCGCCTTGAGCGCCTCGTCGCGCGCAGCCGCAGCAGCGTCGGACAGGCGCACTGTGACGCGATCGACAATCCGCAGATCGACCGCGACGATGTCGCGCGACAAAAGCTTTTTCTCGCTGTCGATCTTGACGAGGGTCTGCAGCGCCTGTTCGGGCGCAAGCTCCGGCAGCAGCACTTCGACGCCGCCGGTCAGATGCAGGTTCCAGCGCCGCTCGGCGACCAGCACCGAGGCTTCGATCTGGCGCGACAGGCTCGGATAGCGGGCGATGAGATCGAGGAAGGACGCCGCCTGCTTCTCGGCGCCCTGCCCGACCACCTGCGGCAGCGACTTGAAGCGCTGCGGCACGTAGGGCTCGAGCACAGTGCCGTCGGCGGCGACCAGCGAGACGTGACCGTCTTTCTGCCAAAGGGCGAAGGGCTTGCGTTCCTTCACCTCGATGCGCAGCCGGCCGGGATAGAGCTTGAGGACGGTGGCTTCGGCGATCCAGGGATTGCTGGCCAGGCGGGCGCGCGTGCGCGCGGCGTGGAGGAACAGCAGTGACGAGCGGCCGGTGACGCCGGCGAGCGTGAGAATGTCTTCGCGGCCGAGCTCGTGCTCGCCGGTGAGCGCGACCTCGGTGATGCGGAAGCCGGCGCGATTGGCGATGCCGTCGCAGATGTATTGCAGATTGTCGATGATTTCGCCGACATGATCGCCGCGCACGGCGCCGTAGCTGGCGCTGGCGAGCAGCATCAAAGCGGCGGCGGAAGCGCCAAGGCCGCGCGGCATCTGGAAGCCGATGAGCGCGGTCCACGTCCGCACCACGCGGCGACGCCAGCCGGTCGCATGCGTCCAGGCATGCGCGGACAGCCGCGCCGCGGCATGACGCTGCTTGATCTTGCGTGTCAGCGACTGAGAGACGCGCCCTCGACCATCCATCGCGAACCGGCTCTTAACGTTGGCCCCGTGAGGGGCGATTCTGGCGGCGCTGGCGTTTTTGCCCGTGCCGTCGTCATGGCGGCCTGGAAAGCCACGCGCATGGGTTCAGCCGCGCGCACCACGCCGCCAAACCCTAGTCTTCCGGCCATTTGGTAAACGATGAGTAAAGGTTGAGGGATTTCGGTGAACGGCAGGTAACGATTGCCGCCGGGTGTGGCTCAGAGGCCGACAAGACGCCCTAACGCCTTGAAGGAACGGCCGCCAAAGGGCTCAACCCTGCCCTCGCACGGAACAAATTGTTCCAACGCCGCGTTGAGACGGTCACAAGACGACAGATAAAGGGTGAGGTGATGGCGCGAAAATCGACCAACCTGTTTGCGACCTTTGCGGATTTCGTCCGTAAGCATCCGAAGACGAGCGCGACGGTCGCGTTCAATCTCGGCGTCATGGCCGCCAATGCGACCAAGCGCGTGCGCAAGGCGACGCCCGACATCAGCGAAATCCCCGCCAAGCTGATTGAGCTGGTGCCCTCGATGAAAGAGATCGGCGGTTATTTGCCGGAGGCGATGGGCGGCAAGCCTGCGCCGAAGCCGCGCCGGCGCAAGAAGACGCGCGCCGCTGCGAAGCGCACCGTCAAGCGGCGCAAGGCGGCTTAGCCGTCATTGCGAGGAGCGTTAGCGACGAAGCAATCCAGACCTTCTTTGTCGCTCTGGATTGCTTCGCTACGCTCGCAATGACGAATGGGCGTTACCGGTCCAGCGAGGCGTCCTCGACCATCCACGCGACCAGCTTTTCGAACGAGATGCCGGCGTGCGCGGCAAGCTCCGGCACCAGCGAGGTCTCGGTCATGCCGGGCTGCGTGTTCACTTCCAGACAGGCAATGCCGCTGACGCCGCTAAGCGTGTCGTCGTAGCGGAAATCGGCGCGCGTGACGCCGCGGCAGCCGAGCGCCTGATGCGCGGCCACCGCAAGGCGGCGGCATTCTTCGTAGACTTCGGACGAGACCGGCGCCGGCAGCAGATGCTTGGAGCCGCCGGGCGCATACTTCGCCTCGTAATCGTAGAACTTGGTCGTCGGCACGATCTCGATGACGCCGAGCGCCTTATCGCCCATCACCGCGCAAGTGAGCTCCTTGCCGGGGATGAACGGCTCGACCAGCATGCGGTCGCCGTAGTTCCAATCGGCGCGCGTCAGCTCCTGCGGCGGATGGGCGTGATCCTCGCGCACAATGAAGACGCCGACGCTGGAGCCCTCTGCTACCGGCTTGATGACATATGGCGCGGGCAGCAGATGACGCGCGGCCACCTCATGACGCGAGGCGACGACGCCGCCCGGCACCGCCACACCGCCCGCTTTCAGCAAAGTTTTGGCGACGTCCTTCTGCATGGCGACGGCGGAGGCCATCACCCCGGAATGCGTGTAGGGGACCGCGAGAATTTCCAGCAAGCCCTGCAGCGTGCCGTCCTCGCCGGGACGCCCGTGCAGCACGTTGAGCGCGACGTCCGGCTTGAGGGCGCGGAGCGTGAGGGCGATGTCGCGCGTGACGTCGACGCGGCTGACCTTGTAGCCGCCGTGACGCTCCAGCGCGTCGGCGCAGGCTTTGCCTGAGCGCAGCGACACTTCGCGCTCGGCCGACCATCCGCCCATCAGAACCGCGACGTGTTTCATGAGGGCTGTTTTACTCCAATCCTCTTAATTTCCCACTCCAGCTCGACGCCGGATACCTGCTTCACGCGCGCACGCACGGTCTCGCCCAGGTCCTCGATATCGGCGGCGGTCGCCTCGCCGAGGTTGATCAAGAAATTGCAGTGCAGCTCCGACACCTGCGCGCCGCCGAGCGTGAGGCCGCGGCAGCCGGCGGCATCGATCAATTTCCAGGCCTTCTGCCCCGGCGGGTTCTTGAAAGTGGAGCCGCCGGTGCGGCTCTTCACCGGCTGCGTCGCCTCGCGCGACGAGGTGATCTTATCCATCTCGGCGGCGATGATGCCAGGGTCGCCCGCCTCTCCCTGAAACAGCGCCTCGGTGAAAATGACATCGTCGGGCGCACCGCTGTGGCGATAGGAAAAGCCCATGTCGGCGTTGCTGAACTCGCGCACGTTGCCACGCCGGTCGACGCCGCGCGCCGAGATGAGCCGGTCCTTGGTCTCGCCGCCATAGGCGCCGGCGTTCATGCGTAGCGCGCCGCCGACGGCGCCGGGAATGCCGCGCATGAAAGCGAGGCCGGCGATCGATGCCTCCTGCGCCGCGCGCGCGACGCGCACGTCCGGCACCGCGGCGCCGACGCGGACGCGATGGCCCTCTTCCACCTTGATGTCGGAAAAACCGCGGCCGAGGCGGATGGTGACGCCGGCAACGCCGCCGTCCCGCACGATCAAATTGGAGCCGAGACCGACGACAGTGACCGGCATGTCGGCCGGCAGGTTGATGAGCAGATAAGCGAGGTCCGCCTCGTCCTCCGGCATGCACAGCACCTGCGCCGGCCCGCCGACGCGAAACCATGTCAGCTCGGCGAGCGACTGGTTGGCGAGCAGGCGTCCGCGCAGCTCGGGCAGCCGCGCTTTCAAGTCAGGGAGGATGTCGGGGAAGGCCACGCCCTACCCCAACGCCTTCAATTCGCCCGGCAGCGCGTAGGCCCATTGCGTGATCGAGCCGGCGCCGAGGCAGACGACATAGTCGCCCGGCTTGGCGAGGTCCTTGATCATGCCGGCGAGCTTCTCGGGCGCTTCGAGCGGCAGCACGTGGCGATGGCCCCGCGCGCGCACCGCTTCCACCAGATGATCGCGGTCGGCGCCTTCGATCGGCGATTCGCCGGCCGGGTAGACATTGGCGACGATCACCGCGTCGGCGTCGTTGAAGCAGGTGGAGAACGGCTCGAACAAAGTCTTGAGACGCGTGTAGCGATGCGGCTGCACCACCGCGATCACTTTGCTCCTGGTGGATTCCCGCGCGGCCTTGAGCACGGCGGCGATCTCGACCGGATGGTGGCCGTAGTCGTCGATGATTGTCGCGCCGTTACATTCGCCGACGCGGGTGAAGCGGCGCTTGACGCCGCCGAACTTGGCGAGCGCCGTGCGGATGATGTCGTCGGCGATGCCGAGCTCATGCGCCACAGCGATCGCCGAGGTGGCGTTGAGCGCGTTGTGGCGACCGGGCATCGGCAATTCGAGATCGCGAATGCGGTGCCCCTCGTGGCCATTGCGGTCGCGGAAGACAACGGAGAAGCGCGACTTGCCGCCGGCATTGTCGAGATCGACCAGCCGCACATCGGCCTGCGGATTTTCCCCGTAGGTGACGATGCGGCGATCGATCACGCGGCCGACCAGGCGCTGCACGATCGGATGATCGGTGCACATCACCACGAAGCCGTAGAATGGCACGTTCTCCATGAAGGCGACGAAGGCGTCCTGCACGTTCTGGAAGGTCTTGAAGTGGTCAAGATGCTCGGCGTCAACATTGGTGACGATGGCGATGTCGGCCGGCAGCTTGAGGAAGGTGCCGTCGGATTCGTCGGCCTCCACCACCATCCAGTCGCCGGCGCCGAGACGCGCATTGGTGCCGTAGGCGTTGATGATGCCGCCGTTGATGACGGTCGGGTCGAGCCCGCCGGCGTCGAGCAGCGAAGCGACCAGCGAGGTGGTCGTGGTCTTGCCGTGCGTGCCGGCGATGGCGACGCAGGATTTCAGCCGCATCAGCTCGGCCAGCATCTCGGCGCGCCGCACCACCGGCAGGCGCTTGGCGCGCGCAGCAACCAGTTCAGGATTGTCCTGCTTGATGGCGGAAGAGACGACCACCACGTCGGCGCCGTCGATGTTCTCGCCCTTGTGGCCGATGGCGACCTTGATGCCCTTGTCGCGCAGCCGCTTGACGTTGGCCGAGTCGGCGACGTCGGAGCCGGTCACCGTATAGCCGAGATTGGCCAGCACCTCGGCGATGCCGCTCATGCCGATGCCGCCGATGCCCACGAAATGCACCGGCCCGATGTCACGCGGCAGCTTCATAAAAGGTCGCCCTTGTTGTCAGGGGGTCTTATGGCAAAACGTTTATGGCCGGCACAAGGCCGGGTCTGGTGAATGGCTAATTCCCCGCCACTTTCAGCACCACATCGGCCAGCCGCTCTGCGGCGTCGGTGGTGCCGGCGGATTTGGCGGCGGCGGCCATGCGCGAGAGCAGCCCAGGATCGGCGGCAAGCCGCGCGAGCTCGGCGGCTAGGCGCTCGGGCGCGAAGTCGCGCTGCTCGATGCGCACGGCGCCGCCGGCGTCTTGCAGCAGCCCGGCATTGACGAGCTGGTCATTGTCGAGCGCGTGCGGCAGCGGCACCAGGATGGCGGGGCGGCCGACGGCGGCAAGCTCGGCGACGGTGGAGGCACCCGAGCGCGAAACGATGAGATGCGCGGCGGCCATGCGCGCCGGCAAGTCGGTGAAGAACGGCGCGACCTCGGCGGCGACGCCGAGGCGCGCATAGTCGGCGCGCACGCTATCGACGTCTTCCGGCCGCGCCTGCTGCACGACGCTAAGCCGCGCGCGCAGGGCGGCGTCGAGCTTTGCCACCGCCGGCGGCACGATTTCCGACATGACGCGCGCACCCTGGCTGCCGCCGAACACCAGCAGATTGAGTTTGCCGCCCGTCGCAGGGTACGGCGTTGCCGCCGCCTCGATCACCGGCGGACGCACCGGGTTGCCGGTGAAGGTGATCTTGCTCTGCAGCGCCGGATCGATCTTGCCGAGCGTGCGCACGCTTGTTGCAATGGCGGTGACGCGCGACGCCAGGAAACGGTTGGCGCGGCCCATGACGCCGTTCTGCTCGTGCAGGACGGTCGGCACGCCGCGCAGGCTGGCGGCGAGCACCGGCGGCACGGTCGGATAACCGCCGAAACCGACGACGGCCGCAGGCTTGAGACGGCCGATGAGCGCCCAAGCCTTGGCGGTGCCGAGCATCAGCATGGCAGCCGTCCTCGCCAACGAAACCGGACCGCGGCCGCGCACGGTGGCGCTGGGGATGACATGGATGGCGCGAGCGGGAAATTCGAAATGCACGGCGCGATGATCGGTGGCGAGCTCGACGGCGACGCCGCGCGCGGTCAGCACATGCGCCAGCGCCGCGGCGGGAAACAGATGCCCGGCGGTGCCGCCGGCGCAGAGGAGGATGGGCTTCGTCGTCGCCATGAAGAAGATTAGGCCGGCAGCGGCTCCGGCGCCAGCATGGCGGCGCGGGGTTGCTCGCGCGTGAGCGCCAGCAGCATGCCCATGGCGTAGGCGAGCGAGAGCATCGACGAACCGCCGTAGGAGATGAAGGGCAGCGTCATGCCCTTGGCCGGCATCAGCTGCAGGTTGACGCACATGTTGATGACCGACTGCAGGCCGAACACTGTGACCAGCCCGCCAACGGCATATCGGGTGAAATCGTCATGTTCCTTCAGCGC
>Ga0134124_10004231_pt1 | contig 11537 bp, 9 predicted proteins | sample KB304_FD_96880 | JGI IMG/M metagenome (GOLD analysis project Ga0134124, IMG submission 96880) | Terrestrial soil microbial communities without Nitrogen fertilizer from Kellogg Biological Station, Michigan, USA - KB3-0-4 | ecosystem: Environmental > Terrestrial > Soil > Unclassified ... | reverse complement strand
TTCGCCGATTTCTGGGAGCGCCTGGTGGGCGCGCTCGAGCGATTGGATTTTTTCGGGCTGCACGTTCGCGCTGCGGTACATATCGTGGTGCCGCGCAATTTGCGGCGCTTGGCGCGCGTGCTGCACGCGTTCGGACCGGTGACCCTGGCCGCGTTCCACGTTTCGGGCGGCGGCGCCGAAGAGGCGTGCTTCGAGGACGAGTTCGGCATGGGCAGCCCGGTCGTGATCGAGGCCTGGCAATTCGTCAAACGCTTGGAAGCCGCGCTCAGCGCCGAGCGCGTTCCCTACGCGGTAGTTGCCGGCGATCTCACCGAGCAAGCGCTGCAACAGGGGAAGTGGACGGTGGTTGCCAGCGCTGGCGGCCTCGAGCACGAGATTCGCGAGACGCTTGCGCGCGCAGCGCGAGACGGAATGACGATCAGCATCGGCCCTCACCTGGTGGAGCGCGATGCCATTTTTCAGCCGCTCCCCGAGCCGTTTCGGGTCTCCGAAACCGGCCGGGTGCCGAGCCACTTGAGTCTCGACGAGACCGCGCTGCGTGAGGCAGTGCGCGTCGCGAAATCCACGCTCGAGCTGCCGAGCATCGCTTGCTCACCGGAAGGCGTATCGGTCACCGTGCACCACGACCAGGCCGGACAACCGCGAGTCGCATTCGTCATCAACCCCACGACGCGTGCGCTGCGGGCAGAACTCTCACTGCCAGGCATCGCCCGCGCGGTGGACGCGCTCGACGGCAGCGAGTTTCGTGCTAAGGAAGGCCAGTTCGAGCTGCCGCTGCCGCCGCAAACGGTCCGCCTTTTCGAACTCTTTCCTTTGCTTTTCTCCGCATAAATGTTGATCGAGATCAATCCGGTTCACCCCGAACCCCGCAAGATCCGCCGTGCTGTCGATGCGCTCGAAGCCGGTGAGGTCATCGCCTACCCGACCGACACGGTCTACGGCCTAGGCTGCGATCTGTTCAACAAGAAGGCCGTCGATCGGCTGTATCAAATCAAGAACCTCGAGCGCTCGCAGATGCTCGCCTTCGTCTGTCAAGATTTGGCGGACGTGTCGAAATACGCCGTGATGCACAATGACGTGTATCGCACGCTGAAGAAGTACTTGCCGGGCCCCTATTGCTTCATCTTGGAAGCCACCCGCGAGGTGCCACGCGTCGTGCAGTCGAATCGAAAGACAGTCGGCGTGCGCATCCCCAAGCACCCGGTGGCCCTCGCCCTGTGCAAGGAACTCGGGCGACCGATCATCTCCAGTACGGCTGCCCGCCACGGCGAACCCGGCAACCCAGATCCGTCGGATATCGACGACATTTTTCCGGGCCTGGCGCTGGTCTTGGACGCCGGTCCCGGAGGTCTCGAACCGACCACGGTGATCGACCTGACCATGAATCCGCCCACGGTCGTGCGCGCGGGCGCCGGTGATACGGCTCCGTTCGAGCGCTGACCAGAGCGGCGCGGGCGCGCGCCGGGAAGGCGTTGCTCCAAACCGAGGAGTCCAGAGTTGATTCCACCGACTCGTGGGGCTATCTAAGCCCCACAATGACCTTCGTAGTCACGGACAACTGCAAGGGCTGCCGCTTTACCGATTGCGTGGCGGTGTGCCCGGTCGATTGCTTTCACGGCGACGACGACATGCTCTACATCGACCCGGCCGAGTGTATCGACTGCGGGGCGTGCGTTCCCGAGTGCCCGGTCGAAGCGATTTTCGACGAGACGCAGGTTCCCAACGACCAGAAGCATTGGACGGCGATCAACGCCGAGCGCTCCGCGGCGCTGCCCGTGATCAACGTGCAGACCGATCCGTTGCCCGGCGCCCAAGAGCGCAAGGAAAAGCTCGGCTTCTGAAACGCGCGCTCGGTCGAACGAGCGCGCGCAGAGCTCAAGGTGCGGCGAGCATGAAGCTGGCGCGCGTCTGAACTTGAACGCCCAAGCGTTGCTTGGCTTCGGGCGAGCCCAGCGTTGCGCCAATCAACGACTGCAGCTCACCTTCACTCGGCACGGCTTCACCGCTCGCCACCCGGATCTTGCCCTCGCCCATCGAGCGAAACTCGCCCATGGTGCGCGGAGCATCAGGCGGCAGGCCTTCGAGTTCGAAGGCGGCGGACGCCGCGTAACGCTTCGTGTTCACGCTCAAGCTGACCTGAGTGCCCTCGATCTTCTCGACCTTGACCAAGCGGTAGGTCACGACATCGATCCCCATGATCATGTCGCGGCTGGTCACCATCCAGAAGCCGCCGAGGCCAACCGGCTTGGTCGGGAATGGCAAGGCGACATTGAGCAGCAAATCACTCAACGCTTGCACCGGATCGCGGAAGCCGGGATCTATCCCTTTGGGGATCTCCGTGCGCAAATTCGAGGCGCTTCCGTCGGCTCCTACCTGGTACTCGACCCGTGACCCCTTCAGCTTGCCGACGGCAGCTGCCAGATCCGCCGGCACGCCCGGCGCGTTGATCTTTGCGCTCGCGACCTTGACCACGACCGAGGTGAGCGCTGGGGCCTCGCCTTCTTTGGGCTTCGCATCGCCTTCCGCTTTGGGCTTGAGCGCCTCGAGGGTGACGGCAAACTGAATCGGAATCGCGCCTTGTTGTGGATCGCTTTGCGTCGCAAGCTCAATGGTACCGGCGCGCTTGAGGCCGGGCTTGGGTGCTGGACCGAGCAACACGCGCGGCTCGGTACCCTCATTGCCTAGAGTGAGCGCCGCGGGTGACCCTTTGGCCGCCGCCTTGTCCGCCTCGCCGGGACCAAAGATACCGGTTGGAGGCGGGCCGCCCGCTGCATTCGCCGAAGCACCCGGACGGGCCGAGGCGACCGAGCCCATGGCCTTGGCCAGATCGGGTTCGTCAGCAGCTACCTTGCTCGCCTTACTGGTGCCTGCGTCGCTCGCGCTTTCACCCTCGGAGTCGCGCTGCTTTTCCTTCTTGTCGCAGCCACTGGCAAGCGCCCCCGCCAGAGCCAAGGCAGATAGAACCAGAGCGGACTTGATCGTCGGTGTCTTCATATCTAGGCCGGGATTTACTTCGGGTGGAGCGAGCTTGGAAGGGTGAGCTCAGAACGGCGGCGGCGAAACAACGGACGCATCGGTTTCCTTCCCGGACGGCGCCGTGGGCGGCGCTGCGGCGTCGGAAATGCCGGCATCTTGCGGCATTTTTGCGGCTTCTTGCTCGTCGTTAGGACCGCCGTCCGGTGCGCCGGCTTCGACACCCGCGTCGGGCTTCGAGACGTCCGTCGGCACGGTACCGTCGAGGAATTCTTCCTCGATTGCGTCGGTCTGCCCGGGATACGGCAAGAGTCCGGTTGCCGGATCGACACTGGCGGTGACGATGCCTCCCGGTTTCGGAAACTCGGTCGGCGGCTTGCCCTCACTCGCAATCTTCATGAAGCTCATCCACGCGGGCAACGCCGTGGCCGCCCCGGCCTCGCCCCAGCCGAGCGGCAGTGGTTCGTCGTAGCCGACCCAGACCGCGGCCGCGATGTCCGTCGAGTAGCCGACGAACCAGGTGTCTTTGGCTTCGTTCGTGGTCCCCGTCTTACCCGCGAGGGGGCGCCCCAGACTCTTGGCGCGTTGGGCGGTTCCGCGTTCGACGACGCCCCGCAGTAAGCTGGTGATCAGGTATGCCTCGTCCGGAGTGAGCACGCGACGCATGGGAGGCGGCGTGGGCAACGCCATGACTTTGCCCCCCGGTGCCACGATGCGCGTCACCAGCTTCGGCATTTCGAATTCGCCGCCATTGGCGAAGGTGACGAACGCGTTACATAGCTCGATCGGAATCACCTCGTACGCGCCCAGCGCGAGCGAAGGCGTCGGTTTGAGCGGGGTGCTGATGCCCAGCGCGCGCGCCCACTCCACGACGTTGGCCGCGCCCACTTCTTCAATCAATTTGTCGGCAGCGGCGTTGTCGCTTTCGGCGATCGCGGTGCGCACACTCTCGCGGTAGCTGACCTGCTCTTTGCCGTTTTTCTTGGTGAGGTCCAAGACACTGGCGGGCGTGAAGCGACGGGAATGCAGCGCGTAGCTGTACAAGAGCGGCTTGAACGACGACCCTGGTTGGCGACGGGAGCGCGTGGCGCGATCGAGCCCGCCGCTGACCGCCTCGTAGCTGCCCACCAACGCGCGCACTTCTCGCCCGCGCACGTCGAGCGCAACCAGCGCAGACTCGGGACCGAGCTCCAGCCGCAAGGCCACGGGCGGCGCTCCTTCCGGAGCTCCGAGTAGCCCGACGCGCAGCGCGGCCCCCGGCTTCGCAAATTCACTCGGCGGCAAATGCTTGGGGTTGTAGCGCTCCTCTGCGGCGAGCACGATGCGGCCAAGCACATCCCCCACCTGCATGTCGATCGTCCCGGCGGCGTCATTCACGGCCACGACTTTGCCGACGTAGATCTTGTTTTGATGCGGCACGCCCGAGAACAGCGGCCCCCACAACTTGCGGGTGGTCTGCGTGAACGGCGGCACCAATTTCTGGCGCGTCGCGTAGTTGTCCAGGTTTTCGCGCACTGCGCGGCGCGCGGCAGCTTGCAGCGCCGGGTCGATGGTGGTCTCGATCACGAAGCCACCGTGAATTGCGGCTTCCCCGGCCACGTCGTCCAGCAGCTTCTTGACGTAGGAGACCACTTCGGGCGCCAGCTCCGATTCACCGTCGGAAGCCGGCGCGAGGCGCACCTTCGAGGCCTGCGCCAAGTCGTGCAAGTCCTGCGTGATGAAGCTCTTGTCGAGCATTTGGTCGAGCACGTAGCGCCTTCGAGCGAGTGACTTGGACTCGTCCCGGCGCGGCGAATACTTCTCGGGTGAAGCCACCAACCCGGCCAAGAGCGCGGCCTCGGGCACGTCCAAATCCTTGGCTTTCTTGCCGAAGTAATAGCGCGACGCCTCTTCGATCCCATAGCGCCCGTGGCCGAGATAGATGGTGTTGAGGTAGAGCGAGAAGATCTCGTCCTTGGTCAGCTCCTTTTCCAACCGGCGCGCCAGGATCGTCTCGCGAATCTTGCGTTGGTAGCTGCGCTCGGCGTCGAGCAGCACGTTCTTCACGACTTGCTGAGTAATCGTGCTGCCCCCCTGCCGCTTGTGACCCGCGCGCAGATTCGCCAACAGCGCGCGCAGCATGCCGAAGTAGTTGAGCCCTTGGTGCTCGTAGAATTGCGCGTCTTCAGCGGCTAGAAACGCTAGCTTTGCGTGGCTCGGTACGTCCGCGAACGGGATCACGGTGCGCCGCTCGACGAACAGGCTGGCCAGCACCGTACCGTCGCGAGACAGCACGCGCGTGACCTGAGCCGGCTGATAGTGCGTGCGTAGATCGTGCACGTCCGGCAGCCCATTCTCGAAGTGTCGGATCACGAGCAGCACCGCGACGACCCCCGCGACCAGCAAACCGAGCATGGCGTACGCGGTCAGCTTCGCATAGCGAAACACCGCTTCACGGGACGGAAGACGCATCAGCGGCCCAAAAGGCGCATCACCACTACGGCCAAGAGGACACCTGCTACCAGGCACAACGCGGCAACGCCGATCAATAGTCCCGGACCGCTCGATTTTTCCGGGCTGATCGCGGACTGCTTGGGACGCTCTTCCAGCGCCGGAGTTGGCGGTCGGGGAGCCGAGCCCTCGGGGCGTAGCGACGACGGCAGTGCTTGCGCCGCGGCTCCACCGAACGGGCGCAGTGCTTCGGCGAACTCCGCGGCGGTTTGGTAGCGCTGCTCGGGCTTCTTGGACATCGCCCGAGCCAGCACCTCGTCGAGCTCCCTCGGGAAGCGCCGCTCGGGCACGCGCTCACTGAGCGGGATAATCGGCTCGGTGACGTGCTTCTGGATGTACTCCATCGGCGACTTGGCTGAAAATGGCAGCTTGCCCGTGAGCACCTCGTACAAAATCACGGCCAGTGAATAGATGTCACTACGAGCGTCGAGCGTCTTACCCTGCGCCTGCTCGGGCGACATGAACTCGGGCGTGCCGAACACCATCCCCTCTTGGGTGAGGATGATCGACCCCGGTTGCATCTGACGCTCGGTCACCTTGGCCAAACCGAAATCCAGCACCTTGGGAAAATCCGCAATGCCGCCCTGCTTGGACAGGAAAATGTTTTCGGGCTTGAGATCGCGATGCACGATGCCGAGCTCGTGAGCCTCTTGCAGCGCTCCACACACCTGAATCAGAATCGGAATCGCGCGGTCCAGCGGGATAGGGCCGTCTTTGCGCACCGCTTGATTGAGATTTTTACCCTCGAGCATCTCCATCACGATGTACAGCGAGCCGTCGTCTTCGAGCTCACCATAAACGAAGACTTTGACCGTGTTGGGATGCGTGAGCTGACTCATCGCGCGCGCTTCACGCCGGAAGCGCGAGGTTAAATCTTTGCGATTGGCCAGCTTCGGATGCAGGATCTTGATCGCCACCATGCGCTTCATGGCAGGCTGAGAGGCCTTGTACACGGAGCCCATCCCGCCCGTGCCGATCTTCTCCAAAATCAAGTATTCGCCGCCCAGGATTTCACGGCCGATAAAAGGGTCCTTGGGGCGCATTCAACCCGACAGATACCAAAACTTATTGCCCGCTACGAGTGCGGCGAGCACCGGTGCAGCTCGAGATCGGGATTCCACGATGGAAACTTGCTCCACAGGGCCCGCGGGCCGCATGAATGACCAGCCATGACCGACCACGCCGAGTTCTTGGAAAGTGCGCTCTTGCGCGAAGCCGGTTTTCGGCATGCCTTCTTCACGCGCAGGGGCGGGGTGTCGCAAGGCGCCTACGCGAGCCTGAGCTTTTCGGTAGCGGCGGGTGACAGCGAGGCCAACGTTCAGCAGAACTTGGAGCGTGCGGCCGCGGTGCTCGGCGTTGCCAGCGCTCGCATCCATTTTTTGTCGCAAGTGCATGGTCGAGTTGCCCACACGCTCACTGGTCACGACCTGCAAAGCGAACTCATTCGACGCGAGGGAGACGCTCTGGTCAGCCGAGCGTCGGGCCTGGCCTGCGGAGTTCGCAGCGCTGATTGCGTGCCCATCCTGTTGGCGGATCGCCGGAGCGGCGCGGTGGCAGCCGCGCATGCGGGCTGGCGCGGCGCGGTCAACGGCGTCGTTAGCAGCGCGGTCGAAGCGCTGCGCGCGCTAGCGCCAGAGCCCGATTTGATCGCCGCGATTGGTCCGCATATTTCTCTCAGTGCGTTCGAGGTCTCGGAGGACGTGGCCGAGACCCTCCTTAACGCATCGCGTGATCCGCAGATCGTCGACCGCACGCGGTCGAAACCGCACGTCGACTTGCGACGCATGCTGCGTGCGGAACTGCGCGCCCTGGGCCTGTCTCACGCTGATATCGACGACGTCCCGGGCTGCACCGTGCTCCAACCAGAGCACTTCTTTTCGTTTCGGCGGGACGGCAAGGCCAGCGGCCGCCACCTCTCTGCAATTGTGCCCCAGCTGTAAGAAAGCGCTCCGGGTTGCGGGGGTCCTCGATTCGATCGATCCTTTCCAAACAGGGGTACAATGTACGCGCCCGGGCGCCCGGGGGAGTTTTGCGCAATGCCTATCACCGTATCTTGTCCTTCATGTGGTTCGCGGTTTTCGCTGAGCGATGATCTGTACCGTCGCCGCGTGGCCGGCAGCTTGGTGAAGGTGAAGTGTCGCACCTGCAGCGCCGAGATCGCCGTCGACGCGACCGAGCCCGCTACGGCGCCGAGCAACGAAGCGCCGCGCAAATACCCGGGTCCACCGCGCCCGAAGGCCATCACCCAAATAGGTCTCGGGACACCGCCCCCTCCCTCGGGGTTGGAACCGACCGTCCCCTTGCCGAACGATGACTTTGCGCAGTCAGCTCTGCCGTTGAACGCGACGATCACGCCGCTGCCGATCGACGCATTCGCCGCAGCTCCGGTCTCGGTCGATCCGGATTCGATGTGGGCAGACGAAGAGACCATCGCCATCAACATCAACGCGAAGGCGCCGCCGAAGCCGCCGCTCGCGCACTTTGCACCAGACAGCGACGAGTCGGAGGAACTGGAACAGATCGACGCCGAGGAGATCCCGGTCAGTTCCTCGGGCGCCCCCACGCTCGACGCGCTCACCTTGGAAGCCGGCGGCGCGCACGTTCCGCACGGCAGACCCCCGGCTGATGAGTTCTTGGTCAGCTTTCATGCGAGCGGTGACGGCACGGCCGGCGCACCAACCATCGACGTCACCGGCATCGGTGATGACGCCGAAACGCCGCTGAATGCGTCGACCCTGGACGTGACCAGTTTTGCCTCGGAAATCGACCCGCCCAGCGTCGATATCGCGCTGGAGAAACCAGAGCACGAATATCGCCCCGCACGCGGGACGGTCCCGCAATTCGACATGAACGCCGTGGCGGTGCCCGCGACGAGCGTAAGCGCGACTCAGACTTCCAGTATCGCGAGCGCCACTTCTAGTGTCGCAAGCGCCACTTCTACACCGCTCCCACCGCGCAAAAGTGCGGTCGCGGAGGCGTCGGTGTCCGAGGGCCCCCCGCGTGAACGCAAGTTCGTCATTCCGCCGCAAGCAGCGGCGGTAGCCAGCGCCGCGCCGCGGAAAGCGCGTCGTCGCTCGCGCGCGCCACTGTGGATCGGCTTGATGGCAGCTGCGGGTGCCGTCGGCGCGGGGTTCGGTTACGTCGAACGCATCCGGTCCGCTTCCATTGCGGAGTTGCCCCGCCCCGTGCCCTCACCGGTCGTGAACACTCAAGCCGCGCTGCCCGCTGAAGCCATCGCGGAAAAGGAACCCGCCGCGAGCGCCGCAACCGACACCAGCGCTGCCGTGCCCGATGCGCCAGCCCCAGCGAGCGCGCCCGTTGCACCCGTCGCCCAAACGGTAGCAGTGGCGACGACGCGCGACGTCCCGCCGCCCACGGCCGCCGCCGTGAAGAGCAGTGCGCCCACGAACACTGTCGCGACCCGATCTTCGACCACCACTGCCGAGCCAGCCGTTGAAAAGCCGGCGGTGGTCGAGAAACCGGTGGAAGCGCACAACGCGCCGCCCGCTGCCGCGCCGGACACGGCGTTCGATCGCGATGCCGCACGCAACGCGCTGACCAGCGCCGCGACTCAAGCGTCCTCGTGCCGCAAAGTGGGCGATCCGTCAGGAACCGCCAACTTGACGATCATCTTTGCACCATCCGGCCGCGTCACCAGCGCGCAAATTCAGGGTCCGCCATTTTCAGGCACGGCCACCGGCGGTTGCATCGCGAGCACCATGCGCCGCGCCAGCGTGCCCGCATTCTCCGGCGACTACGTGACCGTCAGCAAGACCATCGTCGTCCAATAGCCGCGCGCAGCCCAAGGCTGGCCGTGCGCCGAGCGACCGAGCGCTATACTCCCGCGCGATGGCCACTCATCTCCTCGTCGGAAACCCGACCGCACAAAGCGGTAAAAATCAGGAGCGCATCGACCGCGCGCTCGCGCTGATGAAAGATGCTGGAATTGCCACGGATCTGCTGCCCACGCTGCCCGGAGGCAAGACCATCGGGGCGGTTTGCGCGGCGCTGGAAGCGGGCTCCTACCAGACCGTGATCGCCATGGGCGGCGACGGCACTTTCCGGGAAGTCGCCGCGGGACTCTACACGAGCAACCGACGTGAAGAGGTCTCGCTCGGGATGCTGCCGACGGGCACGGCCAATGATCAAGGCAAGAGCTTCGGCCTGCACGCAGATGAGGCCGCGCTCACCCGAAATGTGGACGTCATTCGCGCCGGCCACGAGACTCGCCTCGACGTCGGGATCTACCGTGGTGGAGGTGCCGACGCACCGCCTGACTACTTCTTCGATTCGTGCGGCTGGGGCCTGTGCGCACGGGTGCTCGCCCAACGGAACAAGGATCGCGCGCTGGTCGAGACGCTCGGCCCGTTGAAGGAGCTCTATCGCGACCACGCCGTGTACGCGGGGGCGTTCCTGAAGACGTTCCTCGAGTCGTACGTGGTCGACGACCAATTGCGGGTCGTCGCGACGTTGGACGGCACGCGCGTCGAACTCGACGGCCTGACCGATTTGATCGTGAAAAATACGCGCATCTACGCGGGCGCCTGGGTGTTCGACGAAAGCTCTCGCCACGACGATGGGATCTTCGAGCTCGTGCCCTTCGTCGGCAAGAATGACTGGGTTTCCAAGGCGATTCGTGACCTGTCATTCGTGCCGCTCAACGAGGGCATGCTCGAAGATCTCGGGCTCTCGCATTCCAAGCTCCTACGAGCAAGCGTCATGGATCTAGAGATCTTCGAACCCGAGGGCGGCAAACCGCTCGCCACGCAGCTGGACGGCGAGGAATGGCCCGCCAACCACCGTGTGCGCATCGAGGTCGCGGCCCGGGGGATTCGCTTGATTGTTCCCGCGTCTTGAGCTCGAGTCGGCTTTGAAGTGACGAGCCACGCCGCTCTCGATCAGCAGCATGCAAAAGGAGAAACCTGATGAACGGTTCGCGTACGGACGGCAACGAGCAAGCGGCGCTGTGGAATGGACCATCCGGGCAATCCTGGGTCGCAGGACAGGAGCTACTCGATCAGATGTACATGCCGTTCGAAGAGTTGCTCGAGGATGTGGCCTCGGCGAAATCGCGGCGACGAGTGCTCGATGTCGGCTGTGGGACCGGAAGCACCACGCTTGCCCTCGCACGTCGACTCGGCCCCGACTGTGAGTGCGAGGGCGTGGACATTTCGGAGCCGATGCTCGACCTCGCTCGGAGCAGGGCGTCGCAAGCGGGGGCACAGGTGACCTTCACCTGCGCCGACGCGCAGCAACATGCATTCGAACGCGGTTCCTTCGACCTCATCGTGTCTCGCTTCGGCGTGATGTTCTTCACTGATTCGCGGACGGCGTTCGAAAACCTGCACGGCGCGGCCAAGAAGAATGCCGAACTGTGCGTCATCGCCTGGCGAGACATCTCGGAAAACCCGTTCATGACCGCGGCCGAGCGCGCAGTCGCGTCGATCTTGCCCAGCCTGGCCGCGCGTGATCTCGACGGGCCCGGCCAGTTCCACTTCGCGGATTCGAAGCGCGTACGACACATCCTCGAGAGCAGCGGCTGGTACGAAATTGACATTCGCCCGGTCGATCTCGAATGCAGTTTCCCGGAGCATGAGTTGATGCGCTACGTGACGCTCCTCGGACCGCTCGGGCGCGCTCTACGCGAAGTCGACGAAGCGACGAAGGCGCGCGTTCTCGCTGCGGTTCGCCCTGCGTTTGCTCCATACGTACAAGGGGACACGGTTCGATTCAACGCCGCCTGCTGGAAGATTGGGGCACGCGCCTAGCTGCGGCCGTGGCTTTTCGTGATTGCGACCCGGGCATCACGGCGCAGGACATGACACAATCGAGCGCGCCATGACCACCCACCACGTCCTCGCGATTGCGCTCCTCTCGCTGTTTCCGCTTGCTTGCGGCGACGGCCCCGGTGATTCCACCGGCAGCACTTGCCCCACGGATTCGACGCTCACCTACGCGAATTTCGGGCAAGCATTCGTGCAAGATCATTGCCTCGCGTGCCACCGTGCAGGCGGCCCAGAGACACCGACGCTGAGCACGCTCGAACAGATTCGAGCCAACTCCGATGTGATCGA
>Ga0134124_10004230_pt1 | contig 11538 bp, 11 predicted proteins | sample KB304_FD_96880 | JGI IMG/M metagenome (GOLD analysis project Ga0134124, IMG submission 96880) | Terrestrial soil microbial communities without Nitrogen fertilizer from Kellogg Biological Station, Michigan, USA - KB3-0-4 | ecosystem: Environmental > Terrestrial > Soil > Unclassified ... | reverse complement strand
GACGGCCGCTGCGAGTCCGCCGAGCTGGTCTGCAACTGCTCGCAGCCGCAGCGGCGCGCGTGTGTGCTCGAGGGCGATGGGATGTCGCTGCCGGTCGATCGCTGCGAGTGCTCGATCGATCAGCTGTACTACGAGATCGGGAACAACTCGGACTACCGCGGGCGCTGCTCGCCGTGCACGTACAGCGAGGATCGCGTCGCGTGCTTCCGTGAATTTGTCGGCATCCACCACGGCACTGAGACCAAACAGGCCGGGATTTCCCGGGCTGTAAGTCCAGGATTCGACGGAATTCACCAGGCCCTTTTTCTCGCGCACTTCCTGATACAACCGGGAACTGTTCCCGTGGCCCAGCAGCGTGGAGAGCACGTCCAGGACTGGAATGTCGGGGTGCCGCACGTCAGGAATGTGCCAGCTAAAATGAAAATGGCCCAGCTCGATGGGTGCTTCTTCGACGACTTCGCGCGGCGAGATTTGTTTTGGTTCGTCTGGCAGGACGACGGGAGGGAGCGGCTTGCTTTTCACTTTGGCAAACGCGGTTCGAATTTGGTCTTCCACTTCCGCGGCTTTTATGTCGCCGACGACGACAAAGAAAATATTATTGGGCGCATATTTTTCTTTGTAATACGCCAACACTTCCTCACGCTGCACTTCGTTGTAAATGTCCGGATAGCCGATGACAGTGAACCGATAAGGGCTGCGCGTGTAAGCGGTCTCGAAGAGGCGGCGGGCGGATTTTTGACTGGGATCATCCTGGTTCATGTCCATCTCCCGGAGGATGACTTGTTTTTCCTTTTCCAGTTCGTCCGGCGGCAGCGTCGCGTTCTGCATGATGTCGCAGAGAATATCGACCGCCACTTTCTGGCCGGTGTTTGGGATGTTGATGTAATAGACCGTGCGATCGAACGACGTGTAGGCATTCATGTAACCCCCGGCGTCCTGCACCTCCTGGTCGATACGGCCCGCGCCGCGGGTCGTGGTGCCTTTGAAGAGCATGTGTTCCAGCACGTGCGACAGGCCCGCGCCGAGCCATTTGCCTTCGTTAATGCTGCCGGTTTTGCACCAGGCTTGCGCCGAAACCACCGGCGCGCTGTGATCTTCGCGCACGATCATGGTCAAGCCGTTTTCGAGCGTCGTGAAGCGCACGCCCGGCGGAAGGATCGGAATAACACCGCCAGCATCAGCCATCGCCGACGAAATAAGTTTTCCAGACATAATGAATAGACTGCACCAAAGTGAAAGCCCCGCAGGTTTCATGCGCGGCCCGGTTAAACCTGAGAAGGCTTGGTTTCGGGCACGACCACGGGATTTTTTTTGCCGGGCAGAAACGGTTCGCGAAACGCCTCGGTAAAGGAGTACGCCTCCTTGAAATCATCGCGAGTGTCCTTCTCGGTCTTCGCGAGCAAATTGCATTCAACCATAAGGAAAACCATTTCGCCGAAGTCCTCACAACTCCGAATGCCCCATTCTTGCAGGAGCATCAGCGTCATCGGGCCATACTGGGAGAGGGCGTAGTCTTTGATGCCGGCGAGCAATTGCTGGCCCGTGACATGGCGGATTTCATTCTTCTTGGCGGGCTTGCCGATCATTTTTTGAGTGTGATCGAGCGCCTCGCGCACAAAGAGGTAAGCATCGCGGTGATAGCGACTGTCGTTGGCCAGGATTTTTTCCAGTTCTTCTTCGAAATTGACAGGTTGCATAAAGGGTCAAGGGGTAACGGGGGACGGGGCCGGCTGCGGCGGATGCGCGGTGCGAAAAACCTTCACCGCCAGACCCGTCAGCAACAAAAACAGCACGATGGCAAGCACGGTCTGTTGTTGTCGGGTCAGATAAAGCATTGGCGCGAGTCTAATACATTTTTCAGGCGACAGCAATATTCACTAACTTTTGGGGCACGACGATGATTTTCTTGATTGTTTTGCCGGCGAGAAACGGCTGGACCTTCTCGGACGACATTGCCGCGGCTTCGAGCGCGGCGTTGTCGGCGTTGGCCGGCACTCTGATCACGTCGCGCAGCTTGCCGTTGACCTGCACGGGAATTTCCAACGTGTCCTCGACCAGCAAGGCGGGATCGAATTGAGGCCAGGGAGCGTAAGCGAGATTGGTTGAATGTTGAATGTTGAATGTTGAATGTTGAATGTTCAGCTTCTCCCACAGTTCTTCGGCAAGGTGTGGCGCGAACGGCGCAAGCAATTGAAGAAAATTACGCAACACGGCGGCTGGCTTCGTTTCCCAATGAAGCGCATCATTTACGAATTCCATCATCGCGGAGATGGCGGTGTTGAAGCGCAAGCTCTCCAAATCTTCCGTCACTTTCTTGATGCAGCCATGCAGAGTCTTCAGTTGAGCGGCGGTGGGTTGAACGTCTTGAATGTCGGCTTTGAGTTGAATGCCGTTCAGCAACTCGATACCTGCCTGGCTTTCGACGGTGGCGTTTTGCTCAAATTCCGTTTCGCTTTTTTCATCCACGAACAAACGCCAGACGCGGCCCAGGAATCGATAAACGCCTTCGACGCCTTTGGTGCTCCACGGTTTCACCATCTCCAATGGCCCCATGAACATTTCGTAAAGGCGAAACGCGTCGGCGCCGAATTCTGCAACCATGTCATCCGGGTTCACGACGTTGCCTCGGGCTTTGGACATCTTCTGGCCATCCTCGCCAAGAATGATCCCCTGGTTGACGAGTTTGAAAAACGGCTCCGGTGTGGAGACATGGCCCAGGTCATAAAGCACCTTGTGCCAGAACCGAGCGTAAAGCAGATGCAGCACAGCGTGCTCGGTGCCACCGACGTACAAATCAACACCCGGAGTTACAGGTTGCAGGTTGAAAGTTGCAGGCTGAGTTGCGGCGGCGTCCAACTTGCAACCTTCAACCTTCAACTTGCAACCGCTCGCGCCCAACCAGTAGCTTTCAGCCTCCTTGCTGACGAATGATTGCGCGTTCTTCGCATCGAGATAACGCAGATAATACCAGCAACTGCCCGCCCATTGCGGCATGGTGTTCGTCTCGCGCGTCGAACCGTCAGCCAGATTCACCCAATCCTTCGCGCGGGCGAGCGGCGGTTCGCCAGTGGCGGTGGGCTTGTAGTCGTTCAACTCCGGTGGGAGCACAGGCAGAGCCGATTCCAGCAACGCTTCGTGATAAGGTGGCTGACCGCTAGGTCCGCTGGCATCGCGCTTCCAGACAATCGGGAACGGCTCACCCCAGTAACGCTGACGGCTGAACAACCAGTCGCGGAGCTTGTAATTGATAGTGCGCTTGCCGAGACCTTTTGATTCGAGCCAGTCGGTGATTTTCTTTTTGGCTTCAGCGGTGGGAAGATCGTTAAGAGAAATTTCGGAATTGCTCGAATTAATAGCAAATCCTTCAAGTGGAAAGCAGAGATCGCTTGAATAAGATAATGCGTAAGATTTTCCATCGTGATCAATTGATATGAGATGGACAAGAGCTGTAGGGGTGAGCAGCGGATGAAATATTTTGCTGGTTTCTACTGCAACGACCGGCTTAACGGGAAGCTTGAACTTTTTTGCAAATCCAAAGTCACGCTCATCGTGCGCGGGCACGGCCATGATGGCACCGGTGCCGTAGCTGGCGAGCACGTAGTCAGCAATCCAGATGGGAATCTTCTCGCCGTTGACGGGATTCATGGCGTAAGCGCCAGTGAACACGCCGGTTTTTTCTTTGGCAAGTTCGGTGCGTTCGAGATCGGACTTTTTAGCAACCTCGGCCTTGTATTTCGCAATCGCGTCGTGCTGTTCCGGGGTCGTGATTTCATCCACAAGTTTGTGTTCTGGCGACAGCACCATGTAAGTCGCGCCGAAGAGTGTGTCGGGTCGGGTTGTGAACACGCGGATTTTGTTTTGCTCTAGCGGCGCCTTATCAGCGCCGGTTCGGCGGTCACAGACCGCCGCTACAACTGCAAAATCCACTTCCGCTCCTTCACTTCTGCCAATCCAATTCCGCTGCATTTCTTTCAGTGAATGGCTCCAGTCGATGGTGTCGAGATCTTGCAACAATCGCTCAGCATAGGCAGTGATGCGAAGCATCCATTGGCGCATTGGCTTGCGCGTGACGGGATGGCCGCCGACTTCGCTCTTGCCGTCCACGACTTCTTCGTTGGCCAGCACGGTGCCCAGTTCCTCACACCACCAAACCGGTTGTTCGCTCACGTAGGCGAGCCGCTTCGAGTCGCGGTAGGCGCGGCGTGTGGCTTCGAGCGGAGCGCGACCGGTCCCCGGTCGCAGCGGGTCCCTTGTAGTGGAGTCTCCCGAATTCTCCGAATCGCTTTCGAGTCGCGGCGCGCTGCGGGCGGGGACCGCCCGCGCTCCGGGTCTCAGTTCGTCCGGGTATTCAACCGTTTCAATCGGCTCAGCCCTGTTCGTCTCCGGATTGAACCACGAGTTGTAGAGCTTGAGGAAAATCCATTGCGTCCATTTGAGATAATCCGGGTCAGTCGTCGCCAGCTCGCGCGACCAATCGTAGCTGAAGCCGAGCGATTTGATCTGCCGTTTGAACGTCGCGATGTTTTCCTCGGTCGTTTGGCGCGGATGCTGGCCGGTCTTGACGGCGTATTGCTCGGCCGGCAAACCGAAAGCGTCCCAGCCCATCGGATGCAGCACATTGAAACCTTGCGCGCGGCGGTAACGAGCCAGAATGTCGGTGGCGGTGTAGCCTTCGGGATGGCCGACGTGCAAGCCGGCCCCGGAGGGGTAGGGGAACATGTCGAGAATGTAATATTTAGGCGGCAGACTTTTGTGTCGCTGCGCAAAAGGGTGGTCTGCCGGGATGTTTTCTCCCGGATTCCAGGCGCGAAAAGTCTCCTGCTTTTCCCAAAGGTTTTGCCACTTTGGCTCGATCAAATGAAACGGATATTGCCTGCGCACACCCAACATAGGCGCGAGATACTGGGGAAACCACGGAGGCAGAGCAATGGCAGATTTTGGGCTACGGAGTTCGGAGTCGGTAAAAGCGGCTGGCCTCGGAAATAAGATCGGTGATAACGACGCTCGAAGTGATCGGTTGGGCAGCGATATTGGTCAACGTTAACCAGTCGCCGGCAGACAATGAGGCGCGAAAATCAACAGCGTAGGGTTGGCTGGCTTGCGCGGCGAATTGAATTCGGATTTGGTTGCCGGCGACATTGACTTGGTCGAACCGCAACGGAGGGCTGATGGTCAAGGCGAATGCGTTGTTCGTAACTGCGCCGGCGTTGTCCATCACCTGAGCGGTGAAATTGAAGTCACCTGCATTTGTGGGGGTGCCGGTTAACTCCCCTGCGCTGCTCAGGTCGATCCCTCCCGGCGGTGTGCCGGAAATCACTGACCATGAAAGAGGCGGAGTGCCGTTGGTTGCCGTCATGGTGAAAGAATAGGGGACGCCAACAGTTCCGTTGGGCAGTGGCGATGGGGACGCAATCGTCAACGGTGCGGTTTGTGGAACTGTGAAGTTCACAACGAGCTTCGGCGAGCTGGAAGTATTCTCACGACTCCCGATGCGGCGCGCGCCCGAAGTGGTTTCGCTTTGGTTCTTGATCAGCCAGCCAAAATTTGTCGCGCCATTCGACACAAAAGTTTGCAGGTCGGCGACCAGACCAGCGTTGGTAAAAAGGATCTGGCCGGAAGTCACGCGACCAGAGGTGCTGGCCGTGCTGACATAATCTGAACTGGCCTGCGCGCCGGGTGTTCCCCAGGCCGTGCCCGGATGTGCGCGCCGGTTCCAAGTCGGCTCATTGGTGGAAGCTGGAGCGCCAATCGTTCCGCCGCCGCTGGGTCCGCCGCTCTTGTTTCCCTCGATCCAGGGTCTGAGCATCCGGTGCAAGTCCACAATCGGGCTGCCCCCACGGTCAACCACTACGCGCAGAGTCAAGGTCGCGCTGTTGACGACAGCGTTGGACGGAATATTTCCCGCGAAATCAAATCGCACCAATCCTCGCGTCCTGGAGCCGAGACTGGTCAGACCCACGGGCATGAAGTCTTGCGCGCCTAAATTGTTGGCGGGCGCGTTTTGAAATAAAGCGGTGTCGGCGGCCGGTTTCAAGGTGACGGTGTCGCCGAAAGCCGAAAGCGGAATTATCAAATGCAGACAGACGACACCAATGAACCATCCTGAGTGATCAAGTGGCGCAGGCTTCGAGTATTTCATCTCAATTTCAAACCTCGTATTCGTGAATCAAAGCAATTAAACAATAGGAGTGGCCTAAGCGTTTTTTGTTCCAGCGTTTTTTTTGGAGCCGATTCCTCCACCGATCAAGGGCATTGAGAGCTTTGACTTTTTGGCAGCCGGGCGTAAGAGTGATGAGGCGATGATTCCACGTCGTAGAAAACCTTTTTGGCTTGGGCCGCAATCTGCGCGGGTTTCGAGTTCGGCGCGGAGAAGGCGCCTGCAGCGTCGCGCACGGCAGTGGCGCGGGTTTACCTTGATTGAACTCCTGGTCGTCATCGCGATGATCGGGATTCTCGCTGGTTTGCTTTTGCCCGCCTTCGCCCGGAGCAAGTCCAAAGCCCAAGGGATTTATTGCCTCAATAATACCAGGCAACTTGGCCTGGGTTGGCTGATTTACGCGGACGACCACAATGGCCGGCTCCCTTACAATCTCGGCGGAGATTTCAACCGCACGACGGTCGCGCCGAAAACCCGCCTCAACTGGGTCAACAACGTGTTGACCTGGGAATTGGATCCTGACAACACGAATACCGTTACCATCACCGACGCCAGCCTGGCGGATTACATCAGCGACGTGGTGAATGTCTATAAATGCCCCGCCGACCATACTCTCAGTGACATTCAAAAGCGGGCCGGCTGGCAGCGGCGGGTACGCAGCTACTCCATGAACGCAATGATGGGCGATGCCGGCGACCTCTCGCGCGAGGGTTTCAATGTCAACAACCCCGATTACGTCCAGTTTTTCAAATACTCGGCGATTCCCGATCCGGCGCAACTTTTTGTTTTCCTTGATGAACACCCTGACAGCATCAACGACGGTTACTTTCTCAACAAAGCCTATTACCGGGAGTGGATTGACTTGCCCGCCTCCTATCACAACGGCAGCGGAGCGTTTTCCTTTGCCGACGGTCACTCAGAATTGCACGGCTGGCTTCACGCCAGCACGCAGCCGCCGCCAAAACCCGAATCGGTCATCCTGCCGATGGATTTGCCGCCGGGCGCAGGAAAGGATTTTTACTGGGTGCTCAAGCACATGAGCGTCGATCGGTGAAAGCACGGCGGGCGGTTTTTCCAATATGTCTCGGGAGGCTCATGGTTTTGCAGCAGGTGGGAAAGTGGGAGAAAGGCCTGATGCTCGCTTCTCACTTTCCCAATTTCTCACCAGCACACCTGCGCACCTTCAAGCTGCAAGGCCGTGTTTAGCGAAACTTGCGCAGGAACTCTTCGTCGCCGTTTCCCGCCAGCAAGTAAACCTTGTTACCCAAAGTCCAACTGGCCGTCATCAATTTGTTGACTTTGGTGAATTGCGGCGGGTCACCAGCCGGTGCGCCTGGCACTGAAGAACGGTCAATAACAAAAAGAAAAAGGTCGCTCTTTTCGCCGGGGCCAAGTGGTTTGCCGGATCGAAAGCACACCATGGAAACACCGTGGCCGTGCCAATGCATCGCGTCGCATCCGGTGCCTTTCGCTTTCTCCAGAGACTGAGGCAACACATAATCTGCGGGCGTACTCCTCTGAGCAAGATAGGCGCGGATTTGGTTGAGATCATTCGTTTCCAAACCCATGGTGTAGGTGCGCAACGCGGTGCGCACCATCCATTGACGGAAAGCTGGGAAACTGTCGCGCGGTACCGGCCGCAGCCACAGGCTGGCGAGACCGGCCAGCAGCACCACACCGGTGGCGGCGGCCAAAACCGCCGGCCTGCGCCACCAGAGAATGACGCTGGGAATTTTTCGCTCGGAAAGAATTTGCTCCTTCAGTCCCGCAGGCACGTCGATTTGCTTGAACTTGGCGCTGATGGCGTGATGGAGAGCGCAGTGTGTTTCAAACCATTTCGCCAATTCGGGATCGTGCTTGACCAAGTCCAACGCCTCGATCAATTCGGGGTTGTCTTCGTCCGCCCGGCCGGGTCGATAGAGCAAAAGAATCTCCTGGGCTTCCTGCCTATTCATGTTGCTCCTTGTTTGGATCAGGATTAAGCAGGCCCGTCGCGGACCGTGCGTACGAGAAATCCCGTCTCGTTTTCTTAATCATAATCTTAATCTTCCTCACCGCTCGATTTACTGGCTGAAGCTGCCGTGACCGCGAGGCAGCGCTGCAACTGCGCGATGCCGCGCGACATCCGCGACTTCACCGTGCCAATCGGCACGCCGAGGATGTCAGCGATGTCTTTATAGGAACAGTCTTCGAGATAAAACATTGCCAGGGGCGCTTGATAAATTTCTTCCACTTGCGTCAACGCCTGAATGACCAGCGGGGCATCCAATTGGTTGACCACGGTGGGCGTGACCGTCGGTAATTCGGCAGCCACCTGGCTGAGCTCGAAATGAGGAAAGCGCGTCTGCCGCCGGCGCGATTCGAGAAACTCGCGATATAGCGTCGTGAATAACCACGTTTTCACCTTTGAAACGTCACGCATCTGATGGCCTTTCGTTACCAACACATAAAAGGTCTGCTGGGTCAGGTCGCAGGCGTCGGCTTCCGAGCGCGTCAGGCTGAAAGCAAACTGGTAAAGCGACTGGTAATAGCTCGACACCACTCCTGCAAAGTCCAGCTCGGAAGTCATAGATCGGCATTTATCGTGTGAGCATTTAGCGCCTTAAATGTTCCCGGCAGGCGCGACGACTGCCATTACTCTGTCCGGTCCGGCCAGGAATTCGAGTCAAAAGTGCCGACAGAAGGTGAGTCCTGCAGGGAACAAAATTGAGCGCCCGCGCATCTTACCTTGGGCGAGTGGCGCGGCTGCCCTCGCTCTGAAAAGGAACAAATAAGGAGCGAAAATCATAGCGAGCTCAAAGACCGGGTTTTTCCCGCTACGGTGTCCGCAGGCGGTAGAACCGCTGACGCTCAGCGATAGTGTCGGTCACGGAGATGGCTGTGATAGCTGATTGGGCCGCAATGTTCGTCAAGGTCAACCACACTCCGCCAGTCAACTCGGGCTGGAATTCGACGGCGTAGGTTTGGCCAGCTTGCGCCGTGAAACGGAAGGTCAACTGGCCGCCAGTGAGACTCACGAGATCGATTGTCAAGGAAGCCGGGGGATTGATCGTCAACGCGAAACTGTTGGTCGCGGATTTATTCGAGTTATCAACGACCTGCACAGCGAAATTGAAAGTTCCTCCATTCGTGGGTGTGCCGCTCAAAACACCGCCGCTGCTCAGAGTCAATCCGTCAGGCAAAGCTCCCGAATTGAGCGACCAGGTGTACGGCGGCGTGCCGCCCGACGCGGCGAAGGTCTGCGAATAAGCCGTGCCGGCCGTCCCGGTTGCCAGCGGGGAAGTAGTCGTGATTGTCGGAGCGGAACCCGACGCTGAATAAGTCACCACGAGGATCGCTGCGTTGGGATCATCTTCACGCGCGCCGAATCGGCGGGCGCTTCCTCCTGCTGAACTGAGTTCGTTTCTGGACTTTATCAGCCATCCGAAATTACTCGCCGCATTGGTCACCCACCGTTTCACGTCGGAGGTCACCGTGGCATTCGAAAAGGTGTAGCTCCCGATCGGCGTGACGGTAATGGAGGCGGTGGCTGGCGAAACATAGTCCACGTTCGGCGCGCCTCCGGGTGATCCCCAAGCCACGCTCGAGTGCTGACGATGGTTCCAGTCAGGCTCACCATCAGTGGCCGGAGCGCCGAGGGTCCCGGCCCTGTCCGGTCCTCCGCTCTTGTCGCCTTCGACCCACGGCTGCAACATGCGGTGCAAATCAAAAACGGTATTCGCGCCGCTGCCGAAAACCACTTTCACTGTCAACGTCACGTTGCTCACAGTCGCGTTGTTGGGAATCTGGCTGAGATCACATTTGACCAATCCGCGAAGGCGCGTGTTCGCGCCAAAAGGGGCAGTCACGCCGATCGGCAGGAAGAATTGCGCGCCCAGGTTATTGTCGGGCTTGAACTGAAAAAGACTCGTGTCGGCGACCGGCTTGAGCGTCACTGAATCGGCGCAAAGCGGCTGGCCGCCTGAAAAAATAACGGCTAACGACAAGACTCCGAGAGAAACAGCTTTTAGCATGGCGATTAGTTCAACAAGGGCAAAAACATTTCAAGTGATTTCTTTTCGTCTTGAAAAACTGCCCGCGCCAGTCACTCTGAACGCGTGCGGGCACTGAATTCCATTGATGCTTCTGCCAGACCGAAGCTTGCCTTCGTGTCTTGTTTGGCCGCCCAAAGAATTTCCTTCTTTGCCTGGAAATCAAGAGTGCCTGACATCGCGGAAGGAAATCCTGCGATGGGAAGAATGACAGCCACCTTCGGCGCTGGTGGAGGAAATCAATGAAGCTTCTGCGTGGTAGCCGCCGAGGTAACGAGGCGGATTCGCAATCTAAAGTCAGGCTCCGCCTCGTTACCTCGGCGGCTACACTGGGTACAGTAAGCGTCATTCTGATGTCGTGCACGACTGTGGAGCGGACGTTGGTGGCGCCACCGGAAATTCCCGGAGCCACATTTGTCGGAAACAAAGTTTGTTACGACTGTCACACGAATATCGTCCGCGTTTTTCCCGCCAGCCCCCATGCGCGCGTTCACGTGCCGGACGCGAAGCTCGCTGGCGGCAGCGGCTGTGAATCTTGCCATGGCGCCGGGAGCAAACACGTCGCTGCGGGCGGCGGGCGCGGCAAATTCATTGTCAATCCTGGACGCGATCCCGCGGCGTGCTTCACGTGTCATCTGGAAGTCCACGCGCAATTCAACCTGCCGCAGCATCACCCGGTGGTCGAAGGCAAATTGAATTGCGTGCATTGCCATGACCCGCACGGCATGGACATCATGAAACCCGCGCGCGGCCTGGCCATGGCGCGTCTGAATGAAAGTTGCTCTCAATGCCATCGGGAACAGAGCCGTCCAGTAATTTACGAACACGAAGCGTTGCGAGAAGGCTGCACAGTTTGCCACACCCCGCACGGTTCGATCAACGCCAAAATGCTGATCGAGCGGGACAATAATCTGTGCCTGAAATGTCACGCCCAAATCCAAGGCTCAGCCGCCGGCACGCAAAGTTTTTTTATCGGCAAGGTCGATCATGCGGACAACTTGCGGCTGGGCGGTTGTTGGAGCGCGGGCTGCCATACGGCCGTGCACGGCTCCAACATCAATCCTCGGATGCTGTATTGATGCGTGAAACGTGATGCGTAATTCGTAACTCGTAATACGCAAGAAAATGACCTCGAGCAGTTCAGTCCTCAATCCCGCGCGGAGCAAGGCGGCCGGACTGCCGCTGGCGAGGCCATCGTGCTGGCGGACCTCTCCTTCCCCCTCACCCCGGCCCTCTCCCTTGGGGAGAGGGAGACACCTATTCCCACTCTCGGAACAAAGAGGCGCTGCGGATTGGCTGAGGACTGGAGACCGATCCTCCCTCTCCTCTGGGGAGAGGGCCGGGGTGAGG
>Ga0134124_10004228_pt1 | contig 11541 bp, 10 predicted proteins | sample KB304_FD_96880 | JGI IMG/M metagenome (GOLD analysis project Ga0134124, IMG submission 96880) | Terrestrial soil microbial communities without Nitrogen fertilizer from Kellogg Biological Station, Michigan, USA - KB3-0-4 | ecosystem: Environmental > Terrestrial > Soil > Unclassified ... | reverse complement strand
TCGGTCGCCGTGCACAACCACTACAAGCGGATCGAGTCGGGCAGCGACTCCGGCGACGTCGAGCTCCAGAAATCCAACATCCTGCTGATCGGCCCCACCGGCTCCGGCAAGACGCTGCTGGCCCAGACGCTGGCCAAGATGCTGCGGGTGCCGTTCACCATCGCGGATGCCACGACGCTGACCGAGGCCGGCTATGTCGGCGAGGACGTCGAGAACATCATCCTGCGCCTCTTGCAGGCGGCCGATTACGACGTCGAGCGGGCCGAGCGCGGGATCGTCTACATCGACGAGATCGACAAGATCGCGAGAAAATCGGAGAACCCCTCGATTACTCGAGACGTGTCCGGTGAGGGCGTTCAGCAGGCGCTGCTGAAGATCCTCGAGGGCACGATCGCCAACGTTCCTCCTCAGGGCGGCCGCAAGCACCCGCACCAGGAGTTCATCCAGGTCGATACCTCGAGCGTGCTGTTCATCTGCGGCGGCGCGTTCGTCGGGCTGGACAAGATCATCGAGTCGCGGGTGGGACGCTCGGGCATGGGCTTCGGCGCCGAGATCAAGAGCCGCGAGGAGCGGCGGGTCGGCGACCTGCTGGCCATGATCCAGCCCGAGGACCTGCTGAAGTACGGCCTCATCCCGGAGTTCGTCGGCCGCCTGCCCGTCATCGCCACGCTGCACGATCTCGACGAGCCGGCGCTGGTGCGCATCCTCAAGGAGCCGAAGAACGCGATCATCAAGCAGTACCAGAAGTACTTCGACCTCGAGAAGGTGCGGCTCAAGTTCACCGACGACGCGGTGGCCGCCATCGCCAAGGAGGCGCTCAAGCGCGGCACCGGCGCCCGCGGCCTGCGGGCCATCCTGGAAGAGGTCATGCTCGAGATCATGTACGAGCTGCCGTCCATCCAGGGGCTCAAGGAGTGCGTGATCACGCGCGAGGTCATCCTCAACCGCGAGCGGCCCGTCCTCATCTCGGAAGCGAAGGAACAGACGGCGTAGCCACTCGGAGGGGGCCTCGACGGCCCCCTCCGATGCCTCCCCCCAGTGCAGAATTGCGCCGGCAAGCCGGCGCTCGGACAGCGTGAGCGGAACCCTTTTCGTCGTCGCGACCCCGATCGGAAACCTCGAAGACATCACTCTGCGTGCGCTTCGGGTACTGCGCGAGGTTGATGTGGTGGCCTGCGAGGACACGCGGCGGACGCGGGCGTTGCTGTCGCACTTCGACATTCACACGCCGACCGTCTCGTACTTCGAGCACAACAAGCTGGCCCGGGGGCCGCAGCTCGTGCGGCAGCTGCTGGAGGGCAGGTCGGTCGCGCTCGTCACCGACGCCGGTACGCCCGGCATCTCGGATCCCGGCTTTCTCCTGGTCCGCGACGCGCGGGCGGCCGGGGTGCCGGTCGTTCCGGTGGCCGGCCCCTCCGCGGTGGTGGCGGCGCTCTCGGCCGCCGGCATCCCCGCCGACCGGTTCGTGTTCGACGGCTTCCCGCCCGTGAAGCCGGGCCGGCGGCGCAACCGCCTGACCGCGCTGCGCGAGCTGGAGACCACGCTGGTCCTCTACGAGTCGCCCCACCGCATCCTGGCCACCCTCGAGGCCATCGGCGAGGTGTTCGGCGAGCGTGAGATCGTCGTGGCCCGTGAGCTGACGAAGCAGTTCGAGGAGATCGTGCGGGCCACGCCGGCCGCCCACCGTGAGCGGCTTGCCGCCGCCGGCGTGCGCGGGGAGTTCACGGTGATCATCCCGGCCGATGGCGAGAAGCCGCCCGCTCGGTTGTGACGGTTCTGACCGGCGCGTATACTGCCTGAGTCTATGGGCGTTCCCAAGGCATTAACCGTCGCCGGCTCGGATTCGGGCGGCGGTGCCGGCATCCAGGCCGACCTCAAGACGTTCTCCGCGTTTCGAGTGTTCGGGATGTCCGTCCTCACCGCCGTGACCGCGCAGAACTCTGTCGGCGTGACGGGCGTTCACGACCTGCCGCCGGAGTTCGTCGCGCAGCAGATCGACGCCGTCCTCGACGATTTCGGTGCCGACGCCGTGAAGCTCGGCATGCTCTCCAACGCCGGGATCATCCGGGCCGTCGCCGCCCGACTGCGCGCGCATGGCCAGACGCGCATCGTGCTGGACCCGGTGATGGTGTCCAAGTCGGGCGCCCCGCTGCTGCAGCCGGACGCCCGTGACGCCCTCATCGAGGCCGTGCTGCCGCTGGCCGACGTGGTGACACCCAACCTCCACGAGGCCTCCGTCCTGGCCGACATGCCGGTCGCCACCGAGCGCGACATGGAAGAGGCCGCCCGGCGCATCCACGCGCAGGGGCCGCGGCACGTGCTGGTCAAGGGCGGGCACCTGAAGCAATCCGCCACCGACATCCTCTACGACGGCCGCGAGTTCACCCGGTTTCCCGCGCCGCGGCTGGACTCCAACAACACCCACGGCACCGGCTGCACGTACTCGGCGGCGATCGCCGCCGGGCTCGCCCAGGGCGCCCCTCTGGCCGGTGCCATCAGCGAGGCCAAGGCCTACGTCACCGCCGCCATCCGGGAAGGCTTTCCGGCCGGCCACGGCGTCGGCGTCCTCCGCCACTTCGTCGGGAGCTGGTAGCGATGGCCCGCTCCGTCGACGACAAGATGCCGTTCATGGAGCACCTGGGCGAGCTGCGCGTGCGCATCATGCGCGCGCTCTACGGCCTGCTGGTGGGAACGGCGATCGCGTTGCCCTTCAGCGAGCGGATCGTCGACTGGCTGGCGCGTCCGGTCACCAGGCTCGGCTACGAGCTGGTGTTCACGGCGCCGGCCGAGGCGTTCTGGGTGCAGATGAAGGTCGGGCTGATCGCCGGCATGTTCATCGCCGCGCCGGTGATCTTGTGGCAGGTCTGGGGCTTCATCGCGCCGGGCCTGCACCAGCACGAGAAGAAGTACGCGGTGCCGTTCGTGCTCATCGGCTCGATCATGTTCATCCTGGGCGGGGCCTTCTCGCTCTTCGTGGTGACGCCCTACGCGCTGACGTTCCTGCTCGGCTACGCGCGGCCCGGCCTCAAGCCCATGATCACGATCCAGAACCACGTCGACTTCCTGCTCAAGTTCACGCTGGCCTTCGGCGCCGTCTTCGAGCTGCCGCTGGCGCTCACGCTGCTGGCCCGCATGGGCGTCGTGAACGCGCGGATGCTGGCCAAGAACCGCAAGTACGCGATCCTGGGGGCGTTCATCGCCGGGGCCATCTTGACGCCGACGCCGGATGCCTTCAACCAGGCCCTCATGGCGGGGCCGCTCATCATCCTGTACGAGGTCGGCATCGTCTGCGCGCGGATCTTCGGCCGCAAGCCGGCTTCGGCCGTTACCCCAGCTCCCTCGGAGAGCGCGTGAGACGACCGGGAGCCGGACGAGCCGTCGACGCCAGAGAGGCGAGACTCTAGCGTGGACTTCACCAGTCTCGATCTGCCGGAACCAGTCCTGCAGGGCATCCGCGATGCCGGCTTCGTGACGACCACACCGATCCAGGAAGCCGCGCTGCCGCTGGCGCTCAAGGGCAAGGACCTGGCGGGCCAGTCACAGACGGGCACCGGCAAGACGGCCGCCTTCCTGATCGCCGCCTTCACGCGCCTGCTGCGCACGCCCGCCCCCCCGCCGTCGACGCCGAGCGCGCCGCGCGTGCTGATCATCGCGCCCACCCGCGAGCTGGTCGTGCAGATCGAGTCCGACGCGCGCCAGCTCGGCCGGTTCACCCCGTTCAACATCCAGGCGGTCTACGGCGGGATCGACTACGCCAAGCAGCGGGACACGCTGGCCGCCGGCTGCGACCTGCTGGTCGGCACCCCCGGGCGGCTGATCGACTACCTCAAGCAGCACGTGTGGTCGCCGCGCAGGGTCGAGGTCCTCGTCATCGACGAGGCCGACCGGATGTTCGACATGGGCTTCATCGCCGACCTGCGCTTCATCCTGCGCCGGCTGCCGCCGCCGGAGCGGCGCCAGTCGTTCCTGTTCTCGGCGACGCTGTCGTTCCGCGTGCTGGAGCTCACCTGGGAGTTCATGAACAATCCCAGTCAGATCACGATCATGCCCCAGCAGAAGACCGCCGAGCGCGTCGAGCAGATCCTCTACCACGTCGGCCGCGAGGAGAAGTTCGGGCTGCTGCTGGGCTTGCTGCGACGGGAGGGCGGCGACCGCATCCTGATCTTCGCCAACACCCGTGAGGAGGCCCGCCGGCTCGAGGATCGCCTCACCCGCAACGGCTGGGAAGCCCGCGCGCTGACCGGCGACGTCGACCAGAAGCGCCGGCTGCGGATTCTGAACGACTTCAAGGACGGGCAGCTGCCGGTGCTGGTGGCCACGGACGTCGCCTCGCGCGGCCTGCACATCGAGGCGGTCACGCACGTCGTCAACTGGGACCTGCCGCAGGACGTGGAGGACTACGTCCACCGCATCGGCCGCACGGCGCGGGCCGGGGCCGGCGGCAAGGCGATCGCGCTGATCGACGAGGCGAGCGCGCTCTACCTGGAGCCGATCGAGAAGTTCATCGGCCAGAAGATCAACGTCGAGTGGCCCGAGGACGACCTCATCCTGCCGGAGATCCGGCCCTCCGCCGAGGAGCGCCGCCGCTACGCCGAGGAGAAGCGCGCGCGGCTCGACGCCCGGCGCGGCCGAGACGATCGTGGCGGCGGCCGCCGGGGCGGAGGCGGAGGTCGCGACCGCGGCCACCGGCCCGGCGAGCGCCGGCCCGGCGGCGAGCCGCGTCGCGAAGGGCCGCCGCCCAGCTCGCCGCCGCCTCAGGCGGCGCCGAGCGCCGCACCATCGGGCGCGCCCCGCCGCCGCCGGCGACGCGGCCGGCGCGGTGGCGGCTCCGGCACCCCGCCTCCGGCCGGCGGAGCGCCTCCGCAGGCCTGAGCCGAAGTCACTGGCACCCGGGTTGCCTCGCTACCCGGGTATGCGACGGTTGGCGCTGGCCCTGATGATCTCTCTCGCGCTGCTCACCGCCGACAGCGCCTTCGCGGATGTCCCGACCAGCCCGGCCGGTATCGGCGACGAGAAGCCGGCGGCGCTCCCTCTGAAGGCCCTGCAGTGGGCCCGGGGCTTTCGCGGCAACCCGGTGCCCCTCGGCGTTCTCACCGGGGGCGTGCTGCTCGCGGCCGTCGCGCTCGGCGCCTACACCCTCGTCCTCGCCTATCGCCGGCCCGCCGACGCTGACGGCCGATAGCGGTCACTCGCCGCGCGCGGAGTACGCCAGCAGCGCGTCGATCTGCTCGGGCAGGCCGAAGAGCCTCACGCGATCACCGGCGCGCAGCACGGTGTCGGCCGAGGGGTGCGGCACGACGTTGCCGTCGGCGCGCGTGATGCGCATCACCGAGACGCCGAAGCGCTCGCGCACCCGGGCTTCGTGCAGCGTGCGATCGGTCAGGTTCCCCGCCTCCAGCCTGACCTCCTTGAGCTGCGGCAGCCCGCCCTCGACCGGCAGGCCGCCGACCAGATCCATCGCCTCGCGATACTGCTCGAGATAGGCGAGCACGCGGTCGCGAGGCAGGGCCAGGCGCCGCAGCGCGTGCCGGATCAGCGTGGAAGCGGCCTCGAGCTCGGGCTGGATGATCTCGGTCGCCCCCGCCTGGCGCAGGCGCTCATGCTCGGCGCGTTCGTGGGTGCGGGCCAGGATGGGCAGCGTCGGGTTCAAGGCGCGCAGATTGCGGACGGCCAGGCGCGTGCGCTCCATCTCGGGCAGCGCCACCACGACCAGCGCGGCGTGCGCGGCGCCGGCGCTCTCGAGCAATCCGCGCTGACCGGCGTCGCCGAACAAGCTCGGAATGCCGCGCTCGCGCAGCCCGCGCACGACGTCGGGATCGTTCTCGATGGCGACCCAGCGGACGCGGAAGGTGTCCAGCGCCTCGGCGACCGCGCTGCCGACGCGTCCGTACCCGCACAGGATGACGTGGCCGGCCAGGTCGTGCGGCGGGGGGACGCTCTCCGGTAGCCCGTGGCCCGCCAGCCGGAGCGCGCCCAGATAGTGCGGCGCCACCCGGACCAGGGCCGCGTTGATGACGATCGTCAGCAGCGAGGCGGCCAGGGTCGCCTGGTAGACGTCGGACCCGATGTGGCCCTCGCGCCGCGCCGCCTGCACGAGGACGAACGAGAACTCGCCGATCTGGGCCAGGCCGATCCCGGTCAGGAGCGCCGTCCACGGCGTCTCGCCGAAGAGCCAGACCACGCCGCCCCGCACGACCAGCTTGCCGACGACGACCAGCCCGACCATCGCGCCCAGCAGCGGCAGGTTGTCGAAGACGCGGACGGGATCGATGAGGGCGCCCACGGTGACGAAGAAGAACGCGCCGAAGGTGTCGCGCAGCGGTAGCAGCCGGGCCAGCGTCTCGTGGGCGAAGTCCGAGGTGCTGATGAGCAGGCCGGCCAGGAACGCGCCGAGGGCGAGCGACAGCCCGACGGCCTGCGTGAGCGCGGCCGTGCCCAGGGCCAGCGTCAGCGCGACCAGCAGGAACAGCTCCTGGTTGCGCGTGCGCGCCACGCGCGTGAGCAGGGGAGAGATGACGCGCGCGGCCAGCGCCAGGAACGGCGCCAGGACGAGCGCGGCGGTCCCCAGGCCCTTGCCGATCGCGAGCAGACGGTCGGGCGCCAGCGCGCCGAGCGCGGGCATGAGCGCCAGGAGCACGACCACGGCGAGATCCTCGACCAGGCTGATGCCGATCAGGACGCGGCCGTGGCGCGTGTGCAGCTCACCCCGATCGAGCAGCAGGCGCGCCAGCACCATCGTGCTGGCGACCGAGGTCACGATGCCGATCATCAGACCCTGCTGCAGCGGCCACCCCAGGCCCAGGCCCACCGCCACCGCCAGGCCGATGGACAGCACGGTGCCGATCGGCCCGCCGACCAGCGCGACCCACTTGACCCGGAGCAGATCCCGGAGCGAGAACTCCAGCCCGACGCAGAACATCAGCAGCACGACGCCGATCTGGGCGAAGGCCTCGAAGTTGTGGGCGTCGGCCACCGCGGGCCCGGGCGTGAACGGGCTCACGGCCATGCCGCCGAGGACGTAGCCGAGCACGAGCGGCTGACCCGCGTACCACGCGAGCGCGCCGCCGACCACGGCCGCCAGCAGGACGAGCGCGAGATCGCGGAAGATGAGTGGATCGCCGGTCATCGCGCGGCACGATAGCACGCCCGGCCGCTTGACCGGCCCCTCGCGGCACGCCTAGACTGCCGCGGTCGAGCCCGCCCCAGGAGGAGATTCGTGGACACCATGCGCCTCGAAGTCACCGGCGCCGTCGCCCGCCTGACGCTGGACCGTCCGCGGGTGCTGAATGCCGGCAACCGTCGGTGGGTGGCCGATCTCAACGAGGCGGTGCGCCGTCTCGAGGCGCTCCCCGACGTGCGGGTCGTCGTGCTGACGGGCGCCGGCCGCGCGTTCTCCACCGGCGTCGATCTCAGGGAGCTGGCGGCGGGCGAGTTCGGCCTCGCCGACTTCGTCGCCTGGGAAGACGCCATGGTCGCCATCGAGCGGATGGACCGACTCTTCATCGCGGCGATCAACGGTCACTGTCTCGGCGGCGGACTGCAGCTCACCCTGGTGTGCGACTACCGGCTGGCCAGCGAGGACGCGCTGCTCGGGCTGCCGGCGGTCAAGGAATGTCTCATCCCGTCGTGCGCGCTGTATCGCCTGCCGCGGCTGATCGGCGGCGCCCGCGCCAAGGAGCTCATCCTGCTCGGCGAGCCCATCAGCGCTCGCGAGGCGGAGCGCTACGGACTGGTCAATCGCGTCGTGCCCGCCGCCGACTTCGCCTCCGCGCTCGACGCCACCGTCGAGCGCTTCCTGGCGCTCCCTCCCACCAGCGCGCGCGCCAGCAAGCACCTCACCACGCGCGCCTTCGACATGGACTTCGACGCCTTCCGCGCCGAGATGCAGGCGCACTTCGAGGTCTGCCTCGCCTCCGACGAGCACCGCCGGGCGATGGCGGCTCTCGGGACCCGTTCGCGGGCCTGACCGTCCGACCACTCACGCCCCCGGGCGCTCCGGGAACGCGGCTCCGGCGGGGCGAGTTGACCGAGTAGGAACGCCCGCGTCGAAAGGTTTCGTGTCGGGCGTCCGCCGTGCGTTAGAGTGGGAGGCGGAGATGGCGACGGTATTCCGCGCTATCGACCGGTGACGGACTTCTTGCCCGACACCCCCGCTGTCGCTCGTCCCTACTGCCCCGACTGTGAGCCAGACGCCGATCCTTGCCGTGAAATCCTCGACGTGCGTTGGTGCGCGGCGCATACACCCGCGTGGCACGGCGCCGAGGATTCAGCGGTGCGGGCGGAGGCGTTCCTTTCTGGAAGCACCGAGGCGGGGGGTGACGACAATCGACGCTGGTGCCAGCTGGTGCACGGTGGAGGCGGCGTGACGGCCTCGGCCGCGACCGGCGGATCCCGACGTCGAGCGGGGCGCGCTCCGGCTCGAACCGCTCCCGGCCCGTAGCGAGCGCTTCACCGCAGCATCCCAGCGCCTCGCGCGCGCAGCGTTTCTTTGTGCGCCGCCCGGGCCCGTGTTCGCCTGCCCTGAACCCGCCTCTTGGCGGCATGCGCGCTGCTCCCTTCACCAGGAAGAATCCGGTGAACCTTTTGTAAGGAGGACACACATGGCTGAGCGTGACTGGGATCGTGACCGGGAGCGCGGACGCCGCTATCGCGACGAAGGCGCGTACGGCGGCCACTTTTCGGGCGAACGCGAGCGTGACTACGCCCGGCGCGGCGACGAGCGTGGATTCCTCGAGCGGCTTCGCGAGGAGCTACGCTCGTGGTTCGGCGAGGATGAGCCACGGCGCGGGCGCACTCGCGAGGAACGCGAGACGCATCGCTGGGGCGGTGCCGAGGACGTCGACCCCGAGTGGGCCCGCCAGTGGGGCTATCTCGAGGGCCGCGGTCAGCGTGGCGCCGAGCGAGGCTCGGCCCGCGGCTGGGGTTACAGCGGTGGCTCTACGGGGCGGGCCCGGGCTACATGAGCGGCGCCGAGTACGATTACGGCTCGCCCATGGGCGGCTGGAGCTGGAGCGGCCAGCAGCGGCGGGGACGTCAGCCGTCTCAGGAGCAGACCTCGGGCTACGGTGATGCGTGGCGCGCGGGGGGCGACGACGCCCGGAGCGAGCGATCCGGCACCGGGAGCCGGAGCGGCTTTTCCCGCGGCTCGTTCGCGGGCCGAGGACCGCGCGGGTACCAGCGCTCCGACGAGCGCATCCGCGAGGAGATCTGCGAGCGGATGTGCGACAACGCCGAGCTCGACGCCTCGGCGATCGAGATCGTGGTGCTCAGCGGCGAGGTCACGCTGCAGGGCAACGTCAACGATCGCTACGACAAGCGGCTGGCCGAGGATCTGACGCAGGACGTCTCGGGCGTGCGCGAGGTGAACAACCAGCTGCGCGTCGCACCGGGGATGGGTCAGGAGGGGCAGCAGCAGCCGCCCCTGCAGAACCGGCCCGGCGATCCGCCTCGCTATCGGGTCGCGTAACGAGCGTCGCGCGGCGACGCGCCGAGCGACGTTAGCGGGCGGTGCGGCCCCGCGCGAACCGGGGAGGTGTCGGAGGGGGTGCCTCGCCCCCTCCGACGTTCGTGATCATTGGGTGTCGAATGTCGCCCTGTGCGCCGTCGCGGCGACTACCGCTTCTGGTACTTCTCCGGAGACTTCAGCGGAGCGAAGAAGGCCGGGCGCGCCATCCGCCCCACCGGCACCTCGATCAGCACCGGCCGGTCCAGCCCCACCGCCTTGCGCAGGAGATCGGCCACCTCGCTCGGCTGGGTCGCGCGCATTCCGACCACGCCGTAGGCGTCGGCGAGCTTCATGAAGTCGGGGTTCGTCACGGTGGCGCCGTGGGTGCCGCCCCACGACTCGTCGAGATCGCGGGCGACGTTGCCGTAGGCGTTGTCGTTGAACAGGACGATGACCGCGTTGATCTTCTCGCGGGCGGCCGTCGAGAGCTCCTGCGAGTTGTACATGAACCCGCCGTCGCCGGTGATGCACACGACGGTCCGGTCGGGGCGCGCGACCTTGGCGCCGAGCGCCGTCGGCACCTCGAAGCCCAGGTTGCCGGAGTACGACGAGGTCAGGTACGTGCGCGGCCGGTACACCGGCCAGAACGGCCGTGAGTAGTAACCGATCTGGGTCATGCCGGCGATGACGATGGCGTCCTCGGGCGTGCCGGCGCGCACCGCCTTCAAGATCGAGTGGTTCGGCTCCTGGGTGTCGAGCGCGACCAGCGCTTCGCGCAGCTGCTCGCGCTCCCGCTTGCGCGACGTCCGCGGCGGGGCGTCCGAGCGCAGCCGCTCAAGCAGCCGCTCGAGCGTCAGCCGGGCGTCGCCCACGAGCCCGACCGCCACCGGGTGGTTGCGGCCGATCTCCTCGGCGTCCACGTCGAGCTGGACGATCTTCTGGCTGGGCTGGAAGGCCGCCAGCGCGCAGCGCGAGCCCACGACCAGGATCGTGTCGGCGGCATCGAGGTACTCGCGCAGCGGATTCTTGGCCCAGAGCGCGGCGCCGAGAGCGAGATCGCTGTGGTCGCTGACCGAGCCCTTGCCCTCCGCCGACTGCACGACGCCGGCCTGGATGTACTCCGCCACCGCGGTCAGCGCCTCATGAGCGCCGGAGGCGTGGACACCGCCGCCGGCGTAGATGATCGGTCGCGTGGCGCTCAGCAGCAGACGGGCCGCCCGCTCGATCTCGGCGTCGGGCGCCGCCGTGCGCGCCACCGTGACGGGCGGCAGCAGCTCCGCCTCGCCCTCGTCCTCCAGGGTGTCGGGCGGGATCTCGAGGTGCACCGGCCGCGGGCGGCCGGTCTTGAGCTGGCGGAAGGCCTCCTGGACGGCGGCCGGGATCTCGGAGACCTCCAGCACCCGCTTGCGCCACTTCGTGATCGGCTTGACGACGTCGAGCTGCTCGTTGATCTCGTGCAGCACGCCCACGTCCTTGCCGAGGTAGCGCTTCGGCACCTGGCCCGCCACCAGGAACACCGGCGACGAGCACGAGTAGGCGGTGCTCAGGCCGGCGCCGGCATTGAGCACGCCGGGGCCGGGCACCACCAGGGCGACACCGATGCCCCCGCCCGCGCGGGCGTAGCCGTCGGCCATGTACGTCGTGGCCTGCTCGTGGCGCGTCAGGATGAACCGAATGTCCTTCTCCTCGCGCAACGCCGCCATGGCGCCGTACAGCTGGACGCCGGGCAGCCCGAAGACCACGCGCACACCTTCCCGCTGCAGCTGCTTGGCCAGTGCTTCGCCACCGGTCATCCGCATCGAAACTCCTCCTGGCTGCCCATCGGATTTGCGGCCGTTCGAGCGCCGGCTTCGCCGGCGCAATTCTGCCGTTGGTCTGGGGGAGGCATCGGAGGGGGCCGCCGGGGCCCCCTCCGAGTCTCTTAGCTGTGCTTGCGGAGCTCGAGGCGGCCGATCTGGCGGCGATGCACCTCGTCGGGTCCGTCGGCGAACCTGAGCGTGCGAGAGTGCGCCCACCAGAACGCCAGCGGGAACTCCTGGCTCACGCCGCCGCCACCGTGCAGCTGCATGGCGCGGTCGAGCACGCCCAGCGTCATG
>Ga0134124_10004227_pt1 | contig 11542 bp, 9 predicted proteins | sample KB304_FD_96880 | JGI IMG/M metagenome (GOLD analysis project Ga0134124, IMG submission 96880) | Terrestrial soil microbial communities without Nitrogen fertilizer from Kellogg Biological Station, Michigan, USA - KB3-0-4 | ecosystem: Environmental > Terrestrial > Soil > Unclassified ... | reverse complement strand
ATTCATATTGGTATGCCTGTTACTGTCGGCTTGTACTCCGAATCGCAACATCGAGCAGAGCCATGCTGAGGATCTAACAACGCCGACGCCGACGGTTGTCAACACTCCGAGCGCGCCAGCGCGCATTACGGTAGCCGAACTAATAAACCGAGTGGTCAGTGCTAAGCAGGATGCTTTTCTTTATCCTTGCGATCTAAACTCGCAAGGCGAGGCGAACCGCGCGAAGCTCCGAGACATTCGCTCACAATGGCTCGTCAGGGAACAGGATGCACGCTACCTGGTCGCCCCGGACGGCGGCTGTGTGTGCCCAAGCATCTGCGTGCTGACGGTTGAGGACGCACAGGGCTCGCCGCCGAATAACTTCGGATTGCTGGTTCTCCAAGGGGCGCCGCCCGAAAAATTAACGTGGCTGGCTAAAGGCCTCGACCTGTCAAACACCACTTTGAGCTGGCTGAATACAACGCCGCAGATAACCTTTAAGAACTCGGACGGCACCTCGGAAAAGATCTGTTCGGTGGATGTAAATCAGAAACCTGGGCGTTTAACGACTGCCTGCTCTGACGGCCAGGGAAAGAAACTGCCGCCGCTATAGTTAGAAAGATTATTCGATGATGTTCTTTACTTCTCTGGAACGCCAATTGCTGTGCACATAGATGTTAACGAGAGGCGTATAATATCTTAGAATATTTTTTTTGGAGGTATCGAAATGAGTACGAAAGCAGAAACCGGAAAGCCGGGCCTCGCGGATGAGTTCGCGATGTACCCGCTGTATAAGGTGGTTAGCCTTTTTGAGGACTCGGCCACAGTCGATGCAGCCATAGCAGAATTGAGAGAACACGGATTTGAAGAAGATGACATCGAGGCATATTGCGGCCTCGAAGGAAAAAAAGACCTGCATTTCCACGGCACGCGTAAAGGAAAGCTCGCCACGTTCATCCGGGCCATTCAACATGTCGGGCCGGAGCGAACCTATCTCGAGCGATACGAAAAAGGCCTCGACGAGGGACACTGCATCATCGCAGTCGCCGTCCGCAATAAAGAGAGAAAGGATACGGCCGGACGCATCCTAAACCATCACACGCAGGAACGCGTTACCTATTTCGGGCTGTTGGCGGCAGATGAACTAAAACCAACTTGATCGGAAAGAGCTGCCCGATGTTATTACAGTGTTAAAAAGTTAAGATTTTTGTAACATCGAATCGATCTTCGATGACGTAAACTGTAGGGTGCCCGACGAGGATCACGTAACCCGATGAAAAAGAAAACGATAAAGGCGAAATTGGCTAAGACCGAAAAGAAGCTGGCTAAGGCAAAATCAAAGTTATCCGCAGCAGAATCCGCGCTCAAGGCTGCAAAGAAGGACAAACCCGTGACAGCAAAGGCGGCCGCGAAACCCGAGTCTAAAAAGGCCGTGGTAAAGACGCCGGCCGCGAAAAAACCGACGCGGAAGAAGCCTACGGCGAAGAAAACAAATCCCAGGAGAACAAGCCCGTTTGTGAAACCGGTCGCGATCTCTTTGGAAGAACTTCTGCCTGAGTCAAACGGCACTTCGACTCAGATCGATGCGATCGAATCGGCCCCACAATCTCCTGTCGAAGCTGAAATTGACAAGCCGTCATCAGAAGAGAACAACGGACAATCCGCCGCTGCCTAGGCGTCATTTATTTCTAAATACTTTTATGGCTCGATCTGGATAGTCGGTAATTATGCCGTCCAGATCGAGCGTTTTCATTCGCGCGCCGCAATCCTGGATAACTTGATCGAACTCGTTCTTGGAGAAATACGTTTGCGCGCGCAATGTAAAGATCTCCGCTTTCGCCTTGGTCTCTGCGGTTTCCAATGCTTTGGTATAAATTGCGATGGCTCCGTCGTAGTCACCGCGGTTCCTAAGCTCATTGGCCCGAAGCAACTCAGGATCTGGGAACTGACCGACGACCACTCCTGAAAGCAATACTAAGCACGCGATGAACCACGCGCCGAATATGGTTTTCTGATCATCTTTGGTTGATGAGTAATAACGCCGTTAGTATACACACTCGGACCGCAACCCAAAAAAGGAGTCAAACGCCGCTAAGTAGTCGTCACAAACGCCTTATCGACCAAACTTCTCAAGGCTTCCTCTGAATCGATCCTTAATGTTTCATCAGGGTCGGCCGCCTTGAATGTATCAAAGGGTTTGATATCCGAAAGATCCAGTCCGGTCAGTTTTTCGAGATTGCTGAGGCTGACTTGAAACTCCTTGAATTGAGCATTCGTATCGAAGTCCAGCTTTTCAAAATCGATACCGCCAACCAGGTTTTCCTGGGAGAGTTTGAATGCAGTCGCCTGCAGCTTTTTGGCCTCGTTGAACCAGACAATGATCTTGAAGAACTGCATCGGTATCTGGACGCTTCGGAAAAAGCGGTCGTTGTCATCATCGAAGATCGGCCCGTTGAAAACAGAGATCTTGGCGAACTGTCCTTTTTCCAGATCGGCCCCTTTTTCGAGAACAACCTCTTCGAGTTTTCCCCAAAGGCCTTTTTTATTAGAACGGTTCAGCTCCGGAACCTGCGGGCACGCGTTTGTGTAGATACACGTCAGGTCGGCAAACTTTTTCGCCAGCTCGCCGCTCGTGCCGTAGTCTGCGTCTTCGCGGCGGCTCATGTGTCCCTTGTCAAACCCACTGGTTTTATAAAAGGCGTCATCGAGCTGCATCTCATAATCGAGCCGGTTATCGCGCAGCCATACGTCCTTGCGTTTGAAAGTATCGATGCGCAGCTCCGGATCGCCATCAACATTGATGCCGCTAATCATCGGCATTTTTCTGACGGAATGATGGATCGTGCTGAAGTAGTAGTAATCAAGGATCGATCCGTTGCCTGATTTTAGCTTCGCGACAAACTTCAGCATTTTGCCTTTCGGTTTTGGCAGCGGGATCTTGACGCCGAGAAAATTCGGGTCGTATCCTTTACAATCTGAATAGTCAAAACTGTTCTCGATATCCAGCTTTTTTACCTCGTCAAGGTCATCCTGTTCGCTTCCTCCGTTGAGACTAGGTTGCAGTTTGGCAGGTCCGGGCAACGCGGCGGACATCCCTCCGCGGTTGCTGATATTTATGTTTATGTTGCCGTTTGCTTCGATCAACGCGGCCGGAAACGCTATACGTACATCGTTCGTGTCTTGATTTTGCATGGGCTTGTCCTCTCCTACTCTTTCTCTAACCATGGGCCGGCGCTTGATCCCGGTTGCGAGCGGCGTTCCGTCGCTTTCGGGAACAGTTCCGGGCACCCCCGGTTTCTGCAGTCCCTTTACAAACTGATTATTCGGAAATGCTTTGGAAACATCTTCCAGAACTTTGCTGATGCGAACTCCTTCGTTCGCCTTCCATACGACTCTTGCGGCATCGATCTTCCCATTGACGGGCAGGATCGGATTGCCGTCCTTGTCCGCGTAATTTTTTCCGTCGTCGGTCATTTTCGGCACGCCCGAATGATGCAGAGCAACAACCTGCCATTGGTCATTAAAGACCGGACTGCCGCTGCTGCCGGGAGCGGTGTCCGTCTCGTACCAGATCGTGTTTTCGAGGATCTTGGTAAAGGTATTTTCCCGGATCGAAAGTTGTTTATAGTCGCCGTCCGGGTGGTGAATTATGTTCAGTTTTTCCTTGCCTTCCTCCCCAAGTTTTCCGAGCTTGGGATCAAGGTAGTGATAACCGATCGATGTCAGTTCTGTCTTGCCGCTAATATCCTTTGGATCGACCGCCACAAAGCAGTAATCGAGTTCCTCATTGGAGTAATAGAAGTCATCTGCAGCGAGTTTGAAGATGGTGGCGGTCGTTGGATGGCCCTGAACATCCAGCTCGTAAAAAAAAGCTACCTCGCTGTTGCCGACCTCATCCATTGTTCGGAAGACGTGCCAGTTTGTCAGCATTAGGCGATCGGAAACCATAAATCCCGTCGCGTAAGCCTCGATCTGATTACCGTCCTTGACCACGATCCTCCCGACCTTTCTCTTGGCGAGGAGAATGAATTCGCAAAAATTGCTATAAACCGAATCGTTGTTACCTATTGCGCGTTCAAATGCAAAATCAACCGGCTCTTGAGCTAGAGCGGCCAGCATATCTTTGCGTTTTTCGAGATTTTGATCGACGGTAAGTTTATCGGCCGAGGGTGGTTCCGCTGCCCCGACAACAAGATCTTCGTGAGCGATAACGTCGGGCTCGGGCTTTTCCGCTATGCTCGGTTCGTCATAATACCGGGCAGCGGCCTCATTAATTTGTCTAACCGGAATTAGCATTTTGCCTCCTGATGTATGGGCACATCATTCGGCCGGGGCAAGGCGCGCGTGAGGCGAACGATGTGGAAGAAAAAAACTACAAAAAACACGGGTGAAGTCCGATAGCTGCGTAGTCTATCACCCTTTTGACTGGGCGCAAGGTTAATTTTTGCTCAAAAATGTCCCAAAACCATCCAAATTGAACGCAATTGAACACGTTGAACACCTTGAACGCGACTGAACAAAATGAACAGTTTGAACGGTTTGGAACACTTGAACATTGAACACCTGTGGAAATCTTCGGAATTTTGCTCGAATTGGTCCTTTTTTCACTTCACAGTTATTTATTCTTCAGATTCCTTGCCTGCAGGCATGGAAGAAAAGGAAGCGGCTAGTTGCCTGAAGAGAATCGGCTGGCCGTTTCCTTTTATTTTTCAGGTATTTAAATGTCGAAGAGGCAGGCCGTTTCCGGCCCGCCTCTTTTGCCTGGTGACGCTCGACTACTTGTTGGCAGCCGGTTTCTGGTCCTTATTGACGTTAGAAGGTTTTGATTCGTCCTTCTTCCCGTCCTCCTTTTTGACCTCAGGCGAGGTATTGGTCTTCGGGGTTCCGTTGACCGGGGTGCTAGCCGGCGAACCAGACGGGCTTGCCGCTGGAGTGGAGACTGGGGTTGAAGTAACCGGAGGCTTGGTTTCCGGAGCATTTGCCTTCGGTTCGCAGGCGCCAAATATTCCTGTCGAAGCTGCAATTACCGCAGCCAAAACTATAGATCTTCTCATTGTTTTGTTTTTTCCTAATAGGTCGTATTCGCGGTTCTTTCAGGAGGCCTACAACCCGTAAAACCACCACCGCGCATCAAACAGAACACAGCCAGAGTATTGATCTTTTTCGATTATCAATAACGCTGCGCCCGATAGAACGGAGGACAGGCAAAAACTTGCGGGTATTTTTTTCGAACGAAGAAGTTTTTTTGATGAGGCCGACCGTGAGGGAGGGCGGTAAACTCAAGTTGGATTTTCCGCCCCTGCTCACGCGCGGCCTTACGCGTCTCCGTTGATGCAGATCATAGTGGCCAGCATCGTGGCGCAGAGAATGTTGTCGGCAAAGGCGTCTGCCGTACAAACGGTCAGTGTTTTGCCCGCTCGCTTCACGCCTGCCGATGCCAGAATGATCTCTCCCTTGGCCGGAGCTAAAAGGTTTACCTTGAATTCAACGCTGAGCACGCGCGAGCTTTCGGGCATTAAGGTATAAGCCGCGTAGCCGCATGCGCTGTCGAGCACAGTTGTCACGATACCGGCATGCATAAAACCATCCTGTTGGGCGAGGTCTTCGCGCATCAGCACCACGATCTCGCACTCACCCGCCGTGACCTTTGTCAGGCGGGCCCCGATCAATCGCATGACCTTTTGCTCGGAAAAATTTTTGCGCACCCGAGCTTCGAAATTTGGATCTTTCGGATTCATAAATGCGTCCAATAACCTCGAGTTTTGCGGCAATAACTGCTTTTAAGGCCGCCTGGATAATATCCCCGATAAATTAAACTTTGTCTAATAACTGTTTGCCAACCATTACGAAAAAGTGTTTAATATTGGTTTGCTCTTTACGAGTAATGATCCACGGCCGAAAGGAGGTGAGACAACAAAATGGCATATATTTCAGTAAACGCTAACGAATCCATCGAAAGCGCTCTACGCCGGTTTAAACGAAAAGTAATCAGCGAGGAGATCATCAAAGATCTTAAAAAGCACGCTCACTTCATTCCGCCTGGACAAAAGGCGAAGTTGAAATCGGTTAACGCGCGAAAGCGCAATCGCAGACGTTTTCGTCAACAGCGTCCTACCGGAACAGGAAGTCCGCGACCATCAGGACCGCCGAATAAATAAAACGATCTAAAAGTGATAAGGGTGAAAAAGTGGAATTGGCTTTCGCTTTTTCACCCTTTCTATTGCCGAACAAATGGCTGAAGAAAAACCACGGATTCTTATAACTAACGACGACGGCATCCATTCAGAAGGCATCGCTGCCCTGGAAGCCGCTTTGTCCCCGCTCGGCGAGATCTTTGTGGTGGCTCCCGAATCCGAGCAGAGTGGGGCGTCTCACAGTCTGACCTTGGCCCGACCGCTTAGAATACGTAAGGTGGACGAGCGGCATTGGACGGTCGACGGTACTCCTACCGACTGCGTAACCCTTGCTCTAAACCTTATCCTTCCGGTAGAAAAGCGTCCTCATATCTGTGCTTCGGGTATCAACCACGGCCCGAATCTGGGGGATGACGCCACATACTCCGGAACAGTTGCCGGCGCAATGGAGGCAACGATCCTCGGCCTGCCCGGTATCGCTTTCAGTCTGGAAGGAATGCAGGATTTTGACTTTGCGGAATCTGCAAGGATTGCGGGAGAGATCACGGCTAAGGCCATCGCCGAAGGGCTTCCGGACGGAACTCTCCTGAACGTGAATATCCCAAAGGGCACTCCAGGAGGAATTCGCATCACCCGACAGGGCCTCAAGGTAGCCAGGCCAGTGATCAGTGAGCACATCGATCCACGCGGCAAGCCGTACTACTGGATCGGAGAAGTTAGAGAAGGATTTCGTGCGGAAGGCGGGACGGATTTTGAAGCGGTCGATGAAGGTTTCGTTTCCGTAACGCCGATGAGAAGCGATCTAACAGACAACAACGCGATCGAGATCCTTCACAATTGGAGCGACAAAATATAAAAGGCACGGCCCCAACACCGTGCCTTCACTCCTTCCCTAATTAGCATGACGACTTAGTTCTGGAGCGTAACCGACCGACTCTTTGCTAACTGTATTTCGCCTCTGTCAGTCCTGAGTTTCTTGATCTTTAAGGCATATCGCGGAGTATCGACCGCCCCGAGGGCCCACTCGTCGCCGTCCTTCACAAAGGTCATGGTCCCCTTCTGTTCCGAGTCATCAGAACCCACGCTGGCCAGTCCGACCACGGTTCCTCTTCCTTCAGAATCCCACAAGATCACTGAGCGCTGATTGGTTATCCCGGTAGCGGGTCTGAGCGTATAGTCGCCCGCCTTGAGAACTTTATGGCCGACTGTGAAATCGAACGGCACATGTGCAGCATATGGACGTGCCACTTGCGCACTTGCCGCCACGCCGGAGATCAACAAAAGGCCGACAGCCAAACATCCGATTATTGCTAGTTTTTTCATAATTACCCCCATATCGATATAAAAAGAATTTCCCTGCTTGAACTGGCCTAACTGCGGCCTCATATATAACCGCGATAGTTTTCAAAAAACCGTCTCAAAATAATCGTGACTGGGGCGAACCGCATTGCTTGCGTCCGTCAAAATACCGATAATTACAATAATAGGAATGAGTCAGGACGAGGCCGTTCGGCCGAATATTACAGAGATGCTTCGCCAATGGAGCGGCGGCAAAACGGAGGTCATGGACGACCTCCTGCCGCTGATCTATGAAGAACTTCGCAGGCGGGCCGCGGCCTATCTTCGCCGCGAGCGGCCGAATCACACATTGCAGCCAACCGCGCTGGTACATGAGGCTTACCTAAGATTGATCGATCAGCGCCAAGACAATTGGGCGAGCCGTGATCATTTCTTTGCGATCGCCGCCCAGGCAATGCGGCGGATCCTGGTCGACCATGCGAGAGGCCGCCATCGGCAAAAACGAGGCGGATCAAATGAAGACCTCCCTCTGGAAGATGCGTTGCTTGCCGCCGCCGACGAAGCCAGCGTCGATCTGATCGCGCTCGACGAAGCGATGAAAAGACTTGCCAAGCTAGACCCCCAGCAAGAACGGATCGTCGAACTGCGATATTTTGGCGGCTTGAGCCTTGACGAAGCGGCCAATGCTCTCAGCATCTCACGTGCAACGGCGGCTCGCGACTGGCAAGTTGCAAAGGCGTGGCTGCATAGGGAAATGACGCGAACCACTTGATTGACCGAATGTCCGAGACAAATTGGGAAAAAGTTAAGGAGCTATTTAACGAGGCTTTACTTCGCCAGTCGGATGAACGCGAAGCTTTTCTAGTAGCGGCGTCCTCGGGTGACTCGATGCTCGCAACCGAAGTAAAAGACCTGCTTGGATCTTTCGCCCAGGCAAAAGATTTTTTGGAAGTGCCGGTCGCAGGCGAAATGCCGGAAAGAACCTGGTATCTCGAAAACGGCCGTCAGATCTCGCATTACAGAATAATCGAGCCAATAGCTTCGGGCGGAATGGGCGAGGTTTATCTGGCGGACGACACAAGACTTGGCCGTCAGGTGGCGCTGAAGATCCTTCTGCAAGAAATGCTCGAGGATAAAAGCAGGCTCGAGCGATTTAAACGTGAAGCCAATGCCGTGTCGGCTCTTAACCATCCGAATATTCTAACGATATTTGACTTTGAAGAAGAGGATGGCATCCACCTTTTTGCCAGTGAATTCGTCAAGGGAACAACCCTGCGGAAAAGACTGGAATCGGGTAGGCTGCCGGTGGCCGAAGCTCTCGACATCTCAAGCCAAATAGCTTCGGCCTTGGCTGCCGCACATGGGGCCGGGATAATCCACCGCGACATCAAACCGGAAAACATCATGATCCGCGAAGACGGATACGTTAAGGTGCTGGATTTCGGCCTCGCTAAGATAAAAGAAAAAATAAAGGCGAACGAGTCGCATCGGACACTACTTCAGAACCAGAGCTTGCCGGGAATGATAATGGGCACTGTTTCGTATATGTCGCCCGAACAGGCTCGCGGACTCCGGGTAGATGAACGTTCAGATATTTTCAGCCTTGGCATCCTGATGTACGAAATGCTCGCCGGAGCTCCGCCCTTCTCGGGAGGGACGACGACTGATGTGCTTGCCGCCATAATTCGCTGTGAACCGCCCGCAGTGAACACCCTAAACCCGGATGTCCCGATCGAGTTAAATGCCATCATCTCCCATTCGTTGTCAAAGGATCCACAGGACCGGATCCAGAGTGCGTCCGAACTGATTACAACCCTAAGAAATGTTTCTCGCAGGCTTGAATTCGAAGCAGAGCTAAAGCGATCGGCCAGGCCTGACCGCGCGTTGGACGTTGAGGCAACAGTCCCTCGGACAGGTGCAAATGGTCGGCCCGACCGTACGTTAGTGTCCTTAACGCCTGATCGACCGCCGCTCGTGGGTCGTGAAAAAGAGCTCGAAGAGTTAACCGACTTGTTCCTCCGCAGGAACGCCAGATTAGTAACGCTCACAGGCATTGGCGGCACAGGCAAAACCCGACTTGCGCAGGAATTGTGTGGGCGGCTCGAGAGCGAGTTTCGAAATGGCTTTGCCTTCGTACGGCTGGCCGACGTTGAAGATCCGTCGCGCGTTGCTGGCGTGATAGCCCAACAGCTCAGGGTGCAGGAGATCGTTGGCAGGCCTATTGTAGAGTCGCTGAAGGATCACCTCCAGGGTAAAGAGATGTTCTTAGTCATCGACAACTTTGAGCAGGTTATCGGTGCTGCTCCCCTAATTGCGGATCTTCTGTCAAACGCAAACGGCGTTGTCATGTTGGCTACTAGTCGTGAACGGCTTCATGTCCAGGCTGAGATCGAATTTGAAGTATTACCCCTGCGAACCCCGGATGAAGAAGGCAACGAATCTCTTGAGGAGCTCGAACGAATCGATTCCGTTAGATTGTTTGTCGAGCGATCCCAGCGAGTAAATCCGGCGTTTCGCCTTACGGAGGAGAATGCCACTCAGATCGCGATGATCTGTTCGATGTTGGATGGCCTTCCTCTAGCGATCGAACTGGCTGCCGCAAGGTCGCGCATTTTTTCCCCGGCAACCATTCTGGAGAAATTAGAAGCTCGTCTCGCCTTTCTAACTGGTGGGGCCCGCGACCTGCCGGAGCGCCAGCAAACGATGCGGGCCGCCGTTGATTGGAGCTATGACCTCCTGAACGACGATGAAAAGTGTTTGTTTCGCCGGCTCTCAGTTTTTGCGTGCAACTTTTCGGCCGAAGCAGCGGAAGAAGTTGCGTCAGATCGGATGCGCAGTTTGGCGCACGAACAGCCGAACGTCGAATCTGCAGCCCGCCAAAGTGTAGAATTTCTCGATATATTTGCTTCTCTGGTGGACAAGAGCCTTCTGATCCGTCGCAGCCGCGGTACCGATACTGTTTACCGCCTGCTGGAGATCGTCCGCGAGTACGCGGAAGATGCTCTCGAACGTGACGACGATGCAAACGACATCCGGCTTAGACACGCAATGTTCTTTCTTTCCCTCGCTGAAAGGGCTGAGCCGCATCTTCTCACAAGAGACTCGGCGATTTGGCTGCGGAGGCTTGAAGAAGAATATGACAATTTAAGAGCTGTATTGCGATGGTCTGTAGAAAAGGCACCCCAGATTGCTGCGCGTTTGGCTGCGGCAATACGACACTTCTGGCATATTCGCGGGCACCTGAGCGAAGGCCTCGCCTGGGCGCAATCTATTCTTACCGAGGATGTCGAAATGGTCTCGGCGGACAGGTGGAAGCTTTTAATAACATGCGCAAACATAACCCAGTTTCAGGGCGATATCGACAGCTCATATCGGTTTTATGAAGAAAGCTTGATGGCCGCCCGCCAGTCAGGCACGCAGACGTATATCGCTAATTCGCTTCGCGGCCTGGGCGCGATCGCTTACCTCCGGTATGACTTCGAACGCGCTCGATCACTTCTCAGCGAGGCCTTGATGATCTCACGCAATGCGGGCGACGCATTTGGGATGGCGGCCGCTCTTGCTCGTCTCGGCGACATCTCGCACGTAGAAAGAGATCTGCCGACTGCCCGGCAATTGACATCCGAATCTCTCGAGATCTTCCAACAAGTCGGATATCGCGAAGGCATCAGCGCAAAGCTTTATAACCTCGGCGCCATTGTCTATCTGGAAGGCGATCATGAGCTTGCCCGTAAATATTTTGAAGAATCCTATGTAACCTCGCGTGAGCTTGACGAGAAGATCAACACTCGGCTTATATTCGACGGTTTCGCGGCGCTTGCTGCCGAGGACGGAAACTTCGGCCTTGCGGCGAGGCTCTCGGGCGCTGCTGAAAGCCTCGGAGCAACCATTGGATATACCATTGAGCCAGCGGAGGAGATAGTCCGCAAGGTTTATTTGGATAAATTGAAAGCTGTTATGACCCAGGCCCAGTTCGAGGCCGAACACGAGATAGGCAGAAGGTTTTCGCCTGAACAAGCCCATGAACTAGCAAGTAATCAGGTAGAAAGATCTACCCCACCTTCAACCGGCGAGGTGTTGGCAACAACTCCCGGAGCAATGCTCCCTCGGCCCGTGTTAGTTATTATCGT
>Ga0134124_10004226_pt1 | contig 11542 bp, 5 predicted proteins | sample KB304_FD_96880 | JGI IMG/M metagenome (GOLD analysis project Ga0134124, IMG submission 96880) | Terrestrial soil microbial communities without Nitrogen fertilizer from Kellogg Biological Station, Michigan, USA - KB3-0-4 | ecosystem: Environmental > Terrestrial > Soil > Unclassified ... | reverse complement strand
ACGGAAACGACAAAACTGTGGTGCGTGCAGGTTGGGGTTTGTTCTACGACGCGTTTTCGCAAGACTTCTTTGCCGGTCAATTACCATTCAATACTTTCAATCCCGGCCCAGCCTTCAATCCAATTGGGCCGGCGGCAGTCCTCTTCTCGTTTTCAACTGAACCGGTGATCCAGAACGGCGTCCCCATCTTCACCGATTTTCTCGACTCGGACGTATTCGCGGTCGATCCAAATCTGCGCACGCCTTACGTGCAAAACTACAATCTCAACATTCAGCGAGAATTGTTTAGCAATGGCGTGCTGGAGGTCGGCTACGTTGGCTCGCATGGCACGAAGCTGTTTCGCTACCGCGATATCAATCAACCGGTTAATCCAAGTGTTTCGTCGGCGCGGCCTTTCGACAATGGCCCATTTGCGCCGTCGGGCGGCACCTTCTTCTACGTCAATCAGCTCGAAACTACCGCCATCTCGAATTACAACGCGCTGCAAACGAGCTTCTCCGTGCGCAATCGCAAAGGCTTCTCTACGCAAGTCAATTACACCTGGTCACATTCGATCGACAACGCGTCGGACGGACAAGACTACGTGGCCAACGCTACTCAGCCAGACAACAGTCACTGTACGAAATGCGAGAAGGCGAACTCCAATTTCGACAATCGACACCGGTTTGTAGTGACGGCGAGTTATGAGATTCCAAACTTCTCGCAATCACACCCGCGCCTGGGCAAGGGCTGGCAATTGAACACAGTCGTCACGATTCGCAGCGGCAATCCATTTCACCTGACGTTGTTTGATGATTACAACAACACGGGCGAGTTTTTCCCACGGCCCGATGTAATCGGCGATCCTTATGCCGGCACGAGCGCGCCTGATCGATTCATCAACCTCTCGGCATTCAAAGTACCATGCACACTTGATCCCGCAGGCGACGGCAGTGCTGGATCCTGCATTCCCGGCACGTGGCACTTTGGTTCGCTTGGTCGAAATGCTCTACGTGGTCCTGGTTATCACAACGTCGACTTCTCTATCTTCAAAGACACTAATCTGACAGAGAAGCTGCGGCTCCAACTACGAGCAGAGATCTTCAACCTCTTCAATCATCCAAACTTTTCCAATCCCCTGCTCCCGAGCTTCGCCGCCGACATGACCTCGTCGATTGATTCAGCGACTGGTCGCGGAACGGGATTTCTCCCAATCACGGTCACCCCGGACGTCGGCATCGGCAACCCCTTCATGGGCGGCGGCGGTCCGCGAAATATTCAGTTCGCGCTGAAGCTGATTTTCTGATGTAAGCCGCAGATTGTCGCTGAGTAACGCAGATCGATCTGCGTTGCATCAGGCGAAAATCTGCGGCTGAGAATCTCTCGCGCCGACCTTGCTTTTGTCGGGTCAGCGCTCTATCATCTGCGAACCCAGAAACGCCCTTATCCTACTCCCGGCGCTCTCCTGCCCAGTTTGTTCGAGACATTCCCTTCCGTGATGTGTCTCGATTGCTCAATCGTCAACCTCCCAACAGATCAACCACATTTCGCAACTCACTGGAGGTTAGTTTATGAAGAGAACGCTTGCACTGTTTGCTTTGGTAGCTATATCCGTAGCGGTGGTGGTCCTCACTGCGGCTCACGGCCAGAACCCTAACAGCACTAAATCCAAACTCCGCCACCTGCGCGCGGATAAACGAATCGAAAACCAATACATCGTGGTCCTCAAAGACGACGTCGCCGACGTCGATACCGAAGCTGCTCGCCTCGAACACCAGTTCGGCGCGGATCGTGGCAACGGCCATACTTACCGAAACGCAATCAAAGGTTTCTCAGTTCGCATGTCTGAACAACAAGCCATCAGACTTGCAAACGATCCGCGAGTCGATTTTGTCGAAGAAGATGGCGTCGTCAGTCTCGGCACAACGCAAACGGGCGCCACCTGGGGCATCGATCGCATCGATCAAAGAGATCTGCCGCTGAACGGAACTTACACCTATAACGCGACCGGCACCGGTGTGAAGGCTTACATCATCGACACCGGCATTCGCGCAACACACACTCAATTCGCAGGCCGCGTGATTTCCGGGTTCACCGCGATCAGCGATGGCCTTGGCACTAACGACGGCAATGGACACGGCACTCACGTTTCCGGCACCGTCGGCGGCTCCATTTATGGCGTGGCGAAAAACGTGACGCTCGTAGCGGTGCGCGTGCTAGATGCGAGCGGCAGCGGAACTAACTCAGGCGTAATCGCCGGAGTCGATTTCGTGACCTCCGACCATCAGGCAGGCCAACCTGCGGTAGCCAATATGAGTTTAGGCGGCGGCATTTCTACAGCGCTGGACACCGCAGTCACCAATTCAATCAACGATGGAGTGACTTATGCGATCGCGGCAGGCAACGACAACGTCGACGCATGCAGCACGTCGCCGGCACGAGTCGCGAGTGCACTGACGGTGGGGTCAACCACGACGACTGACGCGCGATCTTCATTCTCGAACTTCGGCACGTGCGTCGACATCTTTGCTCCCGGCAGCAGCATTACCTCTTCATGGAACACGAGCGACACCGCGACCAACACGATTTCAGGGACGTCGATGGCCACGCCGCACGTCACCGGTGTGGCGGCGTTGTTCCTCGAAACAAATCCGACGGCATCGCCTGCTACCGTGGCAGCGGCCATCATCAATAGCTCTACGCCGAATAAAGTGACGAACCCCGGAACCGGTTCGCCTAACCGGCTGCTCTTCTCGCTGCTAACCGGCGCGCCGCCGCCACCGCCGCCTGGCACAGAGTTATTGCTGAATAAAGGTTTTGAGTCGGGAGCTGTTAACTGGACGGCAACGGCGGGCGTGATTACTAACTCGACCGGACAAACGCCGCGCACAGGCGCATGGTACGCATGGCTCGACGGTTACGGCACCACGCATACTGACTCGCTTTTCCAGCAGATCACGATTCCGTCGACCGCAACGACCGTGACGTTGAGTTTCTGGCTCAAGATCACTACTGCGGAGACAACAACCACAACACCATTCGACACTTTACAAGTACAGATTCGCAATTCCAGCAACACTGTGCTGAGCACTCTTGCGACTTACTCAAACTTGAACAAGACCACTGGTTACGTGCAGAAGACTTTCGACGTGACTCCCTTTGCGGGGCAGACAGTTCGAATCTACTTCCTGGGAGTGGAAGACTCGTCGTTACAGACCTCGTTTGTGATCGACGACACTTCCTGCAGCACGCAGTAACCGATTGCGACACACGTGCCGGATACAACGGGGCGAGCTCACAAGGCTCGCCCTATTTGATCTATTAATTAATCTGTAAAATCTGTGGATAAGTGAGCCAAATATAGGGCACAATCTCGATTGGCCCTAACAACTCTTCACTTCGGAGACTAATCTTTGCCACAAATCCTCGCTGATCACGAACCAGAGAGAAACCAAACAACAGTATCTGAGATTCTCGATCCCACAGTCGTTAAGCACCTTACTGACGGATTTGCCACACCAATTGTCTCGTCTCTGGTGATTGCCTCATTGCCCTACCATCAACTCGGCGGAGCCGGACTTGAACGTTTGTGCTATTCCCTCTTGTCAGCCACCGGTAAGATCCCAAGATATTTTGGCATCCCGGGCCAAGCGCAATTTGGCATCGATCTCATTGTGTCCGATGGTGGTAACTGCACAGTCTACCAGTGCAAGAACGTCAAATCCTTTGGCGCACAGGATCTAAGCAAAGTCCTGCAGCACCTTGAAGATCGATGGCTCGCCCGCCCTCATCTTCCACGTCCAGCGGAATTTGTACTGTGTTGCCCGCTTCCATTAGCGGAACTAAAAACAAATGAGGCGTGGACGTCTGTCCAACAGGACTTTTACAACCGGACCGGAGTCACTACGCAGCTATGGGATAAAGATTTTCTTGATGCGCGATTGAAGAGGCTCCCTGACATCGTTGCAGATTTATTTTCCGCACGAGTCGCTGAATTTTTTTGCAAGCTCGACGATTGGAACGAAGATCTTTTCCGTTCGCTAATTCCTGGCTCCGGAGAACTTAAACTCAACCGTTACCTGGAAAAGAAAGCCGCCGGACAGATTTACGTCGACGTCGCCCTGAGCGAGAAGTTTGCTCAAACTCTAAAAAGTCACGGCAGCCTGCTAATACAGGGCTTGCCAGGAAGCGGCAAAACTACGACCGCTCTTGCTCTCGCTGAATCCGTTGGCCCCGAAGCATACCGCGTGTTTTACATCAACATGCGTCGAGATCTCAGCGAAGACGTGCTGGTTCGCGGAATTCGGCGAAGACTTACACGTCCTACGATTTTCCTGTTGGACGATTGTCACGGTAAATACGAGATTCTCGAAGGCGTTCAAGATCGACTTCTAGGCATTACAACGGATCAACCACGCGGCGCTCTCCTTGTATATACCGCACGCACTACGCCGACTCCGAAAGACATCCCACGTGCAGACTATTCCAGCTTTGTTGAGGATTTTAGGAAGGCAGGTGCGGTTCTGGAATTTGTTCCCACGCATGAGTTGTTCATGAACATCGTTAGTGTAACGCGACCAGAGCTGACGCTTTCACAGGAACAATTGGATCGGATTTTTACTGTTAGTGGGCGAGATCTTTTTCTCCTCGACCAACTCCTCGAGACAATTAAGTCTGCTGACGAAATCGATCGAACGAAGCCGGCAGATCTATTCGAAGGAACTCTGTTACGTTATTTTGGGCAGCCGACCGTATACCGTCCCGGTTTTATGCTGCTTACCGCCCTGGCCCAATTTGATATTGCCCCTTCTGTAGCTGATTTCCCGTACGACCTTCGACAAGAAGATCCGAAGGCAACTACCGAATTGCTCGTAGGAGCAGACAGACCCGTACGGTACTTTTTTCTTCATTCATCTGCAGCAGAACTTATCTTTCGGGCCCTGGCTTGGAGTAGTGGCATTTCTAATCACGCTGAGCTTGCTGCGCTTAAGGTTGCGGAATACTTTCTTCGTTCAGCTAACGACCCGCAACTCCCTACTGACTTTTCAAGCGTCTTTCGAAACCGCTTAAAACTCCTCAGCGATGAAAAGGAAGATTATCTGCTCAAGACGCGATTCCTCGGAGATGAACGTATTTACGCCTTGATAGACGAAGTGTTTGAACGCTTATCACTGAACACCGTCACCTTTATCTTGATTGTCTTAAAAGATCGGGATCCAGTGATGCTTGAGCGTTACCGGGAATTGGTCGATAGGAAAGTCTCTGACGGAACGGCACTCAAAATCCTTTTAGTGAATTCCTCCGCCCAATTTCTCACGTTCATAAAAAGGGAATACCCGTCGTGGTACTCGAGTCTGCAAACACAATTTGCCAATCATGGCTTGAGGCAACTGATCGAAAAAGTGGGTTTTCGCAGCTTACTCAGGACGCTAGCTTCTTTTGGAGGTCAACGGGACTTCATACTGGACAGCGCCCTGGACTCTCTTTCTGACGATCAACTCGACGGGGTGATCGAGCGCACAATAGACTCGCGCCTTTCTATAAGCAATGTCGGTTGGGAGCTGAGAGAACTTAAAAGCACAAATCCATCCTTATTGGAAATTTTCGAACGGAAGATGTCGGCGGCTCGCTATATACGTTTAATTGTCGCGACTGGAACTGTTCTTGAGTTATTTAAAATCGTCGAGCACTCGTCGTTGCCCATGGTTGAAGACTTGATCCGGACACTTAATGATGAAGGGCTTGATAACCTAATTGATGAGACGATCTCCCGAAATCGCTCAATTGGCACCATACACTTCACCTTACGAGACTTGAAGGATGCCAATCCCGTTATTCTAGAAAAACTTGAACAAAGAATTGGCGCTAGAAATTACTTACGCCTAATTAAAAGCGCTGGTACGATCTTCGAATTGTTCAGGCTCATTCAATATTCTTCGCTGCGAATGGCGGCTCAAGTGATCGAAACACTAGACGATAAGACGCTCGATATTCTGATCAAACGCACTGTGGCCACCGACCGCTCGATTGGCACACTGAGCCTGACATTGTGGGAACTAAAGCGAAACGATCCTGAGCAATTAAAAAAACTCGAACAAAGGATCTCCGCAGAAAGATACTTGTACCTCATAACTGGTACGGGAACCTTCATCGAACTTTTCAATATTATAGAGCATAGTTCCAGAGGCATGGCGGCACAGCTTATTCAAACATTAAATGACCAAAACGTTAATGATTTAGTCGAGAAAACACTCGCCGCAGGCCGGCCTCTTGGCTCTCTCGCCTTTTGCCTCAAACAATTAAGACTATCCAGCCCAGAAGACCTGAATACTCTGCAAAGGAAAATAGGAGTAGAGCGATGGTGGAACCTCATTCTAGCGAATGGAAAGATGAATGCCCTCTCATACCTGATAAGGGGAATGGATATCTCATTCAGAAAAAAGATGATGAAGTGGTCAGAGAAACTCTCGACGGAAGATTGGAAACGCCTGTTTCTGCGAGGTAATCTTGGAGACCTCACGCTCTTTACCAGATTTGATGAAAGCTACTTTCTCCAAATGTATACGCCTGATTATTTGGAGAGTATGACTCCTGTTCTTGAATCCTTGATCCATACGGCTGATTGGCCAACCTTAAGACAAAGCTCATATCGTTTGTCTCAATCACCAAATTCACCGTTCAAAGATCACGTTCATTCGCTTTTGACTGAGTATTTGGCTGCAATCGATATGGCTTCGTTGCGGTTTAGGACTTTTGGTGATGCGGTAGATTGTATAGAGACTCTATGGCGTGAATTCCCGTCAAAACGCGATTCGTTAGCGGCATCAATTTCGAATATCTTGCCAAGCGAGAATCGCTGGTATAGAGAGCCAAATTTTCTAGCTTCGGCAACGCGATTACTCTTTATTCTGGCCACTGGTGAATCTCACGCGGAAATCGAAAGCCAGGTGCTCACAGCATGTAATAAGAGAACTGTCGTTGACATTTTGCTAAAAGCAGAATCGCGTGAAGTCCTATTTTTTCTTTGGAATTTGTATAGCCTCTGGTTCAAAACCGAAAAACTTCCAAACGAGCAATCGAAGGCGATCTTCAAGTCGTTCGTTCAGCCCGAATTTCGCGTCATGGCAAACCGAGTTCTCCAGCGATTTCAGTTCGTTAACGATCAGTCAGAACAAGAAGGTTTGTTGAGTTTGTTCGGTTTTTTGATTGCCGGCGACCTGAGCGATCTCAATGACGAGGATAAGCAAGCATGGTTAGCAAAGTTGTCTTCTTCATCTGAACTTCTCAATAAGATTGAGACCACCGAATCCTTTATTTCGGCAGCCTTTTTCTTAATTGGATTGAAGACCCTGTTCGGTAAAGGGCTCGATATTCCTACATCTACTATTTCCAGCCTAATGTCTAAAGTGAATTCTTACGATGTACAAACCGCCGCTCTTAAAAATCTGCGGCAATTACTCAAAACTCGCTTCAGACTTCGTCATAACCAATTCTAATGAGGTTTTTGCGGCTATTCACTGTTAGCGTCGATCCCGTAACGTTCGATCATCCGGTAGAGCGTGCGGCGATCGATGCCGAGGATTTCAGCGACGCGCGTGCGATTTCCGCCCGCGACCTCGAGAACGTAAAGCAGGTAACGGCGCTCTAATTCGTCGATTGGCGGCAGGTCTTCGAAGAGAGCCGTCAATGGCGAACGTGCGGCTGAACGCACCTGTGCTGACTGAAGTTTTTCCGGCAGATCTTCCGGAGCAATGTTGCGTCCACGCGCGTGCAGGACGGCGTATTCAATGGCCGATTCGAGTTCGCGGACATTTCCCGGCCAGTTGTAGGCCACGAGTGTTCTAATCGTCTCCTCTGACAGAGCTAACTGCCGGTGCCCCTCCCGATCGAGCACCATTTCCAGAAAGCGTTCGGCGAGGAGGGGAATGTCTGTTCGCCTTTCTCTGAGCGATGGAACGCGCAACGTTACGACGCTGAGACGATAAAAGAGATCCTCACGAAACTTACCTGCTTTAACGTCGTGTTCGAGGTTCCGATTCGTAGCCGCCAGCACGCGCGCGTCCACCTGCGTCGGCTTCGACGAACCGACGCGCCTGATCTCTCCCTCCTGGAGCGCGCGCAAAAGTTTTACCTGGAACGCAGGACTCGTCTCGCCGATTTCGTCGAGAAACAACGTTCCTCCCGAGGCTTCTTCCCAAAGCCCTTTGCGATCGCCCACAGCGCCTGTGAATGCCCCACGAACGTGACCAAAAAGTTCTGCTTCTAAAAGTGTTTCCGTGAGCGCGCCACAATTGATGGCCACAAACAGTCCCGCAGATCGCGTGCTGTGTTGATGTATCGATCGCGCCACCAACTCCTTTCCTGTACCCGACTCGCCGACGATCAACACCGTGGATCGAGTCGGCGCAACACGCGCGATCTCTTTGTAAAGATCGATCATCACGGGCGAGCGACCCACTAATCCACCTTGCCCGGAAAGCTGCTTTGCATTTCGATCGGCGCCCTCGCTCGTCCGATCCTGCTCGAGAGCGCGACGCGCAATCGCGACGACTTCCTGCACCTTGAACGGCTTTGAAATGAAATCCCACGCCCCCTCGCGCGCTGCTTCGACAGCGGAATCGAGCGTGCCAAAACCCGTGACCAGAATCACCGGGCATTGCTCGCGCAAATCTTTCAGGAGATCGAGTCCTGATTGATCTGCTTCGAGGTTGACGTCGCTGACGACGAGATCGATCTTCTGTTTGCCGGCTACGCTGAAAGCCTGCGAAGGATCGAGCGCCGTGTCGACCTGCCATCCTTCCGCGCTGAAGATCTCGCGCAGCAGTTCGCATGAGTCCTGATCGTCGTCGACAACTAGAATTCGCTTCATCGGATTAACTCAACTTCGGCCTCGTGCTCTTCAACCTCCATTAATTCATTCGGAATCGCAGCAAACGTAAGTCGAAAGCTCGTGCCTTTTCCCAGCGAACTTTGAACCTGGACCGTGCCGCCATGTTCGGTAACGATCTGACTCACGATCACCAGTCCCAGGCCAGTACCGTGGCCGCGTCGCTTCGTAGTGTAGAGCGGGTCGAACATGTGCGCCATTACCTCGGAAGTCATACCAAATCCGGTATCGATGAAGTCGACGACGATCCGTTGCGGTTTGCCTGCCTTGTCTTCGACCATCGTGTGGATTTCGATCTCACCGCCATCTGGCATCGCGTCTAGACTGTTGTTAATGAGATTCAAAAACAGTTGTTGCAAGCGGTCTGACGACCCGGCCATCAGAGGGAGATTGTCGGCGAAGTTTTCGATGAGCCGGATATTTCGCTTGTCGAGTGCGGGTAACATCGCGTCGCAGAGTTTGCGCAGCACTGAGTTGAGGTCCAACGGCGAAAGCTCGGTTTCGAACCGCGTCTTGTCGAGCATGCGACGAACAATTCTTTCAATACGCTCGATCTGCGCGCTGATGGTTCGTATGCGCGTCTCGGCGTCACGCGGATCTCGGTCCAGATCAGACTTCAGTAATTGAACGTGACCGCTAATCAGGTTGAGTGGAGTTCCTACTTCGTGCGCAAAGTGAGCGGCAGTTTGACCAGCGGCAGCGAGACGGCCCAATTCATTCATGCGGCGGTTGCTGCGCCAGAGTTCGAGGTTTGTCTCCTGTAGCTGTTGATTTCGTTTCTCAAGCTCGATGGTGGCTTCGCGCACGCGGTCGCGGAGTATGCTTTTCTCGGTCTCCAGTTTGGTCGTCAGTTGCAGTTGTCGAAACAGGAAATAGGTGAGGGCCATGATCAGTCCGATCGCGATCAGCGACATCCAGAGGACACTTTTGAGATAACGAAACGCGACCGACCAAATGCTGTCAAACTGCTGAACGATTTCTACGGCGCCACTCGGACGGCCGCTATCGAACGTGGACGCGAAGACGCGATACAACTCCTGCGAGCTGACAACAGTTGGGCCAACACCGCGCCGCAATGCGTTCTTCGTTTCTTCCGGTATGACGGCCGCAGCAGCGCTATCGGAAGCCGAAGCCTTTTCTATAAATTCGCCCTGAGACAGTTCCCAGACGCGCACACTGATGATCCCCGGTCGAGATCCTTTGATCAGATTGGCGGCGCGAGAAAGAGTTTCGGCATCGCGTGACGACCTCATGTCGCTAATGTGCTGCGCCAGATCGCGAGCCTGAATCTCCGCGACCGCCTGGTCATCACGGCGCTCGATGTTTGCGATGGCCGCACTCGTGAGCACGAGCGCTCCGATAAGCATCGCCACGATAAGGACGGAGCTAAGCAGCGTGGTTCTGGTATGAAGTCTGGCCGATCGCATGTGCGTCCTCTAAAACTTGCACGCGAGCGCAGGGGCAAGGAACATGCCAGCCTGAGCCGCAAAATCGATTGAAAAATAACAAATGCTTGTTTGTGGTTTCTTTCGCGTTTTTGCGGCTGTGTGGCGTTCCAGCCCTGTGGCGTCCTTGCCGTCTTCACAAACCTGACACAGTCGAACGCCTCCGGATTTCTCTGTGCAACCTCCTTGTTCTCTGTGCCTCTGTGGTGGTATTGCCGAGAAAAATCAACACAGAGACACAGAGGACACAGAGGTTGCACAGAGAAGATCACTGCCGTCTGCGGATGGCATGGTCGTTGCCAATCGGCCAGGCGGGCACGAGATCAATTTGAAAGGAACACTCGAACATGAGGAGACTGATTTCATTTCTGCTTGGAGGTGCGGTGCTGATTGGCGGCGCTACACTCGGTCTGTGCACCGGCACAGCTAACGCCGCGAATCATCACGACAAAAAATACTATAAAAAGCACCACCACAAACATCATCACCACCATCACAAGCACAAAGACAAGTTGAGTTACTGATCAATTCGAAAATGCAGATCGATAAAGCGAAACTCGAATTCTGGGTCCGACGTTATGGCACAAGTTCAAACTCCTACGTATTGCTCGAAGGACCCAAATCATATTTTTCGTCCCCTGCGGTTGATGGATTCCTGGCTTATCAACTCAGCGGCGGGACCGCGCTAATCGCCGGCGATCCTGTGTGCGCGCCCGAACGGGCGAACCGGCTCATCCGCGATTTTGCGGCTGCGATGATGAGACCGGTTGGCGCGTATCAGGTTTCGCCGGCGATGCTGAAGGCGTTTCGCGATGAGGGCTTCGACGATTTACAGATTGGCAAAGAGGCTATCTTCGATCTGCACCGTTTTTCACTTGCCGGCGGCTCGATGGAATTGGTGCGGGCCGCCACCAACAAAGCGAAACGTGCGGGCGTTGTCGTCAGCGAGCATCATCCGTTTGCAGACGGTGCGGCAGCAATCAACGACGAGTTAAGAGAGATCTCGCGTGAATGGCTAAAACACAAAGGCAATCACGAACTGGGATTTGTGCTTGGCTCGGTTGGACTCGACGAGTCGTCAGCCAAGCGTTATTTCATCGCGCGAGCACAGAACGGTGCTGGACGAATAGAAGGGTTCGTTGTTTGTGAACCGATTTATGGCCGCAATGGGTATTACCTCGACGTAACGCGGCGCAGGCCCGATGCTGTGCGTGGAACGATGGAACTTTT
>Ga0134124_10004224_pt1 | contig 11545 bp, 18 predicted proteins | sample KB304_FD_96880 | JGI IMG/M metagenome (GOLD analysis project Ga0134124, IMG submission 96880) | Terrestrial soil microbial communities without Nitrogen fertilizer from Kellogg Biological Station, Michigan, USA - KB3-0-4 | ecosystem: Environmental > Terrestrial > Soil > Unclassified ... | reverse complement strand
GGCCAACGGCTATGCCCTCGGCTGGGATGGAATGTTCAAGGGGACCAATGCCCTGGCCAGCATCGCTGAAGCAGTCTATGACCTTATCATGCATGGCAACGGCTCCTTTGCCACCAGCCATGGGGCGATAACGCCGGCCTTGGCCTTCCCGCCCCGCCAGGCCGTGCTCGACAAGTTCCAGGACAACCCGGCCAGCGTAATCACTGCCGACAAGCTGCTGCAGGTCCAGGCATTTCTCATGAGCCTGCAGAGCCCGGTAGCCAGCGGTTTTGACCAACTCCAGGCAGCGGCCGGCAAGACACTCTTCGAAGGGAAGGCAAAATGCGCCACCTGCCACCCGGCAGCCACCGAGTTCATCAGCGCCGGCCGCTACAGCGATATCACCGCAACACCACCCACGGGCGACCTGGCCGGCGGCGTCAAGGTGCCGGGCCTGCGGGGGATCGGCCTCACCGCTCCCTACTTCCACGACAGCAGCGCCGCCACCCTGCTGGAGGTAGTGAACCGCTTCAACAGCCGCGACGCCCTCGGCCTGACCGATACCGAGAAATCCCAGCTGGTGGAGTATCTGAAAAGCCTGTAACTGCGCTCCGGCACGGTGACAGGGTAACAGTAGAAAGCCCGCAACCTCTTGAATGGTTGCGGGCTTCTTCTTTTTTTGCTCGCAGGTCAGAGTTACTTTGCAATGGCCGCTATGGCATGTGGGCGGTTATAATGAACTCCGGAGGGTCCATTATCGCTTTTTTGACAGCACAAAGCTCTGCCGTCTTAATGATCGCATGACGGTACTTCTCCGGGAAGCCGGGTGGAAGATTTATCTCGATAACAACCCTGGCAAGCCTGTTTTTCCCGTCTTCAGTTGCAGCAAACTCTATTTTTTGGTTAAGCGACATCCCTTCTGTAGCAATGTCCCGCACCTGGCAGAAACTGAGGACGTAAATTCCCGCACAGGTGCCGAGAGACGCGAGAAAATAACTGAAAGGGCTCGGTGCACTTCCTTCACCGCCATCTTCTGCCGGCTGATCCGTTGGAATGATTATCCCGTTCATTTCCGCATTGACCTTCTTTCCCCCCGGGAAGGTAATCTTCATCTCCATAAAATAGCTCCTTTCAGTCTGATTGCTCGACTGCATCCTCTGGCTCTCACCGCTCAAGAATTCTTCCAGCCTGCCGCCAGGCGGCCATGTGTCCTGAGAGAAGCACCACATTCCGGTAACCAAGGGCGCCCAGAAATCCCTTGGCAAGCTGGGCGCGCGGACCAAGTTCACAAGTCACTACCAGTTCGGCGTTCCGGTCGCCGGGAAGGCTCGCCAGCCGGAGCAGTATTTTCCAGGTCGGGGCGTGGATCGAACCCGGAATGTGCCCATTCCGGAACTCAATGCCGCTTCGGACATCCAGAATTCTGGGCGGCTGTTTTGATTTTATTCGTTTCAATAGTTCCTGTTGCTGCATCGCATCTCCTCCTTATCAATAGCTCCATCGAGGGAAAATCTATCACCACTTGTGCAGTCTGATATCGCGAGATATCCGGTAAGTCAGCAACAAAAAGGGCCATGCGTGCCAAAAGAGGTCAAAGATGTCGATTGGCTTTTTCAGTGTACCAGCCGTCAGCATCCCGAGCTTTTCCACAATGTGCGGCTGCGGTAAAAATGGCGCAAAGCCAAGAATCAGTACAAGTGGGACCAGGAACTTGTAGTCAAGCAGATTATTCATGATTGTTCCCGCTTTTTACCCCTTCTGCCTCCTGCTTCTTTCGCAGGCATTGCAGGACCTTTTTTACTTCTTCAGTATCGTTAGGATCAAGGTCAAACGGGATTTCTTGTCCGCCAAACTCTTTATAGATTCTGAATCTGTTGCAGACTTCATGGTTACCTAAACAGAGATTATTTTTTATGTAGTCCGCAGTCTTGGGCATTCCCTTCATGTTGTCGTTAAAGAACTGGCAGCAGTCCAATAATTCACAAGCCATTTTAAGCCTCTCTATAGCCTCTATTGTTAAGTTAATATCTTATGAATTGTTGACCGAATTGTCTCAACTCCAACAGAAGTATCGAAGCATCCTGTCCCGGCGTAAGGATCGAAATGGTTGATTTGCATGATAAGTCCTTCTACCAAGTGAGATCTGTCGGCATATCGTTCAAGGTCAGCAGTAATAACGAAGATATCCGTCATAAGCCAATCAGGAAATTCACCTTCCCTGTTCTGCTGAAGTGCAGCTAACATTAACTCCTCATACAGGTCGACATTTTCTCCCATCTGTTGTCCCTTTTTGTCCGAATTACCTGCTTACCTCGACCGTAACTCAAACTTATCGCAAAAAAACACGATGATGCAGACCCAAAATGCTCAAATACCTGACCACCAACTCATGATTTCCCTTTTTTGCGGACAGAAATACGATACTATTCAGATATATGAATGTCAATATTATGTATTTACTGGACCCCATCAAACCAAGACATGAATCAGAACCTGTATCCCACTGAGACATACACATATCGCCCGTTTTCCGGCACCCTGAAACCACTTTGAAATGGATCACGGGCATAGGACAGATGGCTAAAGTACTGCTTGTCAAGCAGGTTGGTGACCCCGACAATCAGTGAAACTCTCTGATAGTTGATGCCGCTTCTAATATCTGTCGTCTCCCAGCCGGCAGTTGGTGTTTCGTTCAGGCCGGTATCAACACGGTCCTGTTCTCGGGCAAGATTTTCGAGAGCTTCTATGAAGAAAGTGCCGTTGTCATAGCGAACCGATACTGTTCCGCGGAGCGGCGGAATCTCGGACAGCGGCCGGCCGTCAGTTTCGTTGTTGGCTTCAACGTAAGAAAGAGAACCTCTCAGGAACATGTTGTAGTCGAGTGAAACCTGGCTGCCTGTTTCAGCTCCCCACATGGTGGCGTGAATATTCTGGTAACTTTTTTCGAACGCACCCGGAACCTGATAGAAATTTATATAATCCTGCAAGTCGCTGTAAAAGATCGACGCATTAACATATAAACGGTCCGTCGAATACTTGGCTCCCATATCCGCCTGATGATTGACTGTGGATTTAAGATTCTGGTTGCCGTGCCAGTAGTTGGATGTCGCTGAAAGCGTTGTAACAGGAACATCCAGATACAGCTCCTGTTGGTCCGGTATTCTTGTGCCGCGGGCAATGCCGGTGAAAATATCGATGCCTTTGGCCGGAGTATAGGTCAACTGCAGATTAGCACTGACATTTGCAAAATCCCTGCTTGTGCCGGCAGTTACCAAACTGTTTGTCTTATTCGCTTCGACCCAGGTCAAGTCACCACGCAGTCCTCCTTTCAGGATGAACTTGCTTCCCAGCGGTAGTTCGTATTCGCCAAACATTCCCAGATTGTCAATGGATGCATCAGGGATCATTGCAAGGTCACGATAGGCAAAGTAACCGGCTCGCCGGTTGACTGCGTCCCAGTTGCGATTGTAATAGTCGATGCCGGTTTTCAGTGTTCCAGGTCCTGCTGCCAGTGCAGCATTCAGTTTTGCACCGTACACCCTTGTACTGGCATCGGTCTGCATGGAGTAGAAGCGGGTGACTAAAGCCGATGGATTTGAACTAGCTCGTAAGTTATCGTCCATCAGGTGTTCAACCTCGTCCCAGTATGCCTGCAGTTTCAATTCCTGCAACAGTGGTGAAATCTTCTGGATGCGGTAGGTCCAGTTCAGGCGGTGGGTTTTGTCGAAACCCGCATCCATCTTCAGGTAGGGATATAGAACATGATCGGCATCCTGATAGTTGTAGCTGATTTCGCTACGCGAGTTCAAAGTCGGGTTAATGGCGAACTTTGTCCAACCGGTGTTGATCTCGTAGGCCTTGGAATCGACGGCATCACTTTTGTAACGATTCGGGCTGGTAACAGGATAGATCTCGGTTAATCGTTTGCCGTCACCGGATTTCGGGACATCGGAATATTTATATGCATAACCCAACAGCCCATCATAGGCATCTGCGCCATAGGAAGCGGTGGCAGAGGCATTGATGCTCTGCCACGTTCCGTAGCTCAGGTTAATATCACCTCCAAAACCCTTGTCCGGTTTCCTCGTCTGGGCATCAATAAGTCCTCCCAATCCTCCAGGATTGGTCAGATCATAGGGACCTTTGATAACTTTGACCTGCTCAATTTCGGCGAAATCATAATGAAACGAAGGTGGATCCATGCGGGATGGGCAAGCTCCGTGGAGCCGTACACCGTCGATCAGGACATTGATGTTGTCTTTCTGAAAACCGCGAAGCACCACATCATTAGCAATGGCACCCTTGCGAACGTATGTGATCCCCTCGACCTGCTTGAGCGCCTCGCCCATGTCTCTTGAGGGACTCTCGCGAACCTCTCGGACAGAGAGACTCTCTTCTTTCGGTGATTCCTTCTGCGCACGGACTGTGATTTCGTCCAGAATCTGATTTTCGGCGTATACCGATTGATACGTCAACAGCAGCAAAAAAGACGCTGCCAGGACTTGAATGTTTTTCGTTTTCATAATATGTCGTGCTCCTATGGGGGTAGTGGTAATGTTTCTGTACGATTACTTACTGTTGCGCCTACATCATCTTGAAGTTGATCGGTAACACAATTTCTGCCCTAACCGGTGGTTTCGGAAAGGGAGCCACATTCTGGACCGTTTCTGTTGCGCTTTTGTCCAGGATCTGAAAACCGGAGCTCTCCACCACCCGAAGGTTGTGGACAGTACCATCTTCGGCAATCACAAACGCTACTAAGACTTTCCCGCTCCAGCGCATCTTTCTAGCCATCGGCGGGTATGCCAGCCGTTTTGTGACCAGATCACGGATATAGGCAAAATGTTCTTTCAGATAGCGCTGCTTTGCCTTTTCCTGCGCTGGACGTTCATCTGCCGCTGCCAACGGCAAAGGCACTTTTGCAGGAGAAACAGGCGCAGAGATGGCTCCATCGGCCTTCGGTCGACTGGCGGATACAGCCGGAGACTCTGCTGCTTCCGGCGGTTTACTGCTCTGGCTCTTCTCAGGTGTCGGGATTGTCGACGAGACCTGCGGCGCGGCCGGCTGAAGCTGATGCATTTTCTCTGGCTTTACCGGTTCTGCCGGGATGGCCGGGGCGGCACGCTTGGCAGCTGTGAGCGGCAATGCCAGTGAAGCCTTGCGCTGCGAAGCTCCAGTCGGCACATAACTGTCCAGGACGACCATGATGGCTCTCGGTGTTCGATCTACGGTGCGTGACGCAGTTAAAACCAGGCTGCCAGCGACTGCCAGATGCAACACGAGAGACAAACCGAACCATTTGGCCTGTTGGAACATAAGAATACCTCCGGGCGTGGCTCAGGCTCATGACGGGCCGACACAGTGCATTCAAAATGCGACAGAGCCGACCAGCACATTGTTTCAGTCTTGTATTATGGTTTTAAGGGTGTTGTTAGACGAGTTTTGGTGGAGGGTCAGGTGGCTCGCCGTGCCGGGATGACAGGCGATGCTGATGGTTTATGAATGCGGTATCTGTGCGAGGTATGCTGAACTGCTCTCTGAAATGAAAGGGGAGGACTTCAGACTCTTCGGTTATTGTCAGATCACTCTGATTAGCGCTTCCACAGGGGCAGTTGCAGGTGAGAATGAGCTTCTTTTCAACTGATTTTCTCTTGCAGCAGTCGGCGGTTTTATTTTCATCGTGTTTATGTGCGTGTGAAAGTTGCTGTCTCTTTTTGCTGCAGCAGCAAGTGTTTGACGCCCTGTTCTCTGGAGAACATCCACAGAGGTTGCAGTCACCGGTACATTCACCGGTTAAGACATGGACAACTGCTTTCGAATTCATGCCAAGTGACGCGAGAGGACTCAACAGGATCATCAAGTAGATCAGCGTTAAAGATGCAGCAAGAATGCCGCGTTTTGATTGTCTGAAGGTCTGTGCTGATGATATTAACATAATAAGGGGTTAAGCGTTCCTCTTCGAATTTCATATAAATTATTTATAGTGATTGACAATATCAGGATGCGAATGACGAGCGAACAGTCTTCCATGAATTGTTCCATTCCCCTAAAAACATCGCACCTCATACAGTCCTATGCGGTAACTATTGGTTTATCAGTCTATAAAATATATCTGTGTTACTTTCATTGTAAAATGAAACATTGGAATAGCTTCATGCGTTCAGCGCATAGGTGACGATAATGAAAAGGCTGGAAATGGTTGCTGTCGATCTTCATGTCGGTGCGGGTTTCATAGTCGAATTTGGTTAAGAAGCCGTCAAAGGCCGATTCTTCGGCCGCTATGAGGGGAACGCAGCTGAACAGAATTAATGCACAGAGGAAAGCAGCATTTCTCATCAGTTGTTTCTCCTTCTGGTGGATACAAAGACATATTAGAATGCTTGCCACACAAACCACCCACCTACCAGGGCCACCACCAGGCCGCTGACTCGCTTGGCCCAGAGGGAAAAGTTAACCACCCCGCGTGCCTTGACAAACCCCTCCACAAAACCGGTGAAAGTACCAGCCAGCAGCATCAATATGCAGTGGCCGATAGCGTAGGTAAAGAGAAGAGCTATGCCGTAGAGAACCTGCCCTTTACTGGCAACGACTGTTAACAACACCACCAAAACCGGCGTTGCACAGGGCGAGGAGACGACCCCAAAGAAGAGCCCCAGGAGAAATGAACCAACCAGCCCGCCACGCTTCGGCCTGAAATCCCGCTTGATGGGGAGGCTGATTTCGTAGAGCCCCATCAACTGCCCTCCCATAATTAAAGCTATGATTCCTGCTATCAGGTACCACGCCCCCCCCAGGGTGCCGAACATTGTCCCTAGCAGTCCGGCCGCAGCACCGAAAGCGGTGAAGGTGAATGACAGGCCGAAAATGAAGGCCAGCGAGTAGCGGAAAGCTTTCCAGCGGTCTCCATCGCTGTAGCCGCCGACAAAGCCGACCACCAGCGGAATGGTTGCCAGTACGCACGGAGAGGCGGAGGAGATCACCCCTGCCAGAAAAGCCGCGCCAGAAGCCAGCAGAGGGTATGCTGTAACGAGCTGCTCGAAGTTGTCGAGGAAGGTCATTTCAGCCCCGCCGCCTTTAACTCCTTGAGGATGTCGGCTTTTTCCATGAAGCCTATATGACGCCTGACCTCTTTTCCTTTGGCATCGAAGAATATCTGGGTCGGGATCATCCGGACCTTGAATCTTTCGGCAGCGTCATTGTCTTCATGTACGTCGATGAAAAGGACGTTTGCTTTGCCCTTGTACTCCCTGGAAAGTCCCTCCAGAATCGGCGCCATTTTTTTGCAGGGGATGCAGGTCCGGGCGCCAAGGTCGATGACCGTCGGCCTGCCGGACACAAGCGTCTGATTTACGACCATCGCCTTGGCAGAAGGAAGTTCGGCGTGAACAGTGGCAACTGTCATTACAAAAACAGCGACTATCCAGAAAAATCCTTTCATAAGGTACCCTCCCCTTTGACAACTGCTGCTTGATACCAGGCTGATGCTACCATTCCGTATATCATGTTAAGTCCTACGACAACTAACGGGGTTATTGAACCAAAACCGAGCCCCAGCATCCCCTTGCCCATTGAAGGAAGCACCATAAAGAGCATCATTGCCGACGGGACAATGCTGAACAGTGCTCCACGCAGCATGACACGTTTTCTCCCCAGCGGCAGCAAGAGCAACAACATCCAGATGCCACCCCATACCATACGTTGATAGAGCCAGGGTGCGTTAAAATCGGGTTTCATGGAAAGTGCCATCAGATCACTGATGCCAGTCTTTCCCATTGCCCAGATATTGAAGCTGTCGACAAAGCCCCCGATTGCTCCGCCGGTGAAGGCCGCACTGATTTTCCTGATCATGACAGCATCCCCATAATCTCCGTCACGGAGGCGACCTTGCCGGAAAACTTGACCTGACCGTCGATCACGAGTGCCGGGGTGCTCATCACGCCATACTTCATTATCGAGGGGATGTCTTCCACCTTGGCTACTTCAGCCGACTTGCCGCTCTCTTCCAGTGCCCTCTTAGTATTTTCGTAAAGTGCCTTGCATTTGGCACAGCCGGTGCCGAGGACTTCGATCTTCATGGTGCTTCTCCTTGTTAGTTGCGTTTAGCTTTTAAAGTTGCCAGGAGTTGTTACTTCTCGTACGTGGCTTTGCATTATTGGGTTTACAGAATCGCATTAAACAGATATCCGACAATGATAATGGCCGTTGCCACGATGCCGAAAAAGGTTGCCAGCAGCCGTTTCTTCAGCACGTTGCTGAGGATTATTGCCTCCGGCAGCGACAGGGCGGTGACCGACATCATGAAAGCGAGTACCGTGCCGATTGCCATTCCTTTTTCCATCAGGGCGTGGACAATTGGAATCACCCCGGCAGCGTTGCTGTAAAGTGGCACTCCCAGAGCCACGGCCACCGGCACGGCAAAGAAATTATCCCGCCCGGCCCAGCGAGCCAGAAAGTCTGCCGGCACATAGCCGTGGATAAAAGCGCCCAATCCGACACCGACAACCACATAGGGCCAGATCTTCTTCAGCAGCGCCAGGGTGTATTCGCGGGCATAATCGAGTTTCTCCCGGAGAGTCATGATCTTGATTTCAGCGCTGCCGACCTGCATTTCCCAGACATAGTCCTGGACGTACTTCTCCATTTTCAGCTTTCCGATGCTGATGCCGGCGACAATGGCAACCAGCAATCCTGTGCCTATGTAGATAAGGGCAATCTTCCAGCCGAACACCCCCCAGAGCATGATCAGCGCCACTTCGTTGACCATGGGGGAGGAGATCAGGAAGGAAAAAGTTACACCGAGCGGAACTCCGGATTCCACAAAGCCGATGAAAAGCGGTACTGCGGAGCAGGAACAGAAGGGGGTGACAATCCCCAGCAGTGCGGCCAGGACGTTGCCGACATATTCCCGCTTGTGGGAGAGCATGCGCTTGGTCTTTTCCGGAGGGAATGAGGATCGGATGATAGCGACTACGAAGATAATGGTGGTGAGCAAAAGGAAGATCTTCAGGGTGTCGTAGATGAAAAAATCGAGAGCCTCTCCGCCACGTGAACCGGGTAGGAGCCTTAAAAGAGTAAAAACAATGTAGTCGGCAAAGCTTTTTAACATGAACTGCTCCATGAGCGATTGATTGATTACTCACTTAATGAGACAAAAAAAATTAGCTCTGGTTCGACCCGATAATTTTGTAGACGGCCTTGCGGATCAGCTCTGCTGGGATCTCCTCGTAGCCATGACGCCATTCGATGGTCAATTTTTTCATGATGGCTCCTCTTTGACTGTGGAACTACACCGCTTTCAGAAGCCTGTGATGTCCGGATATTTCCTGCGTTACGATAAGGGTGACAATATCCAAAACCTGCAGAATCTCCGGATGCTTGATGGCATAAAAAATCTTCAATCCGTCCTTGCGACGCGAAAGTGCTCCGGCAGACAGCATCATGTTGAGGTGGCGGGAAGTATTGGACTGCTCCTCGGCAATGGCGGGGTAGATTTCACAAACGCACCGCTCTCCATTGCGCAGAAAATCGATGATCTTTAGACGGGTCGGCTGTGCCAAGGCTTTCAGAATATCGGCTCTGAAATCTACAAGCTCTTTCATTGAGGCTCCTTTTATGTATGACTATGTAATCATATAGTCACATATACGGTTTGTCAATGCACTAGACTGCAGTGCTTTCGGGAATTTCTCGCCGTCTCCGACACAAAGTTGAGGTAGAGGCAAACGTCCTGTGCGCAGCACGCATGAAGCCATGCCAATGTTTCATTTTACAATGAGGAGCCTCGTTGTATACATAAAGGAAAAGGAGACGGTCATGATCCATGGTAAAGGGCCCCTCATAGCTTCCTTGTTCTTGTTGTTGCTGCTGGCACTTCCCTGTTCATCTCTAAATGCCGAAAGTCACACCAAAGCCGGGGCAAAGCCAGGTGCCGTACAAGCGCCGGTCTTTGTCCCCATTCCGGGGACGGGCAAGAAAGTGCCGATCGGAAACGGCGCTTACCTGATCTACGGATTCGACGAGAAACCGAAAATGGGGATGGTCATTATGAAGGTCGAAGTCTATACCCCGGACGGAAAACGGGACACCGCCCTGGAGCTCTTGGGAGATTCCGGCATGCCTTCCATGAGGGGCGCCCACGAAACGGGCGATCAGCCCTTCAAGATTTCAAAAAAAGGAGACTATCTGTTGCCCGTTAACATTGTAATGCCCGGAGACTGGGAAGTTCGGATCACCGTCAAGAAAGGCGGCAAGGTCATTTTCCGTGGCAGACATAATTTCGATGTTTAAGGTAATTAGTCAAGTAAACAGGCTGATCAAGGAGTGTTCTATGCAACGTGGCATACTGCCATTTTATGCGGCCGTAGCGGCATTTCTTCTCATCATGCGCCTCGGTTCCGGCCCGGCGTGGGGCGCTATCGGTTGTGATCTGAATGACCCCGAACGCGATGTGAAAAGGTTCTTCCCGAAATCAACGGGGTATAAAGTGGACACTTTCGAGATTCAGAAGTCGGGCGGCCAGCAGCTTCTGTACAAGATTCAGGCAAGGCTGCAGGACAAGCTCCACGGCCTGTACGAGATGATCGATGTTCCTTATACGCTATACGTAATCAACGCGAACAAGAAAAAAATCGGTTATATTCACGGCGTCGACCAGAAAGGCAGGTACGGCGCCATTGAGATTTTTCTCTCATTGGACCTCGATGAGCGTATCAAGGCGTTTTACATCCAGAAGATGAGCGGCGAATATGCCGGTAAATTCCGCGACCCGGAATTCGCGAAGCAGTTTATCGGCCTCACCATCGGTGATTTCGATGAGTTCGACGTTATTACCGGGCAGGGAACAGGTAAGGTCGTCGAGATCAAAAACCCGGTACCAGAAGCTGCGCAAGAATTCAGGCACATCCTGCGCGGTACGAAGAAGAACCTGATTCTGGTAAACGAGTTTGTCCGGATGGCTCCTGTTTTATCTCCGAAGAAAGGTGCACCTGCAAAATGATAACTAAATTCCAGGTCGCCTATAAGAACCTGCTGCGGAAAAAGATCAGAAGCCTCCTGACCCTTATCGGCATTGCCCTGTCAGCCTGGGTGCTGGTGAGCCTCCTCGGGTTCAACCACGGCTTCGAAACCGCGCTGAACAGGGACATCGACAATATGGGGTTTCAGATGATGCTCATGGCCAAGGGCTGCCCCTACGAGGCTGCCACCATGATGCTGAAGGGGGGTACCGGGCTCAAGTACCTGCCTGAGAAAGTCGGCGAAGCAGTCAAGAAAGAGCCCGACGTGGAAAAGATCACCCCCATGCTGATGCAGGCGGTGTTCGATCCGAACAAGGGCGAAAGCGGCGGTATCGCCGCATATCTGGGCGTAGAGCCGCAAAGTTACAGCGCGATGAAGACTTTTCTCAAGTTCAGGCAGGGAGGATGGTTCACGCAAGGCGATGCATACGAGGCGGTGATGGGTTATGAAGCGGCCGAACTCGAACAGCGTGAGGTCGGGGACATGATCCTCATCCCGGAGAAGAATGTGGAATTCAAGGTCGTCGGCATCCTGGACCGGACCGGCACTC
>Ga0134124_10004223_pt1 | contig 11546 bp, 27 predicted proteins | sample KB304_FD_96880 | JGI IMG/M metagenome (GOLD analysis project Ga0134124, IMG submission 96880) | Terrestrial soil microbial communities without Nitrogen fertilizer from Kellogg Biological Station, Michigan, USA - KB3-0-4 | ecosystem: Environmental > Terrestrial > Soil > Unclassified ... | reverse complement strand
TCCGGCCGATCTCCCACCAGATCTGGCTTCGGAGCCGCGCGTACCGCTCCGGCTTATCGCTGGTCTCCGAGACGTTGACGCCGGTGACCGAGCAGTCCAGTTTCCCCTCACCGCGCAGCTCCTGCAGCCGGCCGACGACGCCCCACCCGATGCCGATCACGTCGACCTTGATCGCGGTCGCGCCGGTTTCGCGCTGCGCGGCGAGGATCAGGCCGACGGCCTGCATCGCGTCCTTGGTGCGGGTGGTCCAGCGGCGGCCGACGACCATGCCGCGCCGCTCCTGGATGACCGTTTCGTCGCCGCCGGCGCCGAGGTCGACGCCGAGCTCGACGGGCAGTTGCTCGTCGTCGGTTCGGGGGATCGGCTCCGGCGCGGAGCAGGCCTTGAGGGCGCTGTAGCGGATGACGCCGTCGTCGGAGTCGGTGGGGAATTCGCCGAGGACCTTGGCGATGTAGATCGGGGAGTCCTCGCCGTACTCGGTGCGCATGTCCTCCACATAGGACGGTCCGACGAGGACCTCGCGCAGCTCGTCCGGCACTTCCTCGCCGGTGAAGTTCGGGGTGTCGAACGCCGAGATGGTGAGCACGTTCCACTTGTCCGACGCGCACACCCGCGCGAACTCCGAGTTCGGGTCGTCGGGGTTGCCGATCGCGAGGATCCGGCAGTGCTCGCCGGTGGTCAGCGCGCGGGCGGCGGTCCAGAACTGCTTCACCACCCCGCACGCCTCGTCGATGATGACGAGGACGTAGCGGGCGTGGATGCCCTGGAAGGCGTGCGGGTTGTAGTCCGACGGCTTCCGGCCGAAGGCAAGCAGCTGCTTGCCGATCTTCCACTCGGTTTCGTTGATCCGGCCGCGGAACGGCCGTTCGCGGGCTTCGGCGGTCGCCGCCGCGTTGTTGATCTCCGACCAGAGGATCGCCTTCACCTGGTCGCCGGTGGGGGCGGTCGTGACGACGCGGGCGGTGCCGGGCGGGTGGGTCTCCATCCACCACGCCGCGGCCCGCGACGCGATCCGTGACTTGCCGGGCCCGTGGCAGGCCTTGATCGCCGTGAACCGGTGATCCCGGACGCTGTTCAGGGCCTCGATCTGCATCGACCACAGGAACTCGCCGAGCCGGTCGGACACCCAGGCGGCGCCGTCGCGCGCCAGCCGGCGTTCGGTGTTCGCCGCCCGCAGCTGCTCGATCGCCGCGCGGGTGGCGTCGAGGTCAGCTCGCGACCAGGCGGAGGTGGCGGTCGAGGACATCGGGCGCCACCTCCCGCTGCGCGTCGGTGAGGTCCAGCTCGTCGAAGATCGCAGTGATCAGCGACGCGATGAGTGCGCCCTGCCGCTCGGCCAGCTCGACCTGCCTGGTGGCCAACCCGGCGGCGACGGCCTTCGCGGCGAAGTTCGCGCACCGGTCGCGTTCCTTCGCCTCGAGGTCGGCGAGGCCGCGGATCTGCTCGCCGGTTGCGTAGATCCCGCCGTCCTTCGAGCTGTCGTAGGTGTGGCCGATGAGGGCGGCGACGCCACCGGTGTTGAAGATCCGCTTGAGGTCGTCGCGCGCGACCTGCACCGCGGCGCGCTCCTGCTCGTCGTCGAGCCCGTCAGCGGTCTCGAACAGCAGCTCGGCCTCATGCGCGGCCTTGAGCCGCTCGGCCGCGTCGTACGCCTCCTCGAGGAGCCGCGCGTACCGCTCGGCGCGGGCGGCGGACTGGGAGACGAGCTTGAGCAGGACCTCGCCGGGGTCGACGTTGGTGTCGCCGAGGCCCCAGGCTTCCACCTCGGCCCGAACAGCAGCCCGGGCCGCGACCTGGGGGGCTTTGCCGCCATGCGAGTTGCAGACCGTGCCGCCCTTGCGCGCGTACTGGCCGCACGGGCCGCCGCTCTTGTTCTTGCCGCGACACTTCGGGGTCTGCGAGGCCATCGTCAGCTGCCGGCCAGGAGCGTGCCGAACGGGCCGAACGGGGACTCGCCGAGGTCCCGCACCGGCGGCGGCCCGTCGATCGGGGTGAGGTCGGCGTGCTGGTAGTCCGGGCCGTCCATCGTGCCGTCCTCGCGCCGCGCGGGGTGGGAGACGTCGGTGACGGTGTAGAGCTGCTCGCCGACGCGGACGGTCTGGCCGGGCTGCAGCGGCGCGTCCAGCCGGCCGACGACGACCTCTTCGCCGTCGACGTGGGCGCGGACCTCGACGGTGGGGGTGTCCCAGCGGGTCGAGAGGTTCGCGGTCAGTTCGGGGGCGTGCTCGGCGTCGTTGTGGGTGTGGATGGTGAGGGTGCTGGTGCGGCCGTCTTCGGTGTTTTCGACGGCGACGAGGACGTGGTGGAGGGCGGGGTCGAGGCCGGTGACCTCGACGCGGCGGCCGATGTGCTCGGTGAAGCTGGTGGGCTGGAACTGGCCGCGGCCGTTGGCGTCGACGACGGAGAACAGCCGCACCGTGAACTCGATCATGGTCACCTCCCGAGGTGGTCGAACGGGCGAACGCCGCGGCGCAGGTCAGCGACCGCGATCGCGACGAGCGGCACGGCGATCAGGACGAGGAAGAACATCAGGCGGTGGCGTCCGTGGCGACGGCGACCGGCACCCAGAAGGTCCGGACGGACACCGTGAGGCTGGTGGTGTTCGCGTCTTTGTGGCCGCTGGCCTCGACCACGAACCGCTTCTCCGAGCCGGGGTAGGTCGTCGTGGTGTCGACGTCGGCGACTGCCTCGGTGACGAGGGTGCGCGCGGCCTCGGCGAGGTCGCCGCCGTGCTTGAGGTCGGCGGCGGTGAGCTGCTGGCGGATGTCGTCGAGGGTGCCGACGGCGGAGAGCGAGAACGACATGGCTGCCTCCCTGGGCATGACGAAGCCCCCGGGAGCCGTGGCTCGCCGGGGGCGTCGTGTTCTTCTGGTGTGCCCGTCCGGGCCGGTTGTAGTCGAGGGGTGTCCTGTGAAGACAGTTCACCAACGATCGGAATCGTACGTTCGCTGCTGGTCAGGACGCAAGCAGGGTGATCTACGGCGCGTCGCCGCAGGTCAGCTCCCGCAGGTCGTCATGGGTCAACCCCTGCAGGTGTGCGGCAGCGCGGGTGAACCCCTCGTCCCAGCCTCGGCGGTTCGCCTCAGCGAGCCGCCGATGCGCGCGGCGTGTGAGCCATCGAGTGACGAACGGCAGGAAGCGGGGCTGCCCCCAGGCGTTCTGTGGCCAGATCCTCTTCATGGTGCGGGCAGTTTCTGCGCGCTGATCGCATCGAAGCAGGCCGGGCACAGGATGCCGCCCGGGCCGGCTGGCTTCTCCCCGCATTTCGAGCACATCGGGGTCTCGGTCATGGTTTCCACTCCTTGCGGTAGTCGGGGTGCCCGGCGTACGGCAGGGCGAGCAGGCGCAGCAGCTCGCAGGGGTACGCCGCCCACTCGTGCCCGGTGCACTTCGTCCATGGCGGGTCCCAGCTGTCCGGGTCGCTCGCCCAGCGCCCGTCGCTCTCGTCGACCACGCGCCCAGGGCCGTGCCCGGCGAGCAGGCGCCGCTTGGCGGCGACGTCGGCCAGCACGAACGCCGGGTCGTTGTCGGCGATGAACTCGGCGAGCGGGCCGTCTCCGGTCAGGATCGTCTCGTCGGCGATGCTGCCCTCGCCGATGTCGACGACACCCGTGCTCGGCACCGACCATGCGGCTTCGTGATGGGCGTAGTCGGACAGCACGAACCGGGCTGCGCGCTCCCGCTCGTCGAGGCGGGCGCGCAGGAACGCGGTGATGTCCAGCTCAGCCACGGCCGGCCTCCCGTTGCTGCCGAAGCTCGGCGCGCACCCGTTCCCAGCGGACCTGTTCGTCGGCGATGGCGCGCTCGACCGGGCCGGGGACCTCGGCGACTTCGTAGTCCTCCCGCGGGCGGTGCAGTTGCTTTTCGAGGTACCAGTCGCGTTCGGACTCGTCCTTGGCCCAGTATGGGCCGGGGTTGGTGGCCATGCGGGCGCGGAGCTCGTCCCGGATGGCGATCTTCCAGATCGTCGGCTCGTCAGCCACGGCCATCAACTACGAAGTCGGGGGTGAACTCGGTCCGATACCCCGGGTAGGCGCGGAATCGCCAGGCGAGTGCCTTAAGGACGTCCTCGACGACACGGTCAGCGCCGAATTCGGTGCGGGCACGCTCGCATGTCTCGACGACGGCGCGGCGTGCGGCCATGTTGTCGTTGAGGAAGCCGTCGGTGGCGACGGCGCTGTCGCTGTCGTGGCGGGCGTCGAACTCGTCGAGCTGTCGCTTCAGGAACAGCAGCAGGTTGTCGATCGTCTGGGGGATGTGGTCGTCGTCGGGGATCATTCCTCGGTCTCCTCGTTGCGGGTGGCGGGCGTGGGCAGCCGGGCGTCGGTTTCGCCCATCCACCAGTCGATGAAGGCGATGACGAGTCGCGAGCCGGTGGTGCCGGCTTCGGCGGCGCGGGCGATGAAGGCTTCGCGCTTGTCCGGGTCCATTCGGATGGTGAGCTTCGGGTTCCCTTGCGTGGTCACGGCCTACTATAGCACGGCCGGTCTACCCACCCGAGCGGTTCTTTTCCCAAAAGAATCTTGATTCCTTAGTTGCGGGTGTCTACCCACCCATGCTATAGTTCTTATATCAGCAAGAGAGACCAAGCCCCGGAGGACAAAATGACCACCAAGTTCGCCACTCTCGACCGCAGCGAGACCGAGCGCTTCAGCGTCCTGGACCACGCCGACCACGGTGCAATCCTCTGGGACCACGAAGAAGGCACCGAGGTTGCCCGCTTCGAGACCCGCGAAGAGGCCCTCGCCGAGATGGCCGAGGTGGACAACGCCGCCTGGGTCGACGAAATCCTCGCCATCCAGGCCGAGTGGGCCAAGCCCTGGCCGACCGACCCCCGCTGATCGAGCGGCCCCCGGCTCCGGCCGGGGGCGCACATCCACCATCCACGTTGGACCGAGGAGAGTCAAATGCCCGAATTCGCCTGCAGCCCATGCAAGTTTCCGGTCGTCACAGAAACCGGTGCGAGCGCGTTCGAGGCTGCATGGCACCGGGAGCACATGGCGCACCACATGGCCACGTTCCCGAACCTCGATGCGCGCAGCGTCGCGAACCTGTACGAGTTCGTCGTCCATGCGACCGCGCGCGAGAACGGATGCGAGCGCTTGGGTCATCGGTCCGGCGAGACCGTAGCTTGCCGGCTGCACGGCGAGATCGCGCATGTCCCACTGCCTACAAGCCCGTGGTCCGACAACGGCCGAGAGGCCTGGGTGGATCACGTCATGAGAGCCGCCGCCGAAACCGCCTGACGTCCACGCCAGACAGGAGATCCACGATGACCGCCACCTTCCCCGTCCCCACCACCTACCGCTTCGTCGACACCGTCGCGCTGTCGCATTCCGCGGAGATCGCCCGAAAGCTCATCGACCAGGACGTCGACGGCAAGGTCGGTGACTACGCCACCGACGACATCGTTGCCGACCGGCAGATGCAGCTCGACGAGCTGCACCGCCGCGCCCTGAACGAGTACTGGGGCCAGCGCTACCACTGCTGATCGTCCGCCCCGCCTTGGGCGCCGCCGGTCCGTGACCGAGCGGGGGCACTTCACCTCCTGACCGTCATCCACTTAGGAGCACCGATGCAGCACATCGTCGACGTGTTCGCCACGTCGTTCACCTGGCTCTGGACCACCGGGTGGGGCCACGTCGCCCTCATCGTCTGCGTCGCCGCCGTGGCCGTGGCCGTCGTCCTCGAATGGCGGCGCCGGTGACCGCCCCCGACCCGGTCGACGAGCTGCTCGCCGCGATGCTGTCGGCCTGGCGGCGGGACATCGACGCCGAGCCGGTCCGCCCGTTCGAGCCGGACGTGCTCCGCGGTGACCACTCGGCTGGCCAGGAACTGTCCACTTTCTGACGTGAACGAAGGGCCCCGGCATCGCGCCGGGGCCCTTCGTGCGGAGCGCATCCGCGCGCCGGAGGCTAGCCGGTCTCGCCGAGCAGCGGCCCGCGGTACCGCTCGTAGGAGGCGAGCGCGTCGGCGCGGAGGAACAGCCGCCGCACCCCCGTCCCCGAGGTGGCCGAGCGCTTCGAACGCCAGCTGTCGGTGGACGCCCACCGCTTCAGCGTGCCCAGGGTGACCCCGAGCTCAGCGGAGAGGTGCGGGTAGTCGGCCCACGGGTCGCCGAGCTCGTGCCAGCGACTACGGGGCCAGACGGTGTGGCAGCCGCGGCACCGGACATCGGTGTCATCGGGACGGACGCGCAGGGACGCGCCGCACAACAACGGCAGCTCCCCACCGTCGGGCAGGGGCTCGATCGCGGTGACGACCGGGCACTTGCCGATCCGGATCGGCGGCGGGTCCATGCGCCGCACCAGCTCCAGGCCGGTGATGACCTCGGCGACGTCGGCCTCGAACTTGACGACCAGGCGGTGGGCCATGAGCCAGTCCCAGTGGAACCGGATGGTGGCCAGCTCGCGTTCCATGGAGATGCGGCCGGCGGGGACGGTTCCGCGGAGCTGTGCGGGTGGGGTGTCGAGGGAGCGTTCTTCGCGGATGAACCGGGCCCAGCTGGCGATGGTGGCGAGGGCGGCGGGGTGGTCGCCGACGCGGGCGTAGCTGCGGGGGTCGGAGTGGACGAGCAGCGCGTCGACCGCGGGCGACTTGGGGCCGGGGACGGTGCGGGCGCCGGTGCCGTCGGGGTGGCCGCCGGGGGTGAGCTCGTCGACGTCCTGCAGCCCGGCGTAGAGCACGCCGAGGTAGTCGACGGCGCGGCGCATGAGGGCGCTGCAGTCGTGGCAGACGAGCAGTCCGGGCGCGGCCATGACCTGTTCGTCGCCTCGGACGTGGTTGAACGCGCATGGTCGCGGGTTCATGGCGACTTCCCTTCAGCTGCGTCCTGTGCGGCGTACCGGCGAGTTGTTCGCTCGGCTCGTGCGAGTCCGGCGACCAAGCTGGCGGCCATTTCGACGGCGGCGAGCAGGTCGTCGTCGAGTCGGCCGAGGATCTCGGCGGTTCGTTCCGCGTCGTCGCGCGCCGCCTCGGCGATGGCGGCCTGCGAGACGGTGACCTTCGAGAGCGTGGACAGGGCGTTGGTGAGGCCGGCGGCGATGTGGTCGATGGCGGCGCGGCCGGAGCCCTGCCGGCGGCGCGGGGTCACGATCCGGTCGCCTTCGCTGCGAGAGCGCGGCAGCGCGCGTCCCATCCGGCGCAGAGGTTGGCCGGCGTGCCGTCGATCTTGATCGGCACGCCGGCGACGATGGGCGGCGCGTAGTCCGCGGGGTGTCCGTCGACGACCGCGCCGGAGGGGTGTTCCCAGCGGAGGATGCGGCGCATGCCGTCGTGGCAGTGGAACGGCTTGCTGCTGGCCGCGAGCTCTTCGAGGGTGTCGGCGTCGCCGCGGTGTTCGGGGTCGCCGGCCTTCTCCGGGCTGCCGGGTCGGTAGGCGCAGTCCCCGCACATACCGTCGGGTCGGACGATGGGGGTCATGCCCTCGGCGGGGTCGGCCTGGTCGGGTGTGTCGTAGACGGGGCGCCAGCAGGTGCAGGCGCCGCGCATGGTGGCGCCGTAGCAGCAGCCGAGTTGGAGGTCGGGGAAGTCGGGGCGGGGCTCGTCGATCCCGCAGATGATGTGCATGGGGGGTCTCCTGTGTGGACGGTGGGTTAGCCGAAGAGGCGGTGGAGGGCGCGCTCGGCGATGCTGGGTTCGCCGGTGCCGCCGGGGTTCCAGGTCATCTCGTAGACGCCGGGCTTGGTGACGGTGAACGTCCTGCCGTCGGTGATGACGGGCGGCTCGGCGAGGGCTTCGTCGATGTTGCGCAGGGTGTCGTCGAGCGACGGCCGCGGCTTCTCTTCGGGCACGGAGAACTCCTCGGGGTTCAGCTGGGGGTGTCGCGCTTCCAGTGGCGGGCGCGGTGGCGTTCGGTGGCGGCGGCCTGCTCCTGCGCGTCGCGCACGGTTTGCGGGTCGGGCTCGTCGTTGGCCGGCTGCGCCGGCTCGTCCGGCGCACTCACTTCTCCGCCAGTGCGGTCGCGATGGCGCGCACCGTGTCGCACGGATACGGCAGCTGCTGCTCGTCGGATCCGATGCATCGGGCGCACACGACGTTGGTGCCGGATGCGTACTGCGGGTGGTCCTCAGCCGCGTGCAGGTCGAGGACGGCGAGCAGGGCCTCGCCCCACAATTCGAGGATCTGGGCCATGCGCAGCACAGGGATCGTGTCGCTGTCGCAGATCTCCGCAGCCTGCGAGGCCAGTAGCCCGGCGGGGTCGGTCATCGGGTCCTCCGGAGTTCGTTTTGGATGGCGGGCCAGTCGGCCGGCCGCCACAGGCGGGCGTGTGGGCCGAGGGCTTCGAGCCACAGGTCTTGATCCGGGCTGGTGCGGCCGCGGCGGGACTTCAGCTCCGGCACGATCAGCACGCCGTCCCTCGCCAGCACCAAATCCGGGAAGCCGGGGTCGCCGGACATCGGCGTGCGCCAGCCCTTCGCCGTGCGCGCGGGCCGGAAGTGCGCGGCGCGCCAGCCGTAGAGCGTGGCGGCTTGCAGGATGCGGGTCTGCAGGTCCTCTTCGGACAGTTCGATAGTCACCGCGGGCCCCGCAGGGCGTGCTCGATCTTGGCAAGCTGGACCGCGGGCGATGCATCGTCCGCCTCGTCGATCCAGGACACCGCGTCGTCGATGCGGCACCGCAGCACGCCGGCCACGGTGCGCGCCTGGTCGCGTTCGTCGCATGCGGCCACGAAGGCGCGCAGCCAGCCGGGCGCGACGGCCATGCTCCCGTCGCAGGACCGCACCAGGACGCGGGCAGCGTGCTCGATCTCGGCGTTCGTCGGCTCAGCCACGGCGCGCCGCCTTCCTGGCCCACTGGCGGCGCCACTGCGCGCGGGTACACCGCAGGCAGGCACGGCGTCCGTCGCGGTAGCGGTAGACGTTCGCGCGCTCGTGCGGCCCGGGTGCCGTAGCGCCGTCACCGAGGCGGTGGCCGCGGCTGCAGGTGGTGTCAGCCATCGGCGGCCTGCCGCGGGTGTTCGGCGTACCAGGTCATGGCGTCGCCCATGGCTTCGAGGTGGGCGTCGCGGTCGCGGCCGTACGTTGCGGTGATGGGGCGGCGGAGGTCCAGCGGGAGCCGGTACCAGTCGGCGCGGCAGGCGAACATGTGCGTGAACACCTGGCGGCCGCAGCCGCCGGGGCAGTCGTGCGTGCGGCCGCTCATTCGCCACACTCCGGGCACGCGTCGGAACCGGTGCAGTTGAAGCAGTTGCAGTCTTCGAGGTTGTTCTCGCCCTCGCAGTTCCAGTTGCCGCCCATTCCCCGGCAGCCTTCGCAGACGTGGCTGGGTTCCTGCTCGTGGATCGACTCAGGCACCGTCGTCACCGTCCTCGTCGCTGTCGCCGCCGTCGATGGCGTCGCCCGGATCGGTGGCCAGGGGCTCGCGCTCGTCCCAGTGTTGGGCGACGGGTTCGGGCGGCCAGTCGGCGGCGGTGCGGGTTTCCTGCGCATCGCTGGGACCGTCCTCGAGGGCGGCGGCCTCGTCGGCTTCCTCCCGGGCCGGGCACGGATCGGCGGGCGAGAGCCACGCGCACAGACGGCACTCCGAGGCGAGCGCACAGTTGGGGACGTCGTCGCCGACGTAGCACCATTCCGGGGTGCAGGTGCACACCGGAGCTGGCTGTCCGCAGCGGCAGCCGTCGGCGCAGCACATCGGCTTGGGGTCTTCGGGGTCGCCGGAGACGTCGTGGATCAGCGAGGGGTGCTCGCACGGCGGGGTGTTCGGGCAGCGGCCCCACGGGGCAGGCGCCGGAGTGGCGGTCTGCTCGGCGGGTGCCTGGTCCTCGTCGTCGGGGAGGGCGCAGCAGGCGGGCGGCAGCTCGTCGCCGTCGGTGTAGGGCTCGCGGGTGCTGAGGCCGTCCTCCACGCGGATCAGGGCGCCGGTGGGGAAGGCGAGCCATTCGCCCCGTTCCATCGCGGCGATGGGTACGTCGGAGAGGACGTGGCCGCACCACATGCAGAGCTGGCGGCGGCGGCCCTCGGCGCGGACGGGCGGTCCGGCGAAGTGGACGGCGAGCGGGGCCTCGAACGGTGTGGCGTGGTCGTCCTTGCCGGTGCCTTCGCAGGCGGTGCAGTCGGGCAGCTCGAGGAACGCCTGCATGTCGTTGCTGGTGTCGTGGACGTGCCCGACCTGGAACAGCGCCTCGGGGTCGGCGGCGATGGTGGCGCGGAGCGCGGCGAGTCGGGCCTCGCGTTCGGTGGCCCACTCAGCGACCTCGTCGTGGGCAAGCCAGCGCACCTGCAGGGCGGGTGTCATCTCGCACCAGACGTGCTGGCCTTTGCCGGTCTCGTTGCCCATGGAGACCTTGACGGCAGTGGTGCCGTCGTCGTGTTCGCGGACGGTGCCGACAGGGTCGGTCCACGGGCCGCTGAGTTCGCCTGTGCCGGTTCCGGCGTCCTGGGACACCGGGGCACCCGGGTTCGTGGCTCCTGGGGCACGTGGGGCGGTCGTTTCGGGGGTCTGGTGATCATCGGTCGGCCGGGGAGTGCGGCGCACGGCGCCGGCGACGTCGTCAGCCACGGCCAGCCTCCCGTGCGGCGCGGCGGAGGTCGCCGGCGTCGTCCATGCACGCACCGCACGCCATCGGGCCACCGCACCGCGCGACCAGGGCCGGCCGAGGGACGTCGTCGGGGACCGGGCCGCCGACCGGGTGGCCGTCCCTGGTGAAGCCCAGGAACGGTGGGGCTTCGGGCTCGTCGTCGTGCGGCCGGGCCTCGGCCTCCGCGCGCGCCTGGCGCTGCCCGGCAGCGGACAGCCCGGCCACGTCGAGGGCCGCGAGCGCCTCCGTGCGCTGCGCGATCTCCGCCTGCTCGGCCTGCATCCGCGCGGTCATCGCACGGTGCGCCTCGATCACCGCGGTACGCACCTCGGCCTCGGCGTCCTGGTGCTTCCACGCCTTCGCGTCCGCCGCCCCGATTCGTTCGAGATCCTCGGTGCGATTCGCCGCGAGCCGCTCCAGGTCCTCGGCGCGCTCGGCGGCGTGCCGGTCGTCCACGAACGCCTGGGCCGCGGCCTCCCGCTCGGCGGCGGCCAGCTGGATGAAGCCAGCGCCGATCGCCGCCGCGGCCCTGGCGAACTCGGCGTCGGAGACGTGGTCCTCGCACGAGTCCAACATCTCGGCGGCACGGTTCAACCAACCTCGACCAAGGTTGAAGTCTTCGGACTGTTTGTGCTGGTTCACGGGTTCTCCTGGGTGTCGATATCCGATGGGTTGAGGCGGCTGGGGTGCCATCCTCGGAGTTCGGTTCGTCCGTTTCGTGCGGGTCTGGTGCAGGGTTGGCGGGTTGCGGCTCCGCAGAAGGGGCAGGGGCGGGTCAGCGGGGAGGTTTCTTGTTCGATGCGGAGGTCGTGGGCGGGGACGTAGGGGGCGTTGGGGGTGTCTTGCCAGAGGCCGGCGCGTTGGTTGGCGCGGGGTTTGGGGCGGTTCACGGTTCGCACTCGGTGCAGCACCAGCCGTTTGAGCGGCGGACGATGGTGTCGCCGAGGTGGATGTGTTCGCCGCAGTCGGGGCATCGGCCGGGGAACTGTGCGGTGACGAGGGTCGGTGTTTCGGGGTCCTCGACTGG
>Ga0134124_10004221_pt1 | contig 11546 bp, 2 predicted proteins | sample KB304_FD_96880 | JGI IMG/M metagenome (GOLD analysis project Ga0134124, IMG submission 96880) | Terrestrial soil microbial communities without Nitrogen fertilizer from Kellogg Biological Station, Michigan, USA - KB3-0-4 | ecosystem: Environmental > Terrestrial > Soil > Unclassified ... | reverse complement strand
GTCAGACCGCTTGATACCTCGCCCCGACCAGGCTTGCGTTGATTCGCCAGCCAAATCACCACGCGTCCATTTTTCCAGCGACAGCGCTGCCACCTGGTTTCAATAACAGTGCCCGCGCGTTCTACCTCTTCTTCCGCAACGAAGTAGGAGACAGCGGGGCCCGGATCCAACCCTTCACGCAGTACCTGGGTGCGCGGCGCGACTTTTTGCGGAGTGATACCTTCTTGCCCTTCCAGCAGTCGTGGCATCGCTCCGCGTTGCAGTTGAATTTCTCGATTGTCGCCCTCGATGTGAACCGGAATGAACGGAATCCAGTTTTCCGGCACTGAAGTCATTAGCAAGTATTTGAGCTTTGCAGCGTTAGTACTGGGCTGCGGCATCAATGTGCCGGCGGCCGCCTGATACTTTGCGTGTAGCTCGAGCGCCAGCTCTCGTCCGGGCCGCGAAGATCCGTCCGCCAGTTGGACCATGGTCTCAATTCCCCACACCATGTTCGAAACTTCGTCTCTTACGCACGCAACGGATTCAACTGGCGCACTCTCCAGGCCCGCCGGCGTGGTCGCCGGCAGGAACAAGCGGTCGTCCGTTGCTCCCCTGGACGTGAGTCGAAACATACGCCAGTTTTGCAGTGGTCCTCCCGTAGTTACCGATGGCTCAATCCACAAGCGTTCATCAAATACATTCGTTACCGCGAGGCCTTTGATTGACGTTAACGATCCAATCGGCAGATCGAGGGGCAGTAGAAACCAATCGTTCGCGAACAACAAGCCAAACTCGATCAGCAGCAGTTTTGCAATGTCGGTTGTGTCCGGCTCGATCGCGCCGAAGTTTGTTGTTCCTTCCTCGAACGCCCAATGACGTGTGTTCGGCATACCGTCGAACTGAACCATGGCCGGCATGAAGCTCGTGACCTGCGCCGGCTGGTGCGTCCCGGGTTTATCGTTCGCGCCGGCAGCGACCGCATCAAAGTTGTACCAATCGAGCCGTCCGCCATGGTACTCCGGTGCTGTCAGCGCGGCCGGTGTTTCCCCATTAGGCGCCGAGAGACCCGCTTCGTACTCGAGATGGCGCGGTTGCCACGTTTCCATCGTTTTCTTTGCCTGGAAATAAAGTCTGTTGGCCCATGTCAGAAACTCCTGCCCCAACTTATCCATGTCTGACTTTTTCGGACCTGAGGCGAGGCCTAATCCATCAGACGCCGCGCCACCTCCAGACAGGTGCAGCCACAAGGCTCCTCCGTCGATAGCTCGCCCCGCAACGGCAGCGAGCATTTGCCAGGCGCCGGGATGAGCGGTGATCGGGAAATCGGCTTCGGCTTCAGGATTGGGCGCGACGAACGGATATTTGTCCTGGAAATCCTTCACGTTCCCGCGCAGGTTGCTGTTAGCTTCAAGCAACTGCTTCCAACGGCGGCCCAGAGCGAGTCGCAGATCGACGTTGTGAACACGTCCGGATCTATTGAGCTGTATTGGACGCGCTTCAATCACCGTCTCCAATGGAAGATTAGGATCGTAGGGTTCCACTGCTGCGGCTGGACTGTGTACGGCGCTAACCGAATCCGTCTTCCACGCAACCTTAGCCGCCACCGGCGAGCCTGCATCTTCACCAATGAACTCGCCGAATTGCCACTGCCGGGTGATCATCCACAATGCATCCCGAACTTCGGCTTTCAGCGCCCGTGTGTAATCTGAACGCCGCGGGCGTCCCTCGAGCCGGTTCCACATTACGGCACTGGGAACGCGGGTTTCCCGAGAGAATATTTTTTCGATTTCCTCCGCAACGACGAACCGGTTCATTGTCTTGTTACTCCAGTGCCAGATGAACGTTGTTATTAAAGCCGAGGTTCAACATCGACGTGATGGGAAACATCGTGACGGCTGAGATGACTGCGGGCAAAAGTGGACCAAGAAACGTTTGGTCCAGTTGCGCGGGCTCTACCGCGCGAAGCCTCGCGAAATCAAGAGTCTCGTGCAAGGCGTCCACAATGTCCTGCCAGTTCCACGTGCCGTCAGGATCCGGCGGCGTTACCAACAGGATTGTTTGCGGCGGTTCGGAGTTTGGCCGGTTGAAGTGGAACGTGAGTCCGGTCGTGGCCTGATCGGTTGGAATTACTTCGGTCCACTCGTCGAGCAGTAGACCACAATAAGTTTTGTCCGGCTGGTTAGTTTTGATGTCGGCCTGAAAACCGAAATGAGCTGAATAAAGTAACTTGTCTTCCGCAAGGACAAACGGAGGCGTGGTTTGGGGAAAGCGGAGCCCCACCCATGCATCATTGGGCCGAAACGGAAACTGCAGCGCTTCGATCGGGAGCGGATCGGCAACTCCCAGAGCTTCACCGAGCAAAGTCGCTAATTCCAGGTTACGCGATCGCTCTCGCACGCGGGCCACACCATGCAGCCAGTCGTCGACCGGAAAGGGAGTAGCTTCAGTTCCCGCTTTCAAGTGGGCCAGCAAAGCGGCGCGGTTGGACCATACATTGTCAAATTCCGCCAATCGATCCTCGGATAATTTGAATTCAGAGAGCAACAGAAAAGCATCGCCAAGCAGCGCGTGCATAGCCTCTGTAGCAAAGGCCTGTCCGTTATTACGTGTTGCCACGGCCGCGCGCGCCAGCGCGTCGTTGGCTGTGGCTAGCCGTCGATTGATATCGTCGCGTAGAAACACGCCCTGTTGCGACAGATCGCGCGCCAGCGCCAGCACTGAATCTCGAAACTGGTTAACATCAAACGGTGTCTGGTCAATCGCCTGCATCGCCGGAACGAAATTCATGAGACTGACAAGCGTTTGGCCCAGTCGTGTGGCTCCATCGCGAAGAGCTTTCAGGTTGGCGAAGCGAGTGTCGAAGGCGCTTCGCAGCGAGGCGATCTGAGACTCGAGCTGGGCAATCGTCGCCGGGAGCGGCGCGATCACCGTAGTTGACACGATGCGGCCTGCACGGATGAGAAGCGCCGTTCTCTCTTCGTTCGTTGCGGTTGCAGGCAGAGCCGCGTAGCTCGCCATGACCTCGTTAAATTCAGTTCCCTTTTGTTCCCAGCGCGAGACGACTGCACTGATAGCTTCGCGGATTGAAATGAGGCGTCCACGCCGGCCCTCGATGGCCCTTGTCAAACTTGCTGCCTGCAAGCCAAAGAGGAAAACCGGCCGGATCATCGCGGCATAATCATCAACCCATTGGTCGAGGTTATCTCTCGCTGCATTACGAGCATTTTCAATTGCCACTGCCGGGCCAATGGCCGCCTCCAGTTTTGCGATGAAGGTATTAATTGCCGGAAGAGTGCCTTGAAGTTCCTGAACTACTGCCTGCACCTTATCGGTGCGCACGATCAAGCCGGCGTCTTCAGCCGAGGCTGCCTCGTTCTGCAATGAGAGATCGGTAGCTCGCAAAGGCCGGGCGCCGAGCACAAAACCGCGCAAGGCCCTTACCAAAGGCGCAAGCTCGAACAGTGTGATCCCGTTTGCAACCTGCGGCTTGTACTCGAAAGTAAAAACAGCGTCATGGCGCGGCGCGTTAGCACCTTTCTTCCGTTCGGCAAAGTCGATCATCAGATCATCAAAGCCCGCCATGCTCCGGGCCCCACCGGCATCAACCAGGTAGAAAAGATCGACTGCATCGAGTCCGAGATCCGTCATGCTCGGCGTGAGCGAACCACCCGGATCTGTGGGATTGCTGCGCCAGGTCACCCTGGCAAACACCTTCCCCGGATCAGGCATGTGCCTGGCAAGCCATTGCGCCAGCGCCGGCTCTCCTTTCGACCGCGGTGTCCTGTTGGGAGGATGTGTTGGCGGGAGCCCACCTTCGAGGTGCAGAGTGATGCGATGCGTTATCGTGTTGCCGCTGCGAGGCGTGGTTATTATCTCCGGAACCGGTGGCTGCGTTCCCTTTGACAACGCGTCGAGCATCCCGGCCGCGCGATCGTAATTACCGCGAACCACTTGATAGACGCCTTCGGCGATCTCCAGATCGGCCACGGCGTCGCCTACGCTTCGCATCTGGGTAACGTGTTTATCAATGATCGCGCCAATTTGAGCCTCGCCCGGTAAGCCCGGTCCGGTAAATTCGCTGAGCGGAGGCAAATCGGTAAGACCGTAGGGATAGGTAAACACTTTGGTCGCAGCCAGGTGATCGATGAATGCTAAGCCATCGAGTACATTGCGAGCTTCCACCTGAGTAATCTCAGAAAGGTCGTCCACTTTAGTTTGGAGATTCCGGTTCCCGGCAAGAGGGAAAGCGCGACGCAGGGCATAAATCAATCGATCGAGAAAGAGGGCTGATTCATCGTGCAGTGAACGTTCGAGCCGGTAGCCCAGGAGTGCGCCGAGAGATTGCCCGCTGCGAATGCCGTCAAGCACCTGCTGGGCCAATCTCACTCGTTCGGAGGTCAAGTCAACCGCCAACAGGTCCGGAGCTTCTGGTGTGGCGCCGGTGAGATGGCCGTTCCTGAGGATCGATGCCGTCACTGCGTGATCGAGCGATGGAGCATGGATGTGCCCGAAGTTTAACGGATCGCGCATGAGCGGCGGAGCCCCATTGCTTTTGAAAATCCAGGTGAGCTCCGGATCCAGTTGCACAGGTTGCAGGGGACGTGGCGCCGCCTGAACATTTTCCAACCATCCATACGCCCCCACGTAAATACCCGTCTTGGTGAAGCCCTGTCTCGTTTCTCCACGCATATGCGAAAGCTGCACTGCCTGAAGACCCAAGCGCCATGCATCCATGCGATAAGTGAGACAGTCGAGGTGTTCTACGAACGCTCGCTCTAACGCGCCACTCGTAGCCACCTTCAGAACATCGAGCGCAGCAACCTGTGAGTTGAGATACGGTCTCCGCGTCAATAAGACTCGTGAAATGTAGTCGCCGAGCCTGAGGGCCGGGTCGTTGGTTACGAGAGGCTCGGCACGATACAGGCTTTCCCAACGGCTCCGGCCTTCCTGATCTTCTACCTGAATGAACTTGGGTTCTCTTCGCTCGGCTTTGAAAACCTCGTCGGTCATCCCGAGCGCCTCGCGCCGGAACCGCAGGCCGGCCTCAACGAAACCAAGATCGAGCGCATGGTGTAACAACAGGTAAAGGAGGGCCGTGGGTATACCGCCGGCAAATCCTTCCTGCTTGCGCAATGTGTCGTGGGAAATTCGCGCCGCCGATTGGAGCCAGGCGATGTAATTGAGCCCGTCTGCACGAGTCGCGCTAAGTGGATCAGTGTCGGACAACTCCGCTTGCACGAGTTCGCCCGTAAGCAGGTTGGGACGTTTCAGGAAAATCTTTTCTAACAGCTCGGGCAGCTCGGCGCCTTGAGGTGGTACCCATCCGAAATCACGCAACGCTGCCAATGCTGCCGCGACGTAATTTCGGGCCGCGGTCGAAGCGGTCGCTTGCGTCGTCGCGAAGCCCAGCACGTTGTAGTGCTGTGTAAAGCTCTGTGAATAGCGTTGATAAAACTCAACTGAAGTCGGGTGAAGTCCGACGATATCGAGCAAAGTTTGGTGCGGGTCCGTGCCCGCGTCTCCGACGTCGACCACTTGCTCGGCTAGTTGCTTCCACATCACAACTGCCTTTTCGCTCAGGGTGTGCAACCGCGTCAGATATGAAGCAGTAGGCAGGCTAAGTGAAGCAGCGGTACTCTGGTAAGGCGTTTTGGTCCACCACTTCATCCTGGACCAGACAGTCGCCGGCAGGATGCCGTAAGGTTGGCGTCCAATTCTCACCAAGGGAATTACGCCGCGCCCGATCACGAACCGATTGAAGAATTCACGTGTATCGATCACAGTTTGATCGGCAAACACCGGCTCCAGCAACTGTTCCATGTAATAGCCGAGCGTTGCGGGCCAGAGGGCAGTGTTCATGGCGCGAGCTTCGGACTGATCCGTGCCGTAGTAGTTGACTGACGCACGCAACAGCGTGCGATCGAGCCCGAGCATTCCTGCCAGCCACGCACCATCCTTGCGCCGCTCCCAATTCGCTTCTTCCGTTTGGTCAGTTTCGAAGAAATGTTTGAAGCTGTCGTCAGGATTTTCAAACCACGTATAACCTGCACTCGATACGTCGGTGTTGTTTGTCGCACGTCCCTGCGGCAGGATCGTAAAGCCCTTCCGACTTCCCTGATGGTGAGCGATCAACTCTGACAACTCACTTGCCCCGCGAGCCGCATCGCTACCGATGCGGAGGCCCAGAACGAATAACCGATCAAAGACGGACTGTAACTGAAGCTGCGTTAAATTGATCTCGAAGCCCATCCCTTTCGCAACGGCTTCCTTGAAATCCACAGTCCAACGCAGCGCCTCCGGAACTTTTAGATCCGCTCCGGCGGCGTTGATCTGATCGTCCGGTTCCGCCGGGTCGGGACCGATTTGCAAATCAGGCGGGATTAGTTGACCGACTTGCTGCAACACCTGCTGCCCTCCGCGAAAGCCGAGCAGCACGAGACGCTCAGGCAACAATGAGGCGCGGGCCGGACGAGTCCACGAGTCTTGCGACAACGGCAGCGTCGCCGGATCCGGTAGATCGAGAAAGACAACCACAGGCCTGATTGATGGTCCAGGCGTAACAACAGTGTCGCGCAGATTGACAGGCTCGAGCGTTTTCTCGACTTCCGTGGCGCGGTTCGCTCCGAGCGCTGTTCTCAAATCAGCAAATGCCGGATTACGCTGGGCGCCCGCTGACGACCAGACGCGCGCCCAGAAGGTTGAAATCGGCTGCTTTTCATTTGACGGTACCGGCGTCGCAGGGCGAATCACGAGAATGTAATCACCTGCTTGCGCCACCGGCTCTTCGCCTGGATTGAGTGGTTTGATCTGATCGGTAAGCCACTTTGCGCGTCCCGCGCCATGGCTTCTGACCAGCGCCGCCCAGGCCGCACGATGCCCGCTCACCGTGCGGCCGGCTCGCCAGCGATTGGTCCAATAGATGGTCACGTTCCGCAACTCCGTCTGGCTGATTTCCGGCTGGAACGTATCGATCAGCACGTCATCAGGGAATACCCGCACGCACAGCAGTTGTTGTGAAACGTTATTTTGAGTGACTGTCTTGAACCGTGTTTCCAACCGGAGTGGAAACAGCGCGATCGGCACGTCGTCTGTCAATTGAGCGGCGGACTGGATCGGATTGGTGAATTCGGCAAAGCGGTTCAGAGCATCTAACGTCTTCGCATTGAGCTCCTTTGACTTTCGTTTCAATGCGTCGACGTTATTCTCTGCAACTGTTTGCTCCTGCTTGATCTTTTTGAACCTCGCGCCTGCCGGATTGTCCTGAGCGGCATTTGCGCGACGGGCCAGCCATTCAGCTTCTCGCTGTAGACGCTTCGCGAGCTGTAAGGCTCTCGTCAACTCGGTCCGCTTGCTGTTGGCTTCAGCCCGAGCTGCGTTGTAGGCGTTGCGTGTGTCGTCGAACTTAGCCATGCTAGCTCCCCTGATTCGGCAGTAATTCCGACGCGTGGATCGCCATGATGACCGGTGTCTGAAGAGCGATGTACGCGAGCTCGGCGGCGCTTACGTTCGCGTCCAATGGCACTTGCCGATCCGAGTCCCATTGCACATGCTTCTCAATCTCTCCACCCACCGGCTCTACGAGCGTGTGCGCGGGAATATTCGACACCTTGATCTGCTTACCATCGGTGAGTCCGGGAACGACGTCAGTCCACGCCAGGTCATTCCAGACATTGATGTCGTCAGCCGGATCGCGCGAAATGTCAAAACCAAATCGCGCATCGCCTGCTACTTCTTCAATGCGGAAAAACCAGCCCGGTTTGTCGTCAACGGTGTCATCGCCACGCGCCTCGACAGCCGTGAGATCAAAGCCGAAGAAGTAAATGTCCGGCGCGACCCGAGCCTCATACAGCGGCAAGATTGGCCCAACACCCCCGTCCAATTCGCGTTCTTTTGACTTGTCAGGCACGCCGCCCGTGAGCTGCCATCTCGCGGGCTGCGCACTGATGATCGCATTCGGATACTTCTTCAGTAGCTCGCCCCGAATGACCAGCACCAACTCCTGCTCCGGCTCTGTTCCCTGTTCGCGGTTGTCGTTATCGCCAAGATCATTATCGATGGGCCACCGGTGCAGCGGCCGGATGTCCTTGAATTTTTCTCTCGCCGCTTCTTTGTCCGTAGCTGCGGCGATCTTTTTCCGCACGTCCCAAAACTGGCGGAAATAGCTGCCTCGCTGATCGGTCGGATACTCACGCCACAACAGCTCGCGCGCAAACTCGTGATTGATGCCGACCATGTAGGCTTCGATGAACTTCTGGTTTGTCTCCAAAAGCGTCACGCTGTTGGGTTCTACCAAATGAATGTTCGGCACAAATCCATCCGTGTCGGCCTGGAGCAGCGGCTCGTACATCGGTATGTCAAACTCCGGATAGGCCATCACTTCGACAAATGATTCACCAACCTGATCTTTAATGTGTGGTGGAATCGTGAGCCCGGAATAAATCCGGCGCGGAACGGTGACATCCGGACGAATGCCGGCCACGATATCATCGGCAATCGCAGTCAGACTAAGCGGCACGCCCGGCGCTATGTCTCCCAGAGGCTTGCTCTTTGAGATCACTTGAAACTCGTTGCGAAGCGCCGTCTTGAATCGAGCGGCATCGTCACTATCTGTTTCGCTGGGCGGCGCGGGAGCGGGCATCACCTCCGTACGAGGATCGATCCGCCGAATCAACCTGAAGACGCTCGAACGAGGCAGCCCCTCGATAGTGCCGGGCTCCAGGTCGTCTTCTCTGATGCGCTCTGGAAGAACGTTCAGCTTGGGCTGCTGCTGTGTGAGGAGGATGATTGGAGGTATCTCTCCCAGATCGTCGGGGCTCAGGATTTTCGCGGGTGGCTTCTTCGCGGGCGCAGCCGACACCGTGCCCGCATTCGCGCGCGCCACCAATTCGCCCGACTTCTTCACCTGGGCCAGACCTAATCGTTTCGCAATTCTTCCGCCTGGTCTAATCAAACTCCGCATTGCGGTGGAAGTTGTGGCCACGTTCATCGGACTGCGTCGCATGCCGTGACGAACAGTGACTCCCGCTGACAGGACACGCGCCATCAGTGGTGCGGTTTTCAGCACCACTGTCTCCGGCGATACACGCGCGGCTCCTTTAATATTGACTTCGTATAGATGCCGGCCGGCAACTTTAGCTAGCTGCGCCTGGCGGATCCGGCGATTCGCCTCGAGCACGTCGCCAAGCTGCCGCCACGCAGCTTCCATGTACGGCTCCTGGTTTTCCTGAATGACCTTCGTTCCGAATCCCGCCGCAACTCGCCAGCGCGGATCGAGGTTGAGATCGTGGACCCAATTCTCTCGGTTTGGTGCGTCCGAGCCGTCGCGCTCTGTTAAGAGTCGTTCCGTCAGCGCGTGCCAGCGGCCGTAGATCGGCGGTGTGACGAGTGGATCGACGTCGTTATTGATGCTCGGATTGAGATTGGTGTTGGCATTCGCCGCAGCTCCTGAAACCTGATAGCTATCTGCGAGGTTGATGAAGGCCGCGAGTTGTGATTGGAATGAGTGCGGATACGGCGTGGCCCACTGGTCATACTTCTCGAACTCTTCCTGCTCCTCAGGACTAAGTGTTTCAAACGGCGCCTTGAGCGCGCCGCCGAGCCGCAAGATGCCGCCCAGCTTTGCGTCTTCAATGCCCGTGATGTTCGGCGCGGGATCGGTTACGTCCAAATCGCGATGGCCCACTCGGCTATCGACGGGTTTCGGCTTTAGCAGGCGAACGAGTGATTCGAAGTCGCCGTCTTCGGCGGTGCGAAAGTACCAACGGTAATAGAACGGGAAGAAGTTTGGCTCCGGCCGGTTTACAGGCACCGCGTAACTTCCCCAGGCTGAAGAGATCGCTGAAAGACCGTTTGCAGCGTCGTCAAAAAGCGGCTTGGGATCGCGGCCCAGACCTGCTAACCGGCCGCTCTCGAATGCCGGAATCAGGAACGCGTGATAGCCGGTCTTCGGCTTCAGCTTGCGCGGACAGAGTATGCGCGAACAAGCCGTATCGGGCGCACTATTGATGACTTGTTGTGCTGTCTGACCAGCCTTGTTTGCGTCCGTCTCAACAACAAGCGAAGAAAACTCCGTATTAAAATGACTATGCGCCCAGGCCCAACCTTCGGAGGGATCCGGAAACACATCGGCGAAGTTGGCGGTGACTTGAACGAAAGGAAGCGGCTTGCCGGCCACGTTGCCTGCTTCCTTAAACTCGGTTTCCTCTTCCAGTACAACCAGCGCCAGCCACGGCAGCAGCCTGCGACCAACCGGCGCTGCGGGTGAGTACCGCCACGGAAAATCCTCGTCATAAAACTCGATCGCGGCGAGATAGTTTGGCTCAAAATTCGTGACCCACGCTGGCGGTTCAACTCGGCTGATTTGAGCCTGATCGATTCCGATTATGTCGCCTGGTCCATACAGCTCCACTGCACGGCTGACTTGAGTCGCAGAGGTAGTGCTACCACTCTTTGGTGTGGTTTCGATCTGAAGAGCGACATTGATCGTCGCCCGCTGTGTCGTCGCCGGCCCAGTGATCCGGTTAGCTACGCCGTGACGCAACCAGGGCAGGAAGGTGTAGGTTCCGAGTGGATTGGTGCTCATTGCTACTTGCCTCAAAAGTCAGTTTTTCAAGGGCGCAACTGTAGGGGCGGCCCTCTGTGGCCGCCCGTTTCACGGGAAATCCTTGTATTTTCAACAACGGGCGGCCACAGAGGGCCGCCCCTACAGTTGCTTCGGAGACGACCCTCAGACTTTGGGGCGAATACCTTTTGTGCCTTTTGGTGGCTCATGCCGCTTTCACCTCAGCCGCCGGGATCACGTGGAAGTTTCCTCTCATTGCGGGATTCGTCTTGATGCGTGAAGCCAACTCATCCTGAGCCTGCGCTTGTGACACAAAGCTCGGTGCTCCACCCCAGGCGGAGTTGTCGCGCAGGTCTGCAATCACGAATCCCGGCTCCTCGGCCGTTACTGTTTGCGTGAACGGGACCCTCGCTGTCTTATTCGCCTGCGAGAGCGGCGATCGAGCAGTCGCATTACTTGCCAGTTGCTGCGAGAAGTAGTCCTTCCCGGTGTTGAAAAAGTTATTGACGTGTTCCCTGTAATTGTTGTCGATGGTGATCAACTCATGGAAAACGATCCGCTTCACGGCGTGACTGGTGCGCGTATCGTTGCCCGAGACTGATACATCCGCGCCTGCGATCTGCTTCTCGTAACCCGGCGCTGACAGCTTGTTCGCTTCGGAAAGTTCGCGGAATTGCGCGGTGGCAAACGGCTCGCGCACTTCGCGCTTTTGGACCAGACCGGACGCGGTCACTTTAATGACTGCCTTTTGAATGTCAGAGATCTTCTGATTGCCGATCTTCTGGATCGTGAGGTCAAGCGGCACAGCCCGTTGGCTGATCCGGATCTCGCCAAGCGGATGAAGCACGAGCTCCTGAGTCGGCTCGATCGTGCGCAGGCTAACGGAAAGCGGTGTACCCATAGGCGGCATCGCAATCCAGTTTTCCCGCTTCTCGAATTCCGCCTTCAGGATCGGCAAAGCAGCGATCTCGGGTAGCACTGTATCCGCGCTCTCACCCCACGT
>Ga0134124_10004220_pt1 | contig 11548 bp, 5 predicted proteins | sample KB304_FD_96880 | JGI IMG/M metagenome (GOLD analysis project Ga0134124, IMG submission 96880) | Terrestrial soil microbial communities without Nitrogen fertilizer from Kellogg Biological Station, Michigan, USA - KB3-0-4 | ecosystem: Environmental > Terrestrial > Soil > Unclassified ... | reverse complement strand
GCGCACGCGCGATCTGCAGTTCCTGTACGACGAAAGTGACGAACGCATCGTCAAGATGATGACGGATGCGAGCGATCAGATCATCACGACGCTGTATCCGTACGAGACGCTCGAGGTGCGCGGGACGGTGCTCGATTCGGGTGAGTCGACGCTGACCTCAGCTAACGAAGTGCCGTATCTAGTGGCACATGGGGTGCGGCTGGCGCGGTTGCACTATGAGCAGCCTAGCGTTGGGGAACCCCGGGTCGGTGGCAAGGCGCTGCACGTGTTGTTTGAGCTTGGCGACCATTTGGGGTCGACGAGTGTGGTGCTCGACAAGGAGACGAGTGAGCTCGTCGAAGCTTCGACGTTTCAGGGGTATGGAGCGAAGGAGAGTGATTATCGGCCGGGGCGATGGAAGGGGTTCCGTGAGGACTATGGATTCACAGGTAAAGAAGATGATTCGGAATTCGGCGTCGTTTACTTTGGTAGGAGGTTCTATTCTCCGTATTTGAATCGCTGGCTGACGCCGGACCCATTGGCCGTGCACGCGCCAGGGAGGGCGGATCTGAATGTATATGCGTATGTCAGAGGCGCAATTCTCCGCGCGATCGATCCGCTAGGGCTCGACTCCCTCGGGGGGGTGGAGATTCAAGACGAGGGGAGCTACCCCCGGCCCTATGCAGCGCCTCAGGGCGATGCCATCATTGGAGAGATAACTGTTTCTGCGGGCGGGGCCCCTGAAAATCAACCGACTGGCAGGGGCGATGATGCCGGTCTCGCCGTGCTTGGGTTGCTCGGTACGCAAGCGGTTGGGCTCGCGAAGGGCGGCTATGAGATAGGACAGCAACTCAATTGCCCGGCATGCCAAGCAATGGACTTGGCGAGGACGGCGAGTACTTTATACGCTCATCCCGAACTGCTGGCGCAAGCCGCCGAACAGCTAAGATCGGATCCGCATGCTTTTGCTGAGTTCAGTGGCAAACTCACTTCGGGCCTGCTTCTCGGCGGGGCCAGCGAGCTGGGTGCAGTAGGTGCTACCGCAGAAGGGGTTGCTCCAACCGCAGAGGGCATCGTCGCTTCCGGTACGCAAAAACTCATAGGTTCCGCAACAGAGGGACTTGGGGCTGAAGCTGAGGGGGCAGCGGCGGAATTCTCGGGTCCCAAGAGTCTGAGGGAAATGGCCCGTGAGATTTCGATGAGCGCAAGCGCCCCACAAGCTAAGGCAAGAACGATTGCTGTAGGGGCTGACGAGCAAGGGGGACTTCATGTTGGCTCAAGCAACGGACTAGACGCGGGAATGCGGGCGGCAGCGGAAAGACTGGGCATCGCCCGCGTGAAAGGCTCAAAGGCGCTGCACGCCGAGGGAGAATTGATGCGTGCAGCTGACGGGGGTCAGATTCCGCGCCTGCAGTCAATCGGCACCTGGAGTGCTGCGCCGTGTGCAACAAAGGGATTCATGTGCGCTGCGGAAATGGCCAAGCGCGCTATTGGAACGGTGCGAGGACGCGGCTACTTTCCTGGGACTCAATAGCCAGAGGGACGATACAACATGAATCAATTGGCGAGCCTGAGAAACGTGCTCGAGTCCGAAGCAGCAGCTTTGATCGGCTCGAGCAGAGCGGTCTTTTTACTAGCCTACTCGCAACGGTTTGCGATGCTGTTTGAACTCTTCGAACAACGAGTTGCAAACCCCGTGGCCAAGTTCGAAGCCGTGCTCTCGGAGTTGTGGAGCCTTGCGAGTGGGGTCGAGCCAAGTTCCCGTGCGCGTGAGAACTTGGCCGCAATCATTCCCGGCGAAGACTGGGTGGTAGATGGTTTTTACGACGCTATCGCACAGTACGTCGGGGGCCTGGCAATAGGTGCTCTGGAAGGGATGAACGGTGACGGGCAGATTGCTGGCAATCCAGAGCAAGGCATCTTTGACTTGATTCGGCTTCTCCTGAGCGAGATGCGTCTTGGATGCACGGAGCCGGGAGAAGATGCCGAAGGTGTCGCATTCGACTCAGAGATACACAATGAACGTCTAGTGATCGAGGAGGAAGAGTTCTGGCGAAGAATCCTGAAGGCACTCGTGCAACCTTACCGGATCGACGAGATTCGAAGACTTGCATTCGACAATGTGATCGATCCGGAAAGCCTCGAGCCCGATCTCTCTGAAGGCCTCGCTCGAGACGACGGAGGGGACGGGGGACCCACCCCAGGATAAGCCCACAGAAGTGAATCACGAAGTGTGACTGCGTGGAGCGTGAGCGGAAATTAGATGAGAACTCGCACGGCAAATGACTCCAACTCGGCAACGAGAACGACGGGCGCGCGCCGTCCGTCGTCTCTTCTGCCGGTTTGGGGGCCGCGATTGACACCTTCGCGCTCACGCACTCGTTCGATCTCGGTTTCTCGTGGATGGGTGGTACAAGCCCAGCCAACGGAACTGCGACTATCGTGGTCGACCTTGGGCAAGTGATGTCGCTCGGTGCGATTCGGCAGGTGTACGCGTTGCCGGCGACGAGCTACGGCCTGCGCGTCGCCCAGAGCACCACGAGCTGGGAAACGCTCGTCGATCTGAACGCCAACACGGCGCTCACCTACGACCAAACGATGTCGTTTGCCAGCAGGCAAGTGCGTTACATCGAGCTGACGATGAAAGGCACGGGCGCTTACGGAGCCACGCTCCGAGAGCTCATGGCCTATCCGAGTTCGACTGCAGTGGTGCCCGGACCGAGCTCGCTAAGCCACCTCGACCTCACTCACCTGAACGGCATCACCGTTGAGCCCAACGCGAACATGGCCTACTTCGGCGATGGACCCAGTCGCGTCGGTGGAGCGTGGCGCGGCAAGACAATCGGCGAGGGTGCCACGAGCGACGCCACGTTCACGGTGGACTTGGGTCAGCAATACCAAATCTCGCAGGTGAGTCTCACGTTCTGGTCGAGTTGGAATTGGCCGAGCGGCGGCAAGGTGGAAGTCGACGACGGTTCCGGTTCTTGGAGCACTGTCTACGACTCAACGCCGGGTACTGCATTCGGCCCGAGCGGTGGTGATGGCCCGATGGTGATCACCTTCAGTCCGCTCTGGGCGCGCTTCGTGCGATTGACCGAGTACTTGGGCACTGCGTCGAACACGACGATGGAAAATATCGAGATATTTTGATGGTGACCAAGGCGCAAAGGAACTGTTCCCATTCAGCTCGCGTCCCGCGACCGAGCATCACGCGCGCAATAGCTGAGACGCTCATGGCGAAACGAGATTGGAGCCCGATTCGGGTCAATCAGGTTCGACTAACTCCGTGGGCTTACATCCGGAAGTCTTCAGAGGCGGCGCTTCGAGTGAACGAAATGGACGACGACGCACGTGCGAAACGCGATACGAAGCGCATGTCACCGCAAGTTCTTGTTAACCAGCGGCCAACTTGGATTGACATATGCGACTGCGAAGGAGTAAGGAGCTGAGTATGGAGGCGCGTGCTGTCATTGCAGGCGAAGGGAGGTCGCGCCCGGCTCCGAGGATCGCAGTGGGTTGGATATTTCCGGCTTCTCCAGCGTGCGCTTCAGCCAGAAGCGATCTCGGTGCGCGAATTGTCGCGCTCGCTGCAGTGCTGCTCGTGATGTTTGCGTCGAGCGAATCACATGCGTTTCGCTCTGCGGCGGACGTGCCGGATTTCGCGACGAGCAACGCAGTCGCCTTCGCAAACCCCAGCGTCAACGTCGAGCTTTTCGAGCAAATTCCTTCGGATCTGGCGCCAGCGGCGGTCGATCTCGCGATCCGTCAAGCCGCGGAGACTTGGACCGCTGCCGGCTGCACGGGGCTTCAACTCTCCTACGCAGGGCGCACGAGCATTGCCGCCGCTGCCGGTGACGGGCGCAATACGATCCAGTGGGTGTCGGGCTGGAAAGAGCGGGGCTTCCCTCGGCAAGCCCCCGGCCTCACCGATGTTCAATATCTGAAGAACGCGAACGGCAACTGGATCATCGCCGAAGCGGACATCTACCTGAATCTCGACTTCGATTGGTCGACCGACGCGCCAACCGCGCAACGCAAGAGCGTACTCGCCGTGCTAACGCACGAGCTCGGTCACCTCATCGGACTGATGCACGTGTGCGAGCCGAACGGTTCGGATGGAGCGCCGGTCTGCGCGGACTCCGCCCAATTCAACGGCGAGGTGATGTATCCGATCTATTCGGCGAGCCAGACCGTCCTGACGGACGACGACTTGGCCGGCGTTTGTTTCTTGTATCCGGAACAGGTCGCAACTCCGGTCGTGCCCGCCGGCCCGTCCGAAGGCTGCAACGAACCTAGCTGTGTAGGCCGCGCGTGCTCAACAGATTCGGACTGCGGGCAGCGTGAGTTTTGCGACGGCAAGGTGTGCGCGCGCGGTGAAGCGGCGCTCGGTGACCCCTGTTCGTCCGCCGCTCAGTGTTCATATGGTGCGTGCTACCAGGGCGTTTGCTCCGTCCCGTGCTCGAGCACTGCGTTGTGTCCGGACGCTTCGATTTGCGACTCGAATGCCGGGGCGTGTGCCGATTCGCTCGCTCCCATGGGCGCGAGCTGCTCGTATGCCAATGATTGCCGCGGAGGCTACTGCCTCGCCCAAACCGGGCATGCGGCGGAATGCACGCGCGCTTGTGCCATCGGTGACAGTGCTTGTCCCGCAGGCTGGACCTGTAAGCGGGTCGAAGACACGCCCGTCTGCGCGCCGAGCGCTACCAGCGTCGCTGGTGGCTGCAGCATCGGGCCTACCTCCAGTTCTAGAAGCTGCGCGTTTCTTTTTGCGCTTTGCGCCGCATCGATCGTCTCACGGCGTATTCGCCGCCATTCCTCACGGACAAGACTATGAAACTCAGCAAGACAATCCGTCGTTTCGTTCCCGTAGTGCTCGCTTGTGCGACCTTCGCCTGCAGCGAGTCAAAAAACGTCTCGTACGATCTTTTGCCGGCAAAGCCGATCGAGAACGAGAACGCCGAGGCCGAACGGCTGCGTAAGATGCAGCTAATCACGGTCCTCGATGGAGACGGGAACAAGCATGAGCTCTCGAACTACGATTTTGACGTCCTCCTCAACGAAAAGTGCGGCGATACCGAAGCGTGTCTTCCCGAGGGCCAGGAGGACACATGTGTCACCGAGGCTTGCTGGGCCTCGCGTGAGCTATGCAGAGCCGAGACCGTTCGGGCGCTAGTTAAACCGCAAGGTAGCAAAGTCAAAATCGGCGAATATACCTTTCCGCTGCAGACCGAAGCTGCGAATCATGCATTGGCGACGCTTGGCGTCGAGTTCGCTAAAAGAGCGGGCACTTCTCTCTTTTTGACGTTAGAGACCGCTCTAGACCCGGAGTCGCAGCATTGTAACGAGGACGACTCTTTCAATGGAACAAGTGTGGCTAGGTACGGGACCGCGGCGCTTGCGCAGGCGTTCGAAGACTTCAAACAGCTCACCGACGCCGCCGTCAGCGCCGGGTTGAACGCCTCCGACGCGGATCTCAACTCGACCCCGTCCACCGCATTGGCGTCAAAGCGCGCTGTACGAGACTGGCGTTCCCGAGCAGCGCGCCAGCTCGGCGGGATCGGGGACTTCACCCTCCCGGGAGAAAATGGCGCGTTCTGTACCCGTCCGGCGGCCGGCCCCGACGTTCGCGCTGCCATCGCCATTTTTCGTGACGCCGCGCAGGCGCCGAACGATATTTTGTCGACAACCATCTCTACTTCGGACTTGCTCGACGCGAGCGGGAGCGTGGTGCCGAGCGGAAGCGTTCGACAGCGCTTGGCGCAGTTTCACAACAGCGCTGTTTTGGCGAGCGGCGGGATTGGCGCCGTCGAAGCGCAGTACAATTTGGACCTCTCGACCTTCGACGAAGCGCGTGCGGTTCTCAGTGAGGAGATTGTCGCCTTCGCGCGCTCCCGGGAAGCCGTGTTGCAACGGCGAACGCTGCCGGACAATACCACCGCTACCTACGATAGCTATGCCGGAACTGCGACCGCGCCGACGAGGTTGCCGTCAGCCTATTATGGAGCCTTGGCTCGTAACGGCTTTGGGAACGGGAGCGGGCCAAGCTCCTCTCCGGGGTATTCGGACTATGGGCGCAGCTTCGAAGGCTTCTTGTCTATCGCAGCGGACGTGCAGCAACGGACCAAGCCGCCCAGCTTCGATAGCATCGCGCTGGCCCCCATCAGCCTGATGCTTGCGCGTAGCGAGCTCGTCGCGCATGTCGAAGCTTATGAAGCGTCGGCTGAAGGGCATGCCTTCGACATCAACGTTTTTGGTTACGCGCCGGACGACGGCATCAAGCTCGCGTTCGGAGAAGACGACTTGCGCTGCGCCGTGCAGGGCACGATCGAAGGCGCAACTTGCTCGTTGGCGGCCCTCCAGCCCTTGTGGGAGCTTCCCTCCACCACCTACATTCCCGCTCCGTTCAGCAAGGCCGCATTCTACGCGTACCCAACCGTCTTTTCGGGGCCTACTGCCTTTAACGTCTACCTACTGAAGCCGAAGTTTGCACCGGATCCGAACAGCCCTCGGGCGATACTCTCGCCAGGTCAATACGAAGCCGTCGTTGGACTACCGCCATACGGGGAACGGACCGCGATGGTCATCAAGGGCAATGAAGATCGGATCGCCGCAATCCTCGAGCCGAGCCGAGAGTGGTGCGCGCGTCCGCAGGTCACCTGTGATGGTTCGCAGTTCGACGAGCGCATCGCGCTCGAAGACGAATTGACCGACGACAACAGCGGCATCGAGAACTCCTGGAAACACTATCTGGAGCTTGCGAAATCCGCGGCAGAGCAAGCCGATGCTTTGGGTAACGACTACATCAACGAGTCGCTAGCGAATGCCGAGAATCTCGAGCAGAACGAAAGGGCCAAGCAACAACAGCTTGAGCAAGCCGACAGTCAGCTGGAAAAACTGCAGCAATTGTGCGGCTTTACCGCTGACACTCACTCGTTGCTCAAGCTCCTGAGCGACGAGAACGGCAACCTCATCACCACGACCACCACCTGCGATCTCTCGCCCTCGGCGTGCGCGGCGGGTTACCAGTGCCAAGGCTACCAAGACGCGGACCGCCTCGGGACGTGCACTCTCGTCGACATCGTGGCTTACCTCAAGGCGCACGATACCGACCCGGACATCCGTCGCATCGCAGACTGCGTCGCCGGATCCAATCGAGTTCCGTACACGTCTCTCGGCGATCGCCCGCTGTGTCTCTGGCGCGATGCCACGAATCCGAATCTTGTTTGCAAAAATTCGGCAGGCAATGATGCCAAGGCCGGAACATGTCCGCAGATCTTGAGCTTCGGAAGCACCGTCTCCGGAAGCCCCGTAACCAGCGTCGATTGGGATAGCAATTGGCCGGCCCGCGTTGCGCGGGTCAAGGCGGCATGCGCCGCGCAGCTAGCCAGCGTGCGCCCGTCAGGCGCGGAAACGGTGGTCAGCAAACCGCTCGGCTACTTCAACGTCAGCCAGGACGCGACGAACAGCGGCGGCACTGACTTTTACGACAAGATTCGCTCGATGGATCCGGCGTCGTGGCCTACCATGCGTGACCAGGTAACCGCGGGCAACTATCTCGATCCGAACGCCCTGGTGGACACCATTCAGAGCCTGGACTGGGAGTCACGGTTCGACGGTTACGCAGCGATTAAGTTCCTCGGTACCGAGATCTACACCACCGGTGAGGGCACGACCGGACCAGCTCTACACGTGCTTTCTAACCCGACTCGTCCAGCTCCGTGGCCTTGTGGTACCGGCGATCAGACTCTGGGAACCGACCGCCCTTGGCGCGGCAATGCGAACCGTCCGGCGTCCTTCGATTGCACGAGTACGGACGGGCTAGCGGCCGCCAGGACTGAAATGTTCGCAACCGTGGCCGCGGCGAAGATGCTCGGCCCACTTCTGGACAAGCAGCTCTACGATCAAGACGTGGACGATCCCTTTATCCATTTTGGCTCGATTGAGCATGGCCAAGTTGGCTCGGTTACCACAAAAGAGAAATGCTTCTTATGGAACTGCGACAAGTATAGCCTGCCGAACTACAATTGCGGGTCCTTCAAAACAACCGGGGAGTCACGTATCTGCGACAGCGCCAAAACGCTGCTGCGGCCAGACGGGTCCGCAGTTCTGCGATCGTCGTGCGATACCGGGACAGCGTACACCACGGCGGCGGCAGGCTCGAACGAGTACGGCGATCAGTTCGCCAACCTCGGCTGCTTTCGCGAAAAACTACTGACCGCTTCGGATCATGGAACATTCGACACCGCGCTGCAAGGGCTAGCGGCTTCCTTCCCCGTTCCCGACGGCAAAGTGGCCGGCTGGGTGAGTCGGTATCTAGACGGCAAGGCAGCGCTGGGCGACAAGGTTGGCAGCTTGAGTTGGGATAAGAATAACGGCGCGCGCGTACCGGGCGCGCAGGACAAGACGCTGAACCTTACGGGGGCGGACTTGATGTCAGGGCTCGCGCTCATCGCGAGAGGCCTTAGCAAGAACGCTCCGGCGGTGACCTTGGATCATCCCCCCGTCGTGAGGACGGTCGACGATCTCCAAGCCGTCAGCCTATACGTGGATCGCGCAGCAATGGTGATTCGCAACGGCGTCAGCAGTCTAGCGTTCGCGAACCTTCCACTGAAGGTGGCCGACGCGCTGCGCAGTGAATCTGCAGCTGGCAGCTACCCGCAGTTGAGCGGTGATATGGCCAAACAGATCTCCGCGGCGCGCGGCGCTTTGCTGAGGATTCATCAAAACGGGCCGCTCATTGCAAACGAGGTCGCCCAGATCGCAGGCGACATCAAAGCGCTCAAGGTGCTGCTGAGAAAGAGCAAGATTCGCCAGGACATCTCCGGCCTGCAAATGGCATCCGAGATCAACAACCAGCTGACCGCCTGCGCACTATCTTTTACGCACGTCAGCATGGATCCGGTGGCTGGCGCCGGAGCTGCCTACGCTTCGGCAATCACCTGTGCGAACTCGATTGCACAGATCGGTTTTGCTTCGGATATCGCTACCTTGACCCAGCAAGATGCAGAGCTCGATGGCCAGTTAGCCATCGCTGATTTCGGGAGCAAGTTTTCTGCTCATTCTACTTCGATGCAAACCCTCGCGAGCCAGCTACGGCAGGGCTCGGAGGATTTGGATGCTGCGCTCGCCTCAATCGAGACTGACCGCAGTCTAGCGAAGTCCGCCCTGATCAGCGCGCTCGACGCAGGCTCGTTCCAAGCGCAGCACCAAGCGGAGGTCACGAACGTCATCGGAAACTTGGCGAGCGCCAAACAGCTGCGGTACACGGCCGCCTTGACGAATGCGAAGCGCCTTTCGTTCGTGGCGAAGCGCGCGATCGAACAACGTCTGGCCATACGGCTCTCCGACATCACGGAGGCCTATCCACTCGTGGAGGCACCCGCAACTTGGGAGTCCACCAACTGCGACATGACCGGGCTTGACTACACGAAGCTGACCACGAAGGACGCGAATGCTCCGGTGAGCTTTGCCAACGGCTTCATCGGAGACTACGTGCGGAAGTTGGAGAACTTCGTCGAGTCTTATCCTTTGAAGCAGAACTTTCACGAAGGCGCGGATACGGCCGTGATCTCGCTCAAGAACGACATCATGAACGTCCGCAAGCAGTGCGAGGTGGACTCCTCCAATCTACTGCAAAACGCCGGGCAGTTGGAATTGAGGCCGGCCTGGGTCACGCAGAACTGCCCTACACAATCGGTGGACGGCACACAGCAACCGCTCCCGGATTGTGTGGACGTGACTCGAATGGCCGATGGGCCGCTCTTCGTGGATGCTAGTGCCGCGAAGACGACTGGGTACTCGATCGCCTTCGGTGCATCCTCGGGCACCACTACGGCTGTTGCTCAAACCGTGACGTTGCCGGCCGGCCTCTATCGATTCTCTTGGTACACGTTGGACCCGGAGGTCGACGCGAATGGGGTTCCTTCGGCGAATGGTGGGTCCGGAGGATTCGTTTCCGTGGAACACCAAAGTTCGGGATTGATTCCCGCAACCGTCGCAGGCGGTTGGACCCGGGTCTACCTACAGTTCGATATCGACGCACCCCAGGATGTAACTGTTGGTTTCATGCATACGACAACGACACCCGTGACCGTTAGGGTGTCGGCGCCGATGCTCGAGCGACTCCAGCAGATCAATGTCGCGCAAGCGCTTGTGCCATTCGTAAACACGAACGCGAAGGGCAGAGAAGTCCGTTCCGAATGCGAAGATCAAGACGGGCGCGTCTTCCGCTCGAGCCGCTGGCGGAAGAGTTGCACGAAGCTGTGCGCAGACGGCTTTGCCGACAATTGCAGCGCCGGCAACTCGAAGGACTATTGCTACTGGGAGGCGGACTTCGGCTTCAGTCAGCGTGATATTCAGCTGGGTAAGGTGTTCAATTTCAGCGGCTTTGCGCGCGGTAACTTCAACTATCGAATCGACTCGATTGGCATCAACTTCGTGGGCACGGGCACGCGGGATTGCTCTCAGTCGGAATCGCCCCAGACCTGCTACGCGGCCGGATTCCTGCCTTACTCGCTGACGCACATGGGGCCATTCTTCGTCCGCAATTACAAAGGGGCGGATGTGCCGACCCTGCTGTTCGACGGAAGCATCGAGCACGCGCGCGGGTTGGCGTCGGAACGTTACGTGACGAATCCGATCTCGCAAAGCGACTCGGGGCTGATCGAGCAGTACATGCGTCACGAGTTTGCTGGGCGCCCACTCGACGGGAACTTCGTACTCCGGGTCTGGGACGAAGACGGAGTCGACTTCAACTCCATCGAGGACGTTCAGGTCGTCTTGAGATACCGCTATTGGACGAAGTTCGACTGATTGGTCGGCGCTAGACCTCGCCCCATCGGCCCGGATTGTCTCATTCGGCCAAAGGTACTTTCGGTCGGAGCAGAGAGAGGCGCGAATGACCAAAGAACGCCAACACTGGAGCAACTGGGGAAAGCTGCGCATTCTCGCGTTCACCCTTTCTCTATTGCTCCTACCGCTCGCTGGCTGCGACGCCCCGTCCGCTGGCGTCTCCCCCGGCGCGGGAGCAGCCGGCATCGGCGGCTCATCCGGTTCATCCGGTGGTTCAGCCGGAACTCCGCGCGGCACTACCATCTCGTTCCCGAGCACGACGAAAATCGTCGTCCAATTCCCGCATGGCGGAGCTGGAGGGACGAGCGGCGGTGGTGCGACGGGTTACGGGGGCGCCGGTGGCAATGGCGGCTCGCCGGTAGCACCGGCTGCACAATGCGTCCGCGATCAACCCAACGGCACGGACACAAGCACCTGCGGCGACGGCTTTCACTCCTCAACCGAAGCCTGTGACGACGGCAACACCCTCGCGGGTGACGGCTGCAGTCCAACCTGTGAAATCACTCCGCAGCTGGTGAGCCCGCGAGTCAAGGCGCTGGGCACGGTCACGCGAATCAACGCCGGTAGCGGTGACACTGTCGGAGAGTTCCGTGGGGACTCGTTCTTCGATGGTGGCTGGGATTCTTCGCGCGACAACGCTGTTTCGACGAATGGCATCGCGAATGCAGCGCCGGGGGAGGTGTATCAAACGGAGCGCTGGGGTGACTTTACGTACACG
>Ga0134124_10004219_pt1 | contig 11551 bp, 10 predicted proteins | sample KB304_FD_96880 | JGI IMG/M metagenome (GOLD analysis project Ga0134124, IMG submission 96880) | Terrestrial soil microbial communities without Nitrogen fertilizer from Kellogg Biological Station, Michigan, USA - KB3-0-4 | ecosystem: Environmental > Terrestrial > Soil > Unclassified ... | reverse complement strand
CGCGATCTGCTGGATGTTGAGCAGAGTCATCTTGCCTACCTTGCCCGCACTACTGATGTCTTTGCGCGTGTTTCTCCTGAAGAAAAATTACGAATTGTCGAAGCGCTCCAGCGAGCAGGTGAAATTGTCGCTGTCACAGGCGATGGCGTTAATGATGCGCCCGCTTTGAAAAAAGCAAATATCGGTATTGCTATGGGCCAGCGCGGAACCGAAGTGGCAAAAGAAGCCGCTGATGTGGTGCTGGCGGACGACAACTTCAAAACAATCCTCAGCGCCGTCGAGGGTGGCCGCACGATCTACGCGAACATTATCAAGTTTGTCCACATGATGTTTTCACACAACCTTGGTGAGGTGGTAATGATCTTCACAGCCATCGCTGCCGGTTGGTCACTGCCACTCTTACCACTACAAATCCTCTGGATGAATCTGGTGACAGATGTTTTTCCGGCGCTGGCGTTAGCAGTTGAGCCGGCATCTCCGGAAATAATGAATCAACCACCGCGCAGTTCGCGGTCGACGTTGCTCTCCAAACCTTTTCTGTTTTTGATTGCCTGGCAAGCGGCAATGCTGGGAGCACTCGGCCTCGGAGCTTATTTCTGGGCGCTCCAAAAGTATGGCCCAGGCTCACATTCGCGAACCGTGGCGCTGTTTGTTCTGGTCGGTGTACAACTTGGCCACACCTTCAATTGCCGCTCTCGTACCCGTTCTGCGGTTAATGGAGTATTCAGGAGCCCCTTCATTTGGATCGCCACGGCGATCGTCATTTCGCTGCAATTGCTGGCAGCTTACTGGTCCCCACTTGCTGGCTTGCTCGACACAGTCAAACCGTTGCCGCTGGATTGGGTTGTAATTATTAGCTCCTCACTCTCAACTATCGTCCTGGTCGAAATCGCAAAACTAACTTTTCGCTGGAGGCGTGGCCTCTAACCCGTCATCCTTTAGTGTCTCGTGCAAGAACTCTCATTCTCCCCAAGCTTCAGCTTGGGGTTTACAGTAGGGCCCAATTTTGAGGAACCGTTTTAACGGTTTATGAGTTTTGAGCGAATCAAAGTCGACACCGAAGTTTCATTGTTATTCGGGTTCATTCGCACGCACAGGTAAACCGTTGAAACGGTTCCTTGAGTTTGAGCGCACCACAACCCCAAGCTGAAGATTGGGGAGAATGAGAGGAGTTCACACACTCCTGACTACAAATCGATGACAACTCCAAGCTTTTGTAAGAGCCTCTTTAGTAGTGCCAGCGTGTTGTCACGCACGCCCGTCTGTAATAGCAGAACTGTTTACGGCAATCTGGTCTCCACCAGGTCCACAGGCTTCATCGCAGCCATTTGCTTGTAATTCTGCCACCGCTGATGAACTGCTTTCTGCGCTTGCCTGAGAAGAAACTTCGCTACTTCGGGATCACTCTGCTTCAACATTCGATACCGACCTTCGGTGTAGATGTAGTCTTCGAGAGGAATCTTGGGATCGTGTGAGTCGAGTTGAAATGGATTCTTGTTCTCTTCACTAAGACTCGGGTCATAGCGAAAGAGCGGCCAGTGCCCGGAATCCACTGCCAACTTCTGCTGAGTCATTCCCTTCGTCATGTCGATGCCATGAGCGATACATTGACCGTAGGCAATTATCAGTGACGGACCTTGATGGGCTTCGGCCTCTACGAAAGCTCGAACCGTCTGGGTGTCGTTCGCCCCCATTGCTATTTGTGCGACGTACACGTTGCCATATCGCATAGCGGTGAGACCCAGATCCTTCTTGGCAGTCGGCTTCCCTCCCGCTGCAAACTTTGCGACAGCGCCCAATGGCGTTGCCTTTGAAGCCTGACCGCCGGTGTTCGAATAGACCTCAGTATCCAACACGAGGATGTTTACGTTTTGTCCGCTTGCCAGGACATGATCGAGGCCGCCGTACCCAATGTCATAAGCCCAGCCATCGCCTCCTACAATCCATACGTTCTTCTTCACAAGGGCATCGGCAACACTCAATAGGTCGCGCGCTTCGACGTTATTGCATTCAGCGAGTTTTGCTTTTAGACCACAGACGAGCTCGCGTTCTTGGTTGATGCCTTCATCGGTAGACTGATCTGTGTCGAGCAAACGTGACGCAAGGTCATTTCCAATAACATCAGTAAGTCGAGTCACCAGGTCTCTTGCGTAAGCACTCTGATGATCCAAAGCCATGCGCATACCAAGTCCAAACTCCGCATTATCCTCAAATAACGAATTACTCCATGCAGGTCCCCGTCCCTCTCGATTCATCGTGTAGGGCGTTGTCGGCAGATTACCGCCGTAGATGCTTGAGCACCCGGTTGCGTTTGCAATAACGGCCCTGTCACCAAACAACTGAGTCATCAACTTGATGTAGGGTGTCTCACCACATCCAGCACAAGCACCTGAAAACTCAAACAACGGCTGAAGCAATTGGACGTTCTTCACTGAACCGAAGGTTAGGTGGCCGTTCTTTTGAATCTCGGGCAACGTTAGAAAGAAGTCCCAGTTCGCGCTTCCGCTCTCTCTCAATGGCGATTGTGGATGCATGTTGAGTGATTTACGCGATGGATCGGCTTTGTCTTTCGCAGGACATACTTCGACGCACAGCTGACATCCCGTGCAATCTTCGACAGCCACCTGGAGCGTATAGAGCTTGTCAGGAAGTTCGCGCCACTTAGCCGATATGCTTTTGAACCCCTCTGGAGCATTCGCTAAATCGGGTTGGTCGCAAACCTTTGCGCGGATCGCAGAATGTGGGCAAACAAGAACACACTTGCCACACTCGATGCACAAATCTTCTTCCCACACCGGAACTTCCAACGCGATGTTTCTCTTTTCAAACTGCGCCGTGCCGACCGGATACGTCCCATCAAGGGGGAACGCACTGACCGGTAGTTGATCGCCACGGCCGGCGATGATTTCGGCAGTTACTTGTCGCACAAATTGGGGAGCGTGCGCGGCAATCTTAGTCATTGACTCGACTTCAGCTGTCGCCCCAGCCGGCACAGGAATCTGATGTAGATATTTGATCGCCGTATCAACGGCCGCGAAGTTCTGACGAACGACTGGCTCGCCGCGCTTTCCGTAAGTCTTGCGAATCGACTGCTTGATCTTCTCAATGGCTTCGGCTTGAGGAAGCACGCCACTGATCGCGAAGAAACATGTCTGCATGATCGTGTTGATTCGATTGCCGAGCTGCGTTTCCTTCGCGACCGCGCTCGCATCGATGGAATAAAGCTTGATGTGCTTCTCGATTATTGTTTGCTGTACGTTTTGCGGTAAGTGTTGCCAGACTTCACTAGCATCGTAGGGACTGTTAAGCAATAAAGTCGCGCCATCGACCGCCGGATCGAGTACCGGATAACGTTCGAGGAAATTGAATTGATGGACCGCGATGAAGTTTGCCCTTTGAATCAGATAGGTGCTCTTAATCGGCTGAGCCCCAAAACGCAGGTGCGAAACCGTCATAGCGCCGGATTTCTTTGAATCATAAACAAAGTATCCCTGGGCATAATTCGGTGTCTCCTCGCCAATGATCTTGACTGAGTTCTTGTTTGCACTGACTGTTCCATCAGCACCGAGGCCCCAAAACATCGCTCGAACTTGATCTTGTGCTTCGGTATCAAACGTCGCGTCATACGGCAGTGAGGTGAAAGTCACATCGTCGACAATTCCCACACTGAAATGGTTCTTCGGCTCTTCCTGCTTTAGTTCATCAAACACTGCTTTGACCATTGCCGGTGTAAATTCTTTAGACGCCAAACCATACCGTCCCCCGACAATGCGTGGCCGGAACCCGGCGTCAACCACTTCAGCAAACGCGGTAACAACGTCTTGATATAGTGGTTCACCTGCACTACCCGGCTCTTTCGTTCGATCGAGAACGGCGATCGACTTTGCCGTACACGGCAATGCCTCCACAAAACGGTCAACCGGAAAAGGACGATAGAGCCGAACCTTGAGCAAACCGACCTTCTCACCGTTCGCTCTCAATGTCGTAATGGTTTCCTCTACGGTTTCACATCCGGAGCCCATCATGATGATTACTCTTTCGGCGTCCGGGTCTCCAACATACTCAAACAGTTTGTAGTTTCGACCAGTGAGCAAACCGAATCGGTTCATCTCCTCTTGGACAATCCCAGGTGTGTCGAGATAAAGCGAGTTAGCTCGCTCGCGTGATTGAAAGAAAACATCCGGGTTCTGGGCAGTCCCACGCATTACTGGCCTGTCAGGGGTCAAGGCACGTCCACGATGTGAATGCACCAGTTGCTCGTCGATCATTCCTCGTATGGTCTCGTCCGACAGCCTTTCAATCTTCATTACCTCGTGTGAAGTGCGAAAGCCATCAAAAATATGAAGAAAGGGTACTCGCGACCGCAAAGTTGCTGCTTGAGAAATCAAAGCAAAATCCATTACCTCTTGAACGGAGTTGGCAAACAGCATCGCCCATCCAGTCGAGCGAGTAGCCATTACATCGCTGTGGTCACCAAAGATGGAGAGCGCATGTGTTGCTACTGAACGCGCGGCTATATGAAACACCGTACTGGTTTGCTCGCCAGCGATCTTGAACATGTTTGGGATCATCAACAGAAGACCCTGACTCGACGTAAAGGTTGTAGTGAGTGCACCAGTCTGCAATGTGCCGTGAACAGCACCAGCTGCCCCGCCCTCTGACTGCATCTCGCGAACAAGCGGGGTCATACCCCAGATGTTTTTCTGATTCACCGCCGCCCAGGCATCGGCCGATTCACCCATCGAGGAAGATGGAGTGATCGGATAGATTGCAATCACTTCATTAGTCTTGTAAGCGACATAAGCGGCTGCTTCATTGCCATCGATCGTAACCATCTGATTTTTCATAATAGATCCGGGCCTCCACAAGTGTTCGATTCGAGAGCTAAACGCTTCTAATAGAATCGGCCGCGGACCACTTCCGGTCTCCCGCGGCCGATTCGACACCGTACCAGCAACAAATAAGACAAACCGCGCCTTAGCCGATCTTTACGTCAATCTGTTTCGCTACAGCTTCCTCGCGTTTGGCCAGCGTCACTGTCAGCACGCCATTTTTGAATTCGGCGCTGATCTTCGTGGCATCGACGGACATCGGAACAGTGAAGCTCCGCATGAAGTCGCCATAGTGTCGCTCAACGCGATGATAGTTCTCGCGATTGGTCTCCTCTTCGAACTTGCGCTCACCGCGAACGGTGAGCACATGGTTCTCGATGGTGATCTTGACGTTCTCCTTCTTTATTTCCGGCAGTTCAAACTTGAGCAGGATTTCACTGTCGGTCTCGAAAATGTCGCAGGCCGGTGTCCACGGTCTGATTGGCCAGTAGTTCTCGTCCATCGGAAGTTTCGGACGTAATACACTGAGTGGTTCATCCATCATTTGGTTGGTGTCCGAAAGAAATCCAAATGAATCCATGATGAAGTTTTTTGACGGCATTAGTAGATTTCTCGGAATCATGGCTTCTCCTTTCTTCCAATTGGCCCGTTGTTCAAAGAGTTGAGTGCTCAGTGACCCTTCGCAGTTTCGATCTCGTCGATTCTTGCTCGCAGCCACTGCTTCACAAGACGCTCAACCTTTGACTCATTACCTTCTGCTTCCAGGTCTTCAACGGTGTCGCCCGCAGCGTCCAGGGCGATGTGATGACACGGCACCATCTCACAACGATGTTCGGGCGTAACAAAATCGATGAGTTCACACTCGCTGCACGGATGAGCTCGATACGGATAACCGTAATTAAGGCAGCTGAGTGAATCTTGAAAAATGGATTTAGAGAGGTGTGGTGTTCGAACTGAGTGCCCGTATCCGCCGCTCTCAATAAAGCTCAGTTCCTCTTGGAGAAGAGTTAGAAGGTTTCGTTCATCTTTGGTCATGGCTAATACCTCCAGCAAAGTGACCTTGATCCGCTGAACCCTTCGTTGGTTCGTTCATGATGATATTGAGCAACGCTCATGCCGGGGCGAGAATGCGCTGTCTTTCGCTTTTTTAAGATCTCAGTGATGATTCTTGATGCGAGAATTGGCCCAAACTTAGCGGGCTTTTCCGCATCGGTAGGGAGGACATCGGAGGTGGTACCGTCGTTTGAGTGTGAGACTACAAGGGTTAGCCCTGAGGCAATGAGTCGTGCCTCGAGAACAACCGTCGGCACATCTGTTGCAGCGTATACCGATTGGTAGCCTTGGGGCGAGAGCCCCTGGTGTAGACATCTGAGAGGAGACGTCATGAAGAGACTTTTATTTCTTGTTGGCCTGCTTTGCGCCTTAATCCTTAGCAGCAGCTCCACACCTTCTATTACGAGCGCAGCGGAAGGTACGAAGAAGGTGCGAGCAGAAGTCCGATTCGACCAGCCAGTCAACCTCATGGGAGAAACGCTGATGGGCAATTACCTTTTCGTCCATGATGACATGGCAATGGCGCGCGGAGATGCGTGCACGTACGTTTACAAAGGCAACGCCGAAGTACGAGAAAACCTTGTCATTTCTTTTCATTGCAAACCACAAGAACGAAACAAGGCTAGCCACTTTACCGTGAGAAGCAGGAAAACCGCCTCGGGGCTAGAAGAGCTAACAGAGTTCCAGTTTTCCGGCAGCACTGAATCGCATTTAGTTCCGGTCCGAGTGGATTGAAGAATTGTACGTGGTTGGTTGAGCGGTAATTCGGAAATAAGAGGCGAGAGTTGTTTGGAGTTCGTTCGAACTCAGACTCTCGCCTCTTCACTTTTTCGTTAAGCATCAGACTGACTGGTTGTTGTGGACTCGAAGGCCTGCACTATTCCCACCATAACGCCTACTCGAAAGGAAAGAAGCCCGACCCATTCCCTTCGAGGAACTTCCTACCTACTGCGTAAACTTCCAGATCCTTTGGGGAATTTCCCATGTCTCAGCTCGATATTCCAGCCGTTGAGAGCCGGTTCTCCCAACAGATCTTCACAATGCCAAATCATTCAGCAAGGCACGATCATTGCCGTCTCTACGGTTGAACGGTTCGTTAAGACTTCTAAGCGAAAGAGATAAACCCATGACTACATTGCAACCCAGTTTTAATCCAAACACGCAGCCGGCTAACGGTCCAACTTCGTTCATGACCGAGCGAAATGAACATGAGGTCCGCTGTGGCATGTGCGCAAGAGAAGTGTATGTGGATGACGAAACCTATCGCTTCGGAAGCGATGCCATGAATTCCGGCTTAGACAATCCGTTTCGTTGTGAGGTGTGCATTGATGAGTACGACGATCTCAACTACGAAGTTGAATCACTCTGTTCACTTTCGCAAACGTCTCGGGATCAGTAGTCCACAATAACAGGGAGGATGGGAGGTTGATACGATGGCAAATGACGATCGCGATATTCTCGAAGTGCTCAAAGATGAACTCGTGTTCATTGAGAAGGGCGGATACGTTCGTTCGGTCCACACTCCATGGAAGCTGAATTCAACCTTTCAGGAATCCGCGACCTGTCTCAATTACGGCTACCCTTACCGCGCTCATCCTTGCAGTGAGTGTCACCTACTCGATTTTGTTGCGCCCGAGCATCGCTCTGAGATGGTGCCGTGTCATCACATAACCCTGGACGCTGCGGGCGACACCGTTAAAGACCTTGAAGCTGACGATAACGAGTCAAGGTTAGCGCGCAAAGTTAGTGACTGGCTCCGGACCAAGATTAAGGAGTTAGAAGAAGAGCGCACGACACAAGCCCTGGCCGGATGTCCCTGAAAAGAGGTTCAAATGAACAGCTCGGGCTATCTCATAGTCATGGCGTTAGTGGTTACATCTCTCTATTTCGGTATCCGATCGCTTGCTCGTGTCTACTCTCACTACAGGGGCACCAGGCTGGTTACATGCCCCGAAACAGGAAGGCCCACAATCGTTGAAGTTGATGCGCTACACGCATCATTGACATCAACCGTGGGCCTTCCTGACATTCGTCTTAAAGAATGCACGCGCTGGCCATTGAACAAACAGTGTGGACAGGAATGCCTGGCAACCATGGATGTAGCGCCCGAACAATGTCTCGTTAGTGGCGTGCTAATGCGATGGTATCGCGGAAGAAAATGCTGCTACTGTGACAAAGAGATGGAGGAGCTTCATTGGGAGGAACTTCGTTGCCTAGGCCATAAGCCAGCGCTGTTAAGTCCCGACGGATTGCTGGTGCAATGGAGTGAAGTTCCAATGGAGAACCTCTCGACGATACTGAATACGCACCTACCGGTTTGTTGGGACTGTTATATAGTGCAGTCGTTCCGACGCGAGCATCCTGAACTGATCGTCTTGCGACCAAGGTTAAAGGATTTTACCGAAGGCGTCGCAACTCATTGACGTCATCCTTTGAATTTACTGCTCAGGTCGGGCAGTCCCCCGGTGCAGTAGCCCGGTGCAGTAGCCCGACTGTCAAGGAGGGCTCAAGCACACCATTGAGGATCGCGATGCCCTCCTTGACAGTCGGGCCACTGCACCGGCTACGAGCAATTTAGTATGGAAGTGCTTCACCTTCGACAACAAAGAACCCCGTCTCACCGCCACCCGATGTAACGTTTACCACCGGTGAACCTGACAATCGCACCATCACTCCTCCGACGCAACCACTGAAGAGAAATGGATTTGTATCAACGTACATTGGCTGCAGGGTCCAACCGAATTCGTTGAAGATAGGAAAGGACTCTGTTCGCAGGTTCACCTTCTCCTGTACAACATAGTCGCCCTCCAGGGCTCCCGATATAGCTACGTCCCACTCAGCTGCGGATGCGCGTTCGCCAAACACGACGCCACGACCGCCATAGTCGTCATTGGGTTTCACCACGAATTGCGACCGTTGTTTCCGCACATACTCAACTAGATCTACCTCGCGTCCCCGGTACTGCGTTTTTCTCTGAGACACACCTCTTGTCCAGGGCACCGTGCGCCGAATTACATCCCTCTCACGCGGGGTGAACCAGCCTGCGTTTGACTCATCCGTCAACAGCTCAAAACACGCTTTCTTGTGTACTAGCTTGCAACGAAAGGAATTCACCAAACAAACGTCGCCGGCAAGATAAGCGCTTATGAGCGGATGTGAATCAGCGCAACGATCAAGCAGTTCGTTGATAATTACGCGCTTGTAAACCAGATCAATTGGGAATGCGCCACAGCGCAACCTTCCCTGTTCGTATTCCAGTTGTTCAGGTGAACAGATGAGGGTCGATATTCCTCTGCTGACGAAGAAGTCTCGCAAAAGGACGAATTCATCTGCGGTTGGTAAGTCAGTCCAGTCGAGTATTGCAATGTTTGGTAAGTCGGATCCGCCCCACTCTCGGAATGTATTGAGAAGAGATTCCAGGAGTCGCTCAGCTGGCCCGAACTGGGTGAGCGAATAACGCGTAGCGATGTCGCGCATCGCACCAACTTCCATGAGGATCTTGTTTAGACCAGCCTGGTCCGTGAGACTCGAAGGGTTTTCGGCATTGTACTCGACAAACTTTACCTCGCGATCTTGAACAAAGGCATCGAGCCGCGTTGTCACCGCCAATGTGGAATAACCGGGTTCGGCCAATGCTAGTTTGATTTCGCGGTCAGTAAGTCGGAGTGTTTGCAGTCGTGCCGGTTCGCTTAATAGTGCTGAAGCGACTTTTTCGAAGGCGCCAGCGAGAATTTCAGATGCCTGCACCAGGACGTCGTACTGGGTGCGAGTGAGCAGGTGGGGTCGGAGCGCAACCCCGATTTCGCGTTCACCGTAGAGCAAGCGGTCGGTGTGCATCATGTTTTTGAGGTGTGCGCAGAATTCCGGCGTCAGACTTTCATCAAGAGCGAGTGTCTTGTGATATTGGTCAATCAGCCTTTCGCGCATGGTGTGATACCCCATGCGAATCAAAACCTGTGCTGAGTCTGTTGGCACTTCGAGACCACACGTCGTAAGGGAACGTAGCGTGGGTTCCACATCTTGTTTGTCACATGATGCTCTAATTCCTCGAAGCAGGTCGGACGTGCAACACCAACTCGCTGTGCCTCAACTCCAACTGCCAAAGCTACTTTGCGAGAGATCTCACGGACGCATTCGAGCGGAGGATAGAGCGGCGCGTCAGGATCATTCATGGCAGGCGAACATTCGCTCAGGACTCGCGCAGCTACAACGAACATTCCATCTGTAACTCGCTGAGCGCCTGAAGCAATAACTCCCAATCCCAATCCTGGAAATATGAACGCGTTGTTGCACTGGCCGATCCTAATTGACCGTCCCGCTCGATTAACCGGTGGGAACGGGCTTCCCGTTGCGACGAGCGCGCGCCCGTCAGTCCATTCAAGAAGATCGGCCGGTGTCGCTTCACTTTTAGAGGTTGGATTTGAGATCGGAAAGACGACTGGGCGCTCAACATGCGCAGCCATTTCGCGGATCATGTCCTCACTAAAAGCCCCGGTTCCGCCGAAGTTCCAATCAGAACAGTCGGATGTACATTCTTCACCACCTCAGACAAAGTGAGGTTGGACGGATCTGACAACTGCCACTTGGCGATTCGTTCAATTGGCTGGGCATATTTTCGCTTGGAAGCTTCCAATTGATAACGCTCTTTGTGAACCAGACCCTTGCTATCGACCAACCAGAGCGACTGTTTCGCTTGATCCTCTGAATATCCGGCGTGAAGCATCGTTGCCATGATCTGATCGCAAATGCCTATCGCCGATGAGCCGGCGCCAAGAATCACTATTCGCTGTTTGCCGAGCGTTGTCCGCGTAAGCTTCATTGCGGCCAACAAACCCGCCACAGTTACCGCGCCTGTTCCCTGAATATCGTCGTTGAAAGTGCATAAGCGATCGCGGTAACGCTTGAGAAGTGGTGCGGCATTCTGCTTGGCAAAGTCTTCCCACTGAAGCAGGACTCGAGGGAATTTTTGCCGAATAGCATCGACAAACAAATCGATGAACTCGTTGTACTCCTGGCCACGGACACGTTCGTGTCGCCAGCCTAAATACAATGGATCGTCAAGGAGGTCTCGATTGTCGGTTCCGACGTCGAGCAGTATGGGCAGGGTCGTCGATGGATGTATCCCGGCACACAAAGTGTAAAGGGAAAGTTTTCCAACCGGGATGCCCATCCCTCCTACGCCGAGATCTCCCAATCCGAGAATGCGCTCACCGTCAGTGACCACAATGACCTCAACTCTTTCCGCGGGAGCATTGGCAAGCAGCGAAGGGATCTCGTTACGGTCAGGATATGAAATGTAGAGACCTCGGGGCCTGCGAAATACATGGCTGTACTGCCGGCAGCCCTCGCCTACAGTCGGGGTGTAGACGATCGGCATCATTTCAGTGATGTGTTCCTCCAAGAGACGATAAAAGAGGGTCTCGTTACGGTCCTGCAACGCAGTAAGGAACACATAGCGCCCGAGGTCACTTTGCTTTCGCTGATAGTTCTCGTAGGTACGAGTCAATTGCTCCTCAATCGTGGAGAAATGCGCCGGAAGTAACCCAATGAGGCCCAACTCCCGGCGTTCATCTATCGAAAAAGCGCTTCCTTTGTTCGAAAGCGGGTTATCAAGAAGCAGTTGACCACTCAACGACGTTGCGATCCCAACTTCGGTATCTCTTGCT
>Ga0134124_10004218_pt1 | contig 11552 bp, 8 predicted proteins | sample KB304_FD_96880 | JGI IMG/M metagenome (GOLD analysis project Ga0134124, IMG submission 96880) | Terrestrial soil microbial communities without Nitrogen fertilizer from Kellogg Biological Station, Michigan, USA - KB3-0-4 | ecosystem: Environmental > Terrestrial > Soil > Unclassified ... | reverse complement strand
TTTCGGCGGCCGTTGATATGGCTCTCAATGCGGACTATGACCTCCCATACCTGATGCCGCCCAAGGATCTCGATGACATCACAGACCGGTCGATCATGCTGATCACCGGGGCGCCTTTGCCGGCAGGGTATGCAAACAGGGAGGTGCAAGATGCCACTGATTAACAGCATCGAAGTCGCCAACTTCATGAACCGTGAAAGAAGGACACCATTTGAGCCGACCTGGCCGCATGCGGTGTTTCCTTTGCTTGGCATGAACTCTATCATCAATGTCCCCAACGGCCGGGGCAAGACGACCATCGTGAAACTGATACTGTTCATCCTTGCCGGCAGCAGGAAGGAAATCAACAAAATCAGGCAGGACCACTTTGCGCCGAAAACCAGCGGCAGTTACACCCATGTGCGACTGCAGGTAATCCTGGACACCGAGGAAGGGTCGGGTTTTGACCTGTTGAGCGGCACCCCGCTTGGCCAGCAGATGGTTTTCGGCATCTATGGCCGCCTTGGAGAGAACGAAGAGTTCAAGCTGTACTCATATCATGGCACCTTGGAGGATTGCCCTGTCCACCGTAAAGACACCGGCTTCTCGAACCGAATCAATCTGGTTCCGGACAAGGAGTTCGAGGAAACGCTCGGCAAGATGCCATATAAATTCCCATCAAGTGCCAAGGAGAGTTCCGCAAAGAGTTGGAGAGAGGAAGTGGAGCGATGGTTCGACATCGCCAGCATAGAGCAGCAGGTCGCCTACCAGAACAAGGCGGGAGGTGAGGGGAAGTCCAGTTACTTCGATGTGGGGGGCAAGGAAAGCGAATTTGCCAGCAACGTCTTCTACGAGCGCTTGGCGCCGGAACTTCTTCATGATGTCATGGGCGGCAAGGGAGAAGAAGGCGAGAAGAACATCGAGGACACCATCCACGAAAAGACCCGCCAGGTGATCCACGCGAGACTCCGGAACGCCGACACCGCGAAGTCCCTTGAACAGACCAGACGAGTACTACGCGAGATAACCCAGATATGCGAGATGGCCGACAAGATGTCACTGGCGGCAGAGCTGCTTAAAACTAACGAAACCGCTTTTGCCGTGGAGATGGGTGCGTTGGAGGACGCCATCATCACCAGGCCCTTCCCAGGCATTCCCCCACAACCGCCTGCAGAACTCAAGGACGTGGCTCAGTATATCGTGCTATGCGAAGGCAAGCCGTACATCACCGATCGGGGAGTTGGCTCATTCAGCGGGGAAGAACCTAAGAGAATAAACGAGCGGGCCGACAGGAAGATGATTGCACCCACAGAGGTACAAAACTCACAACTTGTTGAAATCACTTGCGACCAAATGAAATCAGTACGAGATGAAAAGGGCAGAGCAACAAGGTACTACGGTATTGGTTCTGCTACTGACATCATAATCAATACTGAAAAGCTCCTTCCGGAGTGGAACCGGGATAGCGCCATTGCGATGTTACGGAAGGTTTTTGAGTGGGCAGAGCAGCATGCCGACACCAATCCTGCCCGTGAAGCTATGAAAGAGCATAATGCGTCCTATGAGGCCAAAAAAGCCGAGCGGGACTCTGTCAATGACGAACTGGAAAAGACCGGCAACGAGAAGATGAGCTTATTGAAGGAGCAAACCGAACTCGCCGGCCATGGCGCAGAGTATCAGCGCATGCAGGAAAGCAGGTTGTTTTCATCAACAGAACTTGAAGCCCCGGCAGAGACCGGGCGCGATGCCAAAGAAAAGGAGCAGGCGGCAAAAGACAAGCTTGCCGACCATAACCTGCGGGTCACAAAGCTCGAAAATGTCCATGGTCACTGGAAACAGTTTGTAGCAGAACATGGGCCGTCAGCATCACCCGAAAGCATCCTAAAAGCCATCATAAGTGAGGAGACAGACGCAAAAGATGCATGCGAACGACTGAGGGCCGAGCGTGATGAGATAAATAAGGTAGGAAAGTCGCTCAAAGCAGCGACAATTGCGTTGCGAGAGAAACAAAATGAGTTAAGGTCACGTCTCACAAGAGCGGAAAGCGCCATTGCCAAAGCGGCCGATTATGAAACCTGGTTCAAGGGGGAAGCCCCTGACGGCCTGGAAGCCCAGGTCCGTACCGAATACAGGAAGACCGATGAAGAGCGCCACCGCCTTGAAAAAGAACTTTCTGGCCTTGATGAAAAACTGGCGGACATTGCGGAATTCGGAAGGCGCTTCGGACCTGACACCAATCCAGTCCTATGGCTCAAGAATCGTGATGTCCTCTGTGAAAAGTTGCGTGAGGCCAAGGGTGAGGCCTCCCGGAACCAGAAGATGAGAAGCGCCGAGCTGAAGTCTCTTGAAGAGTTCTCCGTCGCGCCTGGCCAGTTCGCCTGCGATGTGCAGGAGAACGTGATGACCGAATTCGTGCCCCTCCATGCCGCTATCGAGGCAATGGGGTTTGTCGAGGCAAGGAAACGGACGTTGTTGACGCTGTTTTCGGCACTCCTTTTCGCACCGGTCCTTCCGGATGCCGCATCAGCTGAAACTGCTGCCCGCAATCTTGCGGAGAAGCGCTTTGAATTCCCCGTTTTCGTGGCGACCGATCTGGAGAAGTTTTGTCGGAGCGAAGACCTCACTTTGTCAAATGACTCGGTACGTTCCTTGTTCATCGGGGTGAAGACGCAAAACGTCGACTGTCTCCTGGATCCGGAACTCCTTGAGCGGAGAAAAAACGAAATCAGGGAAATAATTGCCAAGTCGATTAAGAAACAGGACCTTCTCGATAAAGCAATAATAAGGACCTCTCGCGAGGCCGCAACGGTGAAACTGGCGGTCAGGGTGTGTCATGCAATAGAAACAGGTGCTGTTGAGTCTGCCGAGCGAATAAGGAGCATTCTTGTCCCGCTCAAAGAGTCCTTGGCTAAGTTTGCCGCTCGGGCTTCTGATAAGGCGATTGATTCCATCAGAGCAATGCTCGAATACAACCAGGCATTGAAGGGGATAACACTTGATGCGCTGAAACAGGAACTGGCATTGGCGGGAGAACAATTTAGTCAGGCGGAAACGGACGAGACTGCAAACGAAGATGCAGTAAAGGAAAAGAATATTGCGCTTGATTCCGCAAATGAGCTGGTTACAGCCGCCGGCATAAAGAGAAGCCAGCAAGAACCGGTATTGAAGAACATCTCTGTCTTCATTGCCGATACCGAACATGGGCCGAAATTCATGGATAACGCTCGGATTCTTGCCGCAGCACTGCTACAAGAGCTTACGGACGCATCCAAGAAGGCTGACTTCCGTTTTGATGACGCTCAACGATTCGTTGATTCAGGTGCTGACCGTCAGAATGCTATAACGACTCGCCTCCAGGAGATAGAGGCGCGCCGGCCGTACTTGAATGAGCGTAAACAGAAACTTGTCCCGGAAGTCAACAATATGATGGAAATTGGTTTGGCGCTTACCGGCGACATTACAAAAGTTGACGGAGTCGCACGGAAGATGATCCGGCTTTATCGGCGACACAGGGGCCCAGACCTGCCGACCGTGGATATAACCAGCCACAACCTCTATAAAGAGGGTCGTTTCATACGGAACTGCACCAGTGATAGGGAGCGCATTGCCAGGATCATCGGACTTGAAGACGACATTGAGTCGATCAAGGACAGCATTGAGGAACTGTCTTCTCAACTGAATGAATCGAGGTTGGAACACAACCGGTCACAGTCGGGGTTCCACAGACAGATTGAGAACACGGTCAATGACGAAACCCTCAATCTCGAAGAACATGTGGTAATCGTACTCCAACAGGCAAAGAGCGACCCTTCAAGAATCAGGGGGGTGTTGAATGCTGCCAAGGTCAACTACGAAAAGGACCTGGCGGCAAACGAGGTTGCTAAAAAAGAGCTGGATACGGAATGGGCGACCATCTCCAACTGGTTGAGCGAGTTCACCCGGCGCCTGCCCGGTAACCTGGATCTGATGAAGCACCGGTTTGCTCCCAAGAAGGACCAGAACCAGAGCTTTGTCAGTGCGGGATTCTTGATCAACGCCCAGGTTATCAGCCATGATGATATTGAAGACGTGTTGAGAGACATCGTGCGGGATATTGAGGACTTCGAGGAGAGCCAGTACCTCAAGAACCACAGTGAGGTGAGAAGGGACACTCAAACCAGCTTCCGCAACCAGATCCGCAACAAGTTCTACCGGAGGGTCATCCTCAATCCGAGCATCAAGGTTTTCATCCCCTCGATCAGCAGGGTAAAACCTCTCGTCCTCGACAAAGGTATCGCCAGTTCCGGGCAAAGTGTTGCCATCTCGCTTCTGTGGATCGTGAAAATGTCTGATTATGTGAGCGAGCGGGAGAGAGCTACCAAGACCGTATCAATGAGCGCCCTGGCCAAGAAGAAGATGCTGGCTATCAAGTCGCAGTTTGTCTTCATAGACGGAGCGTTTTCCCACCTGTCTGACCGGGCGCTGATAGACGACGTTCTGGGTGAGATAGAGAACACCCGTGGGAGGTTCCAGCTCATCGTCACCGGGCATGACCGGGAATACAAACCAAACTGGAAGCTCTTCCCGACAATGCTTAACGGCCGTGAGGTTGGAGACCGGTTCATGTTTATCGAGAAGGGTGAGCCGGTAGAACCCGGCAGGGTAGGAAGTAACTACGGCGCGATGTCAATGCTGCGGACTCATGTAGTCAAGGAAGAGGTGGGAGATGGACCGGCAGCATATTGAAGAACTCGTGATGGCCGCCTATTGGAAGTTGCGTGGCAATAAAACCTTCATACAGGGCGCCGGCCTGATTGAACGACTTGCCAAAGAGGCAAAATTGGATGCCCTTGCAGTGCAGGGTGCGTTGAGTGGCTTGGAGAGGAGCGGGATTCTAGCAGGGATCTGCAATGGAATCCCAATGGGCAAGGTGACTGCGCTTGTCGAAAAACCAACGGAAGCGCCACACCCTTCTTATTTACTCTGGAAAGATTCTCTGGCAGGCTCTGGTTTAACTGAAGAGGAACAAAAAACTCTGTTGCCGCTGCATGAGATCGTCAGTGATATGGAACAGAGCGACCACACGCTCCTCATACAGGGCCTGGCGAAACTCCGTGCTGATCAGGAGGTCATTCACGGGCGCCCTTCGTTTATGGTCAGTGCAGAATATCTTCTGGGCTCCTCCAAAATCCTTGATGCCTTACAGTCAAAAGTTCTCCGCCAGTTCGGCATTGACAAAGCTCGTTTCACCGGTGCTCCCCCGGTGCTTCTCGTAGCAGGCCCCTCAAACCCCGTAAATGTTGTCCTGGTTGAAAACCCTCATGCATTCTGGAACGCAATTAGGTCGAATGCCATCACATCTACGGTTTTCATTGTGACCTTTGGTTATGGCCTATCCAGACACGGGGAGGACTACGGCAACCAGCTTGCGACACTACTTGAGGACTTAGCAACTCCATTGCTTAGTGCCACCTGTGCCGGCTCCCCTCCACCAATATCTGATTTACTCAGGCACAAAAACATATCCTTCTGGGGAGATCTCGATATAGAGGGATTGCGCATCTTTAAGCGTCTTCTGAAAGTTATCCCACAACTTACGTTGAGTGCATTGTATAAGCCCATGTTGTCTGCGGCTCGTGATCCTTCTAGATCACATGGTTATATACAATCTGCGGCAAAGCATAAACAGGTATGTGAAAAACAAAATGAACAGTGGCATGATGAAGATGTCATGAAGTTACTTTCCGCTTGTGCCGACCGGGCAGTTGACCAAGAGGCAGTAACGAGTGAAGAGATAGTCATGTATGGCCAAGAGCGTTTGTCGCAATATCTTGATCAAGAGTAGACATGCCCGCCAATATCCTCAACCTTGCCTACACCGTCACGTATCGGAGGTCGGACATGAATAAATCAGAAATAAGAGGTGGCCGTTGTCCGCAATCAGGGAGGGTACAACCAGCTTGACTTTTTGAAGTGGGGGCTTATCCCTGATTGGTCCAAGGACCAGGATTTCGACCGCCACCTGATAATTGCCAGTTCCGAAACCGTGGCCGAGAAACCCGCTTTCCGCAGCGCCATCAAGTATCGCCGCTGCATCATCCCCGCCTCCGGCTTTTACGAATGGTCGCACACCGGCAGCAAGAAGCAGTCTTGCTACATCCAGATGGTTGACCATTCGCCAATGTGCCTGGCCGGTTTGTGGGAATCGTGGCAGGCACCGGATGGCAGCGAACTAGAAACCTTTGCAATCCTGACCACTGCAGCCATGGCCGCGCATGCCGGTGATCCTCCATCCTGAAGCATTAAGCCTCTGGCTGAGCCACAACATGCACGATCCTGAACAACTGAAACAACTCTACCAGCAATTTCCATCCGAACAGTTGCAAACCTTCATCAGTGGCAATGAAAGTCGAAACAAAAGGTAACAAACTCTGCATTGAAATTGACCTTGGAAACCGATCTCATCGGCATCGGTCAAGACCATAAAGTTCTGTTCTGTTTGACATCTAGTAAATAAATGATAAAACTTGTGATGCGTGGCTAAAAAAGGTTTTCAGACATTTTTTTAAAGTCACTATTGAGCTTTCGGCATATGTTTTGCTGCTATTTTCGATGGCAGTGTAACAAGGCTGATAAATCTTGCTGAAATTTGACTATCAGTCTCATTCATTTAAGGTTATCATATGGAAGCAGTGCAAAAAGAAATTTCATAAAAGAATTTTTTTCTTGCATTCAAGGAAATATTCAGTATAACGGTACGTTCAGATGCAGTGGGAACTTGTATACAGTATCCCAATTGCACGCTTTTAGCCGAACTTATAATTCCACGCCTGTACAGGTGTGGGAGGTTTTTTTTAATGGATATTCAATTACGTATCCATCAAACAAGCATTCTTCAAAAGAGCTGAAGGTGTTTTGCTAAAAAAACCTTCAGTACGAGAGGACGACATGCTAACATCAATGCTTTTCCCACAGAGGCCCGTAAAGAGGCTGGCAACATCGATCGAAACGGCGATTAAAGAAATTATTATGAGCTTGGCCAATGGCAATGTAAGCCTGCAATTTGGCCAGTTCATAAGCCGAGATCAAATGGATGAGCAGAAAAAGAGCTTTACTAAGTACAAATTTAATTAATTACTGGAAATGTCTTGTCTCTTAATTATTCAGAAGTCTACCGTCTTTATTGTGATGCGGAAAAGAAAATAAAGAAGGTCGAACATCTTTCTGCAAAAATTGCAATACCAGCTATAAATCAGTTGCGTTACTCAGGGCGACATTTAGTCAGAAGTCTCGTTGAGAATCTTGATGATCCATCCGCCGAGTTAAAGCAAGCTGAGAATCACTGCAAAAGGGCGTGTTATGACGCGTGCGAAGCTGGATTATTGTTCTGTATGGGGAATTTCAGATCTTTTCAGAATGATTTTCGCAAAGCGTCAATAAGCGCTCATTTCCCCGAATATATTCAAGCTTGTGAAACATTTGAAGATGCACGAAGATTCGTAGACGTGACTCCTGCAGATAATACGCGAGAGGAATTTTACCAAGCAATAGACAAGCACTTTGATGCAGTGCTTGTCTATGATAAAAAATTGCCGTATATTCGTGAAGAAGTAAATAAGAATCTTGGAAAAGAAAGGAAAACAGCTTTTTGGGTAGTTTTCGGGGCTATGCTTGCTCTGATAGGTGCAATTGCTGCTATTTTAGCCATACCAGGAGTTCAAGATCACCTCACCAAAAAGGAACCTTCCCCCTCTGCCCAGATCAAAGCATCTCCAGTACTGATTCCCCCCTCATTAAATAAATAACCATTGGCAGAAACATCTGAGACTAGGATGTTGCCAAGGCTATGGCAAAGAATGTAAGCCATGTCTTACAGTTTATGATATGCCTTCGCGATCTATCAATAATCATCCGCAGTGATTGACGGTCGCAATCGAATCATCCAATTTTATCATCCTTTTCCGAAACACCTGCCTTACTCCCAGCATTTTAGACAAAGAAGCTTCTGATATGGGTATTCCGCGCTTTTCCATAAATCTGGCCGCCTCCTGAATTTCCCCTTCTGTTACAATGCGGTCTGGATGGTACAGAGCTTCCATAACTACTCTCCAGTACCAGTATGGAGGCTGAGTCATGTCGCGCAGAAGATTCGAACTGAAAAGAGAGTGTTTACGACAAAACCAAATGAACCTGTCCGGCCACTCCATTAGTAGCCAATCCGATATCAACCCCAAGAAATACCTGGCCTCTACATTTAAAAACTCAAAGTATTTGCCCTGTTGAAATTGAAGTCCATCATACCTATTTTCATCAATGTAACTTTTTATGTTCCCTCGTAGCCTCATAGATAGCTTCCCAGTCGCAAACAGTCGCATGAAGTGGTGAAGGACATCAAAGTAGAGATGCGAATATACTGGGCCAATCGACGCCACATTAACCCACCCATTATTTAGCGTTCCCAGCAAATGCTTCTGGAAATTCAAAATATCATCAAGATGGTCGTAGGCATGGACTTCACATTTTCGTAAATCAAGACCGCATCCGGAACAAAGTGAAATAGACTCTAAATCTAGACTGCAGCGATGGTAGATGATAGGTGAATCGCATGAGGGGCACTTGTCGATGAGCATACACTTGTGGATTTCACAAGCCGTAACGAATGCAATCCGCCAAGGTCTTCTGAAATACGGTTCGGTGTCATCGGCCAGACAGCGAGTGCAACATTGCATACCATACCGCCGCCTGATCCGGTGATAGATTCCCACCGGCATAATCCATTTCGTATTGCCGGCAGGGTTGTGTTTTTCGTAAAGCCAACTTTCATATGCCTGTAATGTTGTCTGAAACGCTCGCTTAATCGGTGTAGCTGTCTTTGCGGCAATTAAGGTCAGGATTTGATCATCAGCTGATTTGTCAATATCTCGATTCCAGATTGCTTTGTGTGGCCAAGCAATATCACAGAAGGTATGCAACCTTAGGCCATTAGACCTGGCAAGCCGCACTAACCAAGAAGAGAGGAGTTCATCTTCCTGAGGCTTGGGATGCGAAGGCCAAAATCTTCCACTAAGCATGGTTCAAAGAATTCTGTCCGCATTTTGCCGCTTCTCCATTGGCGGAATCCAGTTTATTGCCTCAAGTACCTTCCTATCTATTCGCTCAGTCCCGCAACGGACAGCGTGAGCTGATGCCTTTACAAGGATTTTGGAAAGGGAACCAATAGTTCCGTCACTCATGCTAAGGATCTTCGCAGCCAGGGTCTGCCCCGCAAGGTCAGAAGGGTTCTTTAGTGGAAGAATTCGCTCAAAACTGGCCATAAGCCTGAGATATTCATCTCCCATCTCCCAGTTTGGCAATGGCTCCACTTCGAACCTACTTGCCATCTGCGGTTCCGCCTGTAGCGCTCGAAGAGCATCTTTGGTCCCGGTTGCCGTGATTGGTATCATCAACTCGTTGCTTAGGAACTTTATGACATTCAGCAGCTGACGTTGTTTTTCGACGTGCCCGGCAACAATATTGTTTATGTCGTCGATGATCAACATGCCTACATTGAGCCGCCGAAGCAAGGCTATGACTTGCGACTGTTTTCTTGCCGCTGTCTCTTTGGGCTTGTACGGTGCGAATAGGGTGTCGAGAATGTTGCCGTAGAAACGTGACTCCTCAGGAACTGGCGGTGCTTGAACCATCAACACTGGCATCGTAATCCCGCCACCGCCAGGATTATCAAAAGATGGATGCAAGGCATCGAAACGTCTCGCGATCATGCTCTTCCCGTTGTCCGAACGTCCGGCTATCAGAAGATTGGGCATCCTATGGTGCTTCGGGCAGGTCAGGTTTTCTTCAAGGATATCCATAATTCGCCGTGCGCGTGGATAGCCGATCCAGCTAGGACTTCTCATCTTTTTTACTCTGGTATTGTCATCCATATCCAATGCTGCACGGGCCTTCTCACTTAGATGTTCATACGCCATTTCAAAACTCCACTAGAACTCGTCGATGTCTTCGTATGGCAACACTGGTCCTGCAATGTTGCCGAAATCTGGTGACTGAGAATCTGAAGTATTGTTGAAGCTAGGTCTATGCTGGGCAACAGCTTCCACATGATTTCGCTTGCGCTGGCTATCCCGTCGTGACTTCTTGGTCTTTTTGACAGCCTCCTCAGCGATCGTCTGCATCTTTTCGTAAGCAGCGAAGATTAAATCTTCGTTGATGTCTTTATGTCCCTCCTCCTTCAAACGACGCAGTACTTCCCGATATTCCCAGAGACTCATGGGACGTTGATAGGTATGCCGGTATGGGATGTCAAAGTATGTCTTCAACTCGGGGTCATAGAAGAAGATTATGCTGATGTCGCGAGGATCCTGTCTGACCAGAAACTTACGTTTTTGTTTCGGATTGTCTGGCTCTCTGGCATTGATCCAGGACCTGAGCACGTCATGGTAGTAATGGATGTGTCCGATTACGATACCGGTGTCCCGGACGACGCGTTGGGTATACGGCATGAAGTCGAGACGCAACCTGGTCTCATCAAGGATTCGTGAAGGAAGACCGGTTCCCGGGACGTCGCCGCTGCCGAATATGCCCAGCTCAAACTTCTTCAAGGGGCTCATAATGAGCTCAGTGTGGAATCGTTGGTGGTAAACCTCTGTGATATAGGTAGCTAGCCATCTTTCCAGCTCACTTAACGTCAGGGCGGCATGCCGTTCCGACTCGTAGTTGCCTCGCTCTTTTATATTTGAGAATGTCGTTCCGGGAAGGGTATGGATATCCTTGTTAAATGTACCGAGAAGTCGCTCTATATGAGCGCCATAGTGAGGTCGTGCTACAGGGCGCCACTGCAAATCGACAGTATAATCATCACAGGCTTTTTTGAGAGTATTGCCACGAAACTCCATAGCATTGTCGGCATGGACAATTTTCATGATTCCCCAGACCGGCCATGGGGTTGTGATGTCATGCTTGGCCAGCCACTTTTCCTTGGGGAGAATGGAGTGGGCCAGGCATAGGCCTGTGGACATAGAGCCAGGAGGATCAAGGGATACGTAAAAACCAGTGACCATCCGACTGAATACATCAATGGCAAGTGTGATCCACGGTCTCCCGATCGGCTGGCGGTCAATGTCGTCGACGACGATCACGTCGAGCTTTGTGTGGTCGATTTGAACAATAGCCAGAGGCCAATCAGCTCCAGGGATGGTGCCTGGCTTTGGCTCGAATTCATCTCTCGCAATATCAGAACCGAATCGACGCTGTAGTTTGATTTTTTCTGATACGGCAGCAACTCTGTTACGGATAGTGTTTGGGTGGGGAGGCTGAATGCCTGCATTTTGGCATAAACGCTTTACCTGATCACAAGCCTTTTGGGGAGAAACCCTTTGTTTGGTGAGAAAATAGTTGTTGATGACGGAAGATACAATTGCTTCAACATCACTCGGCAGCCTGCTTTTTCCTCTGCCTCCGGTCTTTGGCTTTGGGAGCAAAGCAGAGGGCTTTCCGATTGGCTCAGCCTTTTCTATCCAATGATAAATCGTGGAGCGGTGGACGCCGGCGGTCTTGGCCGCAGAGTCTATCATTTCGCCGGTGTGTGTCGAGGTCTC
>Ga0134124_10004217_pt1 | contig 11553 bp, 12 predicted proteins | sample KB304_FD_96880 | JGI IMG/M metagenome (GOLD analysis project Ga0134124, IMG submission 96880) | Terrestrial soil microbial communities without Nitrogen fertilizer from Kellogg Biological Station, Michigan, USA - KB3-0-4 | ecosystem: Environmental > Terrestrial > Soil > Unclassified ... | reverse complement strand
TTACCACTGGGAGGGTACTCCGGGAGTCCGACTTCAGATAGGACTCCTGGTTCCAGGCATGGGCCAGTGCCTGGCGGACGCGGGCGTCGTCCAGGGGAGGATTATCGGTGTTGATGATGAACGTGTAAGGACCGCTTGAGTCGGCGCTGTAGACCTTGAGTGACGGGTCTTTCCCTGCGTCGAGGATGTGCGGTCCCCAATCGGTCAGGATGAGGTCGGTCGAGCCGGAGCGCAGGCCGTCGAAGCGGGCCTGCACGTCGGGAACCGGCCGGAAGACGACACTGTCAAGGTACGGTTTTCCCTTGCGCCAGTAGTTGGGATTCTTGACCACCACCAGACGGTCGGAAGCTACCCACTCCTTGAACATGAACGGTCCGGTGCCGACCGGGGCGCGGTTCTGCGTCTCCTCCCGCACCGCCTTCGGTGACGGGATAAAGGCTCCGGTCCACTGCGTTCCGCTGATCATGGAGTTAAACGCCGCCCAGGGGTGCTTCAGGTCGAATTGGACGGTGTAGTCGTCAACCTTCGTCACCGACTTGACCGCTTCGATGTAGCTCGCCCCGGAGAAGACATTCTGCGGATCGAGCATTCTCTGCCAGTGCGTCACCACGGCGTCGGCATTGAACGGGGTTCCATCATGGAAGAAAACCCCCTTGCGGAGCTTGATAGTCCAGGTTTTCTTGTCTTCCGACAGGGTCGCCGAAAGGGCGAGCTCGGGGACGAGCTTGCCTTTCGCGTCCATGTCGAAGAGCCGCTCCTCGGTCGCCATCACGACACTGCGGTCACCGTACTGGAGGTATACTGCTGCCAGGGGGTCGAACCCGCGGAAATCCCGATCGACCCCGACGGTCAGGGTTCCTCCCTGCTTCGGCCCGGCAGCCAGGACCTTCCCTCCCCACCCGACTATTGCCAGTGCCGATAGAACACACAGGCAGACCAGCGCGGCGAAACGTCCTGACCTGCACTCCCGTCCTCTAAGCATTGTCTCCTCCTCGGTGGCAAAACCGGCAATAGCGAGCCGGCTTCATGCCGCGTTCCCCCTCGAACAGTCAGGGCAAAACCGCCCATGGCTGCCTGTTGGTTCTTATTTGGGTGGAAGTTTACCAGATGGGGTTCTGATCTCCATCTGCTCCCTGTTTTTTTCAATTCTGAAAAGACTTCGTTTGCCGTCCGGCGTGTCGGGCAGGTCTACCTCTCTCTTCAGGCGTTCCTCCGCGGTCAACCGCCGCAGCTTGAAGATGGCTTTGCTCCCTTCGAAGATGGCCTTGCCTCCTTCCCATTCGACATCCTCACTGGCGGAAGGATTCTTGAGAGCGCTCCGCGGTGTTGCTTTCTGCTGCGCATACCCGGCCTTGAATACCGTTACAACCATCTCATCGACACAGGACATGATCCGCAGCCCCTTCCCGTTGATCTTGAACTCCCCTTTCTTGTCGGTCAGCGTCTCTTGACTGTCATGGTAGGTTGCGGCCGCAGTCTTGGAGCAGGGGTCATGAATCTGCCAGGTCCCATGGATGACCGCTCCTTCGATGGCCTGCCGGGTATCCCGGTCGATGACTCTCCCCTCATAGGGCCCTCCGTAGCCCAGGTAGGACACGCAGCCGGAACAGAGAAGGACAGCGGACAGCAGCAGGGGAAGAAACAGGTATCCGGCGGATTTAGTCACAAAATGAGTCATGTTCGTCATGTCCTCCTGAGAAGGCCGGCCGAATGGCCTTCAGCGGATAATTTTCAACACATCAGGTCCGCCCGTCAATAATTTCCACTCACCAACGTGGCGGTAATACTGCCGATGGCCACTTTCGTTTTCATTTTAACAGGAATCCGTTTATCGTCATCGGTAAGCCAGATATAAATCGCCCCTTTTCTTTCAAACATCCCCTCATTTTTGACCAAGGGGTTGATCAGGATGGTGTTGACCTCCCCCATGACGGTCTTTATACGTTCCTTCTTCAGTACCTGCACCTCGATGTTCCACAGTTTCTTGTTGTCCAGGACGGATACGAAAACCGATTTGCCGACTTCGAGAGGCAACATCCGCACATAATAAAAGCTCGAATAGGTATCATAGGTGTTTTTTCCGATTTCCACGATGGCATTCTCGCCGTTCATATGATCAATGTAGCGGGCTCGTCCCTTTCCGTGTTCGAAAATAATTTCCTTGTCCTTGCGGTGATGTCCTTCCTTGACTTTCATCCGAAAGTTCTGCGGCAGGCCGATCTGGGAAGGCTGTGCTTTTGTAAGCAGGCTCTCGACCCTGTCCTCGACCGGGAAAAAAGCCGAGATCCAGTCGGCTGAACGGACTGTCGAAACTACCCTGAGAGAATCATTCTCTACCAGTATCTCCTGTGTCGCTGTCCCCGCCTTGATCCCTGTCCATGTCACGTCATAAACGAGCTTTTCCGGAATGTTGAGGGGAGATGCCGCCGGCGCCAGGGCGAGGAGAAGGAGCAGGGTAAAGGAGACAAGCCGCACCTGCCAAAAACGATTTGGTCCTGCAGAAACCATAAGATTGTACATTGTTTAATTTTCCTTTTTTCCAAGAACGTCCATGTAAGTTAATAGTTTATCAAGAGTCGAGCAGTTTGTGAAGGGTTTCAGATCACATTTGTTCGGATCGGCATGGATACACAAGCTCAGACATACTGTTGCGTTTCGCCCGAAAATCTGCAGGTCCGGCCTGATCCTCGACTGACTGAAAAAAACTGTTTGACAATTTTTCCCCGAAGGTATAGTTTAACATTAAACTATATTACATTGAATCAATCAGGTACCAGAATGAAAGTAACAGACAGCTCGACATATCGCCCCCTGAATACTTACACCAAGCTGATGCGGGCAGCAGAATCGGTCACCGCCAGGGTGGGCCGCTGCATGTCGGAAGCGGATCTTACGATCAGCCAGTTCGGTGTGCTGGAGGCCCTGTACCACAAGGGGCCGCTCTGTCAGCGGGATATTGCCGTCAAGATCCTCAAGAGTACCGGGAACATTACCCTGGTGATCGATAACCTGGAGAAGCGCGACCTGGTGCGCCGGGAGCGGGACAGTGCGGACCGGCGCTATCTGACCGTCCACCTGACCACGGCCGGGACAAAGCTGATTGCGCCGGTCTTTGCCCGGGTCGAAGAGGCAATCGTATCTGAAATGTCTTCACTCACGACTGCCGAGCAGGAACTGCTCGGTCAGTTGTGCAAAAAACTTGGGATGAAGAAAGGAGGCAACAACACAAAAAGCTGAGAAAATTTACCGTATCAGTTTGATGTAAAATTGCTGCATATCAAAAGATCAGAAAAAAGGAGAATCGACATGAAACGCATCATCGCCCTTCTAAGTACCATTATCGCCCTTGCCCTTCCGGCCCTCGCCTCGGCCACTGTCTGGAACATCGATCCGGATCACTCTAATGTGGGATTCAAGGTCCGCCACCTGATGGTATCCAACGTCAAGGGAAGCTTTGACAAACATAGCGGCACTGTCGACATCAATGACAAGGATATCACCAAATCCAAGGTGAATGTCACTATCGACACCAACTCCATCAATACCAACGTGCAAAAGCGTGACGAGCATCTGCGCAGTGCCGAGTTCTTCGACGTTGCCAAATATCCGACCATGACTTTCGCCTCGAAAAAGGTGGCCAAAAACGGCAAAAACAAGCTTAAGGTTACCGGCGATCTGACACTGCACGGCGTGACCCGCGAGGTTGTGCTTGCTGTTGACGGACTGTCGCAGGAAAGCAAGGACCCCTGGGGCAACATCCGCGTCGGAGCCACAGCAAGTACCAGCATCAACCGCAAGGATTTCGGCCTGGTCTGGAACAAGACTCTTGAAACCGGCGGCGTTGCAGTAGGTGAAGAGGTGAACATCACCCTGGAAATCGAAATGATCAAGGCGCAGCCCAAGTAGTATCAGGACCTGCAGTGTAGAATCGCTACACCAAAAAAGGCGGCCGAATTGGCCGCCTTTTGTAATTATCCTCGTTCTCCTGATTCCCTCCTGACATCCTTCAGCTGAACAGCGTCTCCAGGAGCACCGTGCAGGCCACTCCCATCAGGTCGCCCGCAGTAGAATGCTCCGCGCAGTTCATTCCCATGGAGAAAGAGGTGTCTGGCCGGTGATACGCCCTTAGCGATTCGTGCTGCTGCTCATCCTTCTTCTTCTGGGCCAGGAGCTGTCCCCCCGACTTCTTCCACTCCATCAGATGCACCAGCTCGCCGTTGTCCAGCCACATGCCGTGTTCCTTGCACTGGTCGACCACGACACCGCTCATGGCAGAGAAGTTGACCCGGTTCATCAGAACACCGCACTCCGGGCACTTGATGTAGCGGACCGGGCGGCTGGTTGCGGCCCGGTCCTCGTTGATGGTGGCTATCTCGCGAAGATTTATTGAAAAGGCGGGAGCGACCGACGCCTCCAGGAACGCCTGGACTTCCCCCACGTCGAAGAAGAGGCCGTAGCAGCGCTCGCAACGCTCGATGGCGAAGAGACCCGCGCCGGTATCGACGCGGACCGTCTGCAGCGGAATCACACAGTCCGGGCATTGCCGCCGGGACTGTTCACGGGCAACGGTGAAACGGTCGACGCCGGCGAAGTCCATGTCGTTGCGGGTGCCGCAATAACAGCACCGACAGGTGTCGGCGGGAAGCGGAGCTGAACAGCTGCTGCATAAGGCCATGACTTAGGCTCCTGAAATCAGGTTTTTGAAAAACGTAGCGAGGAGGCCGGGATGCGCGGCGCAAGCAAGCGAGGGAGCGAGGCGTAGCATCGCTACGTTGAGCTTCCGAACGAGCGGCAACAAAGAAGAACGGCCCCGCAGTAGTTTTTCTAGATCGAGTCGAGGATCTGTTTCTTCTTGGCAGCATACTCCTCTGCCGTTATGAGCGTCTGATCGAACATCTGCTTGAGTTGCGCGAGCTTCGCTGCGGCATCGCCTCCGGCATTTGCGGGCTGCGGCGCAGAGGCGACCGTCTGTCCCATCGTCTGGGCCAGGGTCTGTCCCATGCCGATCCCGGCGCCCAGCCCCATCCCCATGCCTGCTCCGCCCCCTTCATTCCTGGCCGCTTCCCGTAGCGCCTCCAGCTTCTGCATTGACGCGAAGTCCATCCCCACCGCCTTCACCGCCTGCGCCTCTGCAGTCATGTCGGCAATGCGGCCGATGCGCCGGACGGTATCCTCATCGAAATTGATCCCCTCGATCCGAAAGTCGTCGATGGCGAAGCCGAGCTTGCCGAAGTCGGCGGTCAGCCTCCAGGACAATCCGGCGGCAATCTCTTCCCGCTGGGAATCGATCTCCGTATAGGCGAACCGGCACTCGGCGATGTGATCGGTGATCGACTGGACCAGCCGCTCCGCCATGACGGTCCGGAAGTCGGTAGTGGTGTAGCCGGCGTGCCCCCCGACGACATTGACAAAGAAATCGCGCGGCTCGACGATGCGGTAGCTGAAATTGCCGAAAGCCTTCACCCCTACCGGAATGCCGTATTTGGGGTCCTCGTACTTGATGGGTGCGAGGGTCCCCCATTTCTGGTTGAGCACCTTAGTGGTCCGGAAGAAGTAGATGCCGACCTTGTGCTCGCTCTGGAAGGACTGCATGAATTTCGTGATGGTGGTCCAGAAGGGGATGTTGGCGGTCGTAAGCTCCACCATGCAGGGTTCGGCGAGCACCGACCGGATCTGCCCCTCGTAGACAAAGATGCACCCCTGGCCGGGGTTTACGATCAGCTTCGAGGCGTTCTTGATCTCGTCGCCGTTATTGCTCCATTGAGAAAAAAGGGCCTCCGGCGACGGATCCTGCCATTCGATGACTGTCCGCAGTTGCCGTCTGATATCTTCGAGGATGGTCATGGTGCCCTCCTGGCAGGTATATGAGGGGATTTGTGATCCTGAGGATGTAACTATAGCAAAAGGGGCAGCGGAATTAAACGGATTAATTATACGCCGGCATGACAAATACACGGTGTCTCGAACGCGGACAAACTCAACCTCTAATAGCCGTGATCGAGACTTTCGATCCTGGCCACCCGACCGTTGTGGAAGGTTACTTCGTACATGAATTCCTGGGGTCCGAAGTTGTAAATCCAGTCGTCGACGGCTATGATCTCAAATGACCGGCCGCGACGCTGTCCGACTGAAAACGTCTCCTCCCGCCGGTCCTGGAAAGCGGGCAACCCGCATTTTTTGACCACATCCGGGATAGTATCGTTAATGGAGACGATGCCCTCCCGGCAGCTAAGGGAGCCGGTTTGCTGGGCATCCACAGTTGCGGGCAGCTGCAGAAAAAACAACCCGGCAAGCAACAGGTACGCAACAGTTTTCATGACATTCCTCCCGTCTCAATGCGATCTGTATATGAGTTCATGCGTCACCTCTTGATTACATTATAACCTGCGGAATGATTACTGTGGCTGAAAGAGTGTGTACGCCCTGAAAAACCTGCAAACCCGACCTGCCCCGCACCTGCTCGACCTGCCCCGGAAACGGCAAAGGCGGCCGATCGGCCGCCTTTTGAATTAAGTATGCTGTCCCTGGAACAGGTACGATAAAGGCTGATACACCCTTTTCAGGTGTTGCTTGATCCGTCTTTTCCGTCTTGATCTGCGGCTAATGGAAGGCCATTCGTCTGGTGCTGATGCAGCACTACCATCTCATCGGAAGTTGGGCGTGGTGCTGATACTTGCGGTGCGCGCTCGCTCGACATTAATCCCGTCCGCCTTGAGCTCTCTCACTGCCGCGCTGCCGATAATCCTCAGTTCACTGCAGGCAGTAACCAAAAATAACGTTGCCATGATTAACAGATAGCGTAGGATATGACACCTCCGTATTATTAATATTAAATAATTAGTTCATAATAATGTTTCCCATGCAATCTGTCATCAAAAAATTGTCGCGACACGCAATTTATATCCTTCGCTCACATACCGATGCTCGCCTGAAAGCCCTGCACCGCACCCGGCGGAAAACCGGAGCTTCGGTTAATGTGCAAACCCGCGCTGGTTTCCCTGAATTCAGGAGGTATACTTTCTGGTAGAGAGATGTTGTGAGAGGGGCTGACCGTTTCAAGGGTCAAAGCAAACACAGGGAGGAAGGCCATGAGCAAAGCGCCCGTAGTGGAGGTTTTCTTCGATTATATCTGACCCTGGTGCTACCTCGGTACCGTGCGTACCGATCGTTTGCAGAAGGAATACGGGGTCGAACTGCGCTGGAGCGTTTTCCCGCTCCACCCGGAAACACCGCCGGAGGGGATGGAGCTTGCCGAGCTCTTTGCCGGCCGCGAGGCGATGATCCGCGATATGCAGGCACGGCTGCTGCAGATAGCCGCCGCGGAGGGAGTACCGATGGCCGAACGGACCCGTACCTGCAACAGCAGGCTGGCCCAGGAGCTGGGGAAATGGGCGGAGTCGCTCGGCAGGGGAGACGAGTTTCGCCGCGCCGTCTACCGGGCCTATTTCGTCGAAGGGAGCAATATCGGTCTGGTCGAGGAGTTGCTGAAGATTGCGGGAGCCGCCGGTCTGCCGCCGGCAGAAGCAGGGGCGGTTCTTGCTGCAAGGAGCTTTGCCCCTGCGGTGGATGCCGACTGGCAGCGGGCCGGAGAGCTGGGGATAACCGCAGTCCCGACCCACCTTTGTGGCGGGAAGAGACTGACGGGCTTCAGCTCCTACGATGCTTTCTTGGATCTGATCGGGACGAACCGGTAATTTCAATTTTCAGGTTTTGCTTGATCCGCCTTTTCCGCCTTGATCTGCGGCCAATTGAAAGGCTAAGAATCTTTTGAATTGTACGCAGAAAAAACGGAAATAGAGGATAGAGGCCGATTAAAAACCTTTTTCATGTTTTGCTTCAGACACGATCTGTGGCAATCAGAATGATTTTACGTCTGGAAACAATTTTCATCAGGCAGGCGGCTCTATTTTCGCCACATCATCGCCCCCATTCAGCCCTTTTTTGAACCCCCTGAGGCTGCTCCCCAATGCCTGGCCGAGCTGCGGAAGCTTGGCCGGGCCGGCGACAAGCAACACAATGACGAGTACAATACACAATTCCGGCATGCCAAATCCAAACATAGACCCTGCTCCTTTTCACTTAGATGTAAACCGTTCAAACACCCTTTGCAACCAGCTCGATACCTGCCCCGCGCAGTTCGTTCCGGATGCAACCGGCCACAACCGCCAGCCCGTTCTGCAGGGGGGGAGAAAGCTCGTTGCCCGGTTCGAGGGATGACGGGATTATGCCGTAAAATGTCACGTCGGCCGGGGCTGCGCCACGCAGTTCGCTGATGAAGAGCATCTCCTGGATGCCGATCTGGTGGGGGGACATCTTTACCGGCAGTTTGCTCAGCATGATCTCCTCCTTGTTGTAGCGGCGGATTTCACCCGGCTCCCCGGGGGCATCGACGATATCGACCAGAAACACCTTGTCCGCCTCCTCGAACTTGTGGGTCACCATGATGCCGAGGGTGCCGCCGTCATACAGCTCGACATTCTCCGGCAGCTGGTAATGCTGTTCCATGTAATTGACAAAATGCACGCCGAACCCTTCATCGGAAAGGATCAGGTTGCCGGCGCCGAAAATCAGGATTTTCATACAGACCTCTTTTTACAAGAATAACCCACCACAAAGACACAAAGAGCACGAAGAAAACCTGAACTGTTTACTCTGCATTGCGCACCCTTTGTGCCTTGAGCGACCGCAGGGAGCGGGCGGTTAGTGGTTTTAACCCTACAGAACTTTGACGTTTGTTATTTCTTTCCCCTCCGGATCAATCGCATGCACCGCACAGGCTATACAGGGATCGAAGGAGTGGATAGTGCGGAGCACTTCCAGCGGCTTGTCCGCCTGGGCGACCGGATTGCCGACCAGCGACGCCTCGTATGGGCCCATAACACCCTTGTCGTCACGGGGTGAGGCATTCCAGGTCGACGGCACTACTGCCTGGTAGTTCTCGATTTTTTTGTTCTTGATGACGATCCAGTGGGACAGTGTCCCGCGCGGCGCCTCGTGGAAACCGACCCCCCGATACTCTCCCTTGGGGATCTCGGTATGGTTGGCGTAGGTCTTGTCACCAGCGGCGATGTTGCCTATCAGCTTGTCCAGGTTGTCCAGGGAGATGTCCGCCATGAGGTGGGCCCGCTGAGCCCGTGCCAGCAGCCGTCCCATGGTGGAGTGATAATCTTTCATTCCGATGCCGATGGTGGCATTGGCGCTGTCGACCAGCTTTTTCACCTTGGCGTTGCCGGCTGCATAGGCGGCAAAGATCTGCGCCGGCGGGCCGACCTGAACCGCTTTCCCTTCAAGACGCGGCGCCTTGCACCACGAATATTTGCCGTTTTCCTTGAAATCGGTGTAATCGGGCTTGGTCTCCCCGTCCCACGGGTGCAGATTGCCGGCTCCTTCATACCAGGCACAGGCAACCGACTCCTTGACGTTCTTGATCAGATACTCGTCCTGATGGTTGACGATCGGCTTCATTGAAGCCAGATTGCCGGCAGTGATGATGCCGCCGTTCAGGGCGAACTTGGTGTTTTTGGTGTCCTCTGGAAACTCCGGCACGGCCAGGTAATTGGTTACCCCTGCTCCGTAGCCGAACCACTCCTTGTAGGCCGAGGCAATAGCCAGCATGTCAGGATAGTAGACCTTCTGCACGAAATCCCGCGACTCTTCCATGAGGGTTTTCAGGTAGGCCAGCCGCTCCATGTTGAGGGTAGCCAGGTTTTCCATGTTGATGGCCGAGGCAACGCCGCCGACCACCAGATTCTGGATGTGGGGATTTTTTCCCCCGAGGATCGCCACGGCCTGGGATGCCTTGCGCTGATAATCGAGCGCCTTCAGGTAATGGGCAACCGCCAGCAGGTTCACTTCCGGCGAGAGCTTCATGGCCGGGTGGCCCCAGTAGCCGGAGGAGAATATGCCGAGTTTGCCGCCGGCGGCAAAAGCCTTCAGCTTGTCCTGCACCGCCTTGAACTCCTTCTCGCTGTTACCGGGCCAGTCGGAGATGCTCTGGGCGATCTGGGCCGTCTTTTTCGGGTCGGCCTTGAGTGCGGAGACCACATCCACCCAGTCCAGGGCCGAAAGATGATAAAAGTGGACAATATGGTCCTGCACCGAATGCTGGGCGATCATGATGTTGCGGATGTACTGGGCATTCAGCGGCACCTCGACCTTCAGGGCATGCTCGACCGACCGGATCGAGGAGATGGCGTGTACCGTGGTGCAGACGCCGCAGAAACGCTGGGCAAAAGACCAGGCGTCCTCCGGAGCGCGCCCCTTGAGGATCACTTCGATACCGCGCCACATCTGGGCAGAGGACCAAGCGTTGCTGACCCTGCCGTTGTTGACTTCGACATCGATGCGCAGGTGGCCTTCGATACGGGTTATGGGGTCCAGGGTGATTCTTGTCGACATGTATTCCTCCGTTGTTAATTAGTTTGCATGGATGCATTTGTTCCGGCCACTGCAGCCGCTGTCCCGCCATGTTTGCCCGCGTTGGGGAGTACCGGGAACAGCTTCACGAAGATTTTGTAGGCAAGAATCTCCAGGGCGATGATGCCGACGGTAATCATTACCTCGGCAAAGGAGGGGAAGTAGCGCCACCCCTTGCCGGGATTGAAGCCGATCAGATAGACATTGAAGCGGTAGAGAGCGCCTCCTAGAACTATCATTGCCGCGCTGACAAAGAGCCAGCGTGGGGAGCGGCGATTCTTCCCGGAAAAGAGGATGGTGGAACCGATCCCCACCAGCAGGAATTCCAGCAGGAAAAAGAAGGAGTAGAAATCCAGTTTCACGGCTGCCCCGATCTGCCCGCGGTAAACCAGGTCCCCTACCACCACCGACAGCCAGATGACGGTGACCCAGGGAATAAGGCCGGCCAGTCCGGAGAGTTCATCCACTTCGAAGGGGCGCTTGAAGGAGTAGCAGGAGATGATGGATTCCAGAATGGCGATGGCATAGCCGATAAAGATGCAGTTGATGAGGAAGAGCAGCGGCAGAAAGCCCGTATGCCACAGGGGGTGCAGTTTGGTGGAGGCGATCAGCAGCAGCGAGCCGAGGGACGACTGATGCATGGTCGGCAGGGTGATCCCCAGAACGATAAAAAAGATGAGGACCTTGTTCAGCCGCGGCTTGAGCCACGCAGCGCCCAGCTTGGCCCATTCCAGTCCGGTTCCAAGACTGGCGGCATTCGGGGCGATCTTCGGGTGCAGCCAGTTGCGCACCTTGTGCAGCCGCTCCCCCTTGGAATTTTCAATTGTTGTAAGAATGGCCGGCAGGAACTCGATGATGAGCACCGTCGAATAGGCCATGACGCAGAGCGCGACTTCGAACATGGCGGAATTGGCCTGCCATTTGGAAGGGATGAAGAAGTTGTAGGAATTCCAGGGCCGGCCCAGGTCTACCATGACGGAAAAACCGGCCAGACCGTAGCCGAACATACTGGTGAGAATGGCGGAGCGGATCAGCGGGTGATACTGCATCCGGTTGCGGATATAGACCAGGATGGCGACGGCATAACCGCCGCAGGCAATGGCAGTGCCGGTGGCCACGTCGTAGGTGATCCAGATC
>Ga0134124_10004216_pt1 | contig 11556 bp, 13 predicted proteins | sample KB304_FD_96880 | JGI IMG/M metagenome (GOLD analysis project Ga0134124, IMG submission 96880) | Terrestrial soil microbial communities without Nitrogen fertilizer from Kellogg Biological Station, Michigan, USA - KB3-0-4 | ecosystem: Environmental > Terrestrial > Soil > Unclassified ... | reverse complement strand
TGGAGCTGGGACATCACCAAGCTCCTCGGGCCCGCGAAGTGGACCTACTTCTACCTGTACGTCATGCTCGACGTCTTCAGCCGCTACGTGGTGGGGTGGATGGTGGCTCATCGCGAGAGCGCGACCCTGGCCGACCAGTTCATCCGCGAGACGTGTGCGCGCCAGGCCATCGCGCGCGAGCACCTCACCGTCCACGCCGACCGCGGGTCGGCGTGGACCTCGAAGCCGGTCGCCCTGTTGCTCGCGGATCTCGGCGTCACCAAGACGCACGGCCGGCCGCACGTGTCGAACGATAACCCGTTCTCCGAAGCCCAGTTCAGGACGCTGAAGTACCGCCCGGCGTTCCCGGAGCGGTTCGGATCGTCGACCGCGGCCTCGCCCCCGAGCGCATGGCCGTTGGCGACGTGATGACCAAAGATCTCGTCGTGGCGCAGGCCGACGACGATTACCACTCGGCCATGCGCGCCATGGACCATGCGAACATCCGCCACCTACCAGTCGTCAGCGGTGATCACCTCCTCTCGATGCTTTCGATCCGCGATCTCATACGCGTGGACCTGGAGGACAAGGGCGAGGAGATTCGCACGCTGCACGAGTACCTGTACCAGGTACCGCCCGGCACCCGCTGACCCGGACGAGCGTCGCGCACAGGTGTTGGCGGATGTCGAAGGTGTCGCAGTGTGCGCGATCCGCGTAGCCCCGGTATCGCTCGATCGTGGTAGGCAGTTCGGTTATTCGCCGGGGGCGCGCACAGGACTACAATTCCCCAGCGCGCCTTTCGCCTCGGGCTCGGTGGCGTCGGCGGTGAGCTGGCCGCAGCGGCGGTGGCAGGTGACAAAGTCGCCAACCTCATCGAGCAGCATGGACGGGACCATACGGCCGAGCGCTGCTGATCGTCAACGTGGCAAGCGCGCCTTCTGCCGCTAAAACGTGAGCCCGAGATGCGCCGCCGCCTGATCCTCGACGTTGACTCCTACCGCTGGGAAAAGCATTTCATATATTGGTGGGGCAGAGCCGATGGGTGTAGGTAGTTACACGTAGGTAGACGCCGATGGTTTCGAGACCTCCACCGCAAGAAAGCGAGTGATGGATGTGGTTGTCCTCGAAGCCGCGCACCCAGAAGCTCAGAGCCGTTCGCTTCGGCCTCACCCTCGCGCGCACCGCCTTCCGCCTCAGGAATCGTCACCCCTGCCCCTGCTCGGGGATCGTGCGCGCCGCTCGCGTCGTACGCATCGCGTAGCGGTCGTTCTTGTCGTGGATGACTCCCCGCATGTCCGCGAGATGTACTCCGAGTACCTCCGCCATCGCGGCTTCGGCGTCTTGGCGGCGTCTGATGGCCTCGCAGCCGTCCAGCTCGCGCTGGGAGCAAGACCCGATGTCATCATCATGGACTTCGCGATGCCGAACATGAGCGGTACCACCGCGATCAAGCGGCTCAGCAATCACGCCCGCACGCGCAACATCCCAGTCGTGGTCCTCACCGGCTACCCGTACGAGGCCATCGAGGAAGGCGCTCTGGAAGCTGGAGCAGCCATGCTGCTGACGAAGCCGTGCCTGCCAGAAGCTCTTGAAGGGCATGTCCGGTCGCTGCTGGAGCGAGCCGGGGAGATCTGACAACCGACGGCGCTGGGCCTGCGCTCCAGCGCAGTTGCTTCAGTTCGCGTCGTCATCACGTCTTGACAGCACAAGGCCGCAGGAGCTGCAGCCGCCGCCTGCGCGATCTTGTACGACTTGCATCCCGGCGCCATGGGGTCGGCGGCGTACATCTTGCGGCCTGCAGCCTCCGGTTGAACCCGCACCGCAAGGAGGTGCGTCATGGCCGTGGATGTTGTCGTGGCGTCCGCTCGGCCGAAACCCCAGGGCGATCCATCTCGGCCGCCCCCTCACGCGCATCACCAACCGCCTCAGCGACCGCCACCAGCGGTGCCTCGGCATCGTGCGCGCTCGGCAAGGCGTGCGCGTGGCGTAGGCCTCGTTCTTCTTGTGGACGACTCGTTGGATGTGCGCGAGATGTACTCCCAGTACTTGAGCTACCGGGGCTTCAGCGTCATCACTGCCCCCGATGGGTCGCAGGGCATCGAGCTGGCGCTCGCCGCGAGGCCTGACGTGATCGTCATGGACCTCGCCATGCCAAACATGACGGGGACTACCGCGACAGAGCGGCTAAAAAACCACCCTCGCACCCGCAACATCCCCGTGGTCATCCTCACCGGCCACCCCTTCAGCGCCATCGAACAAGGCGCTCTTGAAGCGGGCGCAGCGATGGTGCTGACGAAGCCGTGTCTGCCCGAAGACCTCGAAGAACGCGTGCGCGCGTTGCTGGGGCCAGCCGGGTTGAACTGAGAGGCTGAGAACCCGCGGCGCCACTCCGGCGCCGCTGGTCAGCTCGCCGTCGTCAAGAAGCCCGGCATCACCAGCCCGCGCAGCGCCTCCTCCGGCGTCACCCATCACATGAACGTGACGCCGCAGGAGCGGGCGGAGGTCGCGTACACTTCTACTACCGAACAATGGCGGACCTCCTCACCGGCATCCGCATCGTCATCGCGGAGGACCACGATGACACGCGCTACATCGTGGAGCATGTTCTGCGACACCTCGGCGCGACGGTCACGGGGGCAGCTACAGCCCTTGAGGCGTTGGCCATGGTGCCGGCGGCCGACATCATCCTCACCGACTTCTCGATGCCGGGACACGATGGTGTCTGGTTGCTGGAGCAGGTGAACCAGCACCCGCGTCCCATCCCGGTGATCTCGGTGAGCGGGTTCGCTGAGCAACACGTCCCGCGCTTGGCGCAGGCGCCGTTCGCGCGCAAGCTGCTGAAGCCGGTCGATGCGTGGGAGCTCGCTGAGCTGATCGTTGAGGTGCTGCGTGGACGACCGTAGTGATCGCCGGCGCGCGGAATCTCACCGCGCCCTCGGCTTCCTCCGCCCTCCGCCGCGAGGCGCCCGACCTACGCATAGTGGACCAGGAGCTCTGGCGTGCTGTCGAAGGACGCCGCGAGAAGGCAGCTACAGCCTTCCCGCGCACCAGGGAAGGCGGCAGGCTCCTGGGCCGCGCCTCCCGTATTGATGGTGACTCGCATTACCTGCTCACCGGTTTCACCGCCTGCTCGGTGTGCGGCGGAGCGATTGGCGACTCGACGCAATATCACGGCAACGGCCCTGTCCAAGGCCGGACGCGCGTCACGTTCTACCTGTGCACGATGCGCAGGAAGCGTGGAGACTGCATCTGCACGAACGACGTCGTCATCAGGACCGACGCGGTCGACGCAGCAGTGATCAAGACCGTGGGTGAGGTTCTCGGCTCCCACGTCATCGAGAAGTCCATCGAAAAAGCGATCGCGAGGCCGGAGGGCGACCGTGAGCAGCTGGGCGACCAGCGCGAGAGGCTCAAGGGGGAGCTCCAGCAGGTCAACGCGCCTTGCGCGCCTAGTTGAAGCCCTGGTTAACGGCGGGCCGTTGGAGACCGTCGTCGCTCAGATCAAGATCGAAGAGGAGCGAAAGCGGACGTTGACTACGGAATATGAGGCGCTCGAATCACCTTCCGGTCCCCAGGCAGTTGACTATGCGACCATCGCCCGCGAGCTCCGGGAACGGACAGCCGACGTCCAGGCCGTTCTCACGCGCCAGACGTCACAGGCCCGCCAGATGCTCCGGAAGCTCCTAGACGGGAAGATTGCGGTGGAGCCCATCACGATTTGATGGCAGGCGCGGGTTCCGGCTGTCGGGGCGTCTGAACGTCGGCCGCCTGCTACGCGCCGAAGTTCTGCGGGCTGTAGAGGCGGCGACGAGAGCAGAGGAAAATAACAGTCCGACGGTGGTGGCCCCAACGGGACACGCGCGAACTTACATAATTCAAGTTCGCGATTTCATTGCACGGTAGTCATCGGCCTGTGCGGCCGTCTGTCGGGTCCAGCTACTCGGCCCCCGGACAACACCAGTTGGAAGAAGCCAACCGCGACTGGACTCTTCTCACGCCTCGAACAAGCTATAGAGCTCCTCCTCTTGCGCGAAGTGGAGCGTGAGGATGGCGTGCAGGGCGTACAGCGCGCGGCGCAGGTCGCGAAAGTCCTCCGGCCCCGGTCCCTCCGCGGGAAGCTGTGCGACCAGACGTCCGAAGAGCCGCGTCAGCCGGTGGATCTCGTGATGTGTCTGGATGAGTGGCCCGGTCGGGTCTTCCGCTTTGAGCATCTTGCCGAGTAAGGGGTAAGCCGTCCGTTGCTCCTCGCGCTCGTGTGGAAGCAACTCTTTCTCGAGCATGTCGCGCAGTCGCTCGAGCTGTGCGCGGGCGTCCTTCGGCGGCAATGAATCGAGGCGCGCAGCCAGCGCCGCGAGCTCGCCGATATGCGGCCGGAGCGAGCGGTGCGCCAAGGAGAGCCCCTGCGCAAGCCCCTTGGCCTCCCCCTGCTTCCGTACGATGAGGCCGGCGCCGCCGAGCGCACGCAGCGCGTTCACGATCACGAGGACGTCGATGCCCTCCTGGAGGACGGCGCCGGCGACCGGCGTGACATACCCGGCGGCCGCGAAGACCATGGCCGCGAGCGAGAGCCCCATTCCCACGAAGACGCTCTCCAGGGCGATGCGCCGCGTGCGCTGCGCAATGCGCATTGCGACGATCAGCCCCTCGAGCCGGTCCGCGGTGAGCACGACGTCCGCGGCTTCCGAGGCCGCCGTCGCGCCGCGCGCACCCATGGCAATGCCGATGTCGGCCAGAGCGAGCGCCGGCGCATCGTTGATGCCGTCGCCGATCATCGCCGTGACGCCTTCGGCACGTACGGCCTTGATGACCTCGACCTTCTCCTCTGGCGTCCGTTCTGCGAATACGCGGTCCACGCCGAGTGCATCTCCCACGAGCTCGGCCACGTCGGGATGGTCGCCCGTCACCATATGGATCCGGCGGACGCCAGCGGCTCGCAGTGAGCGCAGAGTGCGCGGCACCTCGGGACGAATCGGGTCCTGCAGGAGGAGCACGCCTGCGAGCGAGCCATCGATGGAGACATAGACGCTCGACGAACCCTCAACCGCGGTACGCCGCTCGATGGACCGAAGCTCAGGCGTGCGCGGTGCGTTTGGAACCACGAACGCGAGCTGCCCTACGGCGATACGATGCCCATCGACGTTCCCGGCGATGCCGGTCCCCGCTTGCTCACGCACGGCCGAGGGGAAGGTCGGGTCGACGCCCCGGCTGCGCGCCTCGGCGAGGATTGCCGGCGCGAACGGGTGCACGGAGAGTTGCTCGACGGACGCGGCGTGACGGACGACATCGTCTGAGGAAATGGGCCCGAACGTCTCGACCGCCACGACCTGCGGCCGCCCGGAGGTGACCGTCCCGGTCTTGTCGAGCAGGAGCACCTTGGCGCGCGCCAATGTCTCGAGGGGGCCGCCGCCCTTGATGATGATCCCGTGCTTCGCCGCCCGTGACACGCCGGCGATGATCGCCACCGGCGCGGCCAGGATGAGCGGGCATGGCGTCGCGACGACGAGCACGGCGAGCGCGCGGATCGGACTTCCTTCTGCTATCCATGCGAACGCCGCAAGCGCGAGGGTGAGCCCGAGGAAGCCGACTGCATACCGGTCCGCGAGCCGGACGAATGGCGCCTTCGATTCCTCTGCCGCTCTAACGAGGCGAATGATGCCCGCGTAGGTACTCTCGGCGGCGGACGCGGTGACGCGCAGCTCGAACGGGCTGCCGGCGTTGGTGCCGCCACTGCGAACTGCGGCCCCCATGCCGATCTGCGCGGGCTTGGACTCGCCCGTCAACGCAGACTCGTCGAGCACGGCGGTCCCCGAGGCGACGATGCCATCCGCCGGAACGACCTCACCAGGCTTGACGACGACGACGTCGCCGAGGACGACCTGGGCGACGTCGACGTCGATGATGTCGGCTCCAGCTCGGCGGTGTGCCACCCGTGGCGCGCGCTCGAGGAGAGCGGAGAGCTGCCGGCGGGCGCGCGTGATGGCGAAGTGCTCGAGCACAGCGCCGCCCGTGAGCATGACCGCGATGATGGCGCCGGCGAGGTACTCGCCAAGGAACAACGCCCCCGCCATCGCCAGAGCAGCGACGACATCGACGCCTGTCTCGCGTCGCGAGAGCGCCCTCACGACGGAAACGAACGTCGAGATCAGAACGACGGCTGTGGCGGTTGCCCATGCCCATCGGTCCGCATCGCTTGCCGTTGTGAAATGCAGGACGCTGCCCGCGATCAAGGCCGCGACGGTGAACGCGAAGAGCGCGAGCTGCCATAGCGATTTGGCGTCCTTGCTCACGCGCTCATCGACTTTCCCGCTCGGTTCAGGGCAACCGCAACGCTGTGCCGCTCATCGCTCTGTCCGATTCACCTGTCCCGCCCCCGGTCGCGCCCCACGGAGCCCGCGACGCCTCACATGCGGTCTGCCTGCCGGGCACATGGATGTCGCCCTGTGCATTACTACCTGACACCCCGAAACAGGCCAAAACAAGAAGAACGAAAGCGCTCTCAGTCGTGCGTGTGGCCGGGCGCGTGACCTGTCGCCCGTGTAGCTTGGTAGAGCCCATGCGCCCAGACTTGCAGCCCCAGCATGGCCTGCACGTACGACCGCGCGCCGTCCACGCCGCCGTTGGCGCCGGCGCGAAGATGGCCGAGATGATGGAAGCGCTCGGCCACCTGCTCTCGCACAGCAGTCACGAGCGCCTCTTCCAACGCCGCGGCGTTCTCGCTCTCGATTGCCTTCTCGGCGATCGGAATGATCGGCCCCACGTCGAGTCCCGCTGGCTTCAGACCGGTGAAGGGCGCGCCTTCGCCAGCACGGTGCAGACGCACCACGGTCTCGAAGAAATACCGGTCTGCCACCTCACGACAGATCGCGTTCGTTCGTCGGGCCTGCACGACCTTGTCGAAGGCGTCGATGATCTCCCTCTCGGCTGTGTTCGGAGCATATGGAAGCACGAGGCTGACGTTGCCGGCGTCGAGCGCTCGCCGCGCTGCCTGCACGACCGGTCCATCCAGCGAGTCACAATGTGGCGGCATCGGAAGTCCTCCCTTCTCAGGTCAATCGTCGTTCTTTTTCTGACGGTAATCGGCACTTGTTCGCTCTGCGCCGAATGTCGCTTGCAACCCCGTGACGAGCGTTGACCGCTCAGCCGGCGTGAGGCGGGCGCTCGTGCCCGGCAACGCATAGAACCACGGCGGCATCTCACGCTTGTTCACGGTCTTGGCCGACTCGCGCGCCTCCTTCTGCCCACGATTCCATTCCGAGTAGTTCAGCTTCCGGCGCCCTTCATCGACGTCGCGCTGGATCAGCCAGGACATCGGCGCGACGTTCGAGTACCAGGGCCAGACCGTCTCATTGCTGTGGCAATCGAAGCAGGCGCGAACCGCGAGCATGCGGGTCTCGGGCCGATCCCAGGCGGGCTCCTGCGTTACCGGCGGATTCGTGTGATCGCGCCCGTACGGAACGAGCTGGATCACGCCGATAGCGGCGATGAGGACAACTGCGAGCCAGAAGATGAACCGACGCATATCTTGACCCCTTGTGTCGAGGAGCAAGACCCGCGCCTGGTCAAACAATCGGTATAACAGGGGTCTACGGTCCGCCGGCATGGGGAGCACGGGGCAGCCTCGCCACGCGTGAGGCACCGTGACCTCACGTCCGCTGGGGCGGGTCCGCCTACCGCGTGCCCCACCGGCGTTAAGGAGCAGTTAAGCCGCGCGCTCTAGCCTGTCTCTCGCTGGCTCGTCCAGCGGGAGGTTGACATGGCCCGAGCGGGATTCTTAGCGGGGCTCCTTGGCGTCTGCGCCGTCGCCGCTAACGCGGCCTTCGCTGCGTCACCAATCGATATCCAGCGTTCGCTCGAGACCGAGGCGCGCCAGGCGACGTCCGGCTTCGCCGGCTTCTCGGCGCAGCGAGGAGAGCAGCTGTTCAACGCCAGGCGCGGCGACTGGAGTTGCGCGACCTGCCACACGGCGGATCCGCGCCAGCCCGGCCGGCATGCGACAACGGCGAAGCCGATTGCGCCACTCGCGCCGGCCGCCAATGCCGACCGCTTCACGAACCCCGCGAAGGTCGACAAGTGGTTCCGCCGCAACTGCAACGACGTCCTTGGTCGGGCCTGCACCGCCGTCGAAAAGGGCGACATCCTGACGTGGCTCCTGTCGCTGGGGAGGTAAGCGCCATGACGAACCGACGCGCACTCGCATTGCTCGCCAGCGTTCTCATGCTGGGCGCTACGGCGGGCGCCGCCGCCGAGAGGCGCGGGCCTGCGCCCGTGAACAGCACCTGGAGGACCGAGTGCGGGGCGTGTCACCTCGCATATCCGCCACAGCTGCTGCCGGCGCGCTCATGGCGCGCGCTCATGAGCGGCCTCGACAAGCACTTCGGCACCGACGCCTCGCTCGATCCGGGAGCCGCCGCCGAAATCGCCGCATTCCTCGAGCGCCACGCCGGGCGCGATCGCGCTGCCACGACGTCGCTCCGGATCACCGACACCCCGTGGTTCCAGCGTAAGCATCGCAAGATCTCCGACACGGTCTGGGCGCGACCGGCGATCAAGAGCCCGGCAGACTGCGCGGCCTGTCACGCCGGCGCCGAGCGCGGCGATTACGACGACGACACCGTGCGGATCCCGCGATGAGGAGTGAAACGATGTCGACGAAGAAGGTGCTCGTCTGGGACGTCCCCGTACGCTTGGTGCATTGGCTGCTGGTCGCCTCGTTCGCCGGCGCCTTCCTCACTGCCGAGTCCGAGCGGCTCCGGGCCTTACACGTGTTATTCGGCACCACCCTTGCCGGCTTGGTCGTCTTCCGGCTGGTGTGGGGCATCGTCGGCACCCGCTACGCCCGCTTCGCCAGCTTCGCGTTCGGTCCGCGCGCGGTCTTGCGCTATCTGCGCTCCGTCGCCACACTGAAGTCCGTCCGATATATCGGGCACACGCCGGGGGGCAGCTGGGCCATATGGCTGATGCTCGGCCTCGGACTCGCGGCGGCTGCCACCGGGTACGGCGCGTACGCGGGCGGAGCCGAGTGGCTGGAGGACACCCACGGCGCGCTGGCGTGGGTGCTGCTGGCCGTCGTCGTGGTGCATGTGACCGGCGTCGCTCTCGGAAGCGTGCTGCATCGGGAGAACCTCGTGCTGGCCATGCTTACCGGTCGAAAGCGCGGCGAAGCGGGCGACGGCATCCCGCGATCACGCTGGCTGGTGGGAGCGGCGGTGGCGGCACTCGTGCTGGTGTTCTGGCTCGACCTCGTCTCGATCCCGGGACTGCCGATGCGCGCCGGCGGCGCGAAGCGCGTCGATGGCGGCCGCGCAGCGGTTCACCAGGAGGCCGATTGAGGAATCATGCGAACACTGCTCGTCGAGGACGACGCGCTCCTCGGTGACGGGTTGCGGGCCGGCCTGCGACAGGCCGGCTTCGAGGTCGACTGGGTCCGCGACGGCGCCGACGCTGCGCACGCGGCCGAGACGGAGTCATTCGCGGCGATCGTGCTCGATCTCGGCTTGCCGAACATGGACGGGCTCGCGGTGCTGCGCCGGCTCCGCGCTCGTGGGATTAAGACGCCGATCCTCATCCTCACGGCGCGCGACGCCGTCCAGGATCGCGTGACCGGCCTGGACGCCGGCGCCGACGACTACGTCGTCAAGCCCGTGGACCTCGCCGAGCTGGCGGCGCGGCTTCGCGCGCTGGTGCGTCGTGCTCGCGGCGAGGCGGCGCCGGCGCTCCGCCGCGGTGATCTCGAGCTCGACCCGGCGGCGCACCGTGTGGTGTTCCGCGGCCGCTCGGTCGAGCTCTCCGCCCGCGAGTTCGCGCTACTTCACGAATTGATGCTCAACGCCGGGCGTGTACTCTCGCGCGAGCAACTCGAGGAGCGTCTGTACTCTTGGGGACGCGAGGTCGAGAGCAACGCGGTCGAGGTCCACGTGCACCATCTGCGGCGCAAGCTGTCGCCGCGGCTCATCCGCACCATTCGCGGCGTGGGCTACCTCATGCCGCGGGACCACTCATGACCTCGCGCCTGCTCGTCGGCGTGCTGGGCGCCGTCGCGCTCGTCTGGCTCGCCACAGCGGTGGTCAGCTATCGCGATGCCCACCGTGAGATCGACGCGCTCCTCGACGCCCACCTCTCGCAAGCGGCGGCGCTGTTGGTGGCCCAGGCCGTCCACGAGGTCGAGGAGATCAAGACGGAGCACTCGCCGGCCGTGACGCCGTACGGTCAGAAGGTCGCCTTCCAGGTGTGGGAGCATGGACGTCGCCTGCGCGTGCATTCCGTCGACGCGCCGAACGAGCGGCTGTCGCCACAGGCTGAGGGCTTCAGCGACGTCAGCATCGACGGCCGGCCGTGGCGTGTCTTCAGCACGTGGGCGAACCGGCGTCGGGTGCTGATCCAGGTCGGCGAGGAGCGCGCCGGCCGCGACCGCCTGGCCGCTGCGATCGCCACCAATCTCGTGACGCCGCTGGCGCTCGCCCTGCCTGTGCTCGGCCTGCTCGTCTGGCTGGCCGTGCGCTGGGGAACGCGGCCGCTGGCCACACTGCGCGCCCAGGTCCTGCAGCGGGCGCCCGACAACCTGGTGCCGCTCGAGATGGCGGCGCCGCCCGCCGAGGTTGCGCCGCTGGTGGCCAGCCTCAATCGGCTGCTCGAGCGCGTGCGGGCGTCCATCGAGAGCGAACGGCGATTCACCGCCGACGCCGCGCACGAGCTGCGAACGCCGGTCGCGGCGGTGCGCGCGCATGCCGAGGTCGCGTGGGGCGCGATCGGCGACGCGGAACGTCGCGCGGCGCTCGACAACATCCTGGCTGGCTGCGACCGCGCCGCCCACGCCATCGATCAGCTGCTCACGCTGGCCCGCCTGGACCCGGGCGATCCGCGAGAGCGTCGCGAGCCGTGTGATCTCCGGGCCGTGGCGAAGGCCGTCCTCGCCGACCTCGCGCCTGCCGCAGTCGCGAAAGGTGTGGACGTCGAACTGGCGCCGGGCGCGCCGACGATGATCGAGGGCAGCCCCGGGCTGCTTGGCGTGCTGGTCCGCAACCTCGTCGACAACGCCGTCCGCTACAGCGCGGCCGGAGCCAATGTCCGCGTCGACGTCGTCACCGACGCGGTGAGCGTGCGCCTCGTCGTCACCGACGAAGGCCCCGGAGTCAAGCCCGAGCAGCGCCGAGCGCTCGGCGAGCGCTTCTATCGCGTGCCCGGCAGCCAGGAGATCGGCACCGGTCTCGGCCTGTCGATCGTCAGACGTATCGCCGAGCTGCACCGAGCCAGCGTCGCGTTCGATGACGGTCCCGGCGGCCTCGGCCTGTCTGTCGTCGTGACCTTTCCGGTGTCGTGAACGAGGTGAGAATCGCGGCGTCACGCCCTTGAGGCTTCGGCCGCCGGACTCCGCGCGCAACTCATTGTCTCGTTCGTCCGATGAGCGTGAGACTTCCGAAGCTTTCGCGCAGCCGCGCCTCGAAATCGGGATCTCGTATGTCGGCTCGTGGTCCGGCAGCAACCCGGAAATGACAGATGATCCCGGGCCAGCGGGGAGACGCAGTCGAGCACGGCGCCAGCGATGGAGACCCTAACATCGGTAGTGTCCGAAGTGGCCGC
>Ga0134124_10004211_pt1 | contig 11559 bp, 9 predicted proteins | sample KB304_FD_96880 | JGI IMG/M metagenome (GOLD analysis project Ga0134124, IMG submission 96880) | Terrestrial soil microbial communities without Nitrogen fertilizer from Kellogg Biological Station, Michigan, USA - KB3-0-4 | ecosystem: Environmental > Terrestrial > Soil > Unclassified ... | reverse complement strand
GACGAGGTGGACCACCGCATGACGAAGCGGCAGGTTCAGGTGAAGACCAACCTCGCCGAAGGCACGCTGGAGAACCTGAAGCTCGCGCTCAACGGTGGCGTCATCAGCACCGGCGGCACGGGTGCCACGGCCTACAAGAAGTACGCCCTCATCCCCGGTCAGGCTGCGATGTTCCCGGACGGGAAAATCATCATCGTGGACGGCTGGGCACCGGGCGGGAACAAGCGTCGGCGGGTCATCTGCAAGGACGTCATCTCCATCGACAACATCGAGTCGGCATACAAGAAGGACAACCAGTGGGTGTACCCGGTCACCTTCAGCGCGCGGTACGTGGACGACACCACCTCGCCGGTCGACTGGGTCGATGAGGTTGGCGCGTAACCAAGCGCTTCAACAACTTCAGTTCCCAAGCAACAGCAACCAAGGAGATTGAGACCGCAATGAGCAACAAGTCGAAGGGCAACCGCAAGCTCCAGGAACTGGAGAAGGTCGTCGGCCGGAAGTACGACCCGAACATGGTGGTCGAGCCGGTCGTCATCAAGAAGGGCGCGGCGAAGGATGTCGAGCAGGAAGTGCTCTTCATTCTCGAAGACGACGAGACCAACGAGCAGACGGAGTACTTCATCCCGAAGACCGTTCGCCCGAACCTCGCCATCAAGTACCTGAACAACTTGCGGAATGAAGGTGGGGAGTACGCCATGGCGGTTGCGATGGCGGACCTGCTTGGTGACGAAACCATGAACGTCATGGCCGAGTCGGAAGACATCGGTGAAGACGAGATGGAGCAGATCATGGTGATCGTCACCAACAAGATGCTCGGAGCGATGGAGAAGATGCAGGGAAACTCCTAGGGCGGGCAGCTCAAGTCCTGTGGGTTATTGACCACCTGGACGACGTAGCCGCCGACTTCCTGGTCTTCTACAGGATTCACTTCGATCCGGAAGTTGGCGACTACGGGGATCTGACCGCATCTAGGTTCTTCAAGCTGGCGTGGCGCTGTGGGGCTTACGCCGGTGTGATGCAGACCCTCCAGCAAAACGAAGCGATGAAAGAGCAACAGCAGCAGGAGCGGGAGAACGGTTCGGCTCCTACATACAGCGGTTCGGGAGCCAATGCACCTGCGGTAGATGTTCCGCACAGCCCAGGTCGCAACAGCCTCTTGAGCCACATCGGAGGGTGAGATGTCGTTCCTGGTCGGCTCGGGACATGTCGAGATCGTTGCTCGGGCCGATCTCCACGGCGCACGGGCAAGCGCGAACCAGATCGTTCGTGAGGTAGACGGAACACTGCGAGACAGCGAGGGTCGCTTCGTCCGTGCGGGACAGGGCGGCTCTCGCGGTTTCGGTCGTGGCTTCGGGCTCGGAATCCGTGGCGGGTTCGGTGGTCTCGGCTTCGGCTGGATCATTGAGTTCGGCAAGAAAGCAGCCGGGTTCCTCATCATGTCCATGAAGGGGTTCCTCATCGCGGGTGCCCCTCAGATCATCACCGGACTCGTCACGGCACTTGCACCTGCAATCGGTGCGATCGGCATCCTGCCTGCCGTAGCCGGTGCAGCAGCACTCGCGATGTTCTCCCTCAAGCTGGCCTTCTCTGGCGTTGGTGACGCGCTGAAGGCCGGACTGAGTGGCGATACGGAGAAGTTCAACGAGGCCATCAAGAAGATGCCTCCGACCGCACAGCAGGCGATGAAGGCGATCGTCGGTCTGCGCAAGGATCTGGACTCTCTGAAGTTCGTGGTGCAAGGAAACTTCTGGGGTCAGTTCGGAACGCAAATCCAGGGTGTCGGGAAGACGTACCTCCCGATGCTGTCTCAGGCCATGGGTGCTGTGTCCTTCAGCTTCGGTCAGGCCGTCAGTTCCTTCATGACGTTCCTGAAGTTCCCGGACGTCGTGGAGATGATTCGCGGTTCGCTGACCAACATGGGCGGTGCTATCGACAACGTCGCAGCCGGTCTGCCCAACATCGCGGCAGGGTTCGTCCCACTGATTTCGGTTGGAAGTACATTCCTTCCTGGGCTGACCTCCGGCTTCCAGGATGTGACTGAACGCTTCGCCAACTTCATGGACAGGGCAGCGGCAAGCGGAGAGCTTCAGACTTGGATCAGCAATGGCTTGTCCGTGCTGGGTTCTCTGGGTCAGTTGCTGGGCCAAATCGGCGGCATCCTGAGTTCGGTGTTCACTGCCGCGTCTGCTGGTGGCGGCAACATGATGGGGATGTTCGGCGCGCTGATCGGACAGGTGAACACCTTCCTTTCAAGCGCTGAAGGCATGTCTGCGCTGACCGGTGTCTTCCAGGTGCTGGCTGGCGTGAGCGGCATCTTCGGTCAGGTTCTCGGCATGGTGCTGCCTGTGCTCGGGATGCTCGTCACCACACTGTCCGGTCCGCTGAGCAGCATCCTGCCCATCATCTCCGGATTGCTAACGCAACTGTCACCTGTGATCGCGATGCTGGGACAGACCCTCAGTGGTGCACTCGCCATCGCACTGCCCCCGATCATTCAGGCGCTACAGACACTGGCTCCTGTGGTGGGCACGCTGGTCGGTTCGCTCGCTGTTGGACTTGCACCTGCAATCACCGCAGTCGCACAGATCATCGCGACGCTGGTTCCCATCATCATGCCGGTGGTGCAGATCCTGTTGTCCGCGTTGGTTCCGGTGATTCAGATGCTGGCACCGATCGTGACGATGTTGGGCCAGGTGCTGGGTCAGATCCTCGGTGCCGCGCTCCAGGCGCTCATGCCGTTGTTCAACATGCTGATCCCGATCCTGATGCAGTTGCTGACCGCGATCCTCACACCGCTGACGCCGATCCTTGCGTTGGTCGGTGAACTGTTCATGGCCCTGATGCCTGCGATCACACCGTTGGTTCAGCTCATCGCGACACTGCTGAACATCGCCCTGATCCCACTGACCCCCGTCATCCAGATCCTGGCGGTCGTGCTTCAGGCTCTGATTCAGGTCATCATCGCCATCGTGACGCCGATTGCAAACGCAATTGGTTGGGTCGTTCAGCTCCTGAACAAGTTCTTGGAATCGCAAGGCGTTACGCAGAAGATGAGCGAAGCCTTCCAGAAGATGTTGACGTTCGTGTCTGGCGTCATTAACTGGTTGAAGGACCGCATCATCGAGGGAGTCAACAACTTCAAGGCGAACCTGCTTGCCATCGGAAGCGTCGTGATGACGGTCATCGGGTTCTTCCAGAAGATCAAGGACGGGGTGACGGAGAAGGTCAGTGCCCTCATCTCGTTCGTGTCTGGGATTCCAGGCCGAATCATGTCGGCAGTGGGCAACCTCGGAAGCCTGCTCTACAACGCTGGACGTGACATCTTGCAGGGTCTGCTCAACGGCATCAGCGACATGATCGGGAAGCTGAAGAGCAAGCTTGGCGAAGTCACGAACCTCATCCCGGACTGGAAGGGTCCGATGGATACCGACCGCAAGCTCCTGACGCCTTCTGGGCGCGCAATCATGCAGGGGCTCAGCCGAGGTATCGACATGCAGCTTCCGGCCCTCAGGGCGCAACTGAGCGGGATTACGGCATCCATCCCAACGATGACCGCTGCTCCTACCGCGCTTGCTGGTGCTGGTGGTGGAACGACGTTCAGCGGTCCCATCAACCTGACGATCGACCCGACCAAGTTCCGCACGATCCAGGAACTGCTTGATTGGGTTTCGAAGCTTCAGCAGAGCGCACGCAGTGGCGCGGGAAGGTGATGACATGGAGGCATCGGAACGTGCCCAGCGTGCAGCCGACGCACTGAGTGATGTGACTGAGGTTGGTGGCGTTACTGTTTCATCGGTTGAACTGGACGCGGAGAACAACGCGGTGAAGTTCGTGGCGCAAGTAGACGCACTGAACTTCTCAGACACCTTCGTTGTGGTGAACCCGCCGATCCTGGTGGAGGACCCGGACGGTGACGTGATGGTGCGTGGCAAGGCGCACAGGGAAGACCCGGCTGCGGCAATCGCACAGGCGGTCGTGCAGTACGCGTCAGGGCGTACAGGAAGGGTGATGTCGTCGTGACCGTCTACCTCATCTTCGGCAACACCGTTACGCCTGACGGTGAGCTGATCAGTTCGGATGCCAACTACACCAACGCGCGAAACGGAAGCAACCTCGCCACGATCGGTCCGGCTGATGGTGTGTCCCTGCTGGGGCAGCAACTTCAGAGCGGAACGTACAAGGCGTGGGAGTACTTCATGGAGTTCACCATCTCCGGTATTGCCGCGACGGAGAAGGTGGTGTCCGCGTACTTCGACGTCTTCAACATCTACTCGATCGGTGCACCTGCGCGGGACATCGAGATCCGGGAGAGGGACTTCGGCGCATCACTGACAACCGCTGACTGGGTGCCTGGTGGAACGCTGGGTTCCCTCTCGTTGCTCGGCACAATTCAGGATGTCCAGAACGCACCCGGTAACCTTCGCGGACTTCGAGCTGGAAGTGACACACTTCGTACCCGCGTCACCGGTACCAACCCGCTGCGTGTGGTGGCTTCGTCCAGCAAACTTCGAAGTGGAACCGCACCAACCACTTCGGAGTACAACGGCGTCAACACTCCTGAGGGTGGAGGCACGAGCAACGACCCCATGTTGGTGGTCGAAACGATCCGTCAGTCCACGATGGTGTTCGTCGGCGGTCAGGGCCATGTACAGCTCTCGGACGGTACCGAGGCTTACTTGGAGTTCAACGGCGACTTCACGACGCCTAGCGTGGCTGTGAAGCGGTTTGACGGTACCTCTGTGTCGACGCTCGCAACCCTGGTTCTGTCGACGTCCTTCAGCGTGCAGCAGTACGCACTTCAGCAACTTGCGATTACAAGGGACTCCAGCGACAACCTCTACATCCTCGGTGTAGCGCCGAACCTGCCGAACCGATTGGTGGGCAAAGCGCTGGAGAAGACCGGCGCTTCTACATGGACTGAACGAACCACCATCAGCAGCGACCTTCCGGCCTACGTCACGTCCGCCAGTTCGTTCACCAACAACGTCGTTGCTGTGTGGCACAACACCGGTGGCAACGGCATGTGCATGGTGGCGGTGTCTCGTGCTGCTCACACCGGCAAGACCGGGATGATGCACTGCGCCACGGTGAACTGTGATGCGATGCTTGCTGGGGCTGGCACTTTGATTGCCAAGTCCGGAACGCTGGCTTCGTTCATGTCGCTGTACTCGTCCGCTGAGTACGTCGACTACCCCAACGAGACCGGCACCGGGTTGGACATCTGCAACCTCGGTTCTTCAGTTGGTGGAACAAGTGGTGCCATCGCCACGTACGACGCCGACGACAACGTTGCGGTGCAGGGCTACAACATCGCATCGGATGGCACCATCACGAATAGGGCCGGTGTCGGTGGCCGACCGAACGCGGCGATCTTCCACGACCCCAACTCCAAGCTGCGCGTCATTCCGATCGACTCTTCGCGCTTCGTCACCATCAGCGGTGGCCGTGTCGTGGTGTGGTCGTGGTCCTCGTCCTACTTCGGTTTCGAAGACATGGGTGCGATCGTTGCTTCGTTCCCCACGGCTTCGGCTCTCAACGCCACGTCGGCATGGGACGCGATGTACGACGAGAACTTCAACGTGCTCTGGATCTACTACCTGGACGTGGCTGACTCGCGGCTGCTGAAGAAGACCAGCATCGACATGTCCACCTATCAGGCCAACATCGATGAGGTGAGCGTCGCAACAATCGGTGCTTCAGGAAGTACAGACGTGTCACTTCGGGTCGCAAGGGGATTCATCGCGGGGAGGAACGTCCGCGTCTCCATCGCGAACATCACCAGTGGTGGCGTGCACTCCACGCAGTACGTGAACGACAGCATCAACCTGCCTCCTGTTGCCCCGACCCTGGCAGCCGTCGCACCGTTCGACGCTTCGGCTTCGAAGACACTGACGTGGACCTTCAACGACCCCAATGCGGGAGACACCCAGAGCGCATACGAACTTCAGATCGTGAAGGTGTCGGACAGCAGCACTGTTGTTTCGACCGGCAAGGTGACGTCCACTCAGGCTCAGCGGGTCATCACGGCCGCGACGCTGACCAACGGTGAGACGTACCAGTGGCGTGTTCGCACGTGGGACTTTGAAGATGAAGTCGGTCCCTACAGCGCCTACGGACAGTTCGATACTTCAACCGCTGGAACGCTGACCATCATCGCGCCTTCGGTGGACAACGACCCTGGGAACATCCCCGCCGACTACACCGTCACGTGGTCGGTCACCGGGGCAACTCAGGCCGCCTACAAGGTTCGGGTCATCCGGACCTCTGACAGCGCCGTACACAGCGATACGGGCTGGGTTGCCAGTGTGGCTACCTCCAAGGTGATTACGGGGCTCAGCAGCGGCGTGGAGTACCGCGTCGAGGTGACTGCGCGAAGTGGTGCTCTGGTCGAGACGAACACCGCACAGCGCCTCATCACTCCCGCCTTCAGCAACCCCATGACTCCGACCATCGTGCTGACCAACGAGACCGCCTACGTCCACGGGGTGGTGAACAATCCGACTCCGACCGGTGACCTTCCCGAGGTGACGACGAACCAGCTCTACCGTCGCAAGTCCGGTGAGACCGATTGGGTTCACATCGCAAACCTCGGTTACAACGGAAGCTACAACGATTACGCGGTTGGTTCTGGAATCTGGTACGAGTACTACGTTCTTGGGATCGCAAACTCTTCGCAGAGCGCAAGTGCCATCGGCAACATCGTGGTGACTTCCTTCAAGGGCGTGTACATCCACGATCCGGATGACCCGGCTGGCACCATCACGCACTTCCTCTACGGGAACCTGACTCGCAAGAGCGACGTCTCGGTGTCCGCAACGTCGATGAAGTTCGTCGGTCGTACCTCGCCGGTGTTCGACTTCGGAGACAACGAGGAGGAGAACGTGTCCGCGACGTTCGATGTCCCCTTCGGAGACGAATGGCTCAGCGGTGTCAGCTACCTTCAGAACCTGGTGCGTCGACGGGATGTGTTCTGCTACCGCGACAATCGAGGACGGGTCATCTTCGGCGTGGCCGGTGGTGTCGGTGTCTCGGATCAGCGTTGGGGCAGCGCCGTTGGGATGACCGTCGAGCGCGCGGACTACACGGAGATGGTGAGCTGAGATGCTGACGGTTGCACAGCACGGTTATTCAGAGGCTGAAGTCTACGAAGCGCTTCGTGGTATCCGTGGTTCTCGGCGCTGGACCTTCAGGTACGAACTGCTGGACAGTGCGAACGAGCGCATCACGGACCTGACGAACGTGATGAGTGGTTCGGTCGACTACGACGCAAACGCGGACATCAAGCGCACCGCGAAGTTCACCGTGACCGACACCGGCGACATCAACTTCCTGAACAACCGGATCAAGCCGTACGCACGACTTGCGATGCCAAGCGTTGTACGGTCGTACGACAGCGCGCTTGGTTCGGTTCCCAACATGCTTGCTCGGTACGCGATGGACGACAAGACAGGTCCGACCAACGTCCAGCCACTGAGCCTTCAGAACCTAACGGACAGGTTCACCGGCACTGCGGTCGACTACACGAAGTGGAGCGCGGGAGACAACAATGCAACCGTGGTCAACAGGAAGATGTCGATCCCATCCGCATCCTCGTACGTCAGCATCGTCTCCCCCGGATGGAACGCACTCGGGTCGTACTTCTATGCGCAAGTGTTCCCGTACAACGGAAGCAGCCACGAGTTCGCAATGGAAGTTCGGGGCAGCGATCCTGACACCATGAAGGCCGTGCTGATCCTGATCAACGGCAACATCGAGGCTCGGATCTACGACACCAGTGCGACCCCCACGGCTCAGGTCATCGCGCCGTACAACGCCAACCTGCACGCGTGGTGGCGCATCCGTGAGTCCGGTGGTGTGTTCTTCTTCAGCACCTCAACGAATGGGTATGACTGGACCGAGCACGTCAGCTACACCTACGGGTGGACCGCAACGTCGGTGACTGCTGGGTTTCGTGTCGGACACTGGAGTACTTCGGATGCGAATCAGGCTGCCCTCGTTGACAACGTGAACACACCGTTCGTTCCTGGCGGTAACCCTGGCGTGGTGCAGGACATCAGCGGGAACGGACGGCACGGGTTCATCGGTTCGATCGATGACATGGACACCGGTTGGACCGCGAACTTCAGCAGCGGTACCGAGGCGCACGATCTGACCATCGGGTATGCGGGCAACGGTTGCGTGAAGCTCATCCCCGCCAACACAGGCAACCCGTCCGGCATGAGGAAGACCGTCACCGCAGACTATTCAGGAGATGAAGCCGGGTTCCGCATTGCGATCCGAAGCACCAACTGGGCACAGGCAACCGGTGTCCGGCTGGTCATGGTGACCACTGCTGGCACCGACTACTTCTACTACGGCATGTCCTCGGTGAACTTCACCAAGGCGAACAACACCTGGTACGAGGTTGTCCTCACGAAGGACAACTTCAGCGTGGTCGGAACACCGGACTGGGCGAACATCACGCGATGGCTTGTGCAAGCAAGTGGTGTCGGTGGTGCAACGCCGATCGTGTACTTCGATGAGCTGACCGTCTCGACTTCATCGGTTGAACGAGCACAGCAGGGCTTGCTCTCCGAAGGTTCCTCGTTCCACTTCGACACCACAGCAGCCGGTGCCTTCAGTCGGTTGAACGCGTCGTGGCTTGCCGGACATGACGCCATCACCGTCATCTCCTGGATCAAGGCTGACTCCATCGGGCACAACCGTGGGTGGATCGTTGGCCGCAACCCTGGTATCACGACACTTCCATCTGCAATCAACATGACGTTCGACGCCACGGGAAACATCGGTGGTGCAACGAACGTGATCCGCACCGAGGTCTACCTCCGCAACAGCGCTGAGTCGGTGAGCAACGGCACCGGTTATGTAGCCGTTGAATCGCCAGCCAACACGCAGAGCACGGACCTCATGCAGGTCATCATGACGTGGCAGTCCGGCAAGACGATGAAGATGTACATCAACGGCGTACTTCAGACTCCAAGTGGTGAGTCGGGGCAGGGCAGCGTCGGCATCACGGATGGCGGCGGCTCGTTCCACATCGGCAAGTCGCGGGGCAACAGCGCGAACGGTTGGTGTGGCTACGTCGATGACGTCTCCATCTTCAGTGCCTACATCGATGACGACACGGCAGAGCTGCTGTACAAGACGGGACTTCAGACCGGAAGGTTTGGGACGGAGAACTACGTCGAGTGGCCGCAGGGTGTGTTCGTGCTGTCCTCCCCGACACGGCAGACCACGGACTCAGGTCAGGTGGTTCGGGACGTGGACGCCTACGACCAACTGGTGGTGTTCCGCGATGACCTGGTTGACGAACGTACGGTTGCTGCGGCAGGTGACGCGTATACAACCGTGGTCGGTACGTTGCTTGGTTCGGTGAACAAGTCCATCACTCCGTCCAGCAAGACGATCCCGGTAACGATGGAGTGGGACGTCGGCACCAGCAAGCTTCAGATCATCAATGACCTTATTGCCGCAATCAACTACGAAGCCCTCTTCTTCGATGAGGAGGGGACGGCGATCGTGCGTCCCTACAAGAGCCCCACGGAGAAGCCCTCCACGTACACGTACGCGACCGATGAAGTCTCAGTCATCACTCCGGGTGCATCGCAGACCCTGGACCTCTACAGCGTCGCCAACAAGTGGGTGCTGGTGGTCTCCGATCCTGAGCGGATGCTGTCGTCTTCGTACACCAACTCCAATCCTTCAAGTCCTACAAGCACGGTGTCACGTGGGCGGACCATCGTTGACTTCCGAACTGAACAGGACGCGGCAGACCAGGACTCGTTGGACGCGAAGGTTCTGCGATTGGCATTCGAAGCAAGCCAGGTGTACGAGGCCATCGACTTCTCCACGGCTATCATGCCCATCCACGGACACAGCGATGTCTACGACGTGGTGCACGACGACCTTGCTTTGTCGGCCAAGTACAACGAACGCAAGTGGTCGCTGCCTTTGAAGGAAGGTGCGACCATGACGCACACGGCGCGAAGGATGGTGCAAATCTGATGATGGCCGCTGCTGAGTTCTGGGGCGAAGTCCGACGCATCATCGGGGATGAGCTTCAGAAGTTGAACTACAGGAAAGCGAGGTTCGCGACAGTGGACCCCGCGTACACGACTGGCCTACCGCTCATCACCTTCGACGGCGAAGCAACCATGTCCACCAAGGGCTACGCGCACTTGGACTCCTACACCCCGGCAGCCAGTGACCGCGTGCTCCTGCTCCCCGCTGGTACGACGTACATCATCGTCGGCCTGGTCGTGTCGTAGGTGTTGTGGTTAGGTACCGTGAAGAACGGGTAGAGGAACGTAAGTGTCCGGCACGAGAGCAGGAAGAGGAACCCGAAGATGAGCGACCACGACCACCTGAGCGAGCACGAGACGGTTCAGCAGCAGGCCGAGCGCGAGATGCGTGAGCGGGCCGAAGGCGACTACAACGACGCGGTGGAGCCGGACTCCGGCCTGGACGACGAGACCCGTGCTCAGCTCTCCTCGGAGACCGTGACTGCCGACGAGACCGAGCAGACCGGTCACGAGGGCAACGGTTCGGAGAGCAAGCGGAACAAGCGCTGACTCTTCAACACCTGAACGACAAGAGACCCGGTCATCCCAGTACCTCGGGAGCCGGGTCTCTTGCTATCCGAATCAGTGGTGGTTCAAAGCACGGGTCAGTTCGTGGACGAAGACCTCAAGCTCGCCGCCCTCAGTCTCGATGAACTTCCTTGCATCCTGAATCGTGGTGTCCAGGTCGTGCTCCGGGATGTTGTTCGCACGGAACTTTGGGACGTCATCCACGAAGACGTACACGTGGTAGAGCTTCATGTGATTGCGGGGCTTGCCCACTTGGTCTCCCTACTTGCGACTACGTGCACGGGTACGGGCGGCCTTCTTCGCCATGGCCTTACGACCTGTCTTGGTCACGCCCTCGTTGGCGATGGCAGCGGACTTGGACTTGCTGTTGCCTTCGGCGCGCAAAGCCTTGTAGGCAGACTGACGCGACTTGGTAACGTAACCCTTCTTGCCTCCTGCACTGGACACCATACGACTCACCTCCCTCCATCACCCGGTCTACCCATCATGGTCCACTGATGAACTTGTGATCACGTTGACCTGGTTGCTAACGTAGAACACGTACCCGCTCCTGCTGATGTGATGTGCGGTGCTGGCAACAAGGTCCGAGAACCCCGGAGTCCTCTACGTGAGGTCCGGGGTTTCTTGGTTTCCGAAGTGAATCAGTCGAGGGTTCTCCTGATTCGGTTTGCAAGTTCAACAGTTGAAGGGCATAGGTAGGTACCCCCTGAAACTGCTGTGTGTGTTGTCTCTGTGTGTGTCGTTCACTCTCTCCTTGACACCACTGTGTCGTGTGTTACTGTGTAGCTACCTTGCTAAGCCAGACCCCCTCGGGGGAAGTAACAACGACACAGAAACACACAGCAGTTTGAGAGGGAGACATGTCCATCCGTGGCACACAGTTTGGCGACCTGATGACCAAGAAGATGAAGCCGCCCAGGTACATCGTTGACGGGCTCATCCCTGTCGGTCTCACGATGATCGCGGG
>Ga0134124_10004210_pt1 | contig 11559 bp, 8 predicted proteins | sample KB304_FD_96880 | JGI IMG/M metagenome (GOLD analysis project Ga0134124, IMG submission 96880) | Terrestrial soil microbial communities without Nitrogen fertilizer from Kellogg Biological Station, Michigan, USA - KB3-0-4 | ecosystem: Environmental > Terrestrial > Soil > Unclassified ... | reverse complement strand
GTAGTTAAGGGAACCGAGCAGACGTGGAAAGTCATTGACCTGACGATCATGTCGCTGGTCAAGATGGTTCAGCGCGTCGTGCCGATGGACAGCGTCGGCGGCCCGATCATGATTGCCAAGATGGCCGGGGAGCAGGCCTCGGCGGGCGGAGCCAGTTTTCTGGCGTTCATGGCGCTGCTTTCGATCAACCTTGGTGTGCTCAACCTGCTGCCGGTACCGGTGCTGGATGGCGGACATCTGCTGTTCTATTTCATGGAGTTGATCTTCCGCCGTCCGGTCCCGCAAAAGGTTCGGGAATACGCCCAGCAGATCGGGATGGTTTTGCTGCTGGGACTGATGGTACTGGCCTTCTACAACGACATCATCAGGTACTTCGTCACCCGCCAGGGGTAAAAGGAAACGGCGAAAGGATTTTCAACATGTCACCCGAATCGAAACCAAATGTCATAACGCCTCATGATACCCGCTATCTCTTCGTTCTGCCATTTTCTACGGATCCGGTGCTCGCCCGGCGATTCCTGGCCAGGGACAGCGATATTGTCGGCAATATCCGCTTCGGCAAGCTTCTGGAGACGCTCGACAAGGTTGCCGAGAACACCGCCCTGGCCTATGTCCACAGATTTTATCCCGACGCGAGGGTGGTCACGGCAGCCGTTGACAGCATAGTCCTGAGAAATCCCGCAGACACCAAGCACGACCTGGTATTCTCGGCCCAGATCAACCACGTGGGCAAATCCTCAATGGAGGTCGGCATCCGGATCGAGTGTCTGGGAGAGGGTTCCAGTCACCTGGCAAGCTGTTATTTCACCATGGTGGCGCGGTCAACAGACGGCGGTGAAGCCAAAAGCCTGACTCTGCCGCCGCTGCTGTATCAGGAAGTGCTGGACAGAAAACGGTACCAGAAAGCGGAACTGCGACGCCAGGCGTACCGGGAGAGCCTTGCAAAAGCGGAAGAGATGCCGTCTCTCGATGAATACCTGTTCCTCAAGAAACTGCATAAAAAACAGGAATCACCCGACTTTGACGGGTTACGTGCCGGGCAGTTGGTGCTCGAATCCACCTGCAGGGCATATCCCGAGCAGGAAAATGTCCCTACGACCGTTTTTGGCGGTTATCTGATCAGGAAGGCTTACGAACTGGCGGCGCTGGCAGCCGAGATGGTCGCCCCGGACCGGCCGGTGCCGTGCCAGGTGAACCGGATAAACTTCAACCAGCCGGTGCTGCTGGGGGACCAGCTGAAATTCACGGCCCGGGTGGTCTACACCGGTAAAACGACGATAGCGGTACAGAGCGACATCGAGCGCTTCAGCCGCTCGGACAGCAACAAGTCCCTGTCAAACTCCTGCCTGTTTACATTCCGCAATGTCGGAAGCGACATGGCACCTCGGCCGGTACCATTCATCTACCCCGTCACGTATGCCGAGGATGCCCGATTATTGAACGCCTACCGCCAGCGGCTGGATTAATCGGAGCAATCGATCCATGAACATCCTCGCCATCGATACATCCACACCCCTGGCCAGTATTGCACTCGCCGTCGACGAACAGATCGTCGCCGAGTCGCTGCTCAATACAAACCGCACGCTTTCCGCCCGCCTCGTGCCCGAAATCGAGCGACTGCTGACCTCTTCCGGGCTGGCCATCGCCGATATCGACCTCTTCGCCTCCTGCATCGGTCCCGGCTCATTCACCGGCGTTCGTGGCGGCGTCGCGACGATTCAGGGACTGGCACTGGCGGTCGACAAACCATGCGCCGGATTTTCGTCGCTTGCCATGCTGGCCATGAACTTTTCTCTCTCTACCACACTGATCTGCCCGATGCTCGATGCCCGTAAAAGCGAGGTGTACGCCGCTCTTTATGACTGCTCAAGCGCTATTCCCTCCCCCAGGATCGATGACTGCGTGCTTCCCCCCGCCGCGATTCTCGATCAGATTGCCGCGGCGACCGACCAGCCGGTCATCTTCGTCGGAGAGGGCGCCGTACGCTATCATGATCTGATTGCCGAACGGCTGGGTGACCGGGCCGTCTTTGCCCCCTTCCCTCTTCATTCTCCCCGTTCTGCCAACGGTATCCTGCTGGCGCTGCACGCCTTCCGGAGCGGCGGGCAGCTGGAGCCGTCACAATTGCTGCCGGTCTACCTGCGGGCATCGGATGCCGAAATAAATCTCGTAAAAAAACAAGCCTCCAATAATTCAGCCTGACAACCAAAAGGCGCCCCATTCGGGACGCCTTTCTCTCTTTCAACATGCTCTGAAACTCTTCAGCCAATTCGCAGATATTCTGGGGTCTCACCCCATCTTCTTCAAGCTGGTTCAGCGCGTACCAGCCTTAGCCAGCAATTCAAGACCACGTTCTTTCTTGCCCGAGCCTCTTTTAGCCCGAAGCATGAAGCGGGTTTCCGCATCAAACTCTGCCAGGAGAAGCGTGGTTACCTCATCAAGCAGGCGATTCACGCTCTGCCCGCGTTGATGTGCCATATCTTTCAGACGCTGATATTTTTCATTCGGCAATCGAAGTGTCAATGCACTCATAATTTCAACTCCTTGAGCAGGGTTTCCGGGAAGACAACCTTCAGGTCGGGAAATAATAGTTCCATGCGCGCCACATCGCGAAGGTTGCGTGTCACGATATAACCCGCTCCTCCGGCAACGGCAAGCTCGACCAGATGATTGTCACCCTCATCCTGAAGATTTGGTCGCCAGCCATAGTAAATCCGCGTCCAGCGACAAGCAGCAAGAAATATGTCCAAAAGTTCATCACGCTCGTCAGCATTCAAACGACTGCGTGCAAACAACTCGTTTCGACTCAGTACATCTTCGTATTCAGACAACAACGCCACGCCCATCAACGGAGTCAGCTTTTCTTCCAAGCATGCGGCAATCACCGCACGGCAAGCTCCTTGCCCGAGGCAGGCGCCAATAAACACATTGGTGTCAATAACAACTTTCATGCAAAGTATGGTAGCACCATTGCCACCATATTGCCAGACAAAAATCCCCGTCCGGCAGCTGGACAACGCCCTATTTTCTGAAGGAAACGGGGCGTTGTCGTTGTTGTATGAGAGGGCTCCCCGACATTTTTTTTGTGCCCGGAAAAGTTTTTTCCTCGATTCCGTTATTTGGCGTAGTTTTGGTGATTTTAACCTGGCTAATATTCTGTTATTGTTGATGTTTTTTAGATGTGTAAAGAAACTTTACACTTTTAATGTTGGCAACTTACTGAAATTGCGATTGATTATTGGCGGGAAATGGTTTAGTCAGGAATTGTGTGCGCATCATGGTGTGAATTTTGATTTAAAGGCGGCGGGTGGACGGTGGAATCCTGAGAAGCAACTCTGATCGAGATGTCATCATGAAAACGAAATTACTATTCATAGCTGTTCTTTTATTAGTTTCTTGCAGCCCCATCCGTGGATGCATGGAGTCATCTTTCACCCTGACTCCTGAATCCAGACTTCCCAAATGGTTTTCGCTACCAACAGGCTATACAAGAGATTCAGTAACAGTGAAGTCATATTATTATTCATCGCCGTTCCCAGTAGATAATGCTGTTTTTGAGTTAACCGACCAGAACGACAAGATACTAGAGACAGTAACCGGGAAGACGTGCTGGCATCCTGAAACGAAGAGAAAACGAAATAAATATGGAGGTCTTGATCCAGATAGCTATCCTCATTATGTCTATGTCCGAGCGAATGGCACACTGGAGGTCATCGAACATATAAAGGGGCCAACATTCCGAATCATCGATGATCAAAAACTGATCAAAGAAGCTCTTGAGTCAAACGAGTGTAACTAGCAAAAATACCGAATAAAAAGACGAAGTCCCAACCAGGCAGTTAGACGCTGGCCGAGCGGAGAGACTGCCCGGACAGGTCAACTGCCCGGCCCGTTGGCAAGGAAAGCAGACTTGAACGATAAATATGTATAAGTAACCTATAGTGAACAATTTCAAGAGTTATGTTGAAGAAAGAAAATAATGAAATTAATAATCGCTACCGGTGTGGTACATAAAGTACCAGCAGATTTACGCGAAGCTCTTACCGTTGACCCAAAGGTGCTAGCGGTGTGGAATGATCTTACGCCACTCGCACGCAATGAGTGGATCTGCTGGATTATCTCCGTCAAGAAGACGGAAACAAGAAAGCATCATATCGAGCGAGCATGCGCGGAGCTTATCGAAGGAAAGCGCCGACCATGTTGTTGGCCCGGTTGCTCTCATCGTTGAAATAATTGAGGCGCTGAGGGGGACGCTGGTGAAATTGGTTCAGCAGAATGAAACGGTGAAACCGCCCAAACACTCGGCTAGACCAGTCGGAGATAACCCCGACGCTGGTCATCCTCACTACGTTCGGAATAATTCCCCATGAAGAAAGGGCGCCCCATCCGGGACGCCCTTTTTTCATACTTCGAATAGCGGCTCTCTTATCTCAGTGACTGATATGGCCTCTCTTATCCAGCTCCGACTTCAGCCGTTGTGCCGAAAGCACCAGGCTCTCCAGCCGCGCCTCGACTACCTGCGGGAACGAGTTGCCGTCCGTTTCAATGGCAAGAAACGGCAGCGGGAGCTCGTTTTTCTGCTCCGCCCAGAAGGCGCCGCTGTGGCGGGAAAAGTTCTCCTTTTCGTCGATCAGGCGGTGGTTCAAGACCGACTCGGCGATCCGGCACGGCATGCAGCCGAACGGGCCGATGCTGATGACACCGTGGGTGTCGTCCCCCACCTCGGTCAATACGGAGCTGACCGTCAGGATCGTCTCGCCGCTCAGGGCGGGATTGATCAGTGCGGCGCCGCGATCCATGAGGTCCGTCACGTCCACATCGCAGGGGTGGTAAAAACCGCTCAGGAGCAGGAGCCTTTTTATGTCCGTCTCGTCCTTGCGCATAAAGAAGCTTTTAAGACGAATGCCGAGACGGGTGCCGAAGGAGGAGTCGTGGGCGATCCCCTTGAGCACGGTGTAATCGGTATAGTACATCCATTCCGTGAGCGGTGCGGTGCGTGTCAGCACCCCCCGGTCCGCCAACTGTTCGACGAGGTACTGCCGCGAGAAGCCGTCACGCCGGACGTAGATCTCACCGGTCAGGTTGATCATCACCGCATCGCCTACCGGATACTTCTTGCCGCAGCGCCCCAGGGCAAGCATCACATCTTCCAGGACTTTCAACGTATCGGCAAATTTGTCCGAGGCGATGCTTTCGATGATCCGCGCCTTCCCCTTCTCGTAGATGTCCAGCGCTTCGGCACGGTCGGTAGCCACTGTCAGCAGCCCGGCGTACACCTCGTCCAGCCCGTCGGCTATGTTGAAGGCCCGCCACACCCGCCTGGTAAAGGCAGCTGTCATGCCGCCGTAGCCGTTCTCGCAGGAGAGGGACAGCAGGGCGACGTTGTCGAGGCGGTTCTTGACGATGTGGTTGGTCATGAAGACGTTGTACTGGCCGAAGCGGCAGGGCCCCTCGGCGGCGGGCATGAAATAGACCACCACCTCGTCGTCGCGCTTGCGCTCTTCCAGGTAGCGGAGCAGCGACCCGGAGGTGAGGAGCAGCGGCATGCATTCCTTGCAGGTGGCCTCCCCCTTGCCGAGCATCAGTTCCTGGCGGCCGGGAGGGGGGAGCGCCTCCGACCTGATCCCCGCATGGCGGAACGCCGCCGCGAGCCCCTGGGCGGCGGTATCCCCCATGGATGGGATCAGCACCGTGACCCTCGGATCGGTAAACGGCAGTTCCCGGCCGCCGGTGCGGACGTACATGCCGTCTTTTTTCGTGATCAGTTCGGCGGGCACAAACGGCTCCTCTACCGGGGGAGAAATGTTCAGCTCCCGGTATCCCCGGACGACATCGAGGAAGGCCTCGATGCGGGTATCGACCCCGGCGTCGGCGGTATGGGCGTCGAGTTCGAGGGTCAGGGACGGTTTCTGCCCCATGATGTTGCGGAAGTAGCCGGCAATGAACGAATCGGGGCCGCAGCTGAAGTTGGTGATATAGACCCCGTAGAGATTCGGCCTGTCCAGGATGTAGCTCGCCCCCTTGAGGATCCCCTGTCCCGATGTCCAGTACATCCACTCGACACCGTCTCCGGCAGTATCGTCGATCGGCAGGAAGTCGTGGGGGATGATCTTGGTGCCCCGGGTGGCGAACTTGTGGGGGATCCCCATGTTGCCATGGCGGTTGAAGGCGTTGTAGGAGCGGCCGAACAGGACCAGCGCCGTCTCGTCAGCATTGAGACCGGCGATGAAACGGGCGCCGATATCCCTCATCTCGGCGCGCATCGCCAGCAGCACCTGCCAGGCGTCGTCAAAGGCGCGCCCGGCCCGGCGGGCGGAAACGCCCAGCTGCTTGCCGATGCCGGCGAAGGTCTTGCGGAGTTTTTTATGGTCGTCGAAGGGGAGCACGGCGGTAATCAGCCTGGGCGCCAGCTGCTCGTGAAAGGCCGCCTTCAGGTAATACGGCTCCGCCTGGACGAAGGGACAGGTGCAACTGGCTTCATCCCCCTTCTCGATCGAGGAGCTGAGGACGTGGGGGATGAACAGGTAATCCGGCTCTTTCTGCAGGAGAGCGCCGATCAGGCCGTGACTGAGCACGACCGGATAGCAGAAGGCGGCGCCGGTCGCCTCCATGCCGCGGGGATCGAGGGTATCGCCGAGAATGACCTCGGCCCCGAGATTGGTGAAGAAATGGGAGTAGAGCGGGTAAAAGGTATTGGAAAACAGCGATGCCGGAATGCCGACCTTCACTCCCCCCCTGTTTACGGTTGCGGGGGCATATTTGCGGAAGACCAGCTCCTCGTGCAACCGGACGAGGTCCAGTTCATTGGTGTCATAAGCGCTCTTGTTGCCGATGATGTTGTAATACTTGTTGCACGCCCCGCCGAACGGATAGGTCTTTCCCTTTACGGTTATCCGCGCCACCGAACATTTCCGGTCGCACTTCTCGGCGCCGCCGGCGCAGATGAACGGCTCCCGGTACTCGACGTCACGTGCCGCCAGTTCCGCCAGGTCAAAGTGATGCCGCTCCAGGAGCTTCTTTTCGATCTTCCGTTGCACTTCAAGGGCGGCGCCGAAGGCCCCCATCAGCCCCGGTTCCGGCGGTACGATGATTTCCTGGCCGCAAAGCTCCGCCATGGCGGCGGGAACGGCGCTGTTGTAACAGACCCCCCCCTGCATGAAAATCTTCTTCCCCACCGGCCGGTTACCCTTGACCCGGTTCAGATAGTTCTGGCAGATCGAATAGACCAGCCCGGCAACGATATCTTCGCGCCCTACCCCTTCCTGAACCGCGGTCTTGATGTCGCTGCCGATGAAAGCCGCGCACTGGTCGTTGAAGTTGGGGGGGGCGGTGGATTCAAAGGCGATGCCGGCAATCTCCCGCGTCTCGATGCCGAGCGATTCACTGCAGGCCTCCTCCAGAAACGAGCCTGTTCCGGCCGAACAGGCCTCGTTCATGGCGTAATCGCTGGCGACCCGGTTGGTGATGTAGGTGTACTTGGCGTCCTGGCCGCCGATTTCGAAGATTGTTTCCACCTCCGGATCATAATGGACTGCGGCGGTTGCGTGCGCCACGATCTCGTTGATGACCCCTTCACTCAACGAATGGAGTCCGGCAATCTGGCGGCCGCTGCCTGTCACGCCCAGCCCGATGATTTTGAGCTCGGCCCCAACCGGAGCCTGGGAGAGAATCTGGCGATAACATTCCCGGCTCGCGGCAATCGGGTCACCGTTGGTGCGGAGATAGACGCTGGCCGTGATGGCCTGATTGTCGGTCCGGAGGAGTACCGCCTTGGTGGTGGTGCTGCCGACATCGAGGCCGCAGACGTATTCGCCGTCGTAGAATTCGCCGCGCGGTTCCGATTTGAAGGTGACTCTGCCGCCGACCTCCTTCAGTGCGGGAAAGGTCGGAAAGGAATGGTAGGAGTCCGAAACCAGCGCATGCCGGTCAGTTACTACACTGCCATGCTCTTCCGCCCAGAGCAGTGCCCCGAGCGCCTCAAAACCGAGCGCTTCCTCGGGGACTTTCGTTTCGGGATACGACTCCCGGATATAGTCGACGACGACCCGGTTGCTGCTGACGCCGCCGACCAGCAGCACGTTCTTCGCCTGTGCCTTCTGCAGCAGCTCGACGATCTTCCCCGCCATCATTCGGCAGAGTCCCGCGGCGACCTCCCCCTTGTCCTTCCCCTTGTTGAGGGCATGGGTGCAGTCGCTCTTGCAGAACACCGAGCAGCGTCCCGCCACCGGATAGGAGTCGGAACCGGCGGCACGGTCCACGGCCTCCTCTATCCCCAGCTCCATCCTCTTGATCTGCTGGAAGAAGAATTCGCCGGTTCCTGACGCGCATTTGTTGCCGGTATGAACCCCGCGGATATTCCCCCGGCTGTCGAGCATATAGACCAGGAACGTTTCCCCGCCCGCCGACACGATGCAGTCGATTCCCGGATATGACGGTTGTATCTGACGGTAGGCAAGTTCGACAGCTTCAGGCTCCGAAACGGTTGGAATCGTGATCAGTTTCCTGAATTTTCTGCCGGTAAAACCGATCGCGGCAGGCAGGGCGGATAAAAAGAGGTCATTCAGAACCCCCATTACCCCGCCGTCATGGGTTACTCTCGAATAGGTTACTCCTTTTTCCGTTCGCTCCGCGATGCTTATCGTACTGGCGCCAAGACAGACGCCGAATGCTTTTTTCATGATACCCTCTCGTCGATGGTTCTATCTGGTTTCCGGATGAAAACAACCTAGATACATAGCAAAGAAGAGTTACCGTGTAAAAGGGAAATCGTCAATGCTTCCAAGTTATTGTTCCGCGAAGGTCCGTTGCCATACCAAAATCTTTATTCAGAGAATATTTTTGCCGTTGACAGCAACCTGTTAATGGGTGACCTTGTGCGCTCCAATTTTGGACTATGTGATCTGATACGGCAACCGGACACCTTCAACGTGAATCAGGACTCCAGAGCGTTTACATATTTTCTGACCGCACGCGCGGCGGCCACACTGGCCTACCAGATGACCGGTGTCGCCATCGGCTGGCAGATGTACGATCTGACCGGCAGCCCCCTCGCGCTCGGCCTGGTCGGGCTCGTCCAGTTCGTTCCCTCGCTACTTCTGGCGCTCTATGTCGGCCATGCCGCCGACCGCTATGACCGGCGCACAATCGTGGCGATCTCCCAGGCATCAGAGGCACTGGCACTGCTCTGTCTGGCGGCCTTCAGCATCCTGCATCTCATTGATAGAAACACCATCCTGGTGATCGTCTTTCTGCTGGGATGCGCCCGCGCCTTCGAGTACGCAACCTTCCAGACCCTGCTGCCGGCTCTGGTGACCCAGGAAGCGCTCCCTGCAGCAATCGCCAGAAACGCCTCGGTACGTCAAACTGCCGTCATTGCCGGACCGGTGCTGGGGGGATTTCTTTACGCAGCTGGTTCTGGAGTGGTGTATGCCACGGGGGGATGTCTTTTTTTCCTGTCGGCCGCCATCATTGCCAGGCTCCGCGTGCAGCAGCGTGCCCTGACGGCGCGGGAACCGGCCACGGTTACGTCGCTGTTCGCCGGCATCGCCTACATACGGAGCCAACCGGTCCTGCTCGGGGCGATCTCGCTGGATCTGTTCGCCGTGCTGCTCGGCGGTGCCACCGCGCTGTTGCCTATATTTGCCCGTGACATCCTGGCGGTCGGCCCCTGGGGTCTCGGCATTTTGAGATCTGCCCCGGCTGTCGGCGCATTGACGGCGTCGCTGTATCTTGCCCGGAATCCGCTGCAGCGCAGGGTCGGTAAAATCATGTTCGCGTCAGTCGCACTGTTTGGCGCGGCGACGGTCGTTTTTGCGCTTTCAACGTCGATCTTTCTGTCCTGTCTGGCTCTGGTGGTTCTGGGGTGGAGCGACATGATCAGTGTGGTCATCAGAGGTGCGCTCGTCCAGCTGGAAACCCCGGATGAGATGCGCGGGCGGGTAAGCGCCGTCAATGCCGTATTTATCGGCACCTCCAACGAATTCGGCGAGTTTGAGTCCGGCCTGACGGCGGCCTGGTTTGGTGCGGTTCCGGCCGCCCTTATTGGCGGGGTCGGCACACTGGCGGTGGTGGCGCTCTGGATCTATCTGTTTCCCCAACTGGTGCAGCGTGAGCGGCTGCACAACAGCTGACATCCTCGCACGGCAATCTTGCGCCGATTTTTTGGACCCACACGATTGAGTAATCACCCTTCCCTGTTATACTTAGAGAGTAAACCCGTTAACGGGATAAGTGCGTTAACGAAGTTATTTTCTGCTTTGGCAGAAAATAACTTCAACTTACTAAATCCATCCGCTGGAGCAGCCACCATGAACATTCATGAGTATCAGGCCAAGGAAATCCTCAGCAGTTACGGCATCCCGATCCCCCGAGGTCGCGTGGCGCTGACCTCCGACCAGGTTGAACGCGCCGCCAAAATGATGGGGGGGCGCTGCGTCGTCAAGGCCCAGATCTATGCCGGCGGTCGCGGCAAGGCCGGCGGAGTGAAACTGATCCACCATCCGGAAGAGGCGCAGGAGTACGGCAAGTACCTGTTCGGGCGGGCGCTCGTGACAAAGCAGACCGGACCGAACGGGTTGAAGGTGCGCCGCATCCTTGTGGAAGAAGCGGTTGAGATCGCCCGCGAGTTCTATCTCTCCATCACGCTCGACCGCGAGAGTTCGCGCTATGTCCTGATCGCCTCGGCCGAGGGGGGGATGGACATCGAAGAGGTTGCCACCAAGTGCCCGGACAAGATCCTGACTCTCACCATCGATCCGTTCACCGGCCTTCGCCCTTATCAGGCCCGCAAGATCGCTCTGGCGCTGGGGCTGACGGGAACCATCTGCGAGGATTGTGTCGAGTTGATCCTCAATCTGTACCGTATCTGTCAGGAAAAGGACTGCGCCCTGATCGAAATCAATCCGCTGGTGGTGACCAGAGCCGGCTGGCTGATGGCCATGGACGCCAAGATCACCTTTGACGACAATGCCGTCTTCCGCCATCGCGAATACCCCGACATGATGGACTACTCGCAGCTCGATCCGCTGGAGATCACCGCCAGTAAATACGACTTGGCCTATATCAAACTCTCCGGTTCGATAGGATGCCTGGTCAACGGCGCCGGACTGGCCATGGCAACCCTGGATGTTTTAAAGGAGTTTGGCGGCGAACCTGCCAATTTCCTGGACGTCGGGGGGGGAGCAACAAGGGAGAAAGTGGCCGAGGCGTTCAGGATCATCCTGCAGGACAGCGACGTGAGGGGAATCTTCGTCAACATTTTCGGCGGCATCATGCGCTGCGACGTCATCGCCCAGGGGATCATCGAGGCGGCTGGCGCGGCCGGATGCACCCTGCCGATCGTGGTGCGCATGGACGGCAGCCGGGTTGAGGAAGGAAAGAAACTGCTCCGGGATTCCGGCCTTAACGTGCAGATCGGCAAAAATCTGGGAGATGGCGCCGCCAGGATCGTTCAGATGCTGGGACGGGGGTAATCATGTCAATACTTGTCGATAAAAAATCCAGAGTTGTCGTCCAGGGGATCACCGGACGGAGCGGCCTGTTCCACACCCAGCAGTGCCG
>Ga0134124_10004209_pt1 | contig 11559 bp, 8 predicted proteins | sample KB304_FD_96880 | JGI IMG/M metagenome (GOLD analysis project Ga0134124, IMG submission 96880) | Terrestrial soil microbial communities without Nitrogen fertilizer from Kellogg Biological Station, Michigan, USA - KB3-0-4 | ecosystem: Environmental > Terrestrial > Soil > Unclassified ... | reverse complement strand
GCGCGCGGGGTCAACCTCTCGTCGCTCGAGTCGCGACCCGCCCGGCGGACCCGTTGGGAGTACGTGTTCTGGGTCGACGTCGACGCGGCGGTCGACGATCCGGCGTGCGCCGCCGCCCTGGACGATCTCCGCGCGGAGACCGAGATGGTCCGGGTCCTCGGCTCGTACCCGCGCGCCCGCGAGGACTAGCTCGAGCAGCGGCCGGCGCTCAGATCGGGCCGGCGTTCAGATCGTGCCGGCGTTCAGATCGTGCCGGCGTTCAGATCGCGCTGGCGCAGGCCCGGCACTTCGTGGCGTCGAGCGCGTTCGGCTCCTTGCAGAACGGACACGTCTTCGTCCCGGCCGCGGCTTCCTCCTTGATGAACATCTTCGAGATCTGCCAGACGACGAAGGCGATCACGATGAAGGCGATGACCGCGTTGACGAACGCGCCCCAGCGGATCGCGACCTCGGTGGTCGGATCGCCGCCCACGGCCGCCTTGAGGACGATCTTCAGCTTGCTGAAGTCGACGCCGCCGAGGAGGACGCCGATGGGCGGCATGATGATGTCGTTGACGAGGGAGGTCACGACCGTCCCGAGCGCCGTGCCGATGATGACGCCGATCGCCAGGGCGAGGGCGTTCGTCTTGAGCAGGAACTCGCGGAACTGGCTGACCATCGGTGTGCCCTCCGTCTCGGACGCGGTGGATCAGTGACTGACGACCTTCGTCATGCCCTCGGCTTGCTCGATCCAGCCGGCGATCGTCTTCTCACCGGGGATCTGGCGGATCCAGTTCGGGCGGGCCGCATCGAGCTCCTGGAAGGTCGTCGCGAGGCTGGCGGCGTTGCGCCGGGCGAGCTCGGCACAGGAGTCGACGCCGGCCGCCTCGAGGAGGTCCGCGTACTCCGAGCCCACGCCGCTGATCCGCATGAGATCCGCGTGGTTGACCCATTCGAGCAGCAGCTTCTCGGAGATCCCCGTCGACTCGGACAGCCGATCCCGGCCGCTGGACGTACCGCCCCGCTCGAGCAGCGCGTCGGTCGTCGCCACGCCTGCGGCACTCAGCTTCGCCGCGAAGCCCGGCCCGATGCCCTCGACGTCCTCGATCTTCATCGTGACCTCCTTCGAGTTTCCCCTGTCACGCTCGGAGCCGATGATACGCTTCGAGACCCCCGCCGCCCGCCAACCAACGGCCCAACCCCGCGACCGGAGCGATCGATGGACCAGGCCTTCCGCGACGAGATGACCAAGGGCTACGCGCTCGCCGAGCCGGCCCTCATCCTCGGCAGCCCGATGGTCGACGGCGAGGTCGACAACGCGGCGCGGGTGCAGGTCGCGCTCTCGATGATGAACCGGCACGGCCTCATCGCCGGCGCGACCGGGACCGGCAAGACCAAGACGCTCCAGATCCTCGCCGGCGAGCTGTCGAAGGCCGGGGTGCCCGTCTTCGTGGCCGACATCAAGGGCGACGTGACCGGGATCGCGATGCCCGGCGACGCCGCGAACCCGAAGGTCCAGGAGCGGTCGGCCTCGCTCGGCTGGACGTTCGAACCGTCCGGTCATCCGGCGGAGTTCCTCTCGCTGTCCGGCCGGATCGGCGCCCAGGTCCGGGCGACCGTTCACTCGTTCGGTCCGCTGCTGCTCGGCAAGGTGCTCGGCCTGAACGAGACGCAAACCTCGATCCTGTCGCTGATCTTCAAGTACTGCGACGACAACGACCTGCCCCTGCTCGACCTCAAGGATCTCGAGGCCACCCTCAAGTTCCTCGCGTCGGACGAGGGCAAGCCGATCCTGGCCGACTACGGCGGGATGTCGCCCGCATCGGTCGGGGTCCTCCTGCGCTCGCTCGTCGTCCTCGAGCAGGAGGGCGCGGACACGTTCTTCGGCGAGCCGGAGTTCGAGGTGGCGGATCTCCTCCGGACGACCGCCGATGGCTTGGGGATCATCTCGGTCCTCGAGCTGCGCGACGTCATGGACAAGCCGAGCCTGTTCAGCACGTTCATGCTCTGGATGCTCGCCCAGCTGTACGAGACGCTGCCCGAGGTCGGCGACCTGCCGAAGCCGAAGCTGTGCTTCTTCTTCGACGAGGCGCACCTCCTGTTCGACGGGGCGTCCGATGCGCTCCTCGCCCAGATCGAGCGGACCGCCCGCCTGATCCGCTCCAAGGGCGTGGGCGTCTACTTCGTGACCCAGGCGCCGACCGACGTCCCGTCCTCGATCCTCGCCCAGCTCGGCAATCGGATCCAGCACGCGCTGCGGGCGTTCACCGCCGACGATGCGGACGCGTTGCGCAAGACCGCCCGGACGTTCCCGATCACGGACTTCTACGAGATCGAGAAGACGATCACGTCTCTCGGCACCGGCGAGGCGCTCGTCACCGTGCTCTCGCCGCGTGGCGTCCCGACGCCGCTCGCCGCGACCCGCCTGATCCCGCCCGACTCGCTCATGGCCGCCCTGCCGGACGCCGACCTCCAGGCGCGGATCGCGGCCAGCTCGTTCAGCACGAAGTACGGTCAGACGATCGACCGGGAGAGCGCCTACGAGCTGATCACCGGGCGCCTCGCGTCTGCGAAGGCGGCAGCCGCCGCGGCGGCGGCGCAGCAGGCGGCTGCGGCGGCGCCGACCGCCGCGGTGCCGCCGACGACGGCCGGAGGGCTCAACACGATGACGCCGGCGCAGCAGCAGCGCGAGATCGCCCGCCGGGCCCGGGAGATGGCCGCCGCCCAGCGCGCCGCCGACCGGGAGCGAGCCGCCGCCGCGAGGCAGGCCCGCGCGGACGCGAGGGCCCACGACCGGATGATCGCCACCGGCGTCCGGACCGCCGGCAGGGTCGTGACCTCGCGGCTGGGCCAGGACCTCATCCGGGGCGTGTTCGGGACGCTGTTCGGGAAGAAGTAGGGTCCGGGCCAGCGGGCCCCGTTGCCGGGGCCGCCGCGGGGCCGCCGCGGGGCCGCCGCGCGCAAGGCGCCGCCGACGAGGCGCCGCGGCGAACGAGGCGCCGCCGCGAACGAGGAGCCCGCTCGGTCAGCCCAGGTAGTCCTCGAGCAGCCGCTCGATCTCGCCGAAGTGCTCGTCCCGGACGTGGTACTGGTGGTACGCGGAGTCGTGGACGTTCACGGCGATCAGGTCCGCGTCGCGCAGGATCCGGAGGTGGTGGAGGAGGCTCGTCCGCGGGATCCCCATCCGGTCGGCGAGATCGGGCGGCGTGGCCGGCTTCGTCGCGAGCTCGCGCAGGATCCGCAGGCGCGTCTCGTCGCCGATCGCCCGACCGAGTGCCACCAGGCGCGCCGGCGGATCGACGTGCTCGCCCTCCGGCCGCGGCGCCGAAAAGGCGAAGACGTTCGCGTTGCGATGATCGGTCACGGCCCACAGCGGCCGAACCGCGACCGACGGCAGCAGGACGACGCTCGTCTGGCCGGCCTCGGGAACGAACGTCAGGCCGGGCGCGGCGCGCTCGACCACCTGCTCGAGCGGAAGCCCGTCGGTGGCGGCCCGGAATGCCGTCATGGACCGCTCGGCGGTGCCGACGAAGTCCGTCTCGCCGGGACCGTACACCTCGGCGTGCCAGCGCCCGACGATGCCGGCGAACTCCTCCTGGATCGCTCCGGGGTCGCGCGACAGGAGGTGCCGGAGCGTGTCGCGCCAGTAGGGCAGGTCCGGGAACGACGTCCGACGGAACTCCCGTCGGGCAGCCTGGTCGCCGTCGATCGCGGAATCCATCACCGCCGCCGGTGTCTCCCGCCGGAACACCCGCCGGTAGTAGCCCGAGAGGTAGCGCAGGAGGTCTTCCGGGACCATCGTCCGGACCGTCTCGGCGAAACCCGAGCCCGTCCGCGCAGCCGGAATGTCCAGCGGCAGGCCGAGGAGGTTGATCCACGTCTCCCGCCCGAAATGGTCGAGGCCGGAGAGAAAGTCGTCACCGAGCCCGGCGGCCCGGACTCGCCACCCGTTCCGGGCGTCGAGGGACCGATGGGCCGGCTTGTCGACCGCCGCCAGGACGGACATGCAGAGATCCGCCGTCGGCCAGACCGCGATGGTCAGATCGACCGCCGGCGGGCCGCCGGCGCGCCTCGCCGGTGGCCGTGACGAGCTGTCGAGTTTTTTCGACACGGTTGACAATCCTCGACCGACACCAGCATCATCGGACCTGGCGAATCCACGATACCCCACCGCCGACGGAGGGCGGACGGTTCGCGAGCGGGCATGGGCCTCCTGGCCGGTTCGCGAAGGCGTCGGGCTCCCGAATCGATGCCACACCGTCCGCCGCCGTCGGAACTGAGCCGCGAGCCCGGGGCGCAACCTCGGGCCGATGGAGTCGCGGAGCTCCTCCTCGGACCTCGGTGAGTCGGCCGCAGGTCAGCTCTCGCAGATCCGCGATACCGACGACCGCCGCCGTCGGAACTGAGCCGCGAGCCCGGGGCGCATCCCCCGGGCTCGTCGGCGTCCTGACGCATGTGGACCCGCTAGCCTGGCCGCGTCTCGGACATGCGGACCATGACGGCGAGACCCGAAGCGGCGGTCAGGGCCCCGATGGCGGCAATCGCGAACGGCATTCCTGCCCGGTCCGCCAGCACGCCGGCGACCACTGCGCCGACGGCAAACCCAAGGTCGCGCCACAAGCGGTAGACGCCGACGGCGGCACCCCGCCACGACGGACCCGCGACGTCGGCCACCGCGGCCAGCAACGTGGGATAGACCATCGCGGTGCCCAGTCCCAGCAGGCAGGCCGCGAGCAGCCACACCCCGAAGGTCGTGGCCGCCGCGATCAGCCCGATGGCTCCCGCCTGGAGGAGCATCCCCGTGACGATCAGTCCCTTCCGGCCGATCCGATCGGACAGGGCGCCGGTGCCGATCTGGCTGACACCCCACACCGCCGGATAGGTGGCCGCGAGCACCCCGATCTCACCGAGCGCGAGGCCGTGCGCAGCGTAGAAGAGCGGCAGCAGGCCCCAGGCCATGCCGTCGTTCAGGTTGTTCACGAGGCCGGCCTGGGAGGCGGCCGACAGGGATCGATCGCGGAACGACGTTCGAAGGAAGACCGTCCGCCACGGCAGGTCGAGGGCGGTCGACGCTTCGATCCCCACGTGACCGCGGGTTTCCCGGACGAACAGCACCGACGCCCCGAGCCCGAGGCCCGCGATCGCGACGCCGAGGAGGAACGGCGCGGGGCGGAGGCCGGCCTGGGCGGCGATGAAGCCCGTGGCCAGGGCGGTCGCGGCGACCGCCCCGTAGCCGGCGGCCTCGTTGAGGCCCATGGCAAGGCCGCGCCGTGCCGGCCCGACGAGGTCGATCTTCATGATCACCGTGCTCGACCAGGCGAGGCCCTGGTTGATCCCGAGCAGGACGTTGGCGACGAGAACCCACGCCCAGTCCGGCGCCCAGATCAGGAGCAGCGGGACGGGCAGTCCCACGAGCCAGCCGGCGACGAGGACCGGCTTCCGGCCGAGGCGGTCAGCCAGCGCACCCGCAGCGAGGTTGGTCAGCGCCTTGGTCACCCCGAAGGCCAGCACGAACGACAGGACGGCGCTGACGGCGGTCAGCCCGAACACGTCGCTGGCCAGCAGCGGCAGGACCGTCCGCTCCTGGCCGATCATCCCGCCGACCAGGCCGTTGACTCCGACGAGCAGCGCGAACTGGCCGGCGTTCGCCCGCAGGCCGAGTCTCGGAACCGGGACGGAGGTCATCGGCTCGGGCGGGCGTCGCGATCGTTCTCGGCGGCCGTCAGTCGACGACGACGCCGGTCAGATCCTCGGGGGCGGGTGGGTAGCGCGGCTTCAGGCCCTCGAGCGTGTCGGCCACGATGTCCGCGATCGCCAGGTTGCGGAACCAGTTGCGGTTCGCCGGAATGACGTACCACGGCGCCGCGGCCGTCGAGGTGCGTCGGAGAACGTCCTCGTCGGCGGCCACGTAGTCGTCCCAGAGCTTGCGCTCGGCGAGGTCGCCGAGACGGAACTTCCAGCGCTTGTCGGGATCGTCGAGGCGGGACTGGAACCGCGCCTTCTGCTCATCGCGATCGATCCACAGGAAGAACTTGATGATCGTGGTGCCCGACGAGGTCAGCAGCTCCTCGAACGCGTTGATCTGGTCGTAGCGCGTCGACCAGACCTTCTTCGGGACGATGTCATGGACCCGGACGACGAGGACGTCCTCGTAGTGGGACCGGTTGAAGATCGCGATCTCGCCCTTGCCGGGCACCCGCTGATGGACACGCCAAAGGTAGTCGTGGGCGAGCTCGATCGGGGTCGGGACCTTGAACGACGTCACGGTGCAGCCCATCGGGTTGAACGCGCTCATCACGTGCTTGACCGAGCCGTCCTTGCCGGCCGCGTCGATCCCCTGGAGGACGATCAGGACCGGATGCTTCTGCTCGGCCCAGAGACGGTCCTGGAGGGCCGTCAGCCGGGCTAGGCCCTTCGCGAGATCGGCGGCCGACGACTGCTTGTCGCGGCCGTGTGTCGCGCCGGCATCGACGTCGGCGAGGCGGATCCTCGATCCGGGCTTCACCCGCAGCAGGTCGCGCAGGGACGTCGATCGGGACGGGCTCATGGGCTGGACCTCGCGCTGGCTTCGTCGGGGGCACGGATAGAATGGCACGATCGAGCCCGTTTCCCAGGAGCCTTCGCGATGACCGCCACGACCGGCGCCAAGCCACATCCGATCTTCCTTGCCGGCACGTGGGTCGAGTCCGACGACCCGCTCGTGATCGCCAACCCGGCCGACGCCGCGAACCCGGCCGGGGCCACGTTCCACGCGACCGAGGCCCAGTACGAGCAGGCGGTCGAGGCGGCGGTCAAGGCGTTCGAGGTGACGCGCAAGCTGCCGGCCTACGAACGGGGCGCGATCCTCCGCAACATCAGCGCCGGGATCAAGGCCCGCCGCGAGGAGCTCGGCCGGCTGATCGCGCTCGAGGCGGGCAAGCCGATCCGTGACGCCCTCGTCGAGGTCGACCGGGCCGTCGTCACCTTCCGGCTCGGCGCGGAGGAGGCCGAGCGGATGGTCGGCGAGACGATCCCGCTCGACATCACGGCCGCCGGGAAGGGACGGATGGGGATCACCCGGCGCTTCCCGATCGGCCCGATCGCCGGGATCAGCCCGTTCAACTTCCCGCTGAACCTCGCCGCCCACAAGCTCGCCCCGGCGATCGCCTCGGGCAACCCGATCGTGCTCAAGCCGCCGTCCAAGGACCCGCTCGTGATGCTGACGGTCGCGGAGATCGTCGAAGAGGCGGGCGCCCCGATGGGCTCGGTCAGCATCCTGCCAATGAGCCGCGAGCTCGGCGACCGGATGGTCAGCGACGATCGGTTCAAGCTCCTGACGTTCACCGGCAGCCCCTCGGTCGGCTGGCGGATGAAGGAGCGGGCCGGCAAGAAGCGGGTCGTGCTCGAGCTCGGCGGCAACGCGGGCGTCATCGTCGACAAGAGCGCCGATCTCGACTGGGCCGTGAAGCGCTGCCTCGTCGGCGCCTTCGCCTATGCCGGCCAGGTCTGCATCAGCGTCCAGCGGATGTTCGTCCACGAGGACATCTGGGACACATTCATGCCGAAGCTGGTCGAGGGCGCGAAGGCGCTCAAGGTCGGCGACCCGCTCGACCCCCAGACCGACGTCGGGCCGATGGTCGACGGCAACGCGGCCTCGCGCACCCAGCGCTGGGTCGACGAGGCGCTCGCCGCGGGCGGCAAGGCCCTCCTCGGCGGGACGGCAAACGGCACGTACTTCCCGCCGACGATCCTGACCGACGTTCCGGCAACCGCCGCCGTCTGCTCGAACGAGGCGTTCGCGCCGCTCGTGGTCGCCTTCCCGTTCCGGGACATCGACGACGCGATCCGCGGCGTCAACGACTCGATGTTCGGCCTCCAGACGGGCGTCTTCACGAACGACCTGGGCGCCGCGTGGACGTCGTTCAACGAGCTCGAGGTCGGCGGGGTCATCGTCAACGACGTCCCGACGTACCGGAGCGACCACATGCCCTACGGCGGGGTCAAGGACTCCGGGCTCGGCCGCGAGGGCATCCGCTGGGCCATCGAGGACATGACAGAGCTCCGCATCATGGTTCTCGCCTGGCCGAGCTAGGCGGCTCCGCTCGATACGAGTGCGCGACGACGCGACGAACGGGATACCACGGCGATAGCGCTGCGACCATCGCTTCGCCCTCGGCCGGTCCGGACGTGTGGACGAAGATCTGGCCGATCGGAAATGGGCTCCCTCGGAACGCTCGATCTTCGAGCGCGTCAAGAATGGGCTCGATCGTCACGCCGGAGCCCAGGTTGTAGTCCAGCCAGAGTTCGTTCCACGTCCGCTCGGATAGCCGGGACATCCCCTCCGCAACCGTGCGCGCGTAGACCGCCGGAAACCTGAATGTCCGCTGGTCATCGATCACAAGCGTGTCCGGACGTTCCATGTGTGCGGTCAACGTTGCGAGCGACGGAGGCTTCTCATGCGCGGACCGTGGCACACCGCTTCCGTTTGGGCCATCCTCAACATTGGGGAAGTTTGTCGAGCCCCTCGCCGTCGCGCGACCCGGGACGCGCGGCGCGGCCGACCGATCGGCCGGTCATTCTCGGGCGGTGGACCTCAGCCTGACGCACGCCCAGCTCGAGCTCCGGGCCCGGGCGCGCGCCTACGTCGTCGACGTCCTCCAGCCGCTCGAGGTCGCGTTCGAGCGGGCCGGCGGGCGTCTCCCGGCGGAGACCCGGGACCAGCTCAAGCGCGCCGCGATCGCGGCCGGCATCCACGGCGGTTCGTTCCCGCGCGAGCTCGGCGGTCAGGGCTGGACCGTCCTCGAGCAGGTCATCGTCCACGAGCAGCTCGGCCAGGCGACGGGCGGCCTGTGGTCGTTCATCCCCGGCGCCTACAACGCACTGATCCACGCCGACGCCGACCAGCGCCGGCGCTATCTCGAGCCCAGCCTGCGCGGCGAGCGGTTCGGCGGCTACGCGATCACCGAGCCGAACGCGGGCTCCGATGCCCGGACCCTGGAGGCGCGCGCGGTCCGGGATCCGTCGACCGGCGACTACGTCCTGAACGGCGAGAAGTGGTTCGTGACCGGGCCGCCGGACGAGACCGACTTCATGATCTTCCACTGCCTCGTCGGCGGGGACGACGCGGGGCCCGGCGGGCGGGAGGCGCAGCCGACGCTCTTCCTCGTCGACTACGACCTGCCCGGCGTGACGATGAAGCACGACCCCGACTACACCCACACCTTTGCCGATCGCCACCCGCAGTTCGTGCTCGAGGACGTCCGGGTGCCCGCGTCGGCGATCCTCGGCGGGATCGGCCGCGCCGACGAGCTGACGAACGAGTGGTTCGTCGAGGAGCGGATCCACATCGGGGCGCGCTGTGCCGGAGCGATGGAGCGCCTCCTCACGCTCGGCGTCGAGTGGGCGACGAACCGGGTCCAGTTCGGCCAGCGGATCTACGACTTCCAGGGCGTGTCGTTCCCGCTCGCCGACTCGGCCGCGGACGCGGCGGCAGCCCGCCTGCTCACCCGGGAAGCGGCCGCCCTCGCCGACGCCGGCGCCGACCCGAAGGTGGTCCATGCCAAGGCGTCGCTCGCGAAGCTCTTCGCCTCGGAGGCGGCGTGGCGCTGCGCCGACCGGGTCGTCCAGGTCTTCGGCGGCCGCGGCTACATGCGCGAGTTCCCGGCCGAGCGCTACCTCCGCGAGCTCCGCGTCGACCGGATCTGGGAGGGCACCTCCGAGATCCAGCGGCTGATCGTCGCCCGAGCGCTCGAGAAGCGCGGCGTCGAGCGGGTCGTCGGATGATCGAGCCGGCGGCGACGACGGACGGGACGCCTCCGGTGGCGACACCCGATCGCACGCGCGCTGCGTCGACGCCGCCGCCGATCGACCTCGGACCGCTCTTCGCGCCGCGCTCGATCGCGGTCGTGGGCGCGTCGGCCCGGGGAGGCATCGCGCGCACGGTCCGCAACAACCTCCGGGTCCTCGACAGCGGGACGCGCTGCCACTTCGTCAATCCGCGCTACGACGAGCTCGACGGCCAGCCCTGCTACCCCTCGATCGCCGACCTGCCCGAAGTGCCCGACGTCGTCCTCGTCGCGGTCGGCACGGCGCGCGCGACGGCGGTCGTCGCCGATGCCGCCGCCGCCGGCGTGCCGGCGGTGATCATCCCGGGCGGCGGCGTCGTCGAGGGCGGTGCGGCCGCGGCCCGGATGCAGCGCGAGGTCCGCGAGCTCGCGATCCGGCACGGCATCGCCCTGCTCGGCCCGAACTGCATGGGCCTCGTCGACCTGACGTCGAACAGCGCGACCTACATCGGCGACATCAACCCGTGGCTGCCCCGCGGAGGCGTCGCCGGCATCGCCCAGTCCGGCTCGGTCACCGACGCCTTCATCCACTCGGGCAATCGGATCGGCTTCTCGCGGATCGTCGGCTGCGGCAGCGAGGTCGTCCTCGACGTGTGCGACTTCCTCGGCCACGCGATCGACGACGACCAGACCGAGGCCGTCATCCTGTTCGTCGAGGGCTTCAAACGACCGGAGCGGTTCCTGGCCCTGGCCGACCGGGCGCTCGAGCTGGGCAAGCCGATCATGGCCGTCAAGGTCGGCCGAAGCCGCCAGGCACAGGCGGCGGCGATCGCCCATTCCGGGTCGCTCGCGGGCGAGGCGCGGGCGACGGACGCCGCGCTCGCCGCGGCCGGCGTGATCGTCTGCGACGACCTCGACCGGCTGCTCGAGACGGCCGAGCTGGTCGCCGGCTGCCGGAGGCTCGGCCGGCGGGCCGGGCGGGGACGGACGGGCGTCGTGACCGTGTCGACCGGTGAGGCGTCCCTGATCGCCGACCTCGCACCGCGCACGGGGATCGACCTGCCGGACGTGCCTGCTCCCGCCCGGTCGGCCATCCTCGCCGCCCTGCCGACCCTCGGCTACATCGGCAATCCCCTCGACCCGTGGGGTGCGACCGACGCGCCGACGGCCTATGCCGCCGCCTTCGAGGCGTTCGCCGCGTCCGGCGCGTACGACGTCCTCGCGATCGTCCACGACTTCCCGTATCGATCGCTGCCGTCGGAGGTCGAGACCGCCCTCGAGGTGACGGCGCCGCTCCTGGCCGCAACCCGCGATCGTCCGGAGATCCTGCCGGTCTTCGTCTCGCTCACGTCCGGTGAGCCGACGCCCGAGATCGCCGATGCCCTCCGCGCCGGCGGTGGCGTGCCGATCCTGCGCGGGGCCGCCGAGGCGTTCACGGCGATCGCCGCGGTCGCCCGATGGGAGGCACGGCAGGAGCGTCGCCTCGAGCGCGGGCCGGTTCGCGAGGGCTGGCCGGCGCTCGCGTCGGATCGGACGCCGCTCGGTCACGACCCGGCGGTTCCCGGCCTGCTCGACGCCGACGCCGATGTCGCCGCCGGGGCAGTCACCCTGTCCGCCGGCCGGGCCCTGCCGGAGCTCGCGAGCCTGGCCCGCCTCGACGCCGCCGGAATCCCGGTCGTGTCGCCGGATCCGGCCGCCGATGCCGACGAGGCCGTGGCCCGGGCGCGCACGATCGGCTTTCCGGTCGTCCTGAAGCTCGACGCGATCGGGCTGGCGCACAAGTCGGACATCGGGGGCGTCCGCATCGGGATCGCCG
>Ga0134124_10004208_pt1 | contig 11562 bp, 11 predicted proteins | sample KB304_FD_96880 | JGI IMG/M metagenome (GOLD analysis project Ga0134124, IMG submission 96880) | Terrestrial soil microbial communities without Nitrogen fertilizer from Kellogg Biological Station, Michigan, USA - KB3-0-4 | ecosystem: Environmental > Terrestrial > Soil > Unclassified ... | reverse complement strand
CGTGTGGAGAGATGTTTGTTGTGGCGCTACATGCTTGTCTACAACAATCAGGATTGAAGGAGTGATTCCAGCTCTCTAGTTGCAGCGTCGACGGCCCCCTTTGCTTCTTCAACTGCCTGTGCCGCTTCTGCCGCCTGTTCATTGGCACTCTGAGCACGTAGAGCTGCGGCTTCGGCGACTGCCGTCGCCCGCACCAGCCGCTCCTCGACAGTGCGCTTTTGCTTCTCAGTTTCCTTCGCGTCTGCGCTCGCTTTTTTCTGAGCGGCTTCTGAACTCTGCGCTTTAGCCCGCGCATCGGCGAGCGACTTCTTCGCTTCCTGTAATAACACTTTCGCCTCAGCGATTTTTGCCTGGCGAAGTTGACGTGTGTCGGCGGTCTTAGATTTTATAGCTGACTTGGTTCGCGCTGACGGCTCTGCCGCAACCGGTGACGCGCCACCTGATATCAACGACGCGAGCAATTCAAAACTCGGAGGATCGACGTCCTGAGTCAGGCGTCCCGGCGTCGGACCATCAGGAAGCAATGCGTACGCCGACAACGCCTCGAGCGTCGTAGTGACGCGACGAAGCGTATCCTGCGACGGATTGTGACCTGCATCCTGCAACAATTCCGTCGCCAGCTCTGACAAGCCTGCGAGTGACTGCCGTCGCGCTTCAAGCGAGTCGCGCATGTTCGCCACCTTCGCCGCGGACCGAGACGCCTGCGCCGAATGAAAGCGTTTGCCCGTTGCAATCAGCTGCTCGAATTCATCGCGGTGATTCCAGTAAAGTTGGTTCACGGCCCAGGCCGAGACTGGCGGCTTGCCGAGTAGCTTTACGCGGTCGGCCTCATTGGTAAGCTTTTCCTTCTTAAGCCGAGCGGCAAGTGTGTTGCGCACGCTAGTGAACTCTGCCAATGGCAAAGTAAACAAGGCGTCAATTTCGTCTTCGATTTTGCTCTTCATTCTGGTAAGTTGGGCCACAGATTAACGCGGATCTAAAGCACAGATCGGAACATTCAGACGGAATCCGCATCTAATCAGCGTAATCCGTGTTTCAAGACAAAACTCTCTCTGCCGCTTCCTGCGAAGACATAACAGGATAAACTTGGAACTCAACGATGTCGCTCCAATTGGCAATCCATTCGTTGAGATAACTCTCATCAGGCGCTTCCATCAGTTGAAAGCAGCGTTCGAGCTTGTCATCGACCCAGCTCGAGACGTATTGCAGTCCTTCCGGGGCGAGACGGCCACGCTCACGAAAGCGCCGGTAGACTGGAACCGGATCGCCATTCTTAAAGTGTTCGACAATCATGTACAGCAAACGAGTTACCTCCGGATTGCACCTTAGGGGCTATGTTGATTTTAATCTTTCTGCTATCGATCCTGTCTCAAACGCCGGCGCCTGCTCCCTATCCCACGCCGACCTACAATCCCGACAGTTATGTTCCCGCTGTTCGAGCTGGAAAGACTGTAACAATAAGAGGCCCGAACCTCGCTGACAAGCTCCAGGCCGCACAGGATGATCCATCAGTCGCAACTGTAAGAATCGAAGGTGGCGGCTCCTTCGATAAGCAGGTCACACTTCGCAAACACACAATCTTCGACAGTTCAACTTACTCGTGCGACATGCAGGGTATAACGGACCAGGGCCAGTTTCTCATTGCTGACGGCGTACGCGTGCAGGGCACATGGCGTATGCCGAAAGAGCTGGTTGATTACTTCAAGTTTGGCAACGGCAGAAACTGGCAGGATCCGTATTTGCTGAAGGTCCAGGCTCTCACTGCCGAGCAATTAGCAGGAACGGGAACTACTCTTTTGGAACCCACCTTCGTGAATGGGCCAATTCCCGCGATCGAAGTCTTCCAGGCACTCGGCGACTCGGTCGCATCACACACTGGGTCTGCTCGCGATATCGCCGTGATCGGGTTTCACATCAAGGGCCGGCAGAAGGTTTATGACGGTGGTGTGAGAGCAACAATTCTGCTCGGCAACTGCATCAGATGCACGGCGCAGAACAATTATCTTGAAGACACCGGCTCGATCGGAGTCACTTTTGGTGGCTCTGCACTCGAGAAAAACAATTACTCAGATCAGGGATTGATATGGCACAACGTCGCCTCTGGAGTAGCGGCCGCCAACTTCGCGGCGGTCAATTCGGAGAATTTACTACTGATCGAGAATTACGTGCGACGTCCCGGCCATCACGATCCGAGATTCGGCGGCGGAGTTTGCGGATTCGATCTCGAAACGAACACTGCTGCCGATCACAGCAAGAACATCAACGTCTACAACAACCTGTTTGACTACGAAGGGGCGGGACTTGAATCGGCTGGGAATGCCATCTGCCTGCAAGATCCGTATGAGGGTCCAAACCACGGCAAGGTTACAGCAGCGAACAACGTCGCGATTGGCGGTCGCAGCGATTTGGTTCATCGCTACATGTCGAATGGAATTTTTCTGGTTGGACTAAAGAAGTGTGAAATTGTGAATAACTACGTCTTTCGCACCGGCCAGAATGCTTTGCAAGCATATTCTCTCGACGGATGTTTGATTCAGGACAACCTATTCGAGTCTACGGGTGGCGGCGGCAACTCGACGATGATGCTTACGAACGTCACGAACTCGATCTTTCGTCGAAACAATTTCATCTCGCGGCCCGGAGTAACAATCAATACGCAAGCTGGAACGGTGGATAAGTGCGGCAGAGGAAATGTCTACGAAGACAATCGCGGGAATGCCGTAATGAAGACGGGGGACGCAAAGTGTCAATAGCCACAAAGGAGTAACTGGAGATGGTTCGGATCGTGATCGGATGCCTCGTTGCTCTGTTTGCCCTACAGTGTGGAAACGCTTCACCGCCAAAACAGCCGGATGCAAATGAGTTGCTAATTGCAAACCTCACGTCTGCCAATTGGCCGACAGTGGAGGAGGCTAAAGAAACTCTGGAATCTCGCCAGGCGGAAGCAATACCGCTGCTAATGAAGCTGCTCGATCGTGATGAGAAAGTGAAGCTTGAAAACACTGCAGATCTCATTTATCCAGGCGCCGAGAAGTCTTCCGGCCATGGCATGGTCATAGGCTACAACCTGGATTGGCTCCCCATCAGAGCCGGCTGGGCATTGGAAGAGATCACTTTTCAGAACTTTGGTTTTGAGGGCGGAGAATGGGAGTGGGGAAATCCTGATCCATCGAAGGCAGCCGAGAATCAAAAGCTGCGGGCTGACGCAGTCTCGCGTGCAAAGACCTGGTGGCAACGTGCGCAGGGTTCATGGACCAGATTTGACGGAATTGTGGAAGCATTGAGAAGTGACGACGTGCATCGCCAGGGGTGGGCTCTCGGCTACGTACGGGCCGGGAAGACGAAGTGTGACGGATTGACGCTGGAGAGTTTCGAAAAGCAAATCAAGCCGGAAGCACAGCGGTTGCTGCACTCGAAGGAGGAGTGGGTGCGTCAACACGCGCAGTATTTGTTGGAAGATAAAGAAGGCCGGTGGTTGAAGTATAAAACCGAGGCAGCAGTCACAACGCCTTAGCTAGTCCGTAACCAACCCATACCATGAACAGTCCCAGGACGTTCGAAGCAACTACATTCACTGTTGCGAGACCAAAGGCGCCGTCTCTTAACAGGGTGAACGTCTGCAGACCGAATGATGAGAATGTAGTGAAGCCGCCTAACAAGCCGATCAGAATCACGGTGCGAAGTGTGGGATCGAAGAGCGCTCGCTCTTCAGTCAGATGAAACACGGCGCCGGCTAAGAGGCAGCCAATGATGTTCACGACCAGCGTTCCCCATGGAAACGTTTCTCCCGATTGTCGAGCGACGAATCCGGAAAGCCAGTAACGCAGGAGCGTGCCGATCAATCCGGCGAGCCCGATTAAGATTGTTTTAGACATAGGCAGCAAACACTTTTATCAGATTAAATTGAACGGCTCAAGCAACTCGGAACGTACTGTAGGGGCGGCCCTCCGTGGCCGCCCGGTTGAGACACGGATTCAAGAAACGGCGGTCTCGGCTATGGCGAACACGATTAAACCGAGGGCGGCCACGGAGGGCCGCCCCTACAGTACGTTCCATGAAACGCGAATGATGAGAATCACACTGGTACTGAACTTCATTCTTCTGTTGGCTGTTGGCAACGCATTCAGTCAAGACAAACCTGCGCTGCGTGAACTCGATCGGACGCGACTGGCCGAGGCGTTCAGGCTAGGCGATCAGTTGGGCGACCAGCTCTGGCCGGGCTGGAGTAAAGCGCCTTTCGCCGTCTTAGTTGTCACACCTGATAAAGAATTCCTGATCCGGCATCCACGACCGTCCACCGACTTCACGTCAATCGGATACGACACAAAACTCAAGTCCGAAATCTTCTACCGTGACCGGAAGTTTCAAACAAACCTCCTCGCCACCTTCCCTGCCGTCGGCGGAATCTCGACGATCGTGATCGGCCAGGCAGAAAACACCGCCAGCAAAACGTCGACACCCTGGGTCATTACGTTAATGCACGAACACTTCCACCAACTACAGGACGCGCAACCGAACTTCTTCAAAGACATCGAGGCTCTGAATCTATCACGCGGAGACCAAACGGGTATGTGGATGCTCAACTACCCGTTTCCTTATGAGAAACCGGAGGTCAGTAAACAGTTCTCTGTTCTGGTGCGATTACTTCTCGACGCAATGCAAACGAAGTCAAAAGCGAAGCTCTCAGACTACCTTTCGGCACGTGACGCACTCAGGAAGATGTTGAGCGCCGACGATTACAAGTACTTCTCATTTCAATTGTGGAAAGAAGGGATCGCGAGATACACCGAGTATAGGGTTGCAAAATGGGCGGCCACAAAATATCGCCCGACTCCCGAGTTCCGAAGGCTCGACGATTTCACAACCTTCAGCTCCACGGCAGATCAGGTTTATGACGGGATCGTGCACGAGCTCTCGACGCTGAAAATCGAGGAGTACAAGAGAGTCGCGTTCTACCCGATCGGAGCTGGCGAAGGCCTGTTGCTGGACAGATCAAAACCGCAATGGCGGAACTGGTATTTTGCCGAGAAGTTCGATAACTGGACCTACTTCATGCACTAGAGTCACGAAAGGTGCTTGGATCCTATCCAAGTCACGTTCTGGTTTTGGAAGCACCAGCAACTTGCGGTATAAATTGCATACTAATCGTGATTAAGTATTCGCACGTCATTACGCTGGTATGTTTGTTGGTCCTGCCGATCGCGGCACAACAAACGCCAGTCGTCGTTCAGCCCGGTGCTCCAGGTCAGCCCACACGCACGCTACCTCCCACGACGCGCGCGACATTACCGCCACATTCGCCGGCAGACACGCAGTTCATGCAGAACATGATCATGCATCATGCTCAGGCGGTTGAGATGACTGCCCTCATCGACACCCACACAGAAAACAAAGAACTACGCTCGCTCGGCGCGCGCATCAGCAGGTCGCAATCAGACGAAATCAAGTTTATGAAACGATGGTTGACGGCGCGTGATGAGCCGACGTCGCCGCCGATGCACCACATGCCGGGCATGGACATGTCGACCCATCAGATGCTTATGCCGGGGATGCTTACCGCAGAGCAGATGGCCGCCCTGCGAAACGCGAAGGGCCACGAGTTTGACCAACTGTTTTTGAAAGGCATGATTCAGCACCACAGTGGGGCGCTGACTATGGTCAAGGAATTATTTGACACTGCGGGCGCGGGCCAGGATGCTGAGCTGTTCAATTTCACAACGGAAGTCGACAGCGGCCAACGCGCCGAAATCAAGATTATGCAAACCATGCTGGGTGAGAACCCTTAAGAGGAGAAACCATGCATCATATAGCCCTACGTTTAATATTAGCGTCTCTTATTTTGTGCTCGGGTCTGGCAGTCGGGATCGTGGCACAAACGCCAACAGCTTCGCCGCAGACACCGGCAAAAGAAAACGATAACCCATTTGCTCCTGAACCTGCCGGTCCACTACCTGCGGGTATGACAGGCTCGGACACTAACGATCCACGCGCGAAACTGTCTCCCGGAATTTACGACGCCGGCGAAGCGGCCATGGGCATCAAACACCTCTTGCTGGTTAAAAAGCCCGACGCATTTCAACTTGGCACCAACGATCCGAGTGATCCAAAGGTTGAAAAGACACTCAGTCAACTCGGCCGTGCGCGGGACTCAAAGACGCCAAAAGGGGTTCAGCTGGTTTTTGCTCAACTCGCTTTCGCAAACTCCGACATTGCATTTCAAGGCAACTATCTGTTCCAGGGAAACTTTTATGGTCTGAGTATCTACGACATTTCCAATCCCGCGAAAGCCAGCTTGCTCACCACAATGATCTGTCCCGGTGGACAGAATGACGTATCGGTTTACAAAAACCTGCTCTTCATGTCAGTGGAAATGGCAAACGGCAGACTCGATTGCGGCATACAGGGATTCCCGCCGGCGCCTCCGCAGCCGTCGCCTGCAGCCGGCGCGGAAGAAAAGTTTGTACCTCCACCGGCACAGAAAGATCGTTTCCGCGGTGTGCGAATCTTTGACATCACCGATATCAGGAATCCGAAACAAGTTGCAGCGGTGCAAAGTTGCCGTGGTTCCCACACGCACACTCTCGTCACGGATCCGAATGACAAGAACAACGTCTACATCTACATCTCAGGGACCTCTTTTGTCCGCCAGAGCGAAGAGCTCGCCGGGTGCTCGGGTGAGGAGCCGGATAAGGATCCGAATACATCACTGTTTCGCATCGACGTGATTAAAGTACCGCTAGCAAAACCGCAGGATGCGGCAATCGTCTCGAGTCCACGGATTTTCTCGAATGCCGAAACAGGCGCGTTGAATGGTCTGAGCAGCGGTGGTTCTCACGGTAAGGATGGACCAGTCAAACCGGCGGACACCAATCAGTGCCACGACATTACGGTCTACTCAGCGCTTGGTCTCGCTGCGGGTGCGTGTTCCGGAAACGGAATCCTGCTGGACATCAAAGACCCGGCCCATCCAAAGCGCATCGACGCAGTCAACGATCCAAATTATGCGTACTGGCACTCGGCATCGTTTTCGAATGACGGGAAAAAGGTCGTGTTTACCGATGAGTGGGGCGGCGGACTCGGTGCACGCTGCCGCGCGAACGATCCAAACAAGTGGGGCGCTGATGCGATTTTCCACTTGCAGGATAACAAGCTGAAATTCGCGAGTTACTACAAGATGCCGTCCGCACAGGGCGACAGCGAGAACTGTGTTGCGCACAATGGTTCACTCATCCCGGTCCCAGGTCGCGATATTGAAGTGCAGGCCTGGTATCAGGGCGGGATTTCAGTCATGGACTTCACCGACGCGGATCACCCCGTTGAGATTGCGTATTTCGATCGTGGGCCAATCGATCCGAACATACTCATACTCGGCGGCGACTGGTCGGCGTACTGGTACAACGGCCACATTTACGGCTCAGAAATCGCCCGCGGCCTCGACGTGTTTGAGTTGACGCCGACGAAGTTTCTCACGCAGAACGAAATCGATGCGGCGAAGACGGTGCGATTCACTGAGTTGAATGTGCAGAACCAGCAGAAGATCGAATGGCCGCGAAACCTCGTGGTAGCGAAGGCGTACGTCGATCAGCTCGAGCGCTCGCAAGCTCTTCCAGCAGATCGAATCGCCGCACTGCGACAGGCAATGGATAAGAAAGATCTCGCGAAACTCAAAGAGCTCGCGCCATCGTTGGCACAGAGCGCCGGCAGCGCCAGGAGCGCCGCCGACTCCACCCGCCTTAACGCGCTTGCAGACATACTACGGTGAAGCGCAGATAAGCACGGACGGGAAGAACGATCAGCGCTGATCGTTCTTCTAATCCGTCAAATCTCTGGCTTCGATGCCTTTATCCCGGACAACGGTTTGGACTGGGGAAGGGCCGTTGAGAAACAGAGCAGGACAAGCGCGACAGGAATCGGCAATCTCTACTCCACTTTCCGGTCCTTTATGAAGAAGTAGCGGACGATTACGAGACCGGTTAAGGCGGCGACACCGGCGAGCAGGTCTAACCCGGAGATTCCTTGCACGACCATCTTGCGCGCGATGACGAAGATGAGCACCTCGATCGCAGCGCTCGTGCGATGGAAGAGCAATAACAAAGCCAACTCGGCGGCAATCGCAACCAGCAAAATGTTCTGAATGATCGAATGCAGCGCTTCATACTCGCTGGCTGCACGCCAGAGCTGTGGAAAATCCCGAAGGATAATCTCCACAGTCGCGATACCGGCTGCTACCAGAATCAGGACTGCGAGCAATGTGAGAAAGAGGTGAACCACATTACCGAGATGACGATCCAGAAATCGCTCCGGCGCCGTCTCACCACCCGTACGCGCTTGTGTTTTCTCCGGCATCGTTAATCCATCTGCTTGGGCAGGGTCAGAACCACCACGCGGTAGCGGGTGGGTACGCAGCCTTGTCCAAGGCACGGCGTTGAGCCTAAACGTAGAATTCCTCGAAATTATGCTGTTCTTTTGTTAAAAGAGTTGTCGTATGCGTAAACTAAAACTCGTTACGATCGCGATCTGCCTACAGTTGCACTTCGGTGCTGCTTACCTTCACGCCCAAACCGAACCTGTAACGCGTCAGGAAATGCTACGTGGCTCAGTGACGCCGGAACGTGAGTGGTGGGACGTGCTGCAGTATCACCTCCAGGTCGAGTTCTTACCTGAAACCAGACGCTTGAAAGGATCGAACACGATCACTTTCAAGACGGTAAAACCCGGAAACAAGATGCAGATCGACTTGCAGCCGCCCCTCGCAATCACAAAAGTCACTCACGGCAACGAGCAGCTCAAATTCGAACGCGAAGGCAATGTCTACTGGGTAATGTTCGAAAAGGAACTCGCTAAAGGAGTCGAAGACAAAATCGAAATCGCTTACGAAGGAGTTCCGGTCGTCAGTAAGAATCCACCATGGGTTGGCGGGATAACGTGGGGACGTGACGATCTTGGAAACCACTTCATCGTCACGACCTGTCAGGGGATCGGCGCGAGCATCTGGTGGCCCAACAAAGATCACGGCGCTGACGAACCCGATCGCGGCATGCAAATCAGCGTGACCGTGCCGGAGAATCTGGTTGCCGTTTCAAACGGTCGCTTAAAGAAGACAGACCATGATGTCGCTGCGAAGAAGAAAACCTATCACTGGGAAGTTGTAAATCCGATCAATAACTACGGAGTCAACGTCAATATCGGCAACTATGTGAACCTGACTGACAAATACCAGGGCAAAGGCGGTGTGTTGGATATCAACTACTGGGTGCTGCCGCATCAGAAAGAGGCAGCGCTAAGTCAATTCAAAGAAGTTCGCCACATGTTGGAAGCCTTTGAATACTGGTTCGGAAAATATCCTTTCTATGAAGACGGCTACAAACTCGTGACGGTTTCATATCCTGGAATGGAGCACCAGAGCTCCGTCACTTATGGCAACTGGTTTCAGAATGGTTATCTAGCGCGTGACCCGTGTGCCTGCGGAGTCGGCTTTAAGTTCGACTTCATCATTGTTCACGAGTCGGCGCATGAGTGGTTTGGCAACAACATCTCGATGAAAGACGCCGCGGACATGTGGATTCACGAGGGCTTCGCAAATTACTCAGAGAACCTCTTTGTCGAATACCACTTCGGGAAAAAAGACGCGGAGGATTACGTGATCGGCACTCGTCGCAGCATCCGAAACGACCGCCCGATCATTGGTGTCTACGGATCGAACCGGCAAGGCTCGGGAGACATGTATCCCAAGGGCGGGAACATGCTTCACACCATTCGCCAGCTGATCAATGACGACGCCAGGTGGCTCTCGATCCTGCACGGCCTCAATGCTGATTTCTGGCACCAGACCGTCACCACGCAACAGATTGAGTCGTATATCAGCGCGAAGTCGGGTATCGATCTCAGCAAGGTATTCGATCAGTACCTGCGCACGACAAACATTCCGTTACTGAAATACAGAGTAAACGGAAAGACACTTTCATTTAACTACGAACGCGTCGTCAAAGGTTTCGCGATGCCGTTGCGAGTAATGATCAACGGCAAGGAAACGAAGATAACGCCGACCGAAGCACAACAGACTCTCGAATTCCCCGAACAGATCAAAACGTTCGAGGTCAATCGCAACTTCTACGTCGAGGTCAATCCACAGATTACACAGAATCCATAAACCAATGTGGGTAATCTGTGGTAAGCTACGCCCGTTTTCATCACGGATCACTTGAACTCTCACTGACCAGCAACCTCGCAAATGTGGCGCCTGCGCACGGAGCAATACCATGAAAAAATTCGCAACACACCTGGGTTGGATTTTCGGACGTTCTTTCTTTCCCTTCCTGACTCTCTTGATCCTGTTTGGAACGATGTGGTGGGGACCGTGGATCACACTCATTATCGCAGCCGTCGTCTGGTATGGGGTTGGACACGCTGTCTAGGAGTTCCGCCATGGAAGATTTAAGCAACAAAAAAAGTTCGCACGGAATTCTCAGCCACCCCGGTGACATTCACTGCATAATTTTTCACCTGGTGACGCTATTTGCTTACGGCTGTGCGTTCTGGCTTTACCAGCATCCGGAAAAGATCCACGTCACTGGGCCATGGTCACGCCTTGCCTTCATTTGCGGAGCGGCCATCATGCTGGGCTGGAGTTCGGGTATCGATCTCGGCGTCAATTTTCACAATCATACGCACCGTCGAATCTTTCGGCTGAACTGGTTGAATACCTGGTTTGGCCGGTTCTGGACGTTCTCAGCCGGATGGCCTTCCTTTTTCTGGTGGCACGCTCACATCGTGGTTCATCATTCAAACCTGCTTGGACCAACTGACTGGACTTTGCCGAGAATCAAACCGGACGGTCGCGCGGAAAATATGTTCTGGTATTGCATCGCACACTGGCCTAAACGTAGCACCATAGATCTGTGGCGCGACTTCACTTCGGGTCGCGGTCAAAAAGGTGTGGGTCGAAAAGCGATTGTCGAGCTGTGCATCTTTGCTGTTTTATGGTCGATTCCGTTCTGGATCGATTGGCGCATGGCCTTAGGTTTGTGGGTACTGCCGCAGTGGTTCGCGAACGCGTGGACCATCGGTCCCGGCATGTTCGTGCAACACGTGTCGTGTGTGCCGAAGTCGACTTTATTTCCCGTAAACCATTCGAACACATTTCGTTCGCGGTTCTTCAATCTCACGACGTTCAACATCGGCTACCATCTCGAGCACCACGACTACCCGGCAGTCCATTGGACCGACTTACCAAAACTTCACGAACAGTTGACAGACAAACTCGAGGCGGGTAAGGCGCACATTCTACCGTTTGGTTACTATCGTGGCGCCTGGTATCGCAATGAGTTGATGATGGGAGATGAGTTTGCGGGGTGCCGGAAGCAAGAGGAATTGCTCGCCACAGATATACGCGGATAAATCGTTTCCTCATCCGCGCTATCTGTGGCTACATTAAACGCGCATTACCGCAGGTGCTTTGCCTCAAAAGTTAGATTCCGCGCTTGGATCGGGTCAGTACAGGGAGCGGTAGCGACCTGGTCAGTGATCAGCATGCGACATTTCCTAATGATTCGTGACTGCTAT
>Ga0134124_10004206_pt1 | contig 11563 bp, 9 predicted proteins | sample KB304_FD_96880 | JGI IMG/M metagenome (GOLD analysis project Ga0134124, IMG submission 96880) | Terrestrial soil microbial communities without Nitrogen fertilizer from Kellogg Biological Station, Michigan, USA - KB3-0-4 | ecosystem: Environmental > Terrestrial > Soil > Unclassified ... | reverse complement strand
GGAACCGCAACTTCGACGGCACGGTCTACCTCATCTTCCAGCCGGCGGAAGAAGGCGGCGGCGGCGCGCGCGAGATGATCAAGGACGGCCTCTTCGAGCAGTTCCCGATGGAAGCCGTATTCGGCATGCACAACTGGCCCGGCTATCCTGTCGGGAAATTCGCGGTGAGTGCGGGGCCGGTCATGGCTTCGAGCAACGAATTCAAGATCACTATCCGCGGCAAGGGAAGCCATGCGGCCCTGCCGCACAACGGCATCGATCCAGTGCCCATCGCCTGCGAGATGGTGCAGGCGTTCCAGACCATCATCAGCCGCAACAAGAAGCCGATCGACGCGGGGGTCATTTCGGTAACGATGATCCATGGCGGGGAGGCCACCAATGTCGTGCCCGACAGCTGCGAGCTGCAGGGCACCGTGCGCACCTTCACGCTGGAAGTGCTGGACCTGATCGAACGGCGCATGAAGCAAATCGCCGAACACGTCTGCGCGGCGCATGAGGCTGCCTGCGAATTCGAATTCGTACGGAATTACCCACCCACCATCAACCACGCGGCCGAGGCCGAATTCGCGCGGCAGGTCATGGCGTCCATTGTCGGCGCCGACAACGTGGAGGTGCAGGAACCGACCATGGGCGCGGAGGACTTCGCCTATATGCTGCAAGCCAAGCCGGGGGCGTATTGCTTCATCGCGAATGGCGACGGCAGCCATCGCGAGATGGGGCACGGCGGCGGGCCCTGCATGCTGCACAACGCCAGCTACGATTTCAACGACGAGCTGATTCCCCTGGGGGCCACTTACTGGGTGCGGCTCGCAGAGTCATGGCTGGCAAGGGCGCCCGCATGACGGGCGGCGGCAACGTTTTTTCCGATTCGTACGTCCAGGCGCGCACACGATTCCTGCAGTCGGCGCGCGAGGCCGGGCTGGAGGTCGAGTCCAAACCCCATCCGTTGAAGGGCCGTGATGGCGAGGAGTTGGCGCTGGATGTGGCCCGCGACGGCCACCCCAACGCCGCAAGCGTGCTGATCGTCTCCAGCGCCTGCCATGGCGTGGAAGGATTTTGCGGCAGCGGCGTGCAATTGTCGGCTTTGAGCAATGCCCCTTGGCGCGAACACGCCCGGCGGCGCGGCGTGGCCGTGCTCTACCTTCATGCGCTGAATCCGTATGGCTTTTCGCATCTGCGCCGCACCACCCATGAAAACGTCGACCTGAACCGCAACTTCCACGATTTTTCGCGGCCATTGCCGGTCAACGAGGCCTATCGCGAGATCCATGCCTTGTTGCTGCCAGAGGAGTGGCCGCCGTCAGCCGCCAACAACGCGGCCGTCGCGCAACGTCTGGCGACCAGTGGCGAGGCCGCATACCAGGCCATCCTCACACGCGGCCAGTACGAGTTTCCCGGCGGCCTGTTTTTCGGCGGTACCGGCCCGACCTGGAGCAACCTGGCCTTGCGCGAGGTGCTGCGCTCGCACGGACGGCGCGCAGCCCGCATCGCCTGGATCGACATCCACACCGGGTTGGGACCCACCGGCGTAGGCGAACGCATCTACGCCGGCCGCGACGACGCGGTCGCCCTGGCGACGGCCCGCCAGTGGTGGGGCGGCCACGGCGCGACCCCAGTCACTTCCATCTACGACGGCTCCTCGACCTCGGCCTTTCTCACCGGGCTGATGTGCGGCGCCATCTACGAAGAATGTCCGCAGGCGCAATACACGGGCATTGCCATCGAGTACGGGACGCTGCCCCTGATGCAAATGCTGCAAGCGCTGCGGGCCGAGCATTGGCTGCATCTGCACCCGCAAGCCCCGGCCGCGCTGGCCGCACAGATCAAGCGGCAAATGAAGGACGCGTTCTACGTCGACACCGACACGTGGAAGGAGCAGGTCCTGCGGCAAGCGGGCGAGGCGCTGTTCCAGGCGGTGGACGGTCTTAGTGCCTGACTATTCCGCCACGGCAAACCGCTGCCGGGCGATCTCCAGCAGTCCGCCGAAGATCAGGCTTTCCACGAGCTCGAACGCCACGGACATGTGCGGCGCCATCTTCCAGCCGGCCCCGCCCGTCATGAAGCAGGCCGGCTCCGCCCCGCAGTGCCGTCGCACATGCTGGACCATTCGCTCGATCGCCCCTGCTATGGCGAAAGTACCGCCGCTGGTGAGCGCATCGCTGGTATTCGTGGGGAACTCACGCACGTCGCCGGTGGGCACATGCAGGCCGGCCGTCCCCGACTCCAGGGCGCGCAGCATGATGCCGTGACCCGGCAGGATGAAGCCGCCAAGGAACTTGCCGTCCACATCCACTGCCTCCACGGTCACCGCGGTACCGACCATCACGACCACCAGCGGCCTTGGCGCGCCGCGGGCCAGCATCCTGTGCCGGGCACCGATCATCGCCACCCAACGGTCCGCTCCCAGCCGCGCGGGGTGGTCATAGCCATTTGTGAGGCCGGCTTCGCCGGCATTGGGCACGACCCAGTGCGCCGGTACGTCCCACAGTTCCTCCATCTGCTCCTCGACGCGCCGCTTCACGGCGTCGGCGGCCACTGCGCAGCCCAGCATGCGCTCGGGGGGCGGCAGAGCCGACCAGGCGCCATCCGCCAGCTTGTCGATGTTTTCGAGGAACTCGGCGCCGTGCGCGCGCAAGGCGGCCCCGGGCCGCGGAGCGTCGTACAGCGCCCACTTCAGACGGGTGTTGCCAACGTCGACTGCCAGGAAAGGCATGGTCCTTATTCTCCGGGCGGCGTTGAGGTCGTCACACTGCCTCCAGTTGGGCGCCGAAGGCCTGCAGGCTTTCCGCCAGCGCTTTCTCTTGTGCCTGCAGCTGCCCGCAGTCTGCGATCGCCTGTTTCACGGACAGCTGGAGTTCGCGATGAGCCTCCATCGCAGCGTCCGTGCTGAGCACGGGCGAAGTGTCACGCGCCGCGGCCGTCGCCAGCGCAGACAAACGCTCTTGCCATGCCTGGAGGTTGGTTGCGAGCGCCTGGCGCAGCAATTGCAGCAGCGCCGCGCGCCGCGCGGCAGCGCCTTGGGCTTGCTGGTGCGTCTGCTGCGCTGCGGAGCTCACGGCGCGCAACGCCTTCAGCCGTGCCACCAGTATTTCGCAGCGCCCCGCGTCGTCCTTGAGCTGGTCCTGGCCCGCCGGATCCACCGATGCGGCCCGGGCCTTGAGCTGGTTGCGCATGTCGTGCAGCCAACGCGTACCCTGCTCGATGATCTTGTCGATCGCACGATATTCCACCTCGAGCTCCAGCACCGCAAGCTCGGTGGCCGCGGCCTGCTCCTGCTGTTTTTTCTGCAGACCCTGCGTATTGGCACTCAGGCCCCGGGTCACCAGTTCGACCTGCTCGAACTGGGCGGCGAATTCGACACCGGCGCTGCGGCTCTTGCCGGTGGTGCGCGCCCACCACCCGCGCCTTTGCAGCAGACCGAAATCAAGCCGGGCCAATGCTGCAGCCACACCCCCCAGTTCTGAAACAAGGGGCGAAAAATCCCGCAGCAGCGCCTGAGCCTGAAACTCCTCGCGCAATTCCCGAAGGCGGCTCACATGCACGTGGCCGGCGTCGGCAGCCATCTGATTCAGCCATGCCGCCGGCGAAACCGCGCTCCTGGGTTTGATCTGCGCCAGCTTGGACGGAGTCATCAGGGAGGCGGTGCGATCGGAATCGGCCATTGGGCAGCAGCGATTTGAAGAGTAAACGGCAATATAAACTTTTTCGCGCAGTGCCCGTCAAATCGCTCCGAGCCAGCAGGCGCGCTGGATCGCCGCCATTTTGTTGTCGACCTTTAGTTTGCCCATCGCGTTGGACAGATGGTAATTCACCGTGCGCTCGCTGCACCGCAGCTGCAGCGAGCTCTCGCGCGCCGTCAGGCCTCGGAAAGCCAGGACCAGGCACTCGCGCTCGCGCGGACTGAGGGTGGACCGGACGTCGGCGATGCAGCGTTTGACCAGCGGCCAGATGTTCAGGGCCGACCAGACCAGCAAGGCCGCTTCGGAGCGGTCCGTGAGTTCGCGCGGGCTGAACATAAAGCACTCGAAAGCGCGCCCGGCCGGCAGCGAGAACTCGACTCGCACCACCGTTTGAAATCCGTGCGCCAGCCAGAGCAGGCGCCAGCGGCTGGAGCTCAGGTGGTCGGACTTGGCGATGTATTGCCAGGCTACCAGGGGCGCATCCGAATCGCGCCACGGGGCGCCGAAATCGCGGCTTTCCGCCAGCGCCTTCGCGGCGTCCGCGACGAGCGGAGGATGAACCGCGATCACTTGCCGGTCTTCACTGGTGCCGAAAGGGTCGGGCCCCAGCACGGCGACAGCTTCGACCGAAAATTCACGCAGTGCACCGACCCAGTCGCTGAGAAGGCCGTCGAGGCTCACACTGTCAAAGTTAACAGGTACCCCCATGAGATTGTCTTTTCGTATCCGAATGTGCTGAGACAATATCATCATCCACTGCCGCTCATGGCAACAACCAAGCATGAACAAACACCCGTGCCTACCCGGAGGCAGACCGTGAGCCTTTCCCTGTTCCACCGCCCGGGCACAGTGGTCTTCCTGGATGACGACCCCGATTACCTCGAGATGCTTGCCTTGGTGCTGCCGCGCCACTGGCATATCAAGCTCTTCTTGCGGCCGGTCGAATGCATCAACTACCTCCAGCAGGAGCCGCCGTTCTGGGAAGCCGACGCCTGGAACCAGCAGCAGTTGGTCGACCAATGGCGCGATGGCAAGCGCCTGATCCCGCAGATCCTGGGATATTGGTCGCAATACACGGAGCGTTATGCGCTGACTCGGGTGTGTGTCGTGGACTATTCGATGCCTGGCATGGACGGGTTGCAGGCGCTGGGCGAGCTGGTCGACTGGCCGGGATCGCGCGTCCTGCTGACGGGCCAGGCCGACGAGCAGGTCGCCGTGCGGGCCTTCAACCGCGGCCTGATCGATCAGTTCATCGCCAAGCAGACGCCCGACATTTCGCGCCGGCTGATCGACGCGGTCGAACACCTGCTGGCGACCCCCAATGCCCGTCATGCGCAAACCTGGCGGACGACGCTCGGGCCCGAACAGAACGCGTTGCTGCGCATGCCTTCAGTGGGGCGCGACCTGGCAGGCTTCGCGGCCAAGCGATGGGTCGAACACATCGTGATCGGCAGTCCGTTCGGTATTCTCGGGATGGACGCCGCCGGCCACGTCGGCTGGCTGCAGCTCGAAACTCCGGAGGGCCTGAAGGCCATGGCCGAACTGGCCGAAATCGAAGGGGTCCCGCCGTCCGGCCTGCAGGAGATCCGGCAGGGCTTGAAACTCGCCGACCTCGAATTGCGCCAGGGACTCGGACGCAGCGGGCCGCCGCAGCTGGCTGCGACTTTTCCAGTGGGCCAGGATGGCGCTTTGCTGGGCGCCTTGTTTGCGGTCGATTCGCCACTATGTCCCGACCCCGGCAACAGCTACGGCAACTGGCTGGCACGGCAGAAAAAGCGGCACGTGCAAGGCTAGTGTCGACGCCGCCGGCAGGGACGGCCTGCGTGATTTCGCCGTGCAGCGCCCGCGACGGGCGTGTCAACCTACGCCGGTAAGTAGCTACGCCCCTGATCACTGGCACGCAGCCATCGTGGCCCCTAAACTGGGAGGGGCAACCGTTATGTGATCAGTCCGAGCGAGACCCCAACCACCATCGCCTGTTGCCGCGAGGTTACTTTCAGCTTGCTCAAGACGTTCCTCATATGAAAGTCGACCGCGTGATCACTGATGTTCAGGATATCGGCAATTACCCCGTTGCTCTTGCCTTGTGCCACCCACTTCAGGCATTCAAGTTCGCGCGCCGTAAGTTTCGGGCGTAAGCCGGCGATGAGCTCCGGAACAATGATTCTCTTGGTCGCTTGATGTACGCAATGCGAAAGAACAATGCCGCCTTCCTCGACATAGCGTTTTTCAGCAGGGCTGTCGAAGGGCTTGTCGCGCGCCAGGCTAAGCATGCTTCGTATGGTGGAGCCTTCGTGAACCGGCAAACTCATCCCGTGGGCCAGCCCGTGCTTGCGCGACTCTTCCATGATGTCATGGGACGCCTGCGTATACATGCCCTCCGACCAGGTCAGCGGCTTTTCGCTCGTCAGCGCATGGTAGACCGTAGGGTCGCGCAGAACGAACTCTTTCTTCAGGTACAGGTCCTGGTAGTCCTTGGGATAGCCGCTCGTGATGTGCTGGACCGGCTTCGTTTGCGGCAGCTGCAGCTGGATGCCGAAGAGAACCTTTTCGAACCTGAGGATACGCGCGGCTTCCTGCATCTGCCTGAACAACTCGTCCTGCGTGGCTGCAGTTACCACGGCGTGAATCAGCGAAAGAACACCGGCATCAGACATGTGCTTCCCAAAAAGCGCCTGGAACTATCGAAGATGGGGGACTCGCCATGAAGCATTTGCCATCGGAGGTTGCGCTGAGCCTTCCCCAGTTGCATTCCCATGATTATTACGTGCGCGTCGAGCGGGCCGGGCTGTCAGGAATTGTGTTCGAGCATCTCTGCACCGCGCCGGACACGCTCGTCCTGGACGACGCTGCGCGGGAACTCGGTTGGGCCTGTCGCAATGCGGGCGCAACCGAATGGCACGGCCGGCTTGGCAAGGCTGCAGTTTCGATCGGCTGGGACTGGGCTCAGTTCGATGATGGCGACATCCGGGTCTTCAAAGCCGCTGCGCCGAGGACCAACTTGAGGGTGGTCGACTCCAAGGGCTATGACATTGTCGGCGCCGAAGCCGTGGCCGCCTTCTGGGGCTGTATCGAGGCACTCGCCTGGCAGCCACACGTGCAAGCGGCGGTCCGCGCCAATGGCGGGTGCCCGCGGGCATCCCAGTAGAGCAGCGCTGCCCTGAACGACTTCTTCAAGATCCATGGTCTTGAAGATGAGCGTACTACTATAGTATACCTACGTTCCCAAGTAGCTACTCCCATGCGGTGCTGCCGAGTCAAATCCACTCACCCGGATTTTGGCGAGAAGCACCATGCAGCACACTGTTTCCACTGGCCCTCTCCAGGGTTTCACCGCGGCCGAGCAGTTCGGCATGTTCGCCCTTCGTCATGAGGTTTTCAAGGTTCGCCTGGGCTGGGACGTCGAAGTAACCGAGGACGGCCGCGAAATCGACCAGTTCGATGCCGACGAGCAGGCGCGATACATCATCGGCAAGTCTCCCGCGGAGCACATCGATGCCCACTGGCGATTGCTGCCGACGCTCGGCCCTTACATGCTTCGCGACGTGTTTCCCCAGCTTCTCCACGGTCAACCGGCGCCGGCCGCGGCCGACGTTTGGGAGCTTAGCCGCTTTGCGATCGCGACGGATCGGCTGGCCAGCTCTGAAGACGCAGGCAACCACCAGATTGGCTTTGGGACGCTTTCCGTCGCGCTCATGCAGGAGTCGGTGAGATTCGCGCGGTCAAATGGCATAGCGCGCTACGTAACGGTCACTACCTCTGCTATTGAGCGCATGCTCGTGCGGCGCGGCCTTAACGTGCACCGGGTGGGCCCGCCCATCAAAATCGGTCGGGTGCTCACCGTCGCCTGTTTCATCGAGATCGACGACACCACGGCCACAGCGCTCGGCATGTAGCGCAGGGCAGACGGTTATGGAACGCGAAGCCAAGTGTGCGGTGACTGTGGCGGACCTCCGTCAAGCAGTCACCACTGCCCTAATGGCGTGCGCGAGTTCGGAAGATTGCTGTCACAGACCGCGTAAGCGGCGTATCCAAGGAAGCTCAGGGAAGAGCATTCGAGCCATTACAACAAGGCATGGGAGGGCTCATGGAGTGGGGCTTGCATTATGCAAGGCTGTCGTCGCAAGGGTCTCACGGACCCTACAACTGGAGTCGAGCCACCTGGGGACGCGGGTTTCGATTGATGTTCCCGCCTTCGGATGAGACGCTAGTCATTGCTGACCAAGCCGTGAAGGCCCATTCGGCGGCGCGCTGCAGGACGCGGCGCGCCGACGTTTTTTCTGGTCCGCAAACCCGACCGGCAACCTGATGATCAGCCGGCTGCAACCCGGGAGTGATTCCAGTGAAGAGGGTGGCCTTCCAGCCCTGTCCCCACCTCAGCGCTTGGCGCTGTACCACCGGCCCGGCTCGATCGTCCTGCTCGACGACGATGCCGACTTCCTGCAGATGCTGGCCCACGCGCTGCCACGGCACTGGAACGTCGAAGCCTTCTCGAGCCCGCAATCGTGTCTGAATTACCTGCAGCAGGAACCGCCCCGCTGGGAAGCGGATTTCTGGGCGCAGCAGAAAATCATCGAACGCTGGCTGCTCGGAGTGCCGCTCATTCCACAGGTGCTGCAGTATTGGGCGACCTCACCGCAGCGTTATCAGCTGACGAAGTGCTTCGTGGTCGACCACTTGATGCCCGGGATCAGCGGCTTGCAAGCGCTTGAAGAACTCATCGAATGGCCAGGTCAACGCGTGCTGCTCACCGGCGATGAGGACGAATCCCTGGCAACGAAGGCATTCAATCAGGGCTTGATCGACCGGTTCGTGGCCAAGCAAACGCCCCAGCTGGTCCCGCACCTCATAGAGATGATCCAAAAGCTCCTGGAACGCCCCAACCCAAGGTTTCATCAAATCTGGAGCGCGACACTGAGTCCTGCGCAATATGCCCTTCTTCGGGAACGGACGGTGGCCGAAGACCTGTCCAATTTCGCCGCAAGGAGCTTCGCCGAATGGATCATCATTGGTGAGCCGTTCGGTATCCTTGGCATCAGCGATACCGGCATCGCTTCGTGCGTACAGCTGGAGCCGGCAAGCAAACTCCACGACCTTGCAGAGTCGGCCAGGCAAGGCGGGGTCGACCCCGCCGATGTCGAACACATTCGCGCCGGCCGGTGCGTGTATGACTTCGAGTGGCAGCAAGCCTTGGGCGGGTCAAGACCGGCTGTCGTGACGCCGGCTTTCTTCGTGGGCGAAACCGGGTCCTTGCTCGCCGGGATCCACAGAATCGATGAGTCGATCGCCCCACCGGGCCCACTCAGCTATCGGCAGTGGCTGGCCCGCACCTGGCAGCAACGAGCGGACGACGGCAGGCCGTTCTGATCCGGGCGGAGCAAATTGCCGGCTGAACTCGAACCTCAGGCCAGCTTACCGTGGCAGTGCTTGTATTTCTTGCCGCTTCCGCAAGGACAAGGGTCGTTACGCCCGACGCGAGGGATGGCGGCTTTGGCGATGGCAGCCGTGGCTATCTGGCGTGCCGTCCGCTCGTCGAGCACCGTCTCGACCTCGCCGGTTTCCGTAGGTGCGCTGTAGGTCACGTTGGCGATACGCTCGGCCCGGTCCTCCAGGTCCTCGGCGGCTTGGTCCAGCTGCTCGCTCGATTGCACTGAGACGGTCATCAGGATCCGGGTGACCTCGTTTTTCACCGAGTCGAGCAGCTGCCCGAACAGCTCGAAAGCCTCGCGCTTGTATTCCTGCTTGGGCTGCTTTTGCGCGTAGCCACGCAGATGGATACCCTGGCGCAGGTAATCGAGCGCGGACAGGTGTTCGCGCCAATGCGAGTCGATGCTTTGCAGCAGCACAATCCGCTCGAATTGGGTGAAGTTGTCGGCACCCACCTGCTGCACCTTCGCGCCAAACGCTTCGTCGGCCGCCTTGAGCACTTTTTCCAGCAGGTCCTCGTCGGTGATGCTGCTGGCAGCCTGCACTTCCTGCTGCAAGGACAGCTCGATCGACCACTCATCCCGCAGCGTCTTTTCCAGAGCCGCAATATCCCACTGTTCCTCGACCGATTCCGGCGGCACGTACTGATGGGTCAGGTCGGTGAAGCATCCCTCCCGCAGTGAGGCGATCTGGGCCGACAGGTCTTTCGCGTCGAGGATGTCGTTGCGCTGCTGGTAGATCACCTTGCGCTGGTCGTTCGCAACGTCGTCGTATTCGAGCAGCTGTTTGCGGATGTCGAAATTGCGCGCCTCGACCTTGCGCTGCGCGCTTTCGATGCTGCGGCTGACGATGCCGGCTTCGATAGCCTCGCCGTCGGGCATCTTCAACCGCTCCATGATCGCCTTGACGCGCTCGCCGGCGAAAATGCGCATCAATGGATCGTCCAGGCTCAGGTAGAAACGTGACGAGCCGGGGTCACCCTGGCGGCCCGAACGGCCGCGCAGCTGGTTGTCGATGCGACGCGATTCGTGGCGTTCGGTCGCGATGATTCGCAGCCCGCCTTGCGCCACCACGAATTCATGGTCCTTTTGCCATTGGGTGCGCAGCTGGGCGATCTTCTGCTGTTTCGCATCCGCCTCGAGCGACTCGTCGGCTTCGACGGCTTCGGCGGCCTTCTCCACATTGCCGCCCAAGACGATGTCGGTTCCGCGCCCCGCCATGTTGGTGGCGATGGTGATCATTTTCGAGCGCCCGGCCTGAGCCACGATCTCTGCTTCGCGCGCATGCTGCTTCGCGTTGAGCACCTGGTGTGGCAGACCCTCCTTGTTCAGCAGTTCGTCGATGACTTCGGAGTTCTCGATCGAGGTGGTGCCGACCAGCACCGGTTGGCCGCGGTTGTAGCAGTCATGGATGTCCTTGATCGCCGCCTCGTATTTCTCGCGCGTCGTCTTGTAGACCCGATCGAGCTGGTCCTCGCGCCGGCTGGGCTTGTTGGGAGGGATCACCATGGTTTCCAGGCCATAGATTTCCTGGAACTCGTAAGCTTCGGTGTCGGCCGTGCCGGTCATGCCGGCGAGCTTCTGGAACAGGCGGAAAAAGTTCTGGAACGTGATCGAGGCGAGCGTCTGGTTCTCGGCCTGGATGGGCACCCCTTCCTTGGCTTCCACCGCCTGGTGCAGGCCTTCGCTCCAGCGGCGCCCTGCCATCAGGCGGCCGGTGAACTCGTCGACGATGATGACTTCGCCATCCTGCACCACATAGTGCTGGTCGCGGTGGTACAGGTGGTTGGCCCGCAGCGCCGCGTACAGGTGGTGCATCAACGTGATATTGGCCGGGTCATACAGCGTCGCGCCCTCGGGAATCAACCCCAGGTTGAATAGGATGCGCTCGGAATTTTCATGGCCCTGCTCGGTGAGGAACACCTGATGGGTCTTCTCGTCGACCGTGAAATCGCCCGGCTTGATGATGCCCTCGCCGGTGCGCGGGTCGGCTTCGCCTTCCTGGCGCGAAAGCAGCGGCACTACGCGATTGATCGCGATGTACAGGTCCGTATGATCCTCGGCCTGCCCGCTGATGATGAGCGGCGTGCGCGCCTCGTCGATCAGGATCGAGTCCACCTCGTCGACGATGGCGTAGGTCAGGCCACGCTGGACGCGGTCGCCCACCTCATACACCATGTTGTCGCGCAGGTAATCGAAGCCGTATTCGTTGTTGGTGCCGTATGTGATGTCGGACCCGTAGGCGGCCTGCTTTTCCTCGCGCGACATGTTCGGCAGGTTGACGCCGACGGTCAGACCGAGGAAGTTGTAGAGCTTGCCCATCCATTGAGCATCGCGGTTGGCAAGATAGTCATTGACCGTGACGACGTGCACGCCCGTGCCGTTGAGTGCGTTCAAGTAAACGGGCAGCGTCGCCGTCAGCGTCTTGCCTTCGCCGGTACCCATTTCGGCAATCTT
>Ga0134124_10004202_pt1 | contig 11571 bp, 11 predicted proteins | sample KB304_FD_96880 | JGI IMG/M metagenome (GOLD analysis project Ga0134124, IMG submission 96880) | Terrestrial soil microbial communities without Nitrogen fertilizer from Kellogg Biological Station, Michigan, USA - KB3-0-4 | ecosystem: Environmental > Terrestrial > Soil > Unclassified ... | reverse complement strand
GCCGCCCCAAGCCTGACTTTTTGGCCTCCCAGCGCGCTCTGCGCCATATTCCGGGCACCATGCGAGGCTCGAGTCTGGTCCTGCTCGGATTGTTGATTGGCTGCGGCGCGGCGCCCGAACCGCCCCCGGTCGCCCCAAAACCCGTCGCCAAAGCGCCGGCCGCGCCCGTCGCCCAGCGTCCCCCGCAAGGCGCTCTCTATCGTGAAGACGTGAACGCGCTGATCGCGCGTGGCTTCCCCGAGTTCCTCCAACACGTCGACGTCGAACCCCGCCTGGTCGACGGCCAATTCCGAGGCTGGAGCATCGTCGGGTTAAACCCGAGCGAGTTCTGGAGCGGCGTCGATCTCAAACCAGGGGACATAGTAACCCGCGTGAACGATCTGCCCATCGAACGCGAGACCGAAGCCTTCGACGCCTTCGAATCCCTAAAAAAATCCGACGCCCTCCGCGTCGCCTTCCAACGCGACGGGCAAACCCGCCTGCTCGAATACAAGATCATCAGCAAAAACTAACGCTCGAAGAGGTGGGCGCCCACGATCCAGCCACGCACCTCACAGCGCGCGCCGTTCTCGTCGCGGTTCGCCGTAACGGTGATGCGCGGTGATGGGACGGCTTGTAAGAGGGCCGCCAAGATCGCCAAGGGTGCCAAGATCGCCAAGTGCAGAGCGCGCCCCTCAAACGCGTAGTCACGCCGGAGACGCCCATGATATTGGGGTTTGGCGGGGCGCGCCGTTGCCAGGAATCATCGCACCGGGCATGAACTGATCGGCGCCGCGACTCCCGCACAGGGCACGCCGAGCCAGTCCGTTACCGTGACGGACGGTGGCGGCAAGCGCGAACCCCCAAAAAATCTTCTGGCGATCTTGGCCCCCTTGGCGATCTTGGCGAGCTTCTGGGAGCCGAAGATGGGTGCTCTAAGCCGTGGGCAGGGGGTCAGCCTTTGCCGTCTCTCAGCGCGAATTTGACGATTTCGTCCAGGACAGCGCCGAAGCGCTGACGCGTGAAGCGCGAGCCGCTCGTTACCCAGTCCATGTGGAGCTTAGGCTTTTGGTCGTCGTGGAAGTGACCGAGGACGTCTAGGTGATCGGCTTCGCCGGCCCAAAGGAGCTCGCCCCAGAGCATGCTGAGCGTGGGCACGATGCCGTCGTTGGATTCGCCGTTCACTTCGTGATCGATGCCCACGCGCAGGAATTCGGCCTCGCGTTGGGAGGGGCGCGCGTAGGGATACACTTGCGATTCTTGGCTCGCGAATTGGTACAGCGTCGCGTAGATGGCGGCCGTGAACGCCGCGTACGGCGACCAAATTCGGCGCGCGAAGCGCATCGCGCGCGGAGGCGCGGCCGCCGAGACGACGCAGCCGTAGCGGACGCGCGGGTCGATCACCGTGGCGGCGTTGAACAGATCCATCGCCTCGGGCATGATCTGGATGATCGCGCCCTGGTCGATGCGCACTTTGCTCAAAAAGTCCGCAATTTCACCGCGTCCGTCGCGATCCACGAAGCGCAGCACGCTGTCGGTGACTCGGCTGAACACCTTCATGTCGCCGCCGAACAGTGAGTCGATGCCCCCCACGCCCGCGACCAAGCGCGAGAAGATCGCCAGTGATGGCTCACCGATGGTGAGCGAGACCACGGTGAGCAAGCTGAGTACGTACAACACGCGCGTGCCCGACACGGTCGCGAAGTAGGTCGCGAGCGGCGTGCCGTAGTGTGGCGTGTTGATCGTCACCGCGCTGACCACGCGCTCGCGCCACACGAGCTGCTCCGAAGTGACTCCCAAGTTCACCTTGGGCGACAAGACCAGGCGCACGTCGAGTCCGCCCGTAGAGTGGCCGATCAGGTGGATTGGCCCGTCGTCAGTGCCCGCGCTCTTGGCCACGGTGGCAGCCAGAATGCGAGAACGATAACGGAGCGACGACGTGGGCGGCGCGGGCACGTCCTCGAACACGGCTTGGATGCCAGCTTGCGCGAAGCGTTTTTCGAGGCCTGCGCGCAGGTGCTTGAAATAGTCGTAGCCCGCGAGTTGCCCGAAGCCGAACATCCCCGGCACGAAATACACTCGATGTACGGCGCTCACGGACGAACACTAGTTCGTGAATTCGACGTTTGCGCTCTGCTCGAAATCGAAACGCACTTCACCGGCGTCCACGCTACCCGAGGCGAATGGCTCGCTGTGTACGCGATGCAGTGAAAGCTCTCCGAGCCCGGTGCCGACGAACGCAGAGGCGGGTACACTGCCCACGCCGCCATCGTCGCGGAACGTGCAGCGCGTGGTCGCGCTGCCGTCTTGCGTGGTGAACTCGACATAGACGAAATCACGGCTCGAACCGGGACTCCAACTGAGCGCGATGGGGCTGTGCACGGCCACACTGGCGAGCTCGGGCAGCGCGATGCCGCCGACGCTCACCGAGGCGAGCTGGGCGGGCGCGTTGGCATTGACGTTGAAGGCGCGCAGTAGGCCGCCGGAGGCAGACAGAGTGTAGGTCGTGGCAGCGGGCAGCGGCTCGGCCGCGCGATCCCGCGTGGTGTACACGACGCCTGCAATCAGATCGGTGACGGCCGGCAATGCGCGCGTGGCGAGCAGCGCATTGGTCGCGCTGGTGCGCAGCGTGACATCGCCCGCGTCCAGGAAATCAACGCGACCCACGGGGTTCAGCTGCATGCTGGTACCGCGTTCGTGATTCGGTTCCGCACATTGCCCAACCGCGGGCAGGTCGAGCCCGAAGCCCGCCAGCCGCAGCATGGCGTTGGCATCCACATCAGGCGGGGTGCGCACGAAGCCCGCGAAGGCCGCGGCACGCGGTGCTTCCGTCGAGTTCAGCACGGCGCTCCGCTCGACGGTGATCAAGGCGTGCGTGCTGCTGCCCGCGTCCGCTTCCGCGCTGTAATCGACCGGGGCCACCGAACACGCAGCGGCCACCCCGGCTACGAGGCTACACACCGCAGCGGGCGCGAAGCGCGCTCGGCCGAGCGCGACGCGGAAGGGCAACTGCCAGGGAAACTGCACCACCGGGAAAGGCTAGCATCGCTCCATGGAATTCAACAGCGCCCCCGGCAACGAGCGGGTGACGTTTCCGTAAGCTCATCAATAGACAGCTAAAATTTTGCGGTCACTGCGCCGGCCGGCCGGGCCGACCAGCCGTCGAGCTTCGCGTCGTAGCGCGTCCCTGGGCGCTCCAACGACCCGGTGACGTGCGCGTAGTCGAGTTCGATTTCGGCTGAGACCCAGAACGGCGGAAGGCCGAGCGACATTCCGAGGATCGGTCCGACCGCCCAACGGCGCGCGCCCAGGTCGTAAGCGGGGTCGGGATCGAGCGAAACCGTACCCGACCAATGGTCGAAGCTGCCCCGCAGGCCACCCCAGAGCGAGATCAGATCGGCGTCGGTTCGGTATCCGAACAAGACTGGCAAGTCGACGCCGACCCCATGGGCGCCGCTCAAATCCGTGTTGGGCGGCAGGTCGACGGAGGTTTGCCCGAAGCGACCGGTGAGGCCGAGGCCAGTCGACAAGGCGTAGGCGCCCCAATCGAAAGCGTGTCTGAAGTCACCGCGCACCGCTTGCCCGCTGTAACTCAAGCCCGCCTCATTGCTGCCGGGCACGCCCACGCGCGCCGCGGCAAAGGCGGCAACTGCCGGGCCCTCCGCCAACGCCACCAGGGCGGCGCGCGCAGCTGGCGGGTCTTTTTCGGGCGGCGCCCCCGGCGGTGGCGGTTGCCTGCCCGCTTCGATGGCGTGCCGCGTGTCGCCGAGCAAGAAGCGATCGCTGACGCCGACGGAGAAAGCAGTGCGACCCGCGGGCAAGACCTGCGCAGGGTGCAGCAACGGAACGCCGCTGCCACAGCCGCTCAGCAGGCCGAGTCCGGCGGCGACACTGAGCCAGGTCAGCGTCGCGTGCGAGCGGTTGCTTCTGCGCGGGCCCAAGCGTTTTCCGAATTATTTACGGAACCGCGATGGGAATGTGTTGCTCGCCGCGCGCTGCTTCAATTCCTCGTCGTCGCCGTGTAGCGAGACGGCGCGCTCGATCAGCACTTTTTCGGTCTCGACGTGCTTGGGGTCGGGCAGGCAGCACTCCACCGGGCAGACCGCCTGACACGCCTCGTGATCATCGAACCCGACGCATTCAGTGCAAAGATCTGGATCGATGATGTAGATTTCGTCGCCCTCGGAGATGGCGTCGTTCGGGCATTCCGGCTCGCACGCTCCGCAGTTGATACAGTCGTCGGTGATGAAGGTCGACATTGCCCGGGTTTACGCTCTGATTTGAGAGGGAGGGGGCCGATCAGGGGTCTCGGCGGCCGAAGTTACGAATGGCCTGGCGGGCGTGTCAACTTCGAGTAGAGTCCCGCCCGCCCGATGCCTGGTAGCGATCATAGCGCGTTTTCGAGTGGTTTGCCGGTGACCCGGCTGGCATGGCTGGCTCGGGGGCTGCTGATCGCCGTGCTCGCCCTGGGCTGCAAGCCTCAGATTGGGGACAAGTGCAGCGTCTCGACCAACTGCTCGACGACCGGCGATCGCCTGTGTGACGTCACGCAGCCGGATGGCTACTGCACCAAGTTCAACTGTGAACCCGGCAGCTGCCCCGAAGATTCCGTGTGCGTGAACTTCGGCACGACGCTTTCGATCATCGACGAATACGAGGGCTCGTGCACCCCGAGTCAGGGCAATTCGCCCTACAAGCGCTCGTTCTGCATGGCCAACTGCAGTTCGAATAGTGACTGCCGACCGGATTACGAATGCTTGGCCGCGGGGGATCTCAACGCCGTTCTCGCTGAGTATTCGAGCGATCAGCGAGTGTGCGGCGTCAGGCCGAAGCAGGAGCCAACCAAGGAACAGAACTCAGACCAGGTCTGTAACGGTTCGGATGCCGGACCCCCAGAGGGCGGTTCGTCTTCTACGGGTGGTGCGGGCGGTGGGGCTGGGGCGAACGAGGGCGGTTCATCGTCTAGCGGTAGCGGTGGCGCCCTTGGCGGAGACGGCGGTGACGGTGGCGCCTCAGGCGACGGCGGAGCCGCGGCCAACGCAGGTGCTGGCGGCTGAGCCGAGCGGCCTTTCCGCTCTTTGCTGCTAAGCTCCCCGGCGATGTTCGGCATACGCTCGTTGCCGCGGACGCTCGAAGCGGCCCTGCGCGACCTCGGGCACGCGAAGAACGAGACGCGCATCTCCGCGATCCGTGATCTGGCGCGTCTGACCGAGACCGACGCGCGCCCTCGGGCCCTGCAGGCCTTGTGTGAAGTGCTCGCTAGCGACGCAGATTTGCACGTGCGCGCCGCAGCTGCGCTGGCGCTGGGGGACGCCAACGCCAAAGAGTCGCGTCAGGCCTTGCTCGAGGCCGCTCAGCACGCACCCATTCAGGTGCGCGAGATGGCGATCGCCGCGCTCGGCGAGATTGCCGAGCTGGGCGACGCGGTCGAGCCGGAGATCTTGTCCCTATTCGAAGCAGCCCGCGTCGATGCGGCTCCAGAGCTGCGTTTTCAGGCGCTAATCGCGCTGAATCGAGTCGCGCGCGCCGCGTTGCTGCCGCGCCTGGTGGATGCCAGCCGGGATCTGGACGCTGAGGTGCGGCAGATCTCGTTTCGTTTGGCTGAAGAGCAAGTGCTCAGCGACGGCGCCGCGCTGCCCGAGCCGCTCCGCCAGCGGGCGCGCGCGGCCTTGCGCGACGACGCGGCGAGCGTGCGCTTGGCGGCGGCTATCTTGCTGGCGCGGGTCGGCGATGCCTGCGGTGCGGACGTGATTCGCGACGTCGTCGAACGGAAGGATCGCGTCGCCTCTTTGGAAGACGAGCAAGCGGCGATCGAACTGTGCGGCGAGCTTTCGATCAGTGACGCCCGGCCCGCGCTCACCCGGCGAGCCTTCGGTTTTTTCGGCCTGTTTCGTGACCCGCTCTCCTGGCACGCGCGCGTGGCACTGGCACGGCTGGGTGATCCGCAAGCCAAGGCGGCGATCTTGCGCGGCCTGGCGGCGTTCACGCGGGACGCTCGCACGATCGCGGTGGCCGCGGCGGGGCGCGCGCGCTTGCTCGAGGCGCGGCCGATCTTGCGACGCATGACCGCCGCGCAAGCCGACCCGGAAACCGTTGCCGAAGCCTTGGCCGCGCTCGAAACTGCACCATGACCACGATTCCGCTGCCTTTGCAGCTCCAGTTCTATCGCGCGCTGCGGCGGATTCGCGGCTTGGACGAGCGCATGCAAGCCTTGCAGCGCCAAGGGCGAATTGGCTTCTACGGCACTTGCACGGGCCAAGAGGCCGTGCCCGTCGCTCTCGGCTTTGCGCTCCCGCACAGCGACTGGGTGTTTCCGGCGCTGCGTGAGAGCTCGATTCTATTGGTGCGCGGCTTTCCGCTGGTCAGCTACTTGGCGCAGGTCTTCGGCAATGATCGGGATGTGCTCAAAGGGCGACAAATGCCGAGCCACATGAGCGGGCGTTCGGCCAACGTCGTGTCTTGGTCGAGCTGCATCGGAACGCAGCTGACGCACGCTGTCGGTGCAGCCTGGGCCGCAAAGATGCGGGGCGAGAGCATGGTCAGCGTGGCCTGCTTGGGTGACGGCGCGACCAGCTCGGCGGATTTTCACTCGGCGCTGAACTTTGCGCAGGTGTTTCGCGTTCCATGCGTTTTCGTCTGCCAAAATAACCAATGGGCGATCAGCACGCCGGCGGCGCGCCAGAGCAACACCGCGACGTTTGCAGAGCGCGCCTCGGCGTACGCCATGAAGGCGGAGCGCTTCGACGGCAATGACGTGTGCGAGTTGTACCTCGCGTTTCAGCGCGCGGCGGAGCGCGCACGTTCGGGCCACGGCCCCACGTTCATCGAGTGCGTGACCTACCGGGTGGGCCCGCACTCGACCAGTGACGATCCGAGCTTGTATCGAAGCGACGCAGAGGTAAACGAGTGGCGCGCGCGCGATCCGATTGCGCGCCTGGCCCGCTCGCTCGAATCGCTCGGTGCACTCGATGACGCCCAGCGTCGGGCCCTGGACGGCGAGCTGACCGCCGAACTCGACGCCGCGCTCGCAATCGCGGAAGCTGCGCCGCCGCCACCGCGGGCCTCGCTGTTCGATGACGTCTACGCCGAACTTCCGGGGCATTTGCTGGAGCAGCGGAAAGAGTTGTTCACGCCCGCGAAACGCTTTGCGCATTCGGCTGGCCCGGCGGACCCCGACAAGCCCTTGTGAAGTAACAAAACAAGCGTTACATCACGCGGCGAAATGGATCAATTCGACGCCATCGTGCTGGGCGGCGGCCCCGGCGGTTACGTGTGTGCCATTCGACTCGGCCAGCTCGGGCTGAAGGTCGCCTGTATCGAAGAAGAAGAGTACGGCGGGGTGTGCCTCAATTGGGGCTGCATTCCGTCCAAGGCGTTGATCGCCAACGCCCATTTCGTCGAGAAGGCCAAGCACATCTCGGACGCCGGCATCACCGTCAGCGACGTGAAGGTGGACGTCGACAAGATGCAGGATTGGAAGGGTGGCGTCGTCAAGAAGATGACCAGCGGCGTGCGCTCGCTGCTCAAAGCCAACGGCGGCGAGATGATCGAAGGCCGTGGCAAGGTCGTCGATCCGAAAACGGTCGAAGTCACGCTGAAGACCGGCGAGAAGCGCCGCGTCTCGGCTAGCAAGGGCTTGGTCATCGCGACTGGCTCGGCCACGATTCAGGTGCCCGGTTTCGAGTTCGACGGCAAGCAAGTGATCGGCGCGCGTGAAGCCGTCAGCCTACGCCAGATCCCGAAACGCCTGGTCGTGATCGGCGGCGGAGTGATCGGCTTGGAGTTGGGCATGGTTTACCAGTCGTTCGGCGCCGAGTTGACGGTCGTCGAGCTGACGCCAAGCTTGCTGCCCGGCGTCGACCCGGACTGCGTGAAGATCGTCGAGAAGAAGCTGGAAAAGCGCGGCGGCAAGGTGCTGAAGAACACCCGCGCCGAGCGGCTCGAAAAGACCGACAGCGGCGTGACCGTGATCGTCTCGAGCGAGGGCAAAGAGCAGCGCATCGAGGCGGACGTCGTGCTCGTCGCAGTGGGCATGAAGCCGCGCTCTCGCGGTGTGGGTCTGGAGGAGATCGGCGTCGAAATCGATCAACGCGGCTTCGTCAAGACCAACGAGTTCTGCGAGACCAACGTCAAGGGCGTGTACGCCATCGGTGACGTCAGCGGTCAGCCGATGCTCGCTCACAAGGCTTCGAAAGAGGGCGAGGTCGCGGCGGAGGTGATCGCCGGCCACCACGCCGCCAAGGATTGGGTCACGGTGCCCGGCATCATCTTCACCGATCCGGAGATCGCCACCGCGGGTCTCACCGAGGCGCAAGCGAAGGAACAGGGCTACACCATCAAGGTCGGCAAGTTCCCGTTCGCGGCGCTCGGGCGCGCCGTCAGCATCGGTGAGACGGACGGCTTCGTGAAGGTCGTCACCGACACCAAGTCGGGTCGCATCCTCGGTATCCACATCGTGGGCCCGTCGGCGAGCGATTTGATCAGCGAGGCGGTGCTTGCGATCGAGACCGTGGCCACGGCCGAAGACATGGCGCTCAGCATCCATCCGCATCCGACCCTTGGGGAGGCGTTGATGGAAGCGGCCGCAGCATCGCTGGGCCACGCGATCCACATCGTGAATCGCTGAAGATCACGGCAAATTGCTGGGCTACAGCCGCGGGTCACTGACCGGCGGCCGGGCGCTTTGCACGCGCCCGCCAAGGCGTGGCATCTTTGGCGGATGGGGATTTTTGCCCGCGTTGCTCAAGTCATGTCCGCCAACTTCAACGCCTTGATCGACAAGGCGGATGACCCGCGTAAGAGCCTCGACCAGACCCTGCTCGAGATGCGCGAGCAGATCTTGGCCGCGCGCCGAGAAGTGGTCGGAAGCGTCGCCTCCGAGAAGCAGCTCAAGAAGAAGGTCGAAGAGCTGGATCACGAGGTCGAAAAGTGGAGCGCGCGCGCGGAACTCGCCGTGCGCAACGACGACGACGCGCTCGCGCGCGAAGCCCTCCTGCAAAAGCGGCGCGCCGTTGGCGAGCGTGATCGCGCCGAGGCCCAACGCGGTGAACAACGCGCGGCCGCGCTCGAGATGAAAGATGCGCTCGAGAACATGGAGCGCAAAGTCAAAGAATTCGAGCTCCGCAAAGGCACGATCGCCGCGCGCGCTCAGCAAGCCAAGGCCGGCGGCGGCGGAGCGGAGGGCCTCGGCAAAGTGGGCGGCGGCGCCAGCGCGTTCGACGAATTCCGGCGCATGGAGGACAAGATCGAAACCGCGGAACACACCGTGCTCGCCCAAAGTGAAGTGGACGCGGCCCTCGCGCCACCGAGCCCCACGGGCATGTCCCCCGCCGAAGTCGAAGCCAAATTCCGCGCGCTCGAGAGCGGCGCGAGCGCGGATCCGGCCAAGCCCCAGAAGTCCGAAGTGGACGACGAACTCTCCGCGCTGAAAAAGAAAATTCGAATCGGCACCTGACGGCGTTGTCCGGAAAAAAAGTCCTGTCCGGTCGCGCCGAACAAGGCCCATATCCGGACAAGAACGGCTTCACGAAGACAAGCGCTTGCTTCGCGCTTTGCGCTTCGTGCGACGCGCTTTCAGTGGGAGGGCCGCCAAGATCGCCAAGGTGCCAAGGTCGCCGAGAGCCCAGAGCGCCTTCAAGCGCAGCATCACCCCGAAGAAGGCGCGGGATTTGGGGGGTCGCGCTTAGCTACAAATTCCGACCTATCGACGACGAGCAGCGCGAGCTCGGCCGTCGATAGGTCTCGCTGTGCCATGATGCGCGAACCCCAAAAAATCTCCTTGGCGATCTTGGCACCCTTGGCGATCTTGGCGACCTTCTCGAAGCCGAGAACAGTGCTTGCCCCTCGTGTTTTGCCGCGCCGTGTCTACGTATCCAGCGCGGGCGTGCGGCTGCTCAACGTCTTGGCTAGGCGGCGAGGCTGTGAGGGCCAGCCGGAGCGTGGGTTGCGCGTGCCGGTGATGAGGCGGGCACCGCCTTGGTTGGTGAAGTAGTGCCAAACCCATTGGAAGAGCACGATGTAGCGATTGCGGAAGCCGATCAGGAAGCAGATGTGCACCGCGAGCCAGAGCACCCAGGCGATGAAGCCCGAGAGTTTGGCCTTTCCCAATTCTGCGACCGCCGCGGAGCGCCCGATTGTGGCGAGGTTTCCTTTGTTCACGTAGCGGAATTGAGTCGTGGGCAAGCCGCGGATGCGTCGCACGATCTGCTCGGCCACGAAGCGCCCGGCCTGCGCCGCCGCGGGGGCCACGCCGGGTACGGGCGCGCCGTCGGGGTTGGTGCAGGCAGCGCAGTCGCCGATGGCGAATACTTCGTCGTAGCCGGAGACGTTGAGTGAGCGGTCGACGATGATGCGGCCCCCCCGGTCGAGCGGAACGCCGAGTGTTGCGGTGAGGGCAGCCGCGCGCACGCCTGCGCCCCAGATCACGTTGGCAGCGGGGATGACTTGCGGGTCGCCATCCGCCCGCTGAATGGTCACGGAGTTTTGGTCGATGGCGGTCACCCGGGCGTTGGTCTGCACCTCGACCCCCAACTTTTTCAGTTGCTTCACGGCGCGCGTGCGCGACACCTCACTGAAGGTGCTCAAGATGGACGGCCCGCCTTCGAGCAGCATGACCGTGATTTCGTCGGGGCGAATGTGCCGGAAATCACGGCCGACCAGGGTGCGGGACAGTTCACTCAACGCGCCGGCCATTTCGACGCCCGTGGGCCCGCCGCCGATGACGCAGAAGGTGAGCAGCTCGCGCCGGCGCAGATCTGCTGTTTCTTGCTCGGCGATCTCGAGCGCGACCAGCACGCGCCGGCGGATTTCTAGCGCATCGTCGAGCGATTTCAGACCGACGGCGATGTCCGCCCACTCGTCGTGACCGAAGTGGTTGTTGCGCGCGCCCGCCGCCAGGACCAGAAAGTGATAGTCGATGGGGCCGGTGGACGTTTCAATGCGTCGACCCTTGAGGTTGATGCTTTGGACCTCGGAGAACAACACTTCCACGTTCTTCTGCGAGGCGAAGATCGAGCGGACTGGAAAGGCGATCTCCGAGGGCGAGAGTGCGCAGGTGGCTACCTGGTAGAGGAGCGGCTGAAACACGTGGTGATTGTTGCGATCGATCAGCAGCACATCGAAGCGCTCTTTACGCAGCGCTCGGGCCACGGCGATTCCACCGAACCCAGCACCCACCACGACCACGCGCTGACGCCATGCCATCGTGAACGCTCCTTCTTCCGTCGCACCAGGTAGCGGCGCTCGGCCGAGGCGCCGGGCAACCCATGGGCAGGCTAGGGGGGAAGGTTCACGCGCGGGTTTCCGCGGGGTGTCCGATGCAGCACGCGCTGGCTTGGCTTACTTCAGGCCAAATTGAGGGTACCCGCAGATGGCCAAGGTGTCGTCGCAGGCGTTCAACGCGCTCTCGTCGAGGGGGAAATTCGAGCCGGTCGAGGAGCCATCCGCAAAGGTCGCTGTGCAGGAGCAAATCGCTTGATTCGGGTTCGTCTCGTAACAGGAGGCTGTGTAGCGTGCGCCGTTGTCGCACTTCATCTGAATGATGCATTTTCCGCCGCCGCCCGAGCCCGAGCTCGAACAACCCAGCGGTGGAGG
>Ga0134124_10004201_pt1 | contig 11572 bp, 12 predicted proteins | sample KB304_FD_96880 | JGI IMG/M metagenome (GOLD analysis project Ga0134124, IMG submission 96880) | Terrestrial soil microbial communities without Nitrogen fertilizer from Kellogg Biological Station, Michigan, USA - KB3-0-4 | ecosystem: Environmental > Terrestrial > Soil > Unclassified ... | reverse complement strand
GCGCGGTTGCTCATTTCCCGGATCATTCTCGACCGGCTCGAAGCGCTGAAGATGAGCTTTCCGCAACCCGATGCCCAGCTGCGGCAGGAATTCCAGGCCATTCGCCAGCAGTTGATGGACGAAAGTGCCGGGCCGGCCGGCACTTGAGCCGCTCGGCCTCGCCCAGCGTCGAGGGAACGAAACCAAAGTCGTAGGGAAAGCAGACACCCAGCGGCAGCACGTGATGCAGCTCGAAGGCCGCCAGTGATGGGTTGTACTTGAGCTTGTTGCGGCTACCGGAAGTCACCTCAACCACAACGCGGACGGCGTTGTCTTCATCCAAAGTGTCGAGCTGGTCGAGGGTCCGCAGTGCTGTCACGGGCCCAGGTTAAGGGCGTCGCTGACACCCGGTGTCGGACGTTGCCGGGAACCGGATGTCGGATGTCACGGAACTGTCATACGCGCTTCACGAACAAGCTGTAACCTGATGCTTTTGACGGAACGCTGGTTTCCATGGACAGCAGTGAATTCGACATGCGCATGCAGCGCGAGGTGCTCGACAGCTACGACGAAGAGCTGGAGCTCGAACTGGAGGACCGCCCATTCGATGCCAACGGGACGGAGGTCGCCCTCACAGAGGCGGAGAAGCAGGAGCGGCGGCGTTATTTCGCCGAGCTGCTGCGGTTGCAGGGCGAACTGGTCAAGCTGCAGGACTGGCTGGTGGCCACCGGCCACAAGCTCGTCATCCTCTTCGAGGGACGCGACGCGGCCGGCAAAGGCGGCGTCATCAAGCGCATCACGCAGCGCCTGAACCCGCGCGTCTGCCGCGTGGCCGCCCTGCCCGCCCCCAACGACCGCGAGCGCACGCAGTGGTACTTCCAGCGCTACACCGCCCATCTGCCGGCGGCGGGCGAAATGATCCTGTTCGACCGCAGCTGGTACAACCGGGCCGGGGTGGAACGCGTGATGGGGTTCTGCTCCGACGAGCAGTACGAGGAATTTTTCCGCACGGTGCCCGAGTTCGAGAAGATGCTGGTGCGATCGGGCATCCAGTTGATCAAGTACTGGTTCTCGATTTCCGACGAGGAGCAGCACCTTCGCTTCCTGAGCCGCATCCACGATCCGCTCAAGCAATGGAAGCTCAGCCCGATGGACATGGAATCGAGGCGGCGCTGGGAAGCCTACACGCTCGCCAAGGAAGTCATGCTGGAGCGCACGCACATGCCCGAGGCACCCTGGTGGGTGGTGGAGGGCGACAACAAGAAGAAGGCCCGCCTGAACTGCATCGACCACCTGCTGTCCCAGGTGAACTACAAGGAAATCGACCACCCCGTGGTCGAACTGCCCGACCGGGTGCGGCACAAGGACTATTCGCGCCGGCCGGTGCCGGCGAAGATGATCATTCCCGAGAAGTACTGAAGCGAACGCGCGGCGGTACTACGCCAGCTCGATCGCAACCGGCTGGTGATCCGACGCGCGGGTCGTGCCGTCCACGTCCAATCGCTTGACCTTATCCTTCAGGGCGTCACTCACGAAGATGAAATCGCAGGCGATCGGTTCAGGCCCATATTCGCGGTCGTAGACACGGAACGTGGGCGCGCGGGGCGCCGCACCGTGCAACAGGCACCAGCTGTCCCAGAGCCGTCCTTGGGCGAAAGGCTGCTGGATCAACTCGAACTCCGGTTCGTGCGCTTGCAGATTGAAGTCCCCGCAAAGGATGGCGTTGGCCGTGTGAACCTTGGTCTGGAAGGGCGACCCATCGTCGAGGGCCTCCGGCGGCGCCGCGGCTTGGGCACAAGCCTGCAGGTGAAGCTCGCGCAATGCGCGCGCCTGTGCCATGCGCTGCGGCCTGGAATAGAACTCCAGGTGGGTTGTCATGACGCGCACCGCACCGAGATCGGGGTCGCGCAGCGTCACCACTGTGCACATGCGCGGGATGCTGCTGACGCCGCCGTCGGCCGGATAGGGCAACGCATGATGCTGAAGCTGCGCTACGGGCAACCTCGTCGCAACGAGGTTGCCGAACTGGCGGCGTTCGCCGCCGCTCCATTCGTCGACTGCCGCCCCGAAGAACACCTGGAAGCCGGGCAACAGTTCGCGCAGCAATGCCGGCTGGTCATGGCCGGCGTTGCCCCGCAGCCCGGGGTAGTTCACGGCGATTTCCTGCAGGCACAGCACATCGAAATCGGCCAGATGCTGCGCGACTTCGACAATGCGCCCGGGGCTGACAACGCCGTCCAGGCCGCAGCACCATTGGGTGTTCCAGGTGACCAGTTTCATAGCACGTCCGGCGACTGCGCGGCAATGACCACGGTCTGCTCGTCGCCGTCACGCTCACGGGTGCGCAACCACCACGCGGCGCCCTTGCGCACGGGACAGGTTCCCTGCTCGAGATGCAGCAGCTGCGCAATCGTCTCGCCCAAATCCGGCTGGTGGCCGACCAACAGCACGGCCTGTTTGGCCGATGGCCATTGCGCCAGCCCCAACAGATCGGCTGGCGTGGCGCCCGGCGCCAATTCCTGCCGGACCCTGTACTTGCGGCCCAGCGCCAACACGGTCTGTTCGCAGCGCAGCGCCGGGCTGCAAAAAATGCGCGCGCCTTCAGGCAGCTGCCGGTCCAGCCAGGCGGCCATGCGCGCTGCCTGCTTCTCGCCGCGTGCGGTCAGGGACCGCTTCAGGTCGTCGCCGCCCGGAGCCTCATCTTCCGCTTCCGCATGACGCCACAGGATCAGGTCCATGTTTTGAGGAACGCTGCAATGTTCCGCTAATAGGATACCCCCGGCCGAGGAACAAGACACCGGCCAGCCGGCCGCGCCCAGCAGTAATCGTTGAGCAGGTCAGCCGTGTCATGGGCGCCCGAACGGCAAATCTGAGTAGTTCGCAATATTTGATTTCGTTTAACATTTCAATTATTATTGAACTATGAAAGCAAAACGACAGGTCATCGATGAAGGCGCGGCAGTCAAGGCCCTGGCGGCGTTGGCCCAGGCGCAGCGATTGCGCGCCTTCCGCGCATTGGTGGCGGCAGGGCCCCTGGGCATGACACCCGGAGCCATGGCCGAGCTACTGGGCATCGCCCCCAGCGCGTTGTCATTCCACTTGAAGGAACTGACGCATGCCGGCCTGGCCAGCAGCGAGCCGCGCGGGCGCAACCTCATTTATCGGGCCAGCTTCGACCAGATGAATTGCCTGCTGGCTTACCTCACCGAGCATTGTTGCCAGGGCGCGGCCTGCGAGGTAAGCCATCGCGCAGCCTGCGTAACCTGCTGAGAGGCCAGCGCATGAACATGGCAGAAACGTTGAACCTGGAATGCCTTTGCAGCACCTTGCAGCCGGAACTGTTGCGCGCCGAACTGGACGCGCACCCGGGCCTGCGGGGCATGGCGCAGAAACTCGCGATCGATCAGCCGCACCTGTTTTCGAACTCGCCGGTGTTCATCTCGGCGGGCGACTTCGAGATCCTTGCGCGGAGCGTCTCGGTACTCCATCGAACAGGTGACCTGCCCGCCTACCAGGCTTGCGCACTTCAGCGCTCAGCACCCATCGCATCGATGCGCTGGGGTCCGCAAGGCGTGTTCATGGGCTACGACTTCCACATGGGAGCGGACGGGCCGCGGCTGATCGAAATCAACACCAACGCGGGCGGCGCGTTTCTTCATGCGGCGGCCGCGCGTGCGCACCGCTCCTGCTGCGAGGCGATGCACCGCATGTTCCATGCGCCGGCAGCACTCGACCGGCTCGATGAAGTCTTTCTTTCGATGTTCCGCGCCGAATGGCTGGCGCAGCGCGGCGACGCGCCGCTGCGCACCATCGCGATCGTCGACGACGAGCCTGCCAACCAATATCTCGCCCCGGAATTCGAGCTGGCCCGCGCGCTATTCGCGGGACACGGCATTGCCGCCGTCATCGCCGATCCACGGGAACTGGAATGGCGAAGCGGCGCGCTCTGGCACCCGTTGCTGCCCGAGGGACTGCCGGTCGACCTGATCTACAACCGGCTCACCGATTTCGACCTGTCGCTGCCCGCGCACGCAGCACTGCGCAGCGCCTATGACAGCGGCGCCGCCGTGGTCACGCCCGACCCGCGCGCCCACGCGCTGCATGCGGACAAACGCAACCTCGTGGCTTTGAGCGACGACGCACTGCTGGCCTCATGGGGCGTCGCCGGGCAGGATCGTGCATTGCTGCGCACGGTGGTGCCTCGTACCCAGCTGGTCACCGCGGACAACGCCGAAGCACTGTGGGCGCAACGCCGCCGGCTGTTCTTCAAGCCGGCCGCAGGCTATGGTTCCAAAGGCGCCTACCGCGGCGACAAGCTGACACGCCGGGTTTGGACGCAGATCGTGGCCGGCAACTTCATCGCGCAGGATTTCGTCGCGCCCAGCGAGCGGCTGGTCAACATCGGCGGCTTGCCGACGCGACTCAAGCTCGACGTCAGGGCCTATGCGTATGCCGGGCAGATCCAATTGCTGGCGGCTCGCACTTACGCAGGCCAGACCACCAACTTCCGCACCGCCGGTGGCGGCTTCTCGCCCGTCGTGATCATTCCCGATACCCCTTCAGCGGCCGTCGTTTCACAGCCATGACCACCCACGTGCTCATTCTTTGCACCCACAACTCCGCACGAAGCGTGCTGGCCGAGGCGATGCTCAATCATCTTGCGGCCAAACTCGGCAAGGACGTTCGGGGCCACAGCGCAGGCAGCTCGCCCAGCGGCGGCGTCAATCCCAACGCCCTCGAAGTCCTGAAAAGCGCCGGGGTCGATACCGGCGGCCTGAGCAGCAAGAGCTGGGACGAATTCAGCCATGACAACGCCCCGCCTTTGTCGATCGTGATCACCGTTTGCGACAACGCTGCCGCGGAGGTGTGCCCCGTTTTCCACGGCGGCAAAGCCGGGCAGCCGGTCAAAGTGCACTGGAGCTACCCCGATCCCGGACATACCGTGGGAGACGAGCAGACCGTGCGCCGCGCATTCGAGCTGACACGCCAGGCCATCGCCTACCGGATGCTGCAGTTGCTCGCGTTGCCGCTGGGGCAGATGGATCGCGCGTCGTTGCAGGCCGCGTTGGGCGATATCGGGCGCAGCTAACAATCTTTGGACGTCCCGAATGACCACAACCAGCACATTCGCGCAAAAGCCGCCGGCGGCAGCCGCCGGCATGAATACATTCGAGCGCTACCTGAGCGTCTGGGTATTCCTTTGCATCGTCGCCGGCATCGCTCTGGGCCAGTGGCTGCCGGGCCCGGTCCGCGCGGTCGGTGCGACGGAGATCGCAAGGGTGAATCTCCCGGTCGGGCTGCTGATCTGGGTCATGATCATCCCGATGCTGCTGAAAGTGGACTTCGGCGCACTCCATCAGGTGCGGCAGCATTGGCGCGGCATCGGCGTCACGTTGTTCGTCAACTGGGCCGTGAAGCCGTTCTCGATGGCTCTGCTGGGATGGATCTTCATCCGCCACGTGTTCGCGCCGTACCTGCCGGCGGAGCAGCTCGATAGCTACGTGGCCGGATTGATCCTGCTCGCCGCGGCGCCGTGCACGGCGATGGTGTTCGTCTGGAGCCGCCTCACCAATGGCCATCCGCTGTTCACGCTGTCGCAAGTGACGCTGAACGACACCATCATGGTGTTCGCATTCGCCCCGCTGGTGGCGCTGCTGTTGGGCCTGTCGGCCATCGTCGTGCCGTGGGACACGCTGATCACTTCGGTCGTGCTTTACATCGTGATCCCGGTCGTGCTCGCGCAATTGTGGCGAAGGGCCTTGCTGGCGCGCGGGCCAGGTGCGCTGGATGCCACCCTGGCACGCATCGGTCCCTGGTCGATCACGGCCTTGCTGGTCACCCTCGTCCTGTTGTTCGCATTCCAGGGCGAGGCCATCCTCAAGCAGCCGCTGGTGATCGCCATGCTGGCCGTGCCGATCCTGATCCAGGTCTTCTTCAACTCCGCCCTGGCCTACTGGCTGAACCGGCGGCTCGGGGAATCCCACAGCGTCGCCTGTCCTTCGGCGCTGATCGGGGCCAGCAATTTCTTCGAGCTCGCGGTGGCCGCCGCCATCAGCCTGTTCGGCTTCGAGTCCGGCGCGGCCCTGGCCACCGTCGTGGGCGTGCTGATCGAGGTACCCGTGATGCTGATGGTCGTGAGGATCGTCAATTCAAGCAGAGGTTGGTACGAACGCGGTGCGGAACAATGAGTTCCTGCATCACCACTGCGTGGCAGCTGCATCAAGGCGAGTTGCGCGGCTATCTGCTTCACCGATTGTCCGACGCGTCTGCGGCCGACGATGTGCTGCAGGACGTGTTCGTCAAGGCCCTGCGGCAGGGTCGAGGCTTCTGCGCACTGGACCATCCGCGCGCGTGGCTCTTTCAGGTCGCGCGCAACGCGCTGGTGGACCGGGCTCGCACTGCGCACGTGCATGAACCGCTCCCGGACGAACTGCCCGAGAGCACCTTATCGCTCACCGAGCCCGTGGCTCCGGTCGACGCGCTGGCGGACTGTGTTTCCCGCGTGCTTACCGAGCTGCCGGCCGAGGACGCCGCCATTCTTCGCGCCTGTGACCTGCAAGGTCAAACCCAGGCCGCCTTCGCCAAGGCGGCAGGGTTGACCCTTCCGGCGGCAAAATCCCGCTTGCAGCGCGCGCGCAAGCGATTGCGCGACCGTCTCGTCCAGGCGTGCCAGGTGCGTTTTGATGAACGAGGCAGCATCTGCTGCCATGTACCGAGGCAGCCGGGAACCTGAAGACGTGCGATAGGTCTGCATCCTTTTTCGAGTGTCTTCGTCTCCCCGTCAAAGGCACCCGAAATGACTGAACTGAAGCTATCGCAACGCGCCCTGCAACTGCCGGGGCAATACCCCAGGTCATGGCTCCTGGTCGCCGCCTTGAGCTGGTGGATGGCCTACCAGGCGTTGCTGCCTGCCTCGGAAGCCGTTGTAGCAGCACTGCCGGTGGACCGGGACAGCCAGCTTGGCGCAGCCCTGCAGTTTTTCGTCTATGACGCACCGAAGGTGCTGCTGCTGCTCACCGCTGTGGTGTTCGTGATGGGCATGGTGAACTCATACTTCACGCCTGAGCGCACCCGCGCCCTGCTCGCCGGTCGCACCGAAGGCGTGGCCAATGTGATGGCAGCGAGTCTGGGCATCGTCACGCCCTTCTGCTCCTGTTCGGCCGTGCCGCTTTTCATCGGGTTCGTTCAGGCGGGAGTCCCGCTTGGCGTGACCTTTTCGTTCCTCATCGCGGCGCCCATGGTCAATGAGGTCGCGCTAGCGCTGCTGTTCGGCCTGTTCGGCTGGAAGATCGCCTTGCTTTACATGGGCCTCGGCCTCACCGTCGCCATTCTGGCGGGCTGGGTCATGGGCCGCTTGAAGATGGAACGCTATCTGGAAGACTGGGTGCTGGAAATGCCGAAGGTGGTGGCCGCAGCGACGAGCGATCTGACGTTGCCGGAGCGCATCCAAGCCGGCATTGCCAGTACGCGCGAGATCGTCGGCAAGGTGTGGCCCTATGTCGTCGCTGGCATCGCCGTCGGCGCTGTGATCCATGGCTGGGTGCCGCAGAACATGATGGCTGCCATCATGGGCAAGGATGCCTGGTGGTCAGTGCCGCTGGCCGTTCTCATTGGCGTACCCATGTACAGCAGCGCGGCCGGAATGATCCCGATCGTGCAGGCACTGCTGGCCAAAGGTGCCGCACTCGGCACGGCGCTCGCCTTCATGATGAGCGTGATCGCTTTGTCGCTGCCCGAAATGATCATCTTGCGCAAGGTGCTGAAGGTCCGCCTGATCGCAACGTTCGCAGGCGTTGTCGCGTTTGGCATCGTCCTTGTCGGCCTCGTATTCAATGCAGCTCTTTGATCTTTTTTGTAACCTTACAGGAGGTCATCATGGAAGTGAAAGTTCTGGGCGCATGTTGCGGCAACTGCAGCAAGGTCGTCAGCCTGATCGAAGACGTGGCCCGGGAAAACGGAACTACCCTGGCGGTTCAACAAATTGGCGAGATGCGCGAGATCGTCGCGTACGGTGTGATGTCGACGCCGGCAGTGGTGATCGACGGCAAGGTGGTCCATGCCGGAAGTGTTCCAGACCGCGGGAAGGTCGAGGCATGGTTGACTGAAAAGCAGCCGTGACCAAGCCGCATTAGCCGGCCCTTACCGCATCGGCGAGCCGCTCGGCTGTGGTCCTTGCCTGGGTCTCGTCGCGGGCTTCGACCATCACGCGCAGCACCGGCTCGGTGCCGCTGGCGCGGATCAGGACCCGGCCGTGGCCGTCGAGCTCCGCTTCGGCGCGCTGCGTCTCCTTGGCCAGCGCCCGGCTGGTTTTCCAGTCTTGCCCGGCCTGCAGGCGGACATTGATCAGGGTCTGCGGAAAAAGCCGGACGCTTTCCAGCAGTTGCGCCACGCTGCGGCCGCTGCGCACGCTGGCCTTGAGTACCTGCAAGGCGGTGATCAGGCCATCGCCGGTGGTGTGCTTGTCCAGCGCGATGAGGTGGCCGGACCCTTCGCCACCGAGCAGCCAGCCCCTTTTCTCGAGCTCTTCCAGGACGTAACGGTCCCCAACCCTTGCGCGCACGAACTCGACGCCGCGCGCTTTCAGTGCGACCTCGACAGCCATGTTGGTCATTAGCGTGCCCACCACGCCGGGCACGCGCTGGCCGCGATCCAGCCGGTCGGCGACCATCAGGTAGAGCAATTCGTCGCCGTTGTACAGCCGGCCGTGCGCGTCCACGAGTTGGAGCCGGTCGGCGTCGCCATCGAGCGCAATTCCGATATCGGCATGGTTGGCTTTGACGGCGCGCACCAGCGCATCCGGATGGGTGGCACCGACCTGGTCGTTGATGTTCAGACCGTCGGGTGAGCAGCCGATGCCGATTACGTCGGCGCCGAGCTCGTGGAACACCTTGGGCGCGATGTGATATGCCGCGCCGTGCGCTGCGTCGACCACTATCTTCATTCCCCTCAGGGTGAGGTCGCTGGCGAAGGTGCTCTTGCAGAATTCGATATAGCGGCCCGCCGCGTCGTCCAGGCGCCGTGCCTTGCCCAGGTTGCGCGAATCGGCCCAGGCGGGTGGTTCCTGCAGCGCCGCCTCGACGGCGTGCTCCCACTCGTCCGGCAGTTTGGTGCCCTGCCCGCTGAAGAATTTGATGCCATTGTCCCCGTACGGGTTGTGGCTGGCGCTGATTACCACGCCGAGGCTGGCACGCTGCGCCCGCGTCAGATAGGCGACGCCCGGGGTCGGCAGCGGACCGAGCAGCACCACGTCCACGCCCGCCGAGTTGAATCCCGACTCGAGGGCGCTCTCGAGCATGTAGCCCGAAATGCGCGTGTCCTTGCCGATCAGAACCGTGGGCCGCTGCTCTGTGCGCTTCAGGACGCGGCCGACCGAATGCGCCAGCCGCAGCACGAAGTCTGGGGTGATCGGCGGCTCGCCCACCGTTCCGCGAATCCCGTCGGTGCCGAAATAGGTTCTGGTCATGGGTGGTCCCTTGTATCTTGGTTGTTGTCCTGCATCGAGATCATCGCATTGCGCACCTTCAGAGCCGCCACTGTTTGCCCGACGTCGTGCACGCGCACGACATGGGCGCCGCGCTCCACCGCCAGCAGCGCCGCTGCCACGCTGGCAGGCAGCCTTTCATCGACGGGCAACCCGGTCACGTTCCCCAGTGACGACTTGCGCGACCAGCCCACCACCAGCGGATAACGGGCGGCAAGCAGTTCCTGCTGACGCGCCAGCAGCGCGAAGTTCTGCTCCACGGTCTTGCCGAAACCGATGCCCGGATCGCAGGCAATGCGGTTGCGCTCCACACCCAGGTCCTGCAAGGCCAGTGACGCATGCAGCAGGAAGGCCGCGACCTGGGGAACGGCGTCGCCTTCCATCGGCGAACGCTGCATGGTCCGGGGCTCGCCGTGCATATGCATCAGGCAGACACCGCAATTCGGGTGGGCGGCGACGACTTCGCGTGCACCGGGCCGTCGCAGCGCCCAGATGTCGTTGACGATGTCGCTCCCCAGCTCGAGCGCTGCGCGCATGACCTCGGGCTTGTAGGTATCGACCGAGACCGGAACGCCCAGCGTCAGCGCTTCCCGCAGCACCGGCAGCACACGCGCCAGCTCCTCCTCCAGCGGGACCGGCGGCGTACCGGGCCGGGTCGACTCGCCGCCGATGTCCAGGATGTGGGCGCCTTCGGCCAGGAGCTGCTCGCAATGAGCGAGCGCCGCGTGCGTGCTCGCATACCGCCCGCCATCGGAAAACGAGTCGGGCGTCACGTTGACAATGCCCATGACCTTGGGCCAAGTCAGGTCGATCAGATGGCGGGACGTTTGCCAGTGCATGCGCATGGAGGGATTTTCGCCCAACCCAAGTACAAGGGGGCCAGCGGCCCCCTTGTTTTCACCTTGGCGCAGCGTAACTTGGCGCAGCGTAACTTGGCGCAGCGTACCTTCGCGCTCCGCGCGTTACGCGGCGGTAGGTGACGGGTCCGCCGCCACGGCTGAACCGCCGGAGCCGCCGCCGGAAGAAGGCGTGCGCGGCGTGAAGTCCTTGGGCGGACGCGGATCCTTGCCGGCCATGATGTCGTCCAGCTGCTCGGAGTCGATCGTTTCCCACTCCAGCAAGGCCTTGGCCATGGCGTGCATCTTGTCCTGGTTGTCCTCGATCAGCTTGCGCGCGAGGGCGTACTGTTCGTCGATGATGCGGCGGATCTCCAGGTCGACCTTCTGCATGGTCTGCTCGCTCATGTTGGTCGTCTTGGTCACCGACCGGCCCAGGAAAATTTCGCCCTCGTTCTCGGCATAGACCATCGGGCCCAGCGCGTCGGTCATGCCGTACTTCATGACCATGTCGCGCGCAAGGTTCGTAGCGCGCTCGAAGTCGTTGGAAGCGCCGGTGGTCATCTGCTTCATGAACACCTCTTCCGCGATCCGCCCGCCGAACAGCATGGCGATCTGGTTGAGCATGTATTCGCGGTCATAGCTGTAGCGGTCCTGCGCCGGCAGGCTCATGGTCACGCCCAGCGCGCGGCCGCGCGGGATGATGGTGACCTTGTGCACCGGGTCGCACTTGGGAAGCAGCTTGCCGATCAATGCGTGGCCGGACTCGTGGTAGGCCGTGTTGCGGCGCTCCTCCTCGGGCATGACCATGCTCTTGCGCTCGGGACCCATGAAGATCTTGTCCTTGGCCTTCTCGAAGTCCTGCATCTCGACCACACGGGCATTGCGGCGCGCCGCCATCAGGGCGGCCTCGTTGCAAAGGTTCGCCAGGTCAGCGCCGGACATGCCCGGCGTGCCGCGGGCGATGATGCTCGCGTTGACGTCCTGCCCGATCGGGATCTTGCGCATGTGGACGTTCAGGATCTGCTCGCGGCCGCGGATGTCGGGCAGCTGGACATAAACCTGGCGGTCGAAGCGGCCGGGACGCAGCAGGGCGGCGTCCAGGATGTCGGGCCGGTTGGTGGCGGCGACCACGATCACCCCCAGGTTGGTTTCGAAGCCGTCCATCTCGACCAGCATCTGGTTCAAGGTCTGCTCGCGCTCGTCGTTGCCGCCGCCCAGGCCGGCGCCACGCTGGCGGCCGACGGCGTCGATTTCATCGATGAAGATGATGCAG
>Ga0134124_10004198_pt1 | contig 11587 bp, 9 predicted proteins | sample KB304_FD_96880 | JGI IMG/M metagenome (GOLD analysis project Ga0134124, IMG submission 96880) | Terrestrial soil microbial communities without Nitrogen fertilizer from Kellogg Biological Station, Michigan, USA - KB3-0-4 | ecosystem: Environmental > Terrestrial > Soil > Unclassified ... | reverse complement strand
GTTCCTGCGACGCAATCCGATGCGCAGAAACAACGCGGTGCGGGAGTGGGACCAACTGCGTGGCAATCTCGACGAGCTCGCGCAGGTTTACAACGTGAGCTGGCAGTGGCGTTAGCTTGGAACAAACTGCTCAAGTTTCGCTCGGATTACACCCTGGCAAACGGGACAGAAAGGTGCGCTTACCCCGCGCATCTTACAATCCGCAAACGGGCGATAGACGTTGCAGTTGGAATAGAACCCGCCTTCATAAGTTCCAACTGCGCCGGCGGCTGGCGGCGTCGCAGGAGGAACGCAGTTCGACGCCGTGCAGCTTGGTTCACAATGCGATGGCATTGGTGTAGTTGGCGAAATCAACCCGCGCCATTTGTTGGAAGTTCGATCTGTATTGCGGGTAACGTTGGGCACTGCGGGCTCTCCCGGCGGGGTGGCAGAGCCGTCTCCACCGTACTCGTCGGCCAATCCGAATGCGCTGTGTCCCATTTCGTGAATAGCGGTCAGCGCTGCTGCTGGGTCTGATGAGCAGGTTGCGATATCGCCCCCGGAGCCGCCGCGTTTACTGGCATTAACTATGCAGAGTATCTGATGTATGAGTGAGACATGTGTCGACGCCACTGATTTGGCCAGAGTAGTATTCACTGTCAGCAGACGCTCCAGTATTCTGCCGGCGAACAGGGAGCAAAAGGTTGCGTCAAAAAATGTCCTTGCCGTAACCGGTGATCCACCACCACAGCCTGGATCGTCAGCGCCGCTGTCCGTCGAGACTACATCGATACGAAAGACGTTTATTCCCGAGAATAGCTCGCCAAAGGGCGCGGTTGCGCGCAATGTAGCAAGAAAATTGTCTACATCCGTGTGATACTTCGTTAGTTCAGTTTCGCGGTAGCCGTCGCCAACGATGACGAGATTCCAGCGATCGCTGGTAGGTCCATTGTCGACGATCTTCATCGAACCCAAAACATGGCCGTCACTCGAGCTCATGTCCCACCTCCTGATTAGGGCTGTTTTGATAGTTTGAAACGCGCTAGTTCTCGCGACGGCGGCTCTGGCTCACCGGGTTGCTCTGGATTCGCGGCTCGCTCCGCTCGCCTTGCTCCGGGCGCTGCCGGCTCGAGAGACTCACCGGAGATTTCGACGGTGGGGGCATCGGCATAATGGGGGACAAGAACCTCGGATGTGTTTTCCGTGGCCGGTCCAAACTCGCGTTCAATTGTGCCATCGTCGTTAAAAACTTCCACCGAGTCACCAAATGGAAACTGGAGCACGCGGTAGTCAAGGACACGATTGTTTTCATCTTGAACTTCGAGCCAGTAACCGCCGTGTATACCTTCCTGAGGAGGTGCTCCTACTGACGGGGGGGCCATCATTTCCAGTCGCTCCTCATTAACAAGTTCGATCTGACCGGCAGCCGCTCGGAACGTGAGTCGTCTACTCCATCGCGGTGGCCGTGGACGTTGGCTTGACATGCTTCTCCTCCCATTCGTTTGCTCAACTCAGAAATCATTCTTGGACGAGGTCAGTACCACCTGCGGTAGCGGGTGGGTCTGATCGCGTTACAACCCACCCGCTACCGCAGGTGGTACTGACCTCGTCCAAGTTCGACTACTCACTTTGAGGCAAAAACCATTTCTATAGTAAATGGTGAGGAGGGGCAAAATGTTTCGCGAGGTTTTAAGACGGTTGAGATCCGTGATTGCCGGCGGATGTGGTGCGACCGAGGCTGCCGATGACGGCCAGCAGTTCGTCCGGTTCAACGGGCTTCGCCAAGTGAACATGAAAACCCGCAAGCAAAGCACGCCTTCGGTCGACTGCTCCGGCGTAAGCCGTGAGGGCTACAGCCGGAATGTTCCCGCCTTTTTCCGGAGGTAAAGCGCGAACTTTTCTAATCAGGTCGTATCCGCTTTCGCCGCTCATCGATATATCACTCAGCAGGACGTTTGGCAGTTCGTGCTCAATGAACGTCAGTGCATCTCTCGCTGAACCAACTGCGGCTACCTGCGCGCCGCACTCCTGAAGGATGGTGGTCAATAGATCTCGCGTGTCAGGTTCGTCTTCTACCACTAACACGTTAATGCCGTCCAACGTGCATGGCGCAACCGGATTATTGCCTCGGTTCCAATCTCGCGGCGCAGTCGTAGAAAACAGATCGACAGACTCAGCCGCAACTTCGGATGGTCCTAGTGGAAAATCGACTGTGAACGTCGCACCTTTTCCCACACCAGCACTTTCCGCCTTGACTGATCCACTATGCTCGCGCACGAGATGTTGAACGATGGCGAGTCCCAGGCCCAGACCACTGTGTGCGCGCACGTTGGACGAGTCTGCCTGTTTGAACCGCTCGAAGATGTGTGGCAGTACGGCCGGATCGATTCCAATACCATTATCCTGTATACGCAACTGCGCACGCTCGTCGACGCGCTCGAGCTTGATGTCGATGCGCCCGCCTTCGTTTGTAAACTTAATTGCGTTCGACAATAAGTTTCCCACTACCTGCTTCATGCGAGTGGGATCGCCGAGAACTGGACCAACATTGTCGTCAACGTCGACAGCGATGCCGATGCTCTTAGCTTCCGCCGCGGGACGAAACTCATCGATGACGTCTTTCACCACTGCGGCAAATTGTATCGGCTGAAATTCAATTCGCAGTTTCCCGGTTATGATCCGCGAGACATCCAAAAGATCCTCGATGAGTTTGGACTGGGCCTGAGCATTACGTTCCACGATTGCGAGTGCACGATCCTGATCGGCTTTGCTTAGTTTGCCCAACCGTAATAAACGCGACCATCCGAGAACGGAAGTTAGCGGAGTGCGCAATTCGTGAGAGAGAGTTGCGAGGAATTCATCTTTCACACGATTCGCCTGCTCCAACTTGCCTGCGTGTAGCTGCAACGCTTCCGTCATGCGCCTGATGTTGCTGATGTCACGACCGACGCCGAAGCCGAGTTTTTCTTCCGGAACGGGGTAATAGCTCCATGCTACCCATTTGTATTCGCCGTTCTTGCAGCGACAGCGATTTTCGAGTGACCTGGTTGGCTCGCCGGTTCGCAACTTTGCATATTCTTTTATCGCAGCTTCCCGATCGTCGGGATGCAGTAGATCAAACACAGGCCGGTGCTGTAGCTCCTCCGCGGAATAGCCGAGCACTCGTTCAAAAGCCGGATTGGTTCGAAGGAAATAACCTTCGAGGTGAACTATGCACAGCATGTCCATGGAGAGAGTAAAGAAGCGGTCACGTTCCTCCTCCAGCTTTCGCCTTTCGGTCATGTCTCGCATGACCTTGATGAATCCAATCAGAGTTCCGGCGTCGTCCCGGACAGGAGTGAGAATTCCACTTGCCCAGAACCTCGATTGATCGCGACGTAGATGAAAGCGCTCATCCTCTGCGCGACCATTCGTCATCGCCGTTTCCATCTCTTTTTCCGGTTCCTTCGCGGCGCGATCTTCCGGAGTGAAAAAGATGAATGCGCTCTGCCCGATAACTTCGTCCTCCCGGTATCCGAGAATGCGCTCGGCGCCACGGTTCCAGTTGATGACGCGACTATCGGTGTCGGTCAGGAAAATGGCGTAATCCTTGATGTCGTTTTCTACGGCTCTGCGGTACAGGTCGTCCGCCTGGGAGTCTGAGATACCATCGAAGTTTGTTTTCGCAGGACTTGGTTCCATTTCCCCTCCTTGATTGCGCACATACTCGGCAAGCGAAATGCCAGAATCGATCAGTGGAGCGTAAATCGTTGCCGGCGGAAACAGACATTTGACGGGAATATCGGAACCGCATGCAGATGTGCGTGTCGCGTGCAACACCAATGCAAGTGGCGGATCCGAACTATGCGGGATAAATTCATACAGTGACGAACTCGTGTGCGTTACATCACTACACGCACTGTGCGGCGGCGTACCTGTGGCTAATACACGTTGAGGCGCCTGGCGGCGCCTCAGGTGTCCGGGCTAGTTTGTGACTATAGTGTTGACGCTCGCCCAGCTTTTACGAAGCCAGTCAACAGTCACATGGTGGTTACGTTCATAGTAATCAAACCGCACTTCTAAAACATGAGTAATTCCACCTATTGGCTCCAAAGCCAGGGGCGCTGAAGGCGCGGAATATGATAGCCAAGGGCAAGTCCCGACTTTGTCGGGACGTCGCCCCTGTAAAAATTCACGAGGTTTGCCTCAAAACATAACGCGCGATTTCGACGCGGTTGCTGAAACCTTTCTTGTCGAGTATGTGACTGATGTGGTTCTCGACAGTCCTCACGCTGATATCGAGCTGCGCGGCTATTTCTTTGTTACTCAACCCGCGCGACACCGCGAGCGCCACACGATTCTCAGCCTCCGTCAGAGCTTCGTCCTGAAAAGTCAGCGCTGCAGACTCCGCTGAACTAACCAGTTGCGCGATTTGCGAATGAGTTCTTTCTACGCGCGTGAGTATGCCGTTTACGACCGCAATCAATTCTTCAGGCTCGAACGGCTTTGTCAGGTACGCGTCGATGCCGGCGCGGAAGCCCTCGATACGATCCGCAGTCTCGTCCTTCGCAGTGAGAAATACTATCGGCACAAGCGCTGTCCTGGGTGAGCCGCGCAGTTGACGCGCGAGTTTGTATCCATCCATTCCCGGCATTCTGATGTCACTGATAATGAGGTCCGGCACTGATTCGGCCAATTGCATGAGGGCGTCGTTCCCGTTGCGCGCTGTGTTCACTTCGTAGTTTTCAGCTTTGAGACATGCAGCCACGGCGCGAAGAAGATTTGGCTCATCGTCAACTACCAACAAACGCTTTGACATGCCTATTCTCCTCGCTTTCTTCGCGGCTGACGTTCGGTAGGCGCACAGTGAACGTCGTTCCCACGCCCTCTTTACTCTCAACAATGATCTCGCCGTCAAGTTGGCCGACGATGTGCTGTGCAAGATACAAACCGAGCCCAACTCCGGACGTTCCGTCTTCCGATGCGCCGCGATAAAACTTGTCGAAGACGTGTGGCAGATCAGCTTTAGGAATTCCTTTGCCCGTGTCACTAACACTGATCGCCGTCATCTCACGATCTGCGCGAGCTAAAACAGTGATGCGACCACCTTCGGGCGTGTACTTGATCGCGTTATCAATCAGGCCGCGGAGCACTCGTCGCAATGCTTCAGTATCACCACTAACCGCCGGCAAGTCATCGGGAATCTCCGTCGTCAACTTAACGCCGAGCGACTCGGCGCGGTGCCGTTCAACTCGCACGCAGGAATCGATCAACTCAGCGATCTCGACTCGCGTTTTGCGCAGCTTGTAAGCGCCCGATTCAATGCGTGAAAGATCGAGTAACTTGCCGACGAAATCTATCTGCCGGTCACACTCGACTGCGATCGTTTTTGAATGATCGAGCTTTTCGTCGTCAGCAACGTCGTTTCGCTGTAGCAGGTGGGCCAACAGCTTGATTGTCGTCAAAGGTGTTTTGAGTTCGTGAGAAACACTGCTGACAAATTCCGACTTCAGTCGATCGAGTTCCGTCAATCGTTCTTCACGTTCGGCGATCTGCGTTGCCATCGTGTTGAAAGCAGTTCCCAGATCGCCGATCTCACCAGCTCCGACGCGTGGCGCTCTCGCTGTTAGATCGCCGCCACCGAGCTGTTGTGCCGCCGCGCGTAGACGACGAACCGGCATGACGATGCTTCGCTCGATCACCAGTGCAGCGCCGAGAGCGAGTAATAGTGCAATCAAGGCGATTAAGGCATAACGAGTCAGACGTTGGCGCGCCGGCTCATACAACGTCGCGCTGGGAATTCCGATCATCGCGACGAGCCCGGTCTCTCTTACGTGCGCCATCCCGTAGACGCGTTTTATTCCATCGATCGGACTCGTTAGTTCCTTGACGTTCGTTCGCTCATTTGTGAGCACTGAAGAGAGTGGCGCCCAGCTTACATCGGGTTCCGAAGGTGCTTCGGAGCCGCGACGTCGATAAAGAACGCGGCCATCCGAATCAACGACTGAGATAACGACTTGTGGCGAGAGCTCAATGCTGTCGAAGAGTTGATTGATTGCGGCGCCGTCGATTCGTGCGATGACAGCGCCGGCCTTTTCGATCGGGACGGCGATGATAACGATCGGGCGTGCTTCGTCCAACGTTCGATCGGTAACGACGGTCCATGAGTTACGCTCACGCATCTCCGAGACGAGGTGGTCTGTAACTGCGTTGGGGAGGATTTCTCGGCGGCTTGGCTGCGACATCAACGTAGTGCCCGCGGCGTTTGTGATACGTAAGTCGAGCCAGAAGGGTCTTGTATGCAGAACGTTTTCGAGGTTGTTACGAATGACGGGAGTGCCCGTGTCTTTTTCACCGGCGAGGGCTGCGATGGCGTCGAGGGCTTTCTTTTGATCGTCAAGCCAACGTTCGAGAGCGACGGATGCGAGTTCTACTTGTTGTTTTACGGAGTCGTTCAATTGCGAGCGACTCAGCCGCCACATGTTTCGGAGGTCAAGCGCACCGACGAGGACCAGCGGCACAGCGATACCGGCAGCCAGGAGTAACAATTTCCCGCGAATTCCCATGTTTTAATCCACAGATTACACAGATTATGTGATCAATCTGTGTAATCTGTGGATCAAGTTTGCTTGATTTGTGGGAGCTACATCTTCTGCATCGTTATCGTGATGATGGGTTTGTCTCCGGCGGTGCGGTTGTAGGAGACCCAGTAGCCCGCGTCGGGATAACGATTGAGCTGGTACATCGAACCATCATCTTTTGCCGTTAGCGCTGCTCCGAGTACGGCGTCCGGGGTGGGCGCGGTGCTAGTGTCGCCGAAGTAATCAATCGAGATCGCGGTCACCTTACCTTTAACGTCGTAATAGATCTGCGCAGACTCATGCTCCGAGAAAACCAGCACATCCTGGTGCTCGCCTTTCTTGATGCGAACGAGCTTCCCTCGCACCTCATCAGCCGACATGCCGATCGTTACGCCGCGATAATCCTTATACGCGGGAACGTTAGCCGTCACGGCAGTCTTCGCTGCCGGACTCCGCACATTCGCAACTTCGGTTTGTCCGTTGGCAATAACAGTCGACAAAGCAAGAACGATTACAGGTAACAATAGCTTCATGCGCCAATGATACAGGTATCGCTTTTGCAGAACATCGGTGTCATCACCTACCAGTCATAGGTGTTTACACTGATCCTATCTTCTGCGGCGCAGGACAAAGAACAACACGAGTCCGATTGCCAAAAGAACAAATGTGCCGGGCCAGATCCAAAGGCCGCGATCGCTGCTGTAACCGCCTACAATGACGCATCCTGAAGCGCCGAAGACGGTTACAGCAAGAAGAAAAACTGCGCGAGTTATGTACGACTTATTCATCATTGTTCCAAACTCAACCCGCCAGTTTCCTTCGCCATCTGGCGATTGTTCGGCAAAGGCTGTTCGCCAGTTTGTGTTTCAGTTGACTCTCGTCCCCAGTGACGGTGCAGGCTCATTGCTTCAATGAATCCCGTCGCAAGAGTTGCAATATCTCCATCTCCCGTGACAACACCCGGTTCAGCATCCTGGCCGTTGGAGCCATCATTCATCGCGACCAATGGCAGTCCCGCTGCACGCAGCAGTTCAATTCCCGCTCCCGCTGCACCGATAGTCTTGCAGTGCCTGTATGCTTCGAGCACGAAGTTCATCGATTCATTTTCCCGAAGCAACGAATCGATGCTCGCCTGGCCACCCGGAACATATACCGCATCAAACAATACTGACGACGCCGTCAGCAGACTGAAGTCTGCTTTGACAACTTCTCCTTCCTGGCCCATCAGCACGCCCAAATGCGGAGCAACCGTCATTGCCTGTGCTCCAGCCGTGAGCAGCGCCTTTTTCATTTCCATCAAAGACGTGTCATCAAATCCGTCACCGACAAGGAACGCTACCTTGCGTGTCTTAACTGCATCACCGAGATTGTTGAGCATACTCAGCGCCGGCGACGGGTCCATTTCAATCTTCGCTCGCTTCGGTTGAAACCTCTTCGGATCGCCATCGGCGGGAACATTCATATTCATCGGCAGGTCGAGCTTTGCCGGAATCGTAAGCCCGAGGCCGTCCGCAACTTTTTTAGCGAGCGTTTTGTCGACCTGTGCGAGTAGCGCGAGCATGCGTTCGCGAATCGGCGGTGTTTCCACTTTGCCCAGCTCGAAGCGCAGCGCCTTCACTATATGGTTCTGTTCCACTTCGGATTGACTGTTGAAGAACATCGTCGCCTGGCTGAAATGATCGAAGAAGCTGGGACTTCTTTCGCGAATCTTCTGCGCGTCGATCCTTTCCGCGTAGCTGTTGAATCCGCTCATGTCCATGCCGGCTTGAAACGGACAACCGCCACGAAGACTGTTCGGATCGTAACTCGTGCGCCCGCGATTGATCGTTTGACGCATGAACCCGTCGCGGTTGTTGTTGTGAACCGGCGCGACCGGTCGATTGATCGGAATCTCGTGGAAGTTTGGTCCGCCAAGTCTCGTCAGTTGCGTATCGAGATACGAAAACAGACGACCCTGAAGCAGTGGATCGTTCGTGAAGTCGATTCCGGGAACGATGTTGCCGAGGTGAAAGGCAACCTGTTCAGTCTCAGCAAAGAAGTTGTCGGGGTTGCGGTTTAGCGTCATCTTTCCAATGCGCTGCACCGGAACGAGCTCCTCGGGAATTATCTTCGTCGGATCCAGCAGATCGAAATCAAACTTCATTTCATCTCTTTCTTCTACGATCTGAACGCCAAGTTCCCACTCTGGGTAGTCGCCGTTCTCGATCGCTTCCCACAGATCGCGTCGATGAAAATCAGGATCCTTGCCGGAGATCTTTTGTGCTTCATCCCAAACGACAGCATGCAAACCAAGCAATGGCTTCCAGTGAAACTTCACGAACCGTGCTTTGCCGGCTTCATTGATGAGACGAAAAGTGTGAACTCCAAATCCTTCCATCATGCGAAGGCTTCTCGGTATTGCACGATCCGACATCACCCACATGATCATGTGCATCGACTCAGGCGTAAGCGAGATGAAATCCCAGAACGTGTCGTGGGCCGAAGCTGCCTGTGGGATCTCGTTGTGCGGTTCCGGTTTCACCGCGTGAACCACATCAGGAAACTTGATCGCGTCCTGAATGAAGAACACGGGGATGTTGTTGCCGACGAGATCGAAGTTGCCTTCCTGTGTGTAAAACTTGACGGCAAAACCACGCACGTCTCGAGCGAGGTCGGTCGATCCGCGCGAACCGGCGACGGTCGAGAAGCGCACGAAGACAGGCGTCCTGACTGAAGGATCCTGTAGAAACCCGGCCTTCGTGTATTGGGCCATCGGTTCGTAGACTTGAAAATATCCATGAGCGCCGGAACCGCGCGCGTGCACGACTCGTTCGGGAATGCGTTCGTGATCGAAGTGCGTGATCTTTTCACGAAGTAGAAAATCTTCAAGCAGGGATGGACCACGATTTCCCGCCTTGAGCGAATTTTGGTTGTCGTTGATCCGGATGCCTTGATCGCTGGTCAGAAACTCTCCAGCCGATTCTTCCATGTTCTTTTCGAGGTCTTCGATTTTTGGATTAACTGCACCGTATCCGGCATTGCGGCGCGAGCCATTAGCGCGTGAACCGTTGGGCGTTGCCTTTCCGGGTTTTTTCGCCTTTCCATTCTTTCGTGTACTCATGTGTCTCCCCTTGTTCTGTGTTCGAGTTTCTAGCGCGCGGCGGCTTTCTTAGTTCTGGCTTTCTTAGCCTGTGCAGCTTCTTCCTGTGTCTTCACATCGCGAACTTCTTCCGGCGGCGGAAGCACCGCGGGCATTCCGAGTGCCTCGATCCAGAGTTCGCGAGTCCAGCCGGTGGTGTGATAGAGGTGTGCGTCTTCTTCCTCTTCCACCTGTTCGTATGCAGGTTGCAACAGGTTCGCGTCTGGAAATTCGGACTTGTTTGCGAGTTGACCGATCAACTCCCAATTCAAATGGTCTTTAGTTTCAGCAAGCGTTACGCATTCTGCGGCGACGATCTGTGCAGCCTGCGGGTCAGCGCATCTCAAGGCGAGTTCGATCGTCTTCACGAGCGAAGTGCCGAGATAGCGAACGACCTGACGGCCTGGTGTTTCAGTGTTTGGATCGAGACCTAGTTGTTGGATCAGTTCTGTACAGATCTGTACATGCGTTTTTGTTTGTTCAAGATACTTGTTCCATTCTTCGCGGAGGTCTTTATTGAGCGCACAACGGAGCGCTGTTGTGTAGACCTGAACGCCGCCCTTTTCAGTCTCCAGAGCCTGGTAGAGCAAATCGGTAGGAACATTACCGAGTAGTTTCTTTGTATTCATTGAGCCCCCTTGTCGGTTGGTTGATATCGAGGCGAGCACTTCACCTGTGCGCGGCGTTCGAATTGAAGACGAGCGAAGCCTCGATCGCCCGAAAGTCGAACTCAAATGGAGCACACCTCACCTGCAAGTGAGGCAAGGCAGCAATTGCGGTGCCTGTGGGTGTTGCTTTGTTTCGAAGCGACAGCGGCCCGCACGTCAAGCGTTGTTCCAGCCACGGCTTCGCCGCCCTGATGTGAGGCGGGGCTTTGCCCCGCCGGTAGCCTACTAAAATATATTGGGGCTATGCCCCCGGTGTGGGCCTTGGGGCCCTGAATTGTTAGGGCAAAGCCCGAACCGAGGGCGTAGCCCAATTGATTACTAGAAGAGTTGACGGCGGGGCAGAGCCCCGCCTCACATCACGGCGGCGAAGCCGCGGCGTGCAACGACCAGTGAACTTTTGTGCAGAGCCAACCTACGGCGCTATCTGTAAGATCCGTGGCGCACTCGTTTGTCCGCGCAGGGTGACAGTCAACGAGAGATTTCCGCCGGGTAGGCCGTCAGGAAGTTTTACGATTATGTAGGAACCGGCGAGGCCGTTTACTCCCGTAATTGGACCAACGGTTTCAACCGGCAAATTAATCCCATTCGCTTGTACGGTTAACGTCGACGCTGCCGGAACCGGCGGTGAGACAACCGCCAGATTCGACGTAAACAGCGTTATGCGCGTGTGACCATCGATACTGAAATTGAACGGATCGATGATCTTAAACGGACTGCGCAAATAAGTTATCGCACTAAGCGCAGCCGCATTCGTCGTACCTTCTTCCGCATAGATAATAGGCGGCCCCGGAGGTGTGCGCCACACACCGTTGCTGCCAGTCGTCACACGGGTCTGATTACTGCCGTCTGCATTCATCACATAGAGTGACTGACTCATCGGATCATCGCGTGTCGAAGTGAAAAGAATCTTCGTGCCATCCGGTGACCATGCCGGTGCTGAATCCAACGCTGGATTATTTGTAAGTCGCGTTTGCGCCGAGCCGTCAGCGTTCATGACGTAGATCTCAGACTGTCCATCGCGGAAGCTCTGGAAAACGATTTTTGTTCCGTCAGGTGAGTAATGCGCGCGTGAATCGAATGTCTGATTTGTCAGCCGGAGAGTGCCCGAGAGCCGGTTAAAAATCCAAATCGAGTTATCCTGGTTGTAGATGATTGTCTTGTCATCCGGTGAAAAGTCGGGGTCGCCTGCTGCGAAAAGCGATATTGGAAAGCGTCCCCCGCCATCGACGTTAGTGAGAATAATTGTGCTCGGGGACCCGGAC